>Ga0164243_10000042_pt1 | contig 320963 bp, 305 predicted proteins | sample OricompcompostOP_FD_108781 | JGI IMG/M metagenome (GOLD analysis project Ga0164243, IMG submission 108781) | Organic Plus compost microbial communities from Emeryville, California, USA - Original compost - Organic plus compost (OP) | ecosystem: Engineered > Solid waste > Mixed feedstock >... | reverse complement strand
TCGATCCGATGGGCGTCCATACGGGCGATTCCATCACCGTCGCGCCGGCGCTGACGCTGACGGACAAGGAATATCAGATCATGCGCAACGCCAGCATCGCGGTGCTGCGTGAAATCGGCGTGGAAACAGGTGGTTCGAACGTTCAGTTCGCAGTCAATCCGAAGGACGGCCGCCTGATCGTCATCGAGATGAACCCGCGCGTGTCGCGCTCCTCGGCGCTCGCGTCGAAGGCGACGGGCTTTCCGATCGCCAAGGTCGCGGCGAAGCTGGCGGTCGGCTACACGCTCGACGAGATCGAGAACGACATTACCGGGGCCACGCCCGCATCGTTCGAGCCGACGATCGACTATGTCGTGACGAAGATCCCGCGCTTCGCCTTCGAGAAATTCAAGGGATCGGAGCCGCTGCTCGGCACCGCGATGAAGTCGGTCGGCGAGGTGATGGCCATCGGCCGCAACATCCATGAAAGCCTGCAAAAGGCACTTCGCGGTCTCGAAACCGGCCTGTCCGGGTTCAACATCGTCGACGAGCTGGTCGGCGCGCCAAAGGACGACATCATCGCCGCCCTGTCGCGGCCGACACCCGACCGCCTGCTGGTCGCCGCCCAAGCGCTGCGCGAAGGGCTGAGCGTCGCGGAAGTCCACGCCGTCGCCAAATACGATCCCTGGTTCCTGGAACGCATCGCCGAGATCATCGCTGCCGAGGAAGATGTCTGCCGCAACGGCCTGCCGCGCGACGCCGACGGCATGCGCCGGCTGAAGGCAATGGGCTTTTCCGACCGGCGCCTGGCCTGGCTGGCGCTCCAGTCGGCCAATGTCGCGGGCGGCATGGGCCGGGCGGTCGCGCGCGGCTCCGGCGTGGTTCGTGAAGCCGTGGTCGGCATGACAGGCGGCATCACCGAAGGGGAGGTCCGCGCGCTCCGCCACAAGCTTGGCGTCCGCCCTGTCTTCAAGCGCATCGACACCTGCGCCGCCGAGTTCGAGGCGAAGACGCCCTACATGTACTCGACCTATGAAGCGCCGACCTTTGGTGAGCCGGAGAATGAATCCGCGCCGACCGATCGGCGCAAGATCGTCATCCTCGGCGGCGGCCCGAACCGGATCGGGCAGGGGATCGAGTTCGATTATTGCTGCTGCCACGCCTGCTTCGCGTTGGATGAGGCCGGCTATGAAACGATCATGGTCAACTGCAATCCGGAAACGGTTTCGACCGACTATGACACGTCCGACCGTCTCTATTTCGAGCCGCTGACGGTCGAGGACGTTCTTGAAATCCTTCATGTCGAGCAGTCCAACGGCACGCTCGTCGGCGTCATCGTCCAATTCGGCGGCCAGACCCCGCTCAAGCTCGCCCAGGCCCTTTCGGACGCCGGAATCCCGATCCTCGGCACCTCTCCCGACGCGATCGACCTTGCGGAGGACCGTGAGCGTTTTGCCAAGCTGGTCGGCCAGCTGAAGCTGAAACAGCCCGACAACGGCATTGCCCGCAGCCGGGAAGAGGCGTTGGCGGTTGCTCAGCGCATCGGCTATCCGGTGCTCATCCGCCCCAGCTACGTCCTTGGCGGCCGCGCGATGGAGATCGTCGACGGTCCCGCGCAGCTCGATGCCTATATCGCCACCGCTGTCCAGGTTTCCGGGGATTCTCCGGTGCTGATCGACCAGTATCTGCGCGACGCGATCGAGGTGGATGTGGACGCCATCTGCGACGGGACCGACGTCGTCGTCGCCGGCGTCATGCAGCATATCGAGGAAGCGGGCGTCCACTCCGGCGACAGCGCCTGCTCGCTGCCACCCTACAGCCTGTCGGCGGACATCGTGGCCGAGATCGAACGTCAGACGGTTGCGCTCGCCCATGCGCTCTCCGTCGTCGGGCTGATGAACATCCAGTTCGCGGTGAAGGACGGCGCCGTCTACCTGATCGAGGTCAATCCGCGCGCCAGCCGGACGGTACCCTTCGTCGCAAAGGCGATCGGCGCGCCCGTCGCCAAGATCGCATCGCGCGTCATGGCGGGCGAAAAGCTGAAGGATCTGCCGGCCATCGACCGGACGATCAGCCATATCGCGGTCAAGGAAGCGGTCTTCCCCTTCGCACGCTTTCCCGGGGTTGATCCAGTGCTGTCACCGGAAATGAAATCAACCGGCGAAGTCATGGGAATCGATAAGGATTTCGCCACCGCCTTCGCCAAATCACAGCTCGGCGCGGGCACGCGCCTGCCGATGACGGGCACGCTGTTCGTGTCGGTCAAGGACAGCGACAAGCCGGTCGTGCTGCCTGCTGTTCGCGATCTTGCGGGCCTTGGTTTCAAGGTCATCGCAACCGGCGGCACGGCCGATTTCCTGGCGAAGCAGGGAATTCCGGTCGAAAGCGTCAACAAGGTTGCCGAAGGACGGCCGCATATCGTCGATCGTATCAAGGACGGCGGCGTTGACCTGATCTTCAATACGACCGAAGGATGGCAGTCGCTGAAAGACTCTCAGTCGATCCGCGCCTCGGCGCTCGATGCAAGGATTCCCTACTTCACCACGGCGGCTGCCAGCGTCGCGGTGGCGATGGCGATCGGCTCTCTTCGCAACCGTGCCCTTGAAGTGCGGCCACTCCAGTCATATTATTCCCTGACGCACGCCTGATCCCGAAATTTTGTTCGCGCGGCGAGCGGCTCCGGATTGGAGGGGCCGCTTGGGATAGTTTTTACGAAGGGTGGACTGGAATGGCGACCGTCGAGAAAATGCCGATGCTGGCTGAGGGGTATAAAAAGCTCAGCGACGACCTGCACCGGCTGAAAACCATCGAACGGCCTGAAGTCATCAACGCAATCGAGGAAGCGCGCGCTCACGGCGACCTTTCCGAAAACGCGGAATATCATGCCGCGAAGGAACGTCAGGGCCAGATCGAAGCCTCGATCAGCGACCTTGAGGATCGGCTGAGCCGTGCCCAGGTGATTGATCCGACGACCCTGTCGGGGGACAAGGTGGTGTTCGGCGCCACCGTCACACTGCTCGACGAGAACGACAAGCCGGTGACGTACCAGATCGTCGGCCAGACCGAGGCCGATGCGAAATCGGGGCGGATTTCCTATAATTCGCCGCTGGGCCGCGGTCTCATCGGCCGCAAGGTCGATGACGAGGTCGAGGTGACGGTCCCGTCGGGCGACCGTTATTACGTCGTCTCCAAGATCGAGTTCATCTGATCCTATGAATTTGCCGCCGGGACGGCTGACGGGATGGCTCGTCGGTGTGACCTCCGCCATATGGGCGGTGCTGGCGCTTTCCGGCTGGCTCGATCATGCGGCGGGCGCGGGCGGCTTCATTCCGGCGCGCTTGTCCGGCATGCTCAACGTCGCCGGTGCCTTGCCGGTGGTGCTGACTCCGCTCACCGCGACGCTTATCCACGCTAACCTGCTGCATCTCGGCTTCAACATGCTGATGCTGATGTTCTGCGGCCGGTTCGTCGAAAGCGCGATCGGCCCCAGTCTGTCGTTTCTGCTCTATGTGGCCGGTGCCTATGGCGCGGCTTTCGCTCAATATCTGGTTGATCCGGGCAGCGTTGCCCCGATGATTGGGGCAAGCGGCGCGATCTCTGCCGTCGTCGGCGCCTATGCCGCGATGTTCAGCCAGCAGAAGGTCCGCGCCATCGGCCCGTTCTCGCCATTCGTGGTGCGCGTCGCATGGCTCGCGGCGGCGTGGATCGCCGTCCAGTCGCTCATGGGGCTGGCGACTTTCGGTACGATGACCCGCATCGCCATTGCCGCGCATATCGGCGGCTTCCTGACCGGCCTGGTCCTTGCCCGGCCGTTGCTGATGGTCCGCTACCGCTCCGCCTGATCGCTCAGGACTTGGCGGGCTCGATCAGGTCGGGTTCGAGCAGGCGATGGAGGTGGACGACGACATATTTCATTTCAGCATCGTCGACGGTGCGCTGGGCCGCTGCACGCCAGGCCTCTTCCGCGGTCTTGTAGTCGGGAAACACCCCGACGATGTCGATCGAATCGAGATCCTTGAACTCAAGCGTGCGCGGATCGCGAACGCGCCCGCCGAATACGAGGTGCAATTTGCTCATTGGTGATCTTTCGCTGGTCGCCGCAAGGCTCGCCTAGCAGTCCCCATAACCGCTCGACAAGGCCCTTAGCCGCGTTTGCGGATTCCGCTTTTCGTGGCGTTCATCGCCTTGTCGACCAACGCAGTCACTTGCGTCTTGGCTGCTTTGAACTCATCGGTCCCGGCCTTGCGCGCGGCGCTCACCGTATCGCTGGCCTTTTTGTTGATCTTGCGGCCGACCGCGCCAAGCGCTTTCGTCTCCCGCTCGGTACGGGGGAGGAGCGCCGCCAGCAGCGCGCCAAAGGCAAGGCCGCCTGCCACGGCGATCAACGGATTTTCCTCGACACCCTTGGCCGTCTTTCGGGAAGCATCCTCGGCCACCCGGCGTGTGGTCTGCGCGGCGGCGGTCGCCTTCGTCCGGGTCGTCTGATAAGCCTCGCCGGCCTTGGCACGCGCGGTATCATACGCATGTTCCACCTGCTCGCGCGCGGCGGAGGCCGCATGATAGGCCTGGTCGCGGGCTTCGCTCAGCTTCTCGCCGGCGCGCTGGGCGGCATGCCGGGCGGTATCTCCAAAATCATTCGTCATGATCCACGCTCCTTCTTCCTGTGTGCAGCCGGCGGCCGCGAAGCAGCCTTGCTGATCGCCTGGGCATTCAACTCCCGATCGCTCGCTCGGGTTTCGGTCATGTGCTTTATCGCCGCGCAGATCGCATTGAATATCGGTCCGCGGAACAGATAGGCGACAATCATCGCGACGATGCCGGCAACCATTCCCGGGCGCGCCTTGGCCGCAGCGACCCCTTCGTCGAAGATCTGCAGGGCCTTCTCCCGCAATTCTTCGGCTGCATCGGCTGCCAATACACGGGGGTTCAGCTTGTTTTGAAGCAACAGCAATGTGCCGGTCAGCCGCTGGCGCGCGGCCGCCGACCGTGCTTCCGCAAGTTTCAGCTCGTCGTCAGTCACGCTCACGGGCGTTCTCCGCGGTGAACATGGCTGCACGCAACTTGCGCCAGGCGATCGACAGCAAAAGCGTCGCGACGCCGATCGCCACCACCAGCACAAGGACCATCGCCCAGAAACCGCCGATCACCGGCGCCAGCGCGATGATCGCACCCACCAGCAAGGCGATCACCGCCGCCTGCAGGATGACCAGCGCCACGACCGCCATGCCGATGGCGCCACGCGATTGCGAAAAACGCTTTATCGCCTGGGCCCGGTAGAGACTGAACTCGGCGCGGACAAATTGCTCCGTGTCGTCGATCAGCCTTGAAAGGAGATCGCCGATCGAAACGTCCTCGTCGGGCGTCCCTTTATCGGTTGTCGCGTCAATCACCCCCACTGTCCGATCAGGACGACTTTTTGGCGGCGGGGCGTTTTGCGCGGGGCTTTGACTTCGGCGTCGCCGCATCGGCGGTGCCGGACTTTATCAGGCGGACAAAGGCAAAGCCGATTGCCGCCGCCACGCCGACCGTGACGACCGGGCTCTTGCGGACAAGATCGCGCGCATCGTTCACCAGATCATCGACATCCTTGGATTTGATCGATGACGCCAGGCCGGCGACCGCGCTGGCGGCCGAACGAGCATAGTCGCCATATTGCGAGCCCAGCCGATCATCGACCTGCCCGGCGGCTTCGTTGATCATCTTCGACAGGCCGTCGAGGGCATCGGTCGCCTTGCCTTTGCCTTGTTCGGCATAGCTGCGGGCCTTGTCCGTCGCCTGGCCCTTCAGGGTCGCGGCTTCGCTGCGCACCTTTGCGCTCGCCTTGTTCGCCGCGGCCTTGACGTTCGCTGTGGTGGTCTTTGCCGCAGCGGGCTTGCGGGTCGGTGCCCGTTTGGTCGCGGCCGCCTTCAACGGTTTGGCGCGAACCGCCTTGGTCGCCGTCTTCGGCTTCGTGGCTGTCCGGGGTTTCGGCGTCGCGGCCGGGACAACGGGCGGGGTTCCGGTGGGAGTGGGCGTGTCGGTCATGTCGATCCTTCCCTTGGCGAAAAAACTGTTTCGCCCCCATGAACATTCGCGGCGGGGGCAGGGTTCCATCACGATCGGCCACGGCCGATTGCGAAAGCCGCTTACCATCGATAGATCGCCCGCATTGCTTCGTCCAGCCAATGAGGATTCCCGCCCCATGACCGCTATCATCGACATCCACGCCCGCCAGATTCTCGACAGCCGCGGCAATCCGACCGTGGAGGTCGACGTGACGCTAGAGGATGGCAGCTTCGGCCGCGCGGCGGTGCCCTCGGGCGCCTCGACCGGCGCATTCGAAGCGGTCGAGCGCCGCGACGGCGACAAGAAGCGCTGGCTCGGCAAGGGCGTTCAGGGCGCCGTCGATGCCGTGAACAGCGAGATCGCCGAAGCCATTCTGGGCTTTGAGGCAGAGGATCAGGGAGAGATCGACGCCGCCCTTATCGAACTGGATGGAACCGAGAACAAGGGCCGCCTGGGCGCGAACGCCATTCTCGGCGTCAGCCTCGCCACCGCCAAGGCCGCGGCCGATGCCCGTGGCCTGCCGCTCTACCGCTATGTCGGCGGCGTCTCGGCCCATGTGCTTCCCGTGCCGATGATGAACATCATCAACGGCGGCGAGCATGCCGACAACCCGATCGACTTCCAGGAGTTCATGGTCATGCCCGTCGGCGCCGAAAGCCTGGGTGAGGCGGTGCGCTGGGGCGCGGAAATCTTCCACACCCTGAAAAAGGGGCTGTCGGAAAAGGGGCTGGCGACGGCGGTCGGTGATGAAGGCGGCTTCGCGCCCAACCTCGGTTCCACCACCGATGCGCTCGACTTCATCATGCGCTCCGTCGAAGCGGCGGGCTTCAAGCCGGGCGATGACGTCATGCTCGCGCTCGATTGCGCCTCGACCGAATTTTTCCGCGACGGCGCCTATCATATGGAAGGCGAGGGCAAGACCCTCAGCCCGGCCCAGATGACCGATTACCTGGCCGATCTGTGCGCCCGCTACCCGATCGCATCGATCGAGGACGGCATGTCGGAAGAGGATTATGACGGCTGGAAGCTGCTGACCGACCGCATCGGCAACAAGGTCCAGCTTGTCGGCGACGACCTGTTCGTGACCAATCCGAAGCGCCTGGCCGACGGCATCTCGCGCGGCCTTGCCAACTCGCTGCTGGTCAAGGTCAACCAGATCGGTACGCTCAGCGAAACGCTGGAGGCGGTCGCGACCGCGCAGCGCGCCAGCTACACCGCTGTAATGTCGCACCGTTCGGGCGAGACCGAGGATGCGACGATCGCCGACCTGGCGGTCGCCACCAATTGCGGTCAGATCAAGACCGGCAGCCTTGCCCGTTCGGACCGGCTTGCCAAGTACAATCAGCTCATCCGCATCGAGGAAGAGCTGGGCGACGTCGCCCGCTATGCCGGCCGGTCGATCTTCGCGACGAAACGGGCTTGATTCGCAGACTCGCTTGTGATTCAACGCTAACCATGAACAAGGCGAAAAAGCTCCGTTCCTTGCTGCTTTCAGCCGCTGCCCCGGCGACGGCGATGCTCGTCATCGCCTTCTTCGGCGGCTATGCGCTGATCGGCCCGAACGGAGTGCTCGCCTGGGGCGACTATAATCGGATGCTTCACAAGCGGCAGGCAGAGCTTGCCGTGCTGAAAAAGGAGCGGGCGGCCATCGCCAATCGCGTCGCCCTCCTTGATCCGAAGAAGGCCAATCCCGACATGGTTGACGAACTGATCCGCAAGGAACTGGGCGTCGCGCATCCTGACGAAGTCATCATTCCCCTCGACTGATTGCCGTCATCTTTCCGTGACCGAATGAGCCCCGTTGCGAAGCGGGACGGTCGCGGCCTATAGGCGGTCAAAGACAACCGAAGTGAATTCAAGGAAAGGGCGCAGTTTGGCTAGGGCATCGACCTCTAAAAGCGCAAAGGCGGCGTCCGCGCCGGCCACTCCGAACCGCGAGCGCCCGCCTGAGCCGAAGCGCCATCCCGCGAAGAAGGACGAACTCCTCGAATTCTATCGCCAGATGCTCCTCATCCGCCGGTTCGAGGAAAAGGCCGGGCAGCTTTACGGCCTGGGCCTCATCGGCGGTTTCTGCCACCTCTACATCGGTCAGGAAGCGGTCGCCGTCGGCCTGCAGTCCGCGCTTGAGGGCGGCAAGGACAGCGTCATCACCGGCTATCGCGATCACGGCCACATGCTTGCCTATGGTATCGATCCCAAGGTGATCATGGCCGAACTCACCGGCCGCGCCGCGGGCATCTCGCGGGGCAAGGGCGGGTCGATGCACATGTTCTCCGTCGAACATGGCTTCTACGGTGGCCACGGCATCGTCGGCGCGCAGGTCTCGCTCGGCACCGGCCTCGCCTTCAAGCATAAATATGCGAACGACGGCGGCGTCTGCCTCGCCTATTTCGGCGATGGCGCGGCGAACCAGGGCCAGGTCTACGAAAGCTTCAACATGGCGGAGCTTTGGAAGCTCCCGATCATCTATGTGATCGAGAACAACCACTACGCCATGGGCACCAGCGTCAATCGCTCCTCGGCTGAGGATCAGCTCTACAAGCGTGGCGAAAGCTTCCGCATTCCCGGCATCCAGGTCGACGGCATGGACGTGCTCGCAGTGCGCGGCGCAGCAACCACAGCACTCGAATGGGTTCGCGCGGGCAAGGGACCGATCCTTCTCGAACTGAAGACCTATCGCTATCGTGGTCACTCGATGTCCGACCCCGCCAAATATCGCTCGCGTGAGGAAGTGCAGGAGGTGCGCGAGAAATCCGACCCGATCGAGCATGCCAAGCGCGAGCTGGAAAAGCTGGGCCTCACCGAGGACGCGCTGAAGGATATCGACAAGGACATCCGCAAGATTGTCGCGGAAGCCGCTGATTTCGGCGAATCCTCGCCCGAACCCGACGCTTCCGAACTCTATACCGACGTGCTGGTGGGGCAATATTGATGGCTGTTGAACTGAAGATGCCCGCGCTTTCCCCGACCATGGAGGAAGGCACGCTCGCCAAATGGCTGGTGAAGGAAGGCGACACCGTCAAATCGGGCGATATTCTTGCCGAGATCGAAACCGACAAGGCGACGATGGAATTCGAAGCGGTCGACGAAGGCACCGTGTCCAAGATCCTCGTCGCCGAGGGAACGGACGGAGTGAAGGTCGGCACGGTCATCGCGCTGATCGCAGGCGAGGGTGAGGACGCCACCGCAGCTCCCGCCGAAGCTGCTCCTGCTCCGGCACCCACGCCGGCACCTGCTCCCGCTCCCGCAGAAGAAGGGGACGGAGAGAAAAAGGCCGACTCCGGCACCCAGAAGCTGGCAAGCGATGCGAAGGCCACCGTCGCCGACCCGGCGATCCCCGAGGGCACCGAAATGGTCCGCCTCACCATCCGCGAAGCACTGCGCGATGCGATGGCCGAGGAAATGCGCGCCGACGACCGCATCTTCGTGATGGGTGAGGAAGTCGCCGAATATCAGGGCGCATACAAGGTCACCCAGGGTCTGCTCGAGGAATTCGGCGACCGCCGCGTCATCGATACGCCGATTACCGAATATGGCTTTGCAGGTGTTGGCACCGGCGCCGCCATGGGCGGTCTGCGCCCGATCATCGAGTTCATGACCTTCAACTTCGCCATGCAGGCGATCGACCACATCATCAACTCGGCGGCCAAGACCAATTATATGTCCGGCGGCCAGATGCGCTGCCCGATCGTGTTCCGTGGCCCCAATGGCGCGGCTTCACGCGTGGCCGCTCAGCACAGCCAGAATTATGCGCCCTGGTATGCGGCCGTGCCCGGCCTCATCGTCATCGCGCCCTATGATGCGGCCGATGCCAAGGGCCTGCTGAAGGCTGCGATCCGTTCCGAAGACCCGGTGGTCTTCCTTGAGAACGAGCTGCTCTACGGCCGTAGCTTCGACGTTCCGAAGCTCGACGATTATGTCCTGCCGATCGGCAAGGCCCGCATCATGCGCCCGGGCAAGGACGTGACCATCGTCAGCTATTCGATCGGCGTCGGCCTCGCGCTCGACGCGGCGGAGAAGCTGGCCGGTGAAAACATCGATGCCGAGGTGATCGACCTGCGCACACTGCGCCCGCTCGACAAGGCGACCATTCTGGAAAGTCTGAAGAAGACCAACCGGCTCGTCGTGGTCGAGGAAGGCTGGCCGGTCTGCTCGATGGCGAGCGAGATCGCGGCGATCGCGATGGAGGACGGTTTCGACGATCTCGATGCTCCGGTTCTGCGCGTCACCAATGAGGATGTGCCGCTGCCTTATGCGGCCAATCTCGAAAAGGCGGCGCTCATCGATGCGGATCGCGTGGTTGCGGCGGTGAAGAAAGTCACCTACCGCTAGGTCGATCCTATCGACGATAATTAATTAACCAGCCTCGTTGCCGGACTATTCATTGCGAGTCCGTTATCGGCTGCCGTGTGTCTCATCCATTTTGGGGCAATCGGGAGCGTGAAATGGGCAAGGGGGGGCCGGCACTGCCGGTATTGAGCCGTTTCCGTGCGCTGTTGGCGCAGGAGCGAGGCAGCGTGTACGCCATGATGGCGGCGGCGCTTATTCCGACGATTGGCATTATCGGCAGCGGTGTGGACCTGGGGCGCGCCTATATGGCGGATTCCCGTCTGCAATCCGCCGTCGATGCCGCTGTGATGGCGGGCGTGCGTGCGCAACAGCTCGATTCCGCGACGGGCGAGGGATCCGCCACCTGGAACACGATCTACGATTATCTGAACGCCAATATCGATCCGCAATATCTGGGCATGACGCGAAACCCGCCGGTGATCGACGTTACCAAGAACGGAACCAGCATTATCGTCAATGTGACGGTTCAGGCGTCCGTCCCGACTTCGCTGATGAAGATCTTCGGCTTCGCAAGCCTGCCGATTGCCGCGACCGCGACTGCCGAGGCGGGGGAGACGCTCCCGATGGCGGTCGAAACCCTGCTGGTGCTCGACAACACCGGCTCGATGGCCGGATCACGCATAACGGCGCTCAAGAACGCCGCAAAAAGCTTCGTCCAGATCGTTTACGGCGACAATCAGACGCGCAAGAACTTCGCGATCGGCATGCTTCCGTACAATACGATGGTGAATGTCGGCCGTCTGGTTCAGGCGCAGGAGGAGACGTCCGGACAGTTCATCGAACCTGTGCTCGGCTACACCGACTATGACAAGTCGAATCCCGATGCGTGGAGGACGAACCGCTACGCCTGGAAAGGCTGTGTGCAGGCCGATCCGACGATCGTCGGGGTCAGCAGCGACATCCACACGATCGACGCCGGCACCTTCGATATGGGCGCGACAATGCCCGGCGAAGACGAGATGCCCAGGATCAAGCCGTTCCTTTATCCTTCGATCGCCGTCAATTCCTTCCAGAGTGTCAGTAACACCTATAAATTCGGGACGACAGCCGATGCGGAAAAGGCTGTCGCCAACTACGCGCCGATGCGCGATGCGATGGTTCGCCGTTACGGAAATAACATATGCGTCAATTCAGCAGGGGCCAATCTGGCTTGCAACCAGCCAGATAGTTTTGTCTCGGTGGCCAAGATAACGGACTATGCCGATTGGTCCGCTCCAAAATTCTACACGCACAAGAGCGGCACGAATAACAGCATTCAGGGACATTCACCCAATTACCAATGTCCCTCCGAAGCTCTGCCGATTGCCTATGATCGGACGAAGGACGCGCTCGATACATACATAACTGCCGAAAATGCGGCTCTCGATCCAGGCACAGGTACCTTCCACAATCCGGCAATGACATGGGCATTCCGGATGATGAACCGCACCGATTTCTTTCCGCGTGATACGCCGGCCGACACGCCGGTGCGCAAGGTGGTCGTCTTCATGACGGACGGCAATTTCGATTCCCAGGATAATGGCCGCAAGTCCGGCTGCGATAGCAAGGGGCGGAATTGTACGACCGTCTACGACACGGCCTATACCGCTTATAACAGTTATGAGGACAAGCTGGTCACGACCACGCCGTCCAAGGCGGCGACCGTGCCGGAACTTACCAAGCGTTATGCCAAGACCTGCGAGGCGATGAAGCGGGGTGGGATCGAAATCTACACCATCGCCTTTGCGCTCGATACCGGAACGCAGGGCAACAACACCCGTGAGATGTTCCGGCAATGCGCCAGCGATCGCAACACCCACTTCTTCTCGGCCGCCGATAGCGCCGATCTGATCGTCGCGTTCCAGACGATCGCGGCCGACCTCGTCGACCTCCACTTGTCGAAGTGACGGCAATGGCGCGCGAACGGCGGATCGGGACAAGTGAGGAGGGGCTGGCAGCGGTCGAGTTTGCCCTGCTTGCCCCCGTGATGATCCTGATGATTACCGGCTTCCTGGAACTCGGTTACGTCACCTTCGCCCGTTCGACGCTGGAAAGCGCCACGCTTGAAGCAGCCCGCTCCGCTGCCGCGACCGATTGTCCCGAAAACAGGGACGAAGAAATGCGCATGCTGATCGCCCGTCGCATGGAGGTGATCACCAGCGCCGATGGTTCCGGGCCGAATATCGTGGTCAAGGCTTATGGCGGCAATTTCAGCGATGTTCACGCGCCGGAGCCGTTCACGGACGAAGAGACCAAGGACCGGCCGAAAAACAAGAAATGGGATGTGGGCGAAAGCTACACCGACCTGAACGGCAACGGGAAATGGGATGACGACATCGGCGTCATCGGTTCGCTGGGCGCAGCCGGCGATGTCGTCAGCTACACGACATCCTACAAGGTCGCCTCGCTGGTGCCGTTCCTGGCCGCGCAGCTGAACAATGGCCGCAACTACTACCCCATCACCGCCTCGACGGTGATCAGGAACGAACCGGTTTTCCGGGATCGTTGTCCGGCCGAGACATGACTTTGGCTCTCATCCCCCTTTGTCGCAGGTTGCGCCGCGATATTTCGGCCGTTTCGGTGGTCGAGTTCGCGCTCATCACGCCATTGTTCCTGGGCGCGGGAATGACGGGGCTTGAGCTGACCAATCGCGTCCTCGCCACGCAAAAGGTGGAACGGATCGCGGCGACCACCGCAGACCTGTTCGCGCGAAACAAGATCAAGCCGAACGAAAGACAGGTCCTCGACATTTTCGAGGCGATCAATCTCGTCGCGTCGCCTTTCGACGTGAAGAACCATGGCCGCGTCATCGTGACCGGCGTCGTCGGCATCGCCAACAGCAGCAGCGTCGTCGAGAACAAGATCGCCTGGCAACGCTGTTCGGGCGGGCTGGTGAGCGAGCAGAGCAGTATCGGGCAGGAATGGGAAGGAGACGACTATGCCAAGGGCCCCGTCGTCACCCTGCCGAACGACATCCGGCTTCCACTGGTCCAGATGGTGATCGTGGCAGAGGTCGTCTACGACTATCAGCCGCTGATCAGCTTCAATTATCTGCCCGGCGGGTCCAGCAACAACCTCATCCGGGAAACCTCGGTCTACCGCGTTCGCGCGATGTCGTTCACGAACATCACGCCGATAGAGGGCGTCACCGCCGCCGAATGCAGCTGATCGAAGGCGGTTTCATCATGCGGGCCGCCGCCGCATAAGCGCGGCATGACCGATGACTCGCTTCAAAATCCAGAAACGCTGCTGTCCCTGAGCTATGCCCCCCCCGCCGCCCGCCCGGCGCTTACCGTCCTGTGGCGGCTTGACGAGATGATGGCGGCGATCGTCCAGACGACCAGCGAGCCGATGATTGGGCAGATGCGCCTGACCTGGTGGCATGACGCGATCGCCGCGCTGAAAACAGCCCTCCCGCCGGCGGAGCCACTGCTTGGCGACATCGCTTCCATCGCGATTCCCGCCGGGCTCTCCCCGGAACAACTCTTGCCCGTCGTGGAAGGGTGGGAAACGCTGCTCGATCCGCTGCCATGGGATGAAACCCAGCTAAACGCATATGCACGGGGCAGGGGCGAGGGCGTTTTCCTGTCCGCCACGTCGTTGCTCGGGGTGGCCACCTCACCCGGCCTGGCCGCGGCGGGTCGCGGCTGGGCGCTTGCCGATCTCGCTTTCCACTGCAGCGATCGGCCCACGGCTGAAACAGCGCTTCGCATGGCCCGCATCGAATTGGCGCAGGCGCCCGGCCATTGGCCCACACCCCTCCGTACGATCGGAATGCTTGTTGCCCTGGCCATTCGCGACACCAGCGCCGGCCTCGATCAGGATCGCCGCATCGGCTCGCCCGCACGAGTGCTACGCGCCTTGATGCACAGGATGACTGGCCGCTGATCGTTTGCACCGCCGACGATATCGGCTAGCCTTGCCCCTGGGGATGCGGACGGGGGACGTGGGGAATGACCCGATTCTTGGCGGGTGTCGCGGCGGCGTTGCTGCTGGTCGCGGCGGGTTTTTTCTGGTGGCAGGGCAGGGCGGATTCCGAAAGCCTCATTCCACCACCACCTCCCGCCGCTGAAAAAGGGCCGCAATCTCCCCCCGCCGATCCCCCCCGGGCGACGGAACGCACGCGTGAGGAACGCCGGTTCGATCGCTACGACAAGGACCGGAACGACGCGATCACGCGCGAGGAATATCTTGCCAGCCGCCGCAAGGCCTTCGCGAAACTTGACAAGAACGGCGACGGCCGCCTGTCGTTCGACGAATGGGCCGTGCGCACCATCGATAAATTCGCGAAGGCGGACAGCGACAAATCGGGCGTCCTCGACCGTGCGGAGTTCTTCACCACACGCGTCGTTCGCAAGACCCCCGGCCGCGCCGATTGCCCACCTGTCCAATTGCCCGAAGAATCGGAGTAGCTGTCAGATCCAGCCAGCCAGTGCCTCGCGTGCCCGCGCGGTCATCATCAGCTTTCGGTCCGCCTTTTTCGGGCGGTTCTTCAGCGGCGGGAATAAGCCGAAATTGACGTTCATCGGCTGATAGCTTCCGGCATCCGCGCCCCCGGTGATATGGGCAAGCAATGCGCCCAGCGCCGTCGTTTGCGGAGGCGCTTCGACCGAGCGCCCGCCAATCTCCGCCGCTGCAAACCGCCCGGCGATCAGGCCGATCGCGGCGGATTCCACATATCCCTCGCAGCCGGTGATCTGCCCCGCAAAGCGCACATGCGGCGCGCTCCGCAACCGCAAGCGATCATCCAGCAGCTTCGGCGAGTTGATGAAGGTGTTGCGATGCAGCCCGCCCAGCCGCGCGAACTCTGCCTTTTCCAACCCCGGAATCGTGCGGAACAGCCGAACCTGCTCCGCATGCTTCAGCTTGGTCTGGAAGCCGACGATGTTCCACAGCGTCCCCAGCGCATTGTCCTGCCGCAACTGCACCACCGCATAAGGCCAGCGCCCGGTGCGCGGGTCATCCAGCCCCACCGGTTTCATCGGGCCGAAGCGCAGCGTATCCAGCCCGCGCTCGGCCATCACCTCGATCGGCATGCAGCCATCGAAATAAGGCGTATCCTTTTCCCAGTCCTTGAACTCGGTCTTCTCGCCGTCCAGCAGCCCCTGGTGGAACGCCAGATACTGCTCCTTCGTCATCGGGCAGTTGATATAGTCCTTGGTATCGCCCTTGTCCCAGCGCGACGCCATCCAGGCCACATCCATGTCGATCGTCTCGCGGTGAACGATCGGCGCCAGCGCGTCGAAAAAGGCAAGCGCGTCCGATCCTGTCGCAGCGCCGATCGATTCTGCCAGCGCGGCCGCGGTCAGCGGTCCCGTCGCGACGATGACAGAACCTTCACTCGGCAAGGCGTCGATCCGCTCGCGCACCAGCGTGATGTTCGGATGCTCGGAAACCGCACGCGTGACAGCGGACGAGAATCCCTCCCGATCCACGGCAAGTGCTGTCCCGGCCGGCACCTTGTGAGCATCGGCGCAGCGCAGGATCACGGACCCCAAGGCGCGCATTTCCGCATGGAGCAGCCCCACCGCGTTCCGGTCGGCGTCATCGGAACGGAAGCTGTTCGAACAGACCAGTTCCGCCAGTTGATCGGTCTGGTGCGCAGCCGTTCCCTCAACACCCCGCATTTCCGACAGACGAACGCGCACGCCCGCTTCCGCCAGCTGCCACGCCGCTTCCGATCCGGCCAATCCGCCGCCGATGATGTGAACCTGATGTGTCATGGTTTGCCGATAGGAGATGCGTTAAACGGAATCAAAGCGGATCAAGGAGAGCATGCCATGATCGACCATATCGGCTTTGCTGTATCCGACCTCGACCGGGCGCGGACTTTCTATGAAAAGGCACTCGCACCCCTGGGCATTACGCTGCTGATGGAAATCGGCCCGGATCTTACCGAGGCGGGCGGAACGGCGCTGGGTTTCGGCAGCGACGACAAGCCCTATTTCTGGATCGGCAACAATGAACGGGTGGGGGAAGGCACCCACATCGCATTCGAAGCGAGCACCCGCACCGCCGTCGACGCGTTCCACGCCGCCGCCCTGGCCGCCGGCGGTCGGGACAATGGCGCCCCCGGAATCCGGGCACACTATCATCCCAACTATTACGGCGCCTTCATACTCGATCCCGACGGCGTCAACGTGGAGGCCGTCTGTCATCGGCCGGAATAAGGCGGGCCAGCCTATTCCGCCCCGCCTTCGGCTTCGTTCCCGTCCTCAACCTCCGCTTCTTCCTCGCTATCTTCGATCTTCGCGGCGCTGACGACATGTTCATTGTCGGAGACATTGAACAGGCGGACGCCGGCGCTGTTACGGCCGATCACCCGCATGGAATCGATCGCCAGGCGGATCACCTTCGCCTGATCGGTGACCAGCATCAGCTGCTCGCCGTCATGCGCGGGGAAGCTGGCGACGACCGGGCCATTGCGGGCGATATTGTCGATATTGCCGATGCCCTGTCCGCCACGATTGGTGCGGCGATATTCATAGGCTGACGTGCGCTTGCCATAACCATTGGCGCAGACGGTCAGGATGAATTCCTCCGCGTCGGTGAATTCCTTCATCCGTTCGGGCGGAAGCGTGGGCGCATTTTCGTTTTCCTTCCACGGCGCCGCGCGCAAATAGGCTTCGCGTTCATCGGTGGACGCTGCGAAACCGCGCAGGATGGAAAGCGAGATCACCTCGTCACCATCCTTCAGCGTCACGCCGCGAACGCCGGTCGATGTCCGGCTCTGGAACTCGCGCACCGCTGTCGCCTCGAAACGGATCGCCTTGCCCTGTCGGGTGGCGAGCAACACGTCGTCTTCCTCGGTCAGCAGCGCAACGCCGATCAGCCGGTCGTCGCTGCCTTCCTCGAAACGCATCGCGATCTTGCCGTTCGACGGCACGTTGGTGAACGCGTCCATGCTGTTGCGCCTGACCGTTCCCTTGGCGGTCGCGAACATCACGTGCAGCTTGCCCCATTCCGCTTCGTCCTCGGGGAGCGGCAGAACGGTGGAGATCGTCTCGCCTTCGGCCAGTGGCAGCAGGTTGACCATCGGCCGCCCGCGCGTGGCCGGGCCGCCTTCGGGCAGGCGCCACACCTTCATGCGATAGACCTTGCCGTGGTTCGAGAAGAACAGCACCGGCGTGTGCGTCGAGGTGACGAACAGGTTGGTGACGGCATCCTCTTCCTTGGTCGCCATGCCGGCGCGGCCCTTGCCACCGCGTCCCTGCGCGCGGAAGGTGTCGAGCGTCGTGCGCTTGATGTATCCCTGCATGGTGACGGTGACGACCATCTCCTCGCGCTCGATCAGATCTTCGTCGTCGATCCCGTCGCTCGCGGGGGCGATCAGCGTCTTGCGCGGAGTGGCGAACTCGTCGCGGATCACCTGGAACTCGTCGCGCATGACCCCGTACAGCTTGGCGCGATCGGCCAGGATGGCGAGCAGTTCGGAAATGCTTTCGGCCAATTCCCGCAGTTCATTGCCGATCTCGTCGCGGCCAAGCGCGGTCAGGCGATGCAGGCGCAGATCAAGGATCGCGCGAACCTGAAGCTCGGAAAGCGTGTAGGTATCGCCCTCGACCTCATGCTCCACGGCCTCTACCAAGCGGATATAGGGCGCGATCTCGGCGACGGGCCATTCACGCGCCAGCAGCGCGGCGCGCGCCTCTGCGGGGCTGGCCGAGCCACGGATGATCCGCACCATCTCGTCCAGGTTGGTGACGGCGATGACGAGGCCGAGCAACAGGTGCGCCCGTTCGCGCGCCTTCGCCAGCTCGAACTTCGAGCGGCGGGTGATCACCTCTTCGCGGAACTTCACGAAGGATTCGATGATGTCGCGCAGGTTCAGCAGTTCCGGCCGCCCGCCACGAATGGCGAGCATATTGGCCGGGAAGCTGCTCTGCGCCGGCGTGTGCCGCCACAGCTGGTTCAGCACCACCTCCGGCGTCGCGTCGCGCTTCAGGTCGATGACGATGCGCACGCCAAGCCGGTTGGATTCGTCGCGAATGTCGGAAATGCCCTCGATCCGCTTGTCCTTCGCGGCCTCGGCGATCTTCTCGACCAGATTGTTCTTGCCGGTCTGATAGGGAATTTCGGTGAGGACGATCGAGCGACGGTCGCCGCGCCCTTCCTCGATCTCATGCTTCGACCGCATGATGATCGACCCGCGGCCGCTATGGTAGGCGGAACGCGCGCCATGCTGGCCCAGGATCAGCGCGCCGGTCGGGAAATCCGGCCCCGGCACGATCTCTATAAGCTCGTCGATCGTGATCCCGCCATTGTCGATATAGGCAAGGCAGGCATCGATCACTTCGCCCAGATTGTGCGGCGGGATGTTGGTTGCCATGCCGACGGCGATGCCGCCGGCGCCGTTGACCAGCAGGTTGGGGAAGCGGGCAGGGAGGACAACGGGCTCCTCGCGCGAACCGTCATAGTTCGGCGAGAAATCGACCGTGTCCTTGTCCAGGTCTTCCAGCAGCGAGTTGGCGACCTTGGCCAGCCGCGCCTCGGTGTAGCGCATCGACGCCGGCTCGTCCGGGTCCATCGACCCGAAATTGCCCTGGCCGTCCATCAGCATGACGCGCATCGACCAGTCCTGCGCCAGTCGCGCCAGCGCCATGTAGATCGCGCTGTCGCCGTGCGGGTGGTAATTACCCATCACGTCGCCGACGATCTTGGCGCATTTGCGATAGGGGCGCCCGGACACGAACCCGCCTTCCTGGCAGGCATAGAGGATGCGGCGGTGAACGGGTTTCAGGCCATCGCGAACGTCGGGCAGGGCCCGTGCGACGATCACTGACATGGCATAGTCGAGATAGCTCGACTTCATCTCGTCAACGATGTTGATCGGGCGAATGTCCGAAGGGTCGGCGAGCAGCGTCTCGTCGGTCAAGTTGATGCTTTCACATATTGTTTCAGGTGTATGACGATCCTAGCCGAAGCCGGCTCGGCTGACCACCCCGCGCGCGTGCGCGTATGCGCGCGCGAGGAAAAATATCGTTCAGGGCGTGCCGTTCAGCGGACGAAGCGCCAGAAATTCTCGCTCGATCCCTCCGCACGATATGAATAGCCGTCGCTGTCGAACCCTTTCAGTGCTTCGGGATCGCTCAACCGGTGCTCGCAGAGGTAACGCGCCATCATTCCGCGGGCGCGCTTGGCGCCGAAACTGTTGAAACGCAGTCCGTCCGGTCCTTCCTCGCGAAAGTCGATGGTGACGATCCGTGCGCCCTTCGGCGGGGCGGTTTCAACCGCGCCCCAATATTCGCGGCTGGCCAGGTTGATGATCGTGTCGGAACCCTCATCGGCCAGGTCTTGCTCCAGCAGGTCGCCTATCCGGCTTCCCCAAAAGCCATAGAGGTCGCCGCTGCGTGGCGCCCATCTCGTTCCCATTTCCAGTCGATAGGGCCGGATTTCGTCGAGCGGGCGCAGCAAACCGTAGAGGCCCGACAGGATTCGCACATGGTCCTGCGCGAATCGAATCGCCTCTTCGTCCAGGCTGCGTGCCTCGAATCCGGTGTACACGTCGCCTGCAAAAGCGAAGATCGCCGGGCGCGTGGGCAGGCTCGCGAAATTGGCGAATCGTTCGGCGTTCAACGTCGCCAGATTGTCGGAGATATCCATGATTGCACTCAGCTGGCGCGTCGACAGCTCGGCGGCGGCGCTGGCCAGAACGGCTGATTCGCTCTCGAAACGAGGCACGGTTACCGCCAATGGTGGTAATGGCTTCGTGTAGTCGAGCGTCTTTGCGGGGGAGAGCATGGCGATCATCGTCGGGCGCGCCTAGCGCACGGATCGGCTCTGCGTCAAAGCAAAGACGGGAGAATTCAATCAATGTTCAGCGGGTACGCCGTGTGATCGGCACTGAGCATCGGCTTGTGTCAAAGCGGGCCGACGTTTAGCTATGGGAACGATATGGCCGGGCAGACGGTTGAAATCGGGATTCCACGAGGAGGCATTTGTATGAAATTGATTGCAAGACTGGCGCTCGGTACCGCGCTGGCGATCGGCCTGTCGACCACGGCGATCGTCACGCCTGCCTTCGCCCAGAAAAAGGAAGAGGCTGCCGCCGCGGCAAGCTGGACGCCGAAGCTCGGCAACAAGTTCCGCAAGGCATTCGCTCCCGTCAGCAAGTCGCTGGAAGCCAAGGATTTCGCAGCGGTCACCGCCGCTCTCCCCACCATTGAGGCGGCCGCTGAATCCCCCGACGAGAAATATGTCGTGGGTCAGGTGATGCTTCAGGTCGGCAGCGGCACTAACGATCAGGCGATGCAGCGCAAGGCTGTGGATACCATGGTCGCCTCCGGCTCCGGCCCGGCTGACCAGCTTCCCCAGCTGAACTTCTACAAGGGCAATTTCGCTTACCAGGCGAATGACTTCCCGGCGGCAATCGCGGCTCTGACCGCGGCACAGCAGGGCGGTTACAACAATACCGACCTCAACCTTCTTCTGGCCGAATCCTATTTCAAGTCGAACCAGATCCCGACCGGTCTCGCAGAGGTTGAAAAGGCGATCACCGCTGAAAAGGCTGCCGGCCGCAAGCCGCCCGAAGATTGGTACGCTCGCGCCACGTCCGTCGCCTATCAGGCAAAGGCAGGGCCGGAAGTCGCCAAGTGGACGCGTCTGCAGCTGGAAGCCTATCCGACGGCCGAAAACTGGCGCAGTGCCCTCACCATCTATCGCGATGGCGCACAGATCGATCAGCAGACCAATCTCGATCTGCTCCGCCTGATGCGCGCCAGCAAGGCGCTCACCAGCGAACGCGATTATTATGAATATGCCGAGCTGACGATGGATCGCGGCCTTCCGGGTGAAACCAAGGCCGTGCTCGACGAAGGCATGGCCGCCAAGGCGTTCGACAAGAGCAATCCTTCGGTGAAGGAAGTCTACGACAGCGCGACCCGCAACATCACTGCCGACAAGGCATCGCTCGCTTCATCCGAGAAGCAGGCCGCGTCGGCTGCGGACGGCAAGTCGGCGCTCGGCACCGCCGACGCCTATCTGAGCTATGGCGATTATGCCAAGGCGGCTGCCCTTTACCGCACCGCGCTGGAAAAGGGCGGGGTTGACGCGAACATGGCGAACACCCGCCTGGGTATCGCCCTGGCACGCAGCGGCCAGAAGGACGCGGCCAAGACGGCGTTCAGCGCCGTGACCGGTCCTCGTTCGGAACTCGCCAAGTTCTGGCTCCTCTGGGTCGACCAGAGCGCCTGAGGCGTCTTTCGGATTACAGTAAATGGGGAAGGGCGGGCATTGACCCGCCCTTTTCTTTATCAGGCCGCCTCGGGGATCGGCACGCCCGGTTCATCCTTGGACGTGCGAATGGTCAGCGATGTCTTCACGCTCGCCACATTGGGCGCCGTCGTCAGCTCGGATGTCAGGAAGTTCTGGAAGGCGTGCAGGTCGGCCGCGACAATCTTAAGGATGAAGTCGATCTCGCCGTTCAGCATATGGCATTCGCGAACCTGCGGCAGCCCCGCCACATGATCCTCGAACGCCTTCAAATCTGATTCGGCCTGGCTGCGCAGGCTGACAAGCGCGAACACGCTGATCCCGTATCCAAGCAGAACCGGGTCCAATGCGGCGTGATATCCCCTGATGACTCCCGCCTGTTCGAGGCCTCTGACGCGGCGCAGGCAGGGGGGCGCGGTAAGGCCGACTTTCGCGGCCAGATCGACATTCGTCATCCGCCCGTCCGTTTGAAGTTCTGACAATATCTGAAGGTCGATGGAATCAAGGAGGGGGGAGACCATAGGGGAATTTTTCCGATCGTAGGATGTGCGTTGAGAATAATAATATTACCGCCAAAAGCAATTGTCCCACATTGCGACGTACCGATTTGAGCGCTGTCGCCGGACTTGCCGCCGCGTTATCCACGCCCGCGACAGGGGAGTGCGCCTGGGATTTAAACCGTGATTCGGAGGCGGGCGTGCGTTTCGACGACAGATTGGCAACGGTGCTGGCACAGCCAATCTCCGACGCTTCGGCGCGGGCTGCCGCCTGGCGTCAGCTGGTCGACCTGCTGGCCCAGCGGCCCGCGGACGCCGATACGCCGATGTCCTTGCGTGCCTATGAAGCCCTTCGCGCCTGGCGTGATTTCGTTCCGGCGGCCGAGCGTCGCGCGATCGGCGCCGCTTTTGCCGGACGCAACGTCTCCGCCGCGCTCGTTTCCTTCTTTGCGGAGGATAATCCGGCCGTCGCCGCGCCGGTGATTGGTCAGGCCCGGCTGTCGGACGAAGATTGGCTGCGCCTCCTGCCGGGCTTTTCACCAAGCGCACGCGCCTTGATGCGGCACCGCCGCGATCTCGGAGCCAAGGTCATGCGCGCGCTGGACTCCCTGGGGCCATCGGACCGGATCATTGCCGGCACGCCGCGATCGGCTCCTGTCGAACGGCCCGCGACGGCACAGGCAAAGACGCCCTCGGCAACAATGGGCGAAACGCTCCAGATTTCGGACCTCGTGGAGCGGATCGAAGCCTTCCGGCGAGGACGCACGTCAAAGGCGGAATCGCGGCCGGAAATCAGCAAGACCGCGGCCCCCGCTCCAGAGCCGATCATGGCTTTCCGCTTCGAAACGGGTTGGGACGGAACTATCCTGTGGACCGACTGCACGCCGCGCGGGCCGATCATAGGCTTGTCCGTCTCCACGATGGCCGATGAACGCAATCATGGCGTTGACGGCCACGCCGCCGGGGCCTTCCGCCGCCGCGCACCCTTTCGCGATGCGCGCCTGACCGTTGCGGTGGCAGGAGGAGCGGGCGGAGAGTGGCGGATTTCCGCGGTTCCGTTCTTCGATACGGTCAATGGCCGTTTCCTTGGCTACCGCGGCACCGCCCGTCGTCCGCGTCACGATGAACGCGCGGAACATCCGCCTTCGGGCCTCTATGGTTCGGCGTTGCCTGCCGAATCCCTGCGGCAGCTCGTCCACGAAATTCGCACGCCTCTTAACGCCATCATCGGGTTCGCCGAGATGATTGACCATCAGATGCTCGGGCCGGCATCGATCGCCTATCGGGATCGCGCGTCGGATATCCTGTCGGAGGCGCAGCGGTTGCTGGTCGCCGTTGACGACCTCGATACCGCCGCCCGCCTGGACGCCCATTCATTGGCGCTTGAACCGCGTCAGGTGGATGGCGCGGGTCTGCTGGCGGCCTTGCGCGCAGACGTGGCACCTCTCGCCGATCAGCGTGAAGTCAAACTGGAAGCGTGGATCACGGCCAACTTGCCGCCGATCGCCGCTGATCCGGCATCGGTGGAGCGGATGTTCTCCCGCCTGCTTTCAGCGACGGTCGGTCTGGCGGCCGAGGGGGAGCATATCGCCTACTCATTGGGTCACGACGGTTCCGCGCCGTCCCGCCTGCGCTTTGAAATCGACCGGCCAGCCGTGATGCGCGACCGTGATGAGCGATCGATGCTCGACCCTGGCTACAGCCCGGACGGAGACTGGCCCGACGCCCCCGTGCTGGGCCTTGGATTTTCGCTGCGTCTGGTCCGCAATCTGGCCGAGGCTGCGGGCGGGCGGTTGTTCATCGAACAGGATCGCTTCGTGCTCGTCCTGCCGGCGGCGGTCGACGGTACGATAGAAGTCGAGGAAAAGGCTTAAGGCAGGCTTGCCAGCCAAGATAAGCCTCAGCTATCGCACGCTCGGTGTGGGCCTGTAGCTCAATGGTAGAGCCGGCCGCTCATAACGGCTAGGTTGCGGGTTCGAATCCTGCCGGGCCCACCACCCATCAACCTCCCGAAAAGGCCGGCTACAGGATTTCCCGGTCATTGAGGCTCGCATGCCAGCTTTGGGCGGAAAGCTCGCGGTCGACGGGCTCAATCGCATCTCCGCTCACGCGACCGTCGAAATCCCGTGCACCATCGCCTAGGTCGGCAACGAAATGCAGCCGGTCGCCCCTAAGCCTGATCGTTTCGATCGGCCGTCCGTCCAGCGTGCCCCACACCAGCTGGAAATGCTGCTTGAGCTGCAGTTCCACCGTCCGGCCCTGATCGTCGGTCAAGGTCCAGCGACCGTCCACGCGCGCCGGAATGACCCATAGATAAACATGGGCGCTCCCGGCGCGCTCGGAGGCGTCGGGCTGCCAGTCGCCCATGTCGAATGCATGGCTGACCACGCGGGTGCCGGGGCGAAGCTCGCTAAACAGGCGAGGGCGCAGGCGAAGGTTGATCTTGGGAAGCAGGTAGAGCGTCAGCACATTCGCGTCGGCAAGCGGCGTCTTGAACAGATCCTCGACACGGAACTCGACTCTTTCGGCAATCCCTTCCTTGCGCGCGTGGGCCTGCGCCTGGCGAACGAGAGACGGATCGATATCGATGCCAAGCCCGTTTGCGCCCCGCTCGCGCGCCGCCGTGATCAGGATGCGGCCGTCACCGGTGCCAAGGTCGATGACGCGGTCCCCGGCGCCCACCCCGGCCATGTCGAGCATTTTCTCGACGACCTCCTGGCGTGATGCGGCATAGGGAACGTCGAGCTTGATGTGCTTGCCCGTGGCGGATTCGATCAGGCAGTGCGCGCTGCCCGCCGAAAGGCAACTGAGACCGGCACCGAGAAAGCCCACGCCAAGCACCGCCAGGCCCGCTGCAACCAGGCTGGAATACATGATCCGCATAGCCGCCTCCGCACGCGATACGGATGAGACGGGTGAAAACCGGAAATGGTTCCGTCACCCGCGTACATCCTGGGGAATGAGCAGACCGGGTTATTCAATCGATCAAAACACTCAGGAACGCGCCGCATATTGTTTGGCGATCGCATCCAGCCGGCGTTGAATTTCCTCTTCGGGGATCCACTGCCCGTTCACCATCACGCCGGCCCGGCGCTTCACATTGGCCAGGTTCTCCAGAGGGTTGGCTGTCAGCAGGATCAGGTCCGCCCGGCGGCCCGGCGCGATCGTTCCAAATTCCTGCTCGGCGTTGAAATAGCGCGCGGCATTGCGCGTGCCGGTCGTCAGCACCTCATGGGGGCTGAGGCCCGCTGCCACCATCATCCCCATTTCATGATGAATGGAAAAGCCGGGCACGTTGAAGAATTGCGGTGCGTCGGAACCGAGCGCTATGGGCGCGCCCGCTTCGTGAAGGGATTTCAGCAGCGTTCGCCTCAGGTCGACCAGCTTGCTCGTCGCGGCAGGCTGAAAATCGGGCCGTGCCTGATATTCGTGCTTGGCCTTCACCCAGCCATCCAGCACCCGCTGGGGCATGTAGCGCATTTCCGGCCAGGCGATCATCGCCTCCGGCGTTTCCCTCGATGCCAGATGCTCGACCAGGGTAAGGGTAGGGACGTTCCATGTCCCCGCGGAGATCGTCCGCTGGACGGCTTCCCCAATCCGGTTCTCGTCGGCCAGTTCGGCCCAGCCGCTGCCGAAGAAGCCGCTTGACCGGTCGCCGGTGTCGGTTCCGGGCGGCACCAGAAATTCGACATAGCGATCGAAATGGTCGATCGAGGCCTGACGCGCGTCGAGTGCGCCGGTCAGCCCGACCTCTTCGGGGATATGGCCGCCGAACGGCATGTTGATCGCATGCGCCGCCTCGGCCATCGCCACATAGGCGTCACGCGGAACGTTGCCGATCTTGATGAGATCGAATCCGGCCGCGCGATAGTCTTGCACCGCCTTCCTCGCCATGTCGGGCGTGCCGGCGACATCGGTGTCGAGCCAGGGGCTTGCGGTATAGAGCGTCGGCCCGATCAGCTCCTTTTTCGCGATCCGGTCGCGCAACGCCAAGTGGGACGGGTCCCCGGCCATGTTCCGAACGGTCGTCACACCATTGGCGACGTAGAGGAACAGCATATTCTCGCGATAGGCGGGATCATCCGGGCCGGGGACATGCCCGTGCATTTCGGTCAGGCCCGGCATCAGCCAAAGGCTGGTTCCATCGATCCGCCGCGCGCCTTCCGGAATTTCCGCTTGGCCAGCAGGCGCCACCGACAAGATCTTGCCGTCGCTTACGACGACAACATGTTTTTCCAGAACCCCTTCGCGGTCCATCGGAATCACATTCGCGTCGACAAAGGCGATCGTCTCGGCCGATCCCTGCGGCGCGGATTGCGGTTGAGGCTGCGCGCAGGCGCTCGTGACGAACAGGGCGATCTGGAGCAGCGCCGCAATGAGGGCGGCGGACAGGGAAGGGCGCATCTGCAAGGCGACAAAGCGTGTCATAAGGCTTGTCCCGGCTGATTATAGCTCCCGCGAGCATAACAGCCCACGACCCGCATGTCAGCGCATCGGGATCGAGCTGGCGATTTCAGGATATTAAGTGGTCGGGGAGACAGGATTCGAACCTGCGACCCTCTGGTCCCAAACCAGATGCGCTACCAGGCTGCGCTACTCCCCGATCCGTCGTGCGGCCTTAGTCCAAGCTGTCGCCATCGCGCAAGCACGCATCCAACCTTCAAGGCAATGGCTCTGCGGCTCCGTCTGTTTGACGGGTCATCGCCTGCCGGGTCTCCCTCGTACTCACCTCGCGGCAGGCGACGATCTGCGTATCCATTGCCGGTTCGTCCCCCAATGCGGCCGGCTGTGGGGTCGGGGGTGCCTCCGCTACACGGCGCCCCCGGCCATCTTGTTCCAAACTGAGGATGTAAAAAAACGGGCAGCCCCGTTGGGACCACCCGTTTCTTTTCGGTCATGATCGCGCGGTTGACGCGATCAAATGCCGATCAATGAGCGTTGTCGACCGCGTCGGCAGCGTTGTCAGCCATGTCGGTGACGTTCTCAGCCGCAGCATTGGCGTTGTCAGCTGCATTCTCGAGGCCTGCAGCGACGTTGCCGGAGGCGTTGTCAGCCATGGCGTCCAGCGATTCTGCAGCGTTGTCGATGACTTCAGCGGCGTTGGCGCCGGCTTCTTCGACGTTCTCCGCGGCAGGCGACTGGCACGCAGCCAAGCTCATCAGGCCGGCGGTAGCGAGAACAAAGCTAAGCTTCTTCATTCATTTGCTCCCAAAGCAATTATCGCATCCGGCCCGAATGCCGTCGCGAAACGCTCGACATAACGGTCTGTGGGACAGCGTCAACGGAAATCCTGTGATTCCCGTTCAAAAAGCGTATGACTAGAGCCTGAACAAAGGGCAAAAATCCACGGACTATCGCGCTTTTCCGAGTGTTTCGGGAGCATTCGCGACAATCGACAACATCGCTGTCCAAGCCGCGACATTCTGGCGTAATTGTTCGGGATCGACCTTGTCCAGCGTGTCGTCGGGCGTGTGATGCAGGTCGAAATAGCGCGTGCCGTCCTGTTGAAGATCGACCACGGAAACACCCGCTTCCACCAGCGGCTCGATGTCGGCGCCGCCTTCCACATCGCCGCTGCCCCGGCCGATGCCCAGCGGTGCGAGCGCCAGGGCCAGCCGATCGCCCACCGCTTTCGCCGCTTCCGGAAGCCGGGTTCTGAAATTCCAGACGCGATCGGCACCAAAGTCCGATTCCGCCGTCAGCGCATGATTCTCGTCCTTGCGGCGCGCGTAGTAGGACGGGCCGCCACAGCCCTGCACTTCCTCCGCCCCGAACCACACGACGCGAATGGTCCGGCGGGGCTGCCCGGCGTCCATGATACGCTTGGCGGCGGCTGTGGTGATGGCCACTCCGCTCGCATCATCGATCGCGCCGGTGCCCAGGTCCCAGCTATCGAGATGCCCGCCAATGGTGATGATTCCCGCCGATGGATCGCTGCCCGGCACTTCGCCGATCACATTGCCCGATTGCCCGGTCTTGGCGAGTTTCGGCGTCAGCAGCAGCTTCATCCGCACCGGCTTGCCGCGCGCGATGATCCGCTCGAGGTTTTCGGCGTCGGGAATCGACAGCGCAGCCGCGGGAATCGCGTCGACGCCCGCCGGAAAGACGGTGCCTCCGGCATGCGGATTGCGGTGATAATCCGTCCCGACCGAGCGGATGACGATCGCCGTCGCGCCCTTCTGCGCCGCGATGGCCGGTCCCGCACGCCGCACCCGGCCGAAATAGCCATAGCTGGACCCGTCCTGCGTCGCTTTCATCGAATGGCTGACGAACGCGATCTTGCCCTTCAGGCTACCCACGGGCGCCGCTTCCAGATCGGCGAGCGTCGGGAAATAGACGATTTCCGCCTCGATCCCGGTGGCCGGCGTGGCCGCACTGTTGCCAAGCGCGGTGAGCGCCAGCCGGGCGGGGAAGGGGGCGATGATCTCGCCGCGTTCCTCACCCCGCGTCCACACCGGCATCTCGCACGTCTCGATGCGGACATTCTGGAAACCCAGGGCCTCCATCTTCGCCTTGCCCCATTCGCGGGCACGGGCTTCAGCCTCGGTTCCCGCCTGTCGCGGCCCGATTTCTGTCGTCAGCCCTTCGGTGATGTCCCAGGCGATCGTATCGCTCAGCGCCGCATCGCGCAGTGCGGCCGTCTTCGCGTCGGTCTGGGCAAAAGCGGCATGGGAGAGAAGGAGGGAAGGCGCCATCAGCGCGAGCAGCGGGAAATTTTTCATTTGCGCTGCTTACCCACGCTCCCCATGTTTGCCAACAGAGGCGCGCTCGGCTAGGGCAGCGCCGAATTCCAGCCAAGATCACACGCGGAGACACGACGCCCATGGCCGTGCAGTACAGCTTTGTCATGAAGGGCCTGACCAAGACCTTCCCCGGCGCGCAAAAGCCGGTGCTCAACAACATCCACCTTCAGTTCCTGCCGGGCACGAAGATCGCGATCATCGGCGTCAACGGCGCCGGTAAATCGACTCTCATGAAGATCATGGCCGGCTACGATACCGATTTTTCGGGTGAGGCCTGGGCGGCGGAGGGCATCCGCGTCGGCTATCTGGCGCAGGAACCGCATCTGGACCCCAAGAAGACGGTCAAGGAAAACGTCATGGACGGCGTCCGTCCCGTGGCGGACCTTGTCGATCGCTTCAACGAGATCTCCAACATCATGGGCGACCCGCCCGAAGACGTCGATTTCGATGCCCTGATGGCCGAAATGGGCGATCTTCAGGAAAAGATCGACGCCGTTGACGGCTGGACGCTCGACAACCAGCTCGAGATCGCGATGGAAGCGCTGCGCTGCCCGCCGGGCGATGCCGGCGTCGAAAATCTTTCGGGCGGTGAAAAGCGCCGCGTCGCGCTCTGCCGCCTGCTGCTCGAAAAGCCGGAAATCCTGCTGCTCGACGAACCGACCAACCACCTCGACGCCGAAAGCGTCGCCTGGCTGGAAAAGCACCTGATCGACTATCCGGGCAACGTCATCCTCGTCACCCACGACCGCTACTTTCTCGACAATGTCGTCGGCTGGGTGCTTGAGCTTGATCGTGGCCGTGGCATCCCGTTCGAAGGCAACTACTCCAACTGGCTCGAGCAGAAGGCCAAGCGGATGGAGCAGGAAGACCGCGAGGAGGAAGGCCGCCAGAAAGCGATCAGGGAAGAGCTTGAGTGGATCCGCAAATCCCCCAAGGCGCGCCAGACCAAGTCAAAAGCCCGCATCCGCGCCTTTGACGAGCTGGTGGAAAAGCAGGCGGATCGCCGCCCCGGCGCCGCGCAGATCCTCATCCAGATCCCCGAACGGCTCGGCGGCAACGTCATCGAGGCGAAGGGCCTGACCAAGAGCTTCGGCGACAAGCTGCTGTTCGAGAATCTCGACTTCAATCTGCCACCGGGCGGCATCGTCGGCGTCATCGGCCCCAACGGCGCCGGCAAGACGACCCTGTTCAAGCTCATCACCGGTCAGGAACAACCGGATGCGGGCGAGATCAACATCGGGACCACGGTTCAACTCGGCTATGTCGACCAGAGCCGCGATCATCTCGATCCCAACAAGAACGTTTGGCAGGAAGTGTCCGACGAGCTCGATATCTTCCGCTTCGGCAAGCACGAAGTCGCCTCGCGCGCCTATGTCGGCGCCTTCAACTTCAAAGGCACCGATCAGCAGAAAAAGGTCGGCCAGCTTTCAGGCGGTGAGCGCAATAGGGTCCACATGGCCAAGATGCTTCGCCGCGGCGGCAACGTCCTGCTGCTCGACGAACCGACCAATGACCTCGACGTCGAAACCCTGCGCGCGCTCGAGGAAGCGCTCGAGAATTTCGCCGGTTGCGCGGTCGTCATCAGCCACGATCGCTTCTTCCTCGACCGGCTGGCGACGCACATCCTGGCGTTCGAAGGCGACAGCCACGTCGAATGGTTCGAAGGCAATTTCGAAGCCTATGAGGAAGACAAGCGCCGCCGCCTCGGCGACGAGGCCGATCGTCCTCACCGGGTCACCTACAAGAAGCTGACGCGCTAAAACTCTTACGTCATCCCAGCGAAAGCTGGGATGACGATCGCGAGGGTATTGATTTAAAGCTTGCCCTTGCGCGCCGCATCGACGCTCCACGGCCCCGGCCCGGCGGCGGAAATGTAGAGGAAGATGAAGCAGAACAGGATTGCGGCATCCCCGCCGTTCAGCACCGGAAAGGGGGATCGGGGCGCGTGGGCAATCCAATAGGCGAACGCCATCAGGCCCGACAGGACGAAGGCCACCGGCCGCGTGAACAGACCGATCAGGACCAGGAATCCGCCGAAAACTTCCAATATCCCGGCGAACCAGCCAAGCGCGAACATCGGCGGCTGCATGTCGGACGGCGGAAAGCCCAGTATTTTTTGTGATCCATGCTCAAAGAAGGTGATCGCGGCGACTATTCTCAGGACGCTCAACAATTGGGGCGCCCAAGCCTTATATTGTTCCATATCGTGCCCTCCTCTCCAAAGAGAGCCGTTTGCTTATCATCGATTTTCCATAACGCCTAACGGATGAACGCGCAGGGCTGGCAAGACAGCGTCCACATCGCTATCTGAACCTGATGAGCGAAGCCGATCCCGTCCATCTGCCCGATCCGTCCCGTCAGCCACGCCAGCGCAAGCCCGACTGGATCAGGGTAAAAGCCCCCACCAGCGTGGGCTTTGCCGAAACGAAGGCGCTGATGCGCCGTCTGAATCTCGCGACAGTCTGCGAGGAGGCGGCCTGCCCCAATATCGGCGAATGCTGGACCAAGAAGCACGCCACGGTGATGATCCTGGGCGATGTCTGCACCCGCGCCTGCGCCTTCTGCAACGTCAAGACGGGCATGCCGCGCAAGGTCGATCCGCTGGAGCCCCAGCACACGGCCGATGCCGCGGCGGAACTTGGGCTTGAACATATCGTCATCACCTCGGTCGATCGCGATGACCTGCCCGATGGCGGCGCTTCGCAATTCGTGAAGGTGATCGAGGCGCTTCGTCGCACCACGCCGAAGACCACGATCGAAATCCTGACGCCCGATTTCAGGAACAAGGCACAAGCGGCTGTAGAAGCAATCGTTTCTGCGCGCCCTGATGTCTATAACCACAATCTCGAAACGGTGCCCCGGCTGTATCCGACGATCCGTCCCGGCGCCCGTTATTACGCCTCGCTCCGCTTGCTTGAGAGCGTCAAGCGCCACGATCCGTCGATCTTCACCAAGTCAGGCGTGATGCTTGGCCTGGGCGAGGAACGTCTGGAAGTGCATCAGGTGATGGACGACATGCGCTCGGCGGACGTCGATTTCCTGACGATGGGCCAATATCTCCAGCCGACGCCGCGCCATGCGAAGGTTGCGGAGTTCGTCGCGCCAAAGAGCTTCGACGCCTATGCGGCAATCGCGCGCGCAAAGGGCTTCCTTCTCGTCGCCGCGTCGCCGCTGACGCGCTCGAGCTATCATGCAGGTGAGGATTTCGAACGGATGCGGGCTGCGCGTGAGGCCCAGCTGGCGAAGGCCTGATGCCCCGCCACAGTGAAACCCGTCATCTGCCGTACACCCCCGAACAGATGTTCGATCTGGTCGCCGATGTCGGTCGTTATGGCGAATTTCTGCCCTGGGTCGCGGCGGTCAGGGTCAGGTCCGACAGCGAGACCGAGATGGTCGCTGATCTGGTGGTCGGCTTCAAGGCGCTGCGCGAGCATTTCACCTCACGCGTGGTAAAGCGCCGCCCGCATGAAATCCATGTCGACTATGTCGAAGGCCCGCTGAAATATCTCCACAACGACTGGGTATTTCGCCCGGATGGGAAGGGCGGCAGCGAGATTGACTTCACTGTCGATTTTGCCTTCCGCAATCGATTGTTCGAGGCGCTTGCCGGCCAGGTGTTCGATACCGCGCTTCGCAAGATGATCGGCGCTTTCGAAGCGCGCGCACGTACGCTTTATGGGGCCGAGGACGGTTCCGGCAGTAGCAGGTCAAGCGCGCACAACGCGGCCTGAAGGCGGACGCCGCCCCGTCCCAGATCGCCGAATTCGCGTCTGTCTGCGGTAACCTGGTCCGGATCACCGACCCGTTCCGCTCTCGCGAAAACCACCGTCCCAACGGGTTTGCGTTCATCGCCCCCGTCAGGACCGGCGATACCCGTGATCGCAACGGCAATGTCGGCGTTACTGTGCTTCAGCACGCCCTGCGCCATTGCCCAGGCGACGGCGATGGAAACCGCGCCGAACGTCTCGAGCACGTCCAGGCTGATGTCGAGCACGTCGAGTTTCGCCTCGTTCGAATAGGTGACGAACCCGACTTCGAAGACATCGGATGATCCGGGAATTTCGGTCAGCGCGGCGGAAACCAGCCCGCCGGTGCAGCTTTCCGCCACGGCGATCCGCCGCCCGGCCGCACGGTTCGCGGCGATTACGGCTGCTGCCTTTTCGACAAGCTCCGGCGGCAACAAGGTGTCGCGCGTTTCGGTCACAAATCCCCCATTATGCTGATTGTCGCGATCGCCTGTGCGGCGATTCCTTCGCTCCGGCCGGTGAAGCCCAGCCGCTCCGTGGTCGTCGCCTTGATGCTAACCCTGCGCTCCGGCAACCGCAACAGTTCGGCGACGCGGCGACGCATTGTCTCCCGATAAGGCCCGATCTTCGGTGCTTCGCAGATGATCGTCAGGTCGACATGCTCGATCCGCCCACCGTCCGCTTCCACCAATAACGCTGCATGCTCCAGGAACCGGAATGATTCGGCCCCTCGCCATTGAGGATCGCTCGGCGGGAAATGCGTGCCGATGTCGCCCGCGCCGATTGCCCCCAAAATGGCATCGGTCAATGCGTGGAGAGCGACATCCGCATCGCTGTGCCCGGCAAGACCGCGATCATGCGGGATCAGGATGCCGCCCAGCCAAAGCTCCTCACCGGCCGCGAGCCGATGGACGTCATAGCCCATGCCGGTGACGCTGATGCGCGGGGCAGCCAGTCGATTCTCGGCGGCCGCGAAATCGGACGGATGCGTCAGCTTCTCCAGCCGCGGATCCCCCGCCACAATTGCGACGTCATGACCGGCGGCGCGCATGACCTGTGCGTCATCGGTGGCGTCGATGCCTTCATCCCAGGCTCGGTGCGCCGCCATGACGTCCTGAAAGTGGAATGCCTGCGGCGTCTGGACGCGGTAGAGCCCGTCACGCGAAACCGGATCGCCCAGGGCGTCGCTGCCAAGCGCCAGGCTGTCCACCACCGGCAGGACCGGAACCGCGCCTGCGTGCCCGTTCAGTGCGTCGATCAGCCGATCGACCACCTCGGCGGGCAGGAAAGGGCGGGCGGCATCATGGATCAGGACGATGTCGGCGCCGCCGTTCGCTTCGATCGCCTCAAGCCCAGCCAGAACCGACAAACGCCGCGTCGCGCCTCCCATAATGGGGGAGGGGACCGTGCGGCCGGCCATCGCTTCGGCAAAGGCGGCCTCCTGGCCGGCACCGATCACGGTCAGGACGCTATCGACCTTTGAATGCCCCGCAAGCGCATCATAGGCGCGCGCCAGCACCGCCTTGCCTGCGATCGGCCGATATTGCTTGGGCTGTCCGCCGCCTGCGCGTTCTCCGCGCCCGGCCGCCACGATCAGCCCGACTATTCTGGTCCCGCCTGCCATTCGGATGGCCCTAGCCGAGCATCGCCTTGCCCGCTACCCGCTTTGCGGCTAAGGGACTGCCTCTTTTCTAGGCAGATGATGACGACGCTCAAGCCCATCCAGATCGGTCCGGTGCGGATCGAAAGCCCGGTGCTGCTGGCACCGATGACCGGCGTGACGGACCTTCCGTTCCGCCGGCTGGTGCGGCGCTATGGGTCGGGCCTCAATGTGACCGAGATGATCGCCAGCCAGGCGATGATCCGCGAAACGCGCCAGTCGCTGCAAAAGGCGGCGTGGGACGCGGTCGAGGAACCCATCTCGATGCAGCTCGCCGGCTGTGCGCCCGCCGAAATGGCGGAAGCGGCCAAGCTGAACGAGGATCGGGGCGCCGCGATCATCGACATCAACATGGGCTGCCCCGTCAAGAAGGTGGTGAACGGCGATGCCGGTTCCGCGCTGATGCGCGATCTTCCGCTCGCCTCCGCGATCATCGACGCGACGGTGAAGGCCGTGTCGGTTCCCGTGACGCTCAAGATGCGCATGGGCTGGAACCACGACAGCCTGAACGCCCCCGAACTCGCGCGCATTGCTCAGGATCTGGGCGTGAAGATGATCACCGTCCACGGCCGCACCCGCTGCCAGATGTATCGCGACAGCGCCGACTGGGCCTTCGTCTCCAAGGTCAAGCAGGCGGTGTCGATCCCAGTCATCGTCAATGGTGACATCTGCACCATCGAGGACGCCGAAACCGCGCTCGCCCAATCCGGCGCCGACGGCGTGATGATCGGCCGCGGCGCCTACGGTCGCCCTTGGCTGCTCGGCCAGATCATGCGCTGGTTCGCCACTGGCCAGCGCGTTCCCGACCCTTCGATCGAAGAACAATATCACCTGATTACAGGGCATTACAATGCAATGCTCGAACATTATGGTGAGCTGGTAGGTGTAAACATGAGTCGAAAGCACATCGGCTGGTACACCCGCGGCCTGACTGGCTCGGCTGAGTTCCGCAACCGGGTCAATCAGCAACCCGATGCCAAGACCGTGCTGGCGATGCTCGAAGAATTCTATACCCCATGGCTATCCCGGGCAGCAGCCTGATCGCGCCGAACGAGGAACCATCCGCCGGCGAGCTGCTGAACGCATTGCCCTCCGGCCTTCTGGTCATCGATCCCGCTGGCATAGTCCGCGACGCAAACAGTGCGGCGGAAACGCTGTTGAATCACAGCCTGGCTTCAATGCGGGGCCGATCGATTCAGGACTTGCTGATCCTGCCGATCGACTATGCCAGCCGCGCCGACCGGGGCAGCGGCTTCGCCCTTTATGACCTGCCGCTGATGACGACCCGCGGACATCGCTTCCGCGCCGATTTCGTCGTCTCCCCGATCGTCGAAAAACCAGGCTGGACGCTGATATTGCTCCACCACGGCGCCGCAGCCCACCGGATGGGGCACCGCCTGGAGCGGAGCGGCGGCGTTCGCGCGGCGATCGGCGCGGCGGCGATGCTTGCCCATGAAATCAAAAACCCGCTGTCCGGCATTCGCGGTGCAGCCCAGTTGATTGAAGGAAACGTTGACGGGGAGGCGAGGGTGCTCACCGACCTGATCCAGAGCGAGGTCGACCGGATCGCGTCCTTGATCGACCGGATGGAGGACTTCACCGACGCCCGTCCGCTCCTGTGTGAGCCGGAGAATATCTATTCGATTCTCGATCACGTCCGCGCGATCGCACTGCCCGGTTTCGCGCGGGGGATCACGGTGCGTGAGGATTATGACCCTTCGCTGCCCGCGGTGCTCGTCCACCGCGATGCGACCATCCAGATATTGATGAACCTGCTTAAGAACGCAGCCGAGGCGGTTGGGCCCGATGGTACGATCACGCTGACAACCGCCTATCGCCACGGCGTGTCCGTCAATGTTGGCAATGAGGGACGCAAACTTTCCCTACCGATCGAACTTTGCGTGATCGACGACGGCCCCGGCGCTCCCCCGGAGATTGCCGATCATCTGTTCGATCCGTTTGTTTCCACCAAGAAATCGGGCCGGGGACTTGGCCTGGCGCTGGTGGACAAGCTGGTGCGGGACATGGGTGGCATCGTGCAATACGGCCGCGAAGGGAATCCGGAACGAACCGTATTCCGCCTTCTTCTGCCGCGAGCAACAGAGAAGGAAGCTTGATGGGCCGGGTATTGCTGGTCGATGACGACGCCGCGATCCGCACGGTGGTTTCCGCCGCGCTGAAACGGGAAGGGCACGAGGTTCGCGCGGTCGGGACGATCGCGGCGGAACGAAGCGCGCTCAAGACCTTCGATCCGCAGCTACTGATCACCGATGTGATATTGCCGGACGGCAACGGGCTGGATCTATTGCCGGAGCTGCTTGCCGATAACCCGGGTTTGCCGGTCATCGTTCTGTCCGCCCAGAATACGCTCAGCACCGCCGTGCGCGCAACGGAGCGTGGGGCCTTCGACTATCTGCCCAAGCCGTTTGACCTGAACGAGCTTTGTCGCGCCGTGGCGGCGGGCCTGCGTAATCAAGGAAGCACGCCAGCGCTTGATATCGAGGACGCAGGCGAAGCGCTTCCCCTCATCGGCCGCTCGCCGCCGATGCAGGACGTCTACCGGATCATCGCCCGTGTGGTCGCCAATGACCTGACCGTGCTCATCCTTGGCGAATCCGGCACCGGCAAAGAGCTGGTCGCGCGCGCGATCCACGATCTTGGCCGGCGAAAGGATGCGCCCTTTGTTGCGGTCAATATGGCGGCGATTCCCCGTGAACTGATCGAATCCGAATTGTTCGGGCATGAGCGCGGCGCCTTTACCGGGGCGCAGGCTCGCACGGCGGGGCGGTTCGAACAGGCGCAGGGCGGCACCTTGTTTCTGGATGAGATCGGCGACATGCCGATGGAAGCGCAGACCCGACTGCTGCGTGTTCTGCAGACTGGGGAGTTCAGCACGGTCGGCGGAGCGCGGACGATCCGTGCCGATGTCCGGATCATCGCTGCAACACATAAGAATCTGCAGGCGATGATCGCGGAAAATCAGTTCCGCGAGGATTTATTCTATCGATTGAACGTGGTTCCTATGACCTTGCCGGCGCTCCGGCAGCGGACGGACGATATTGGTCTTTTGGCCCGCCATTTCCTCGACAAGGCCGCACAGGACGGCTTGCCACGCCGCCGGCTCGACACGGACGCGATCGAACGGCTGACACAGCATGATTGGCCCGGCAATGTGCGCGAACTGGAAAATCTGATGCGACGTCTTGCCGCCTTGACGCCGGAGGACGTCATTTCAGCGGCGCAGGTCGAACGCCAGCTCGGCGGCGTGACGCCAAGCAGCGAAGCATCCCCGTTCACCAGTGGTGGAACGCTGGCCGAAACCGTCGAGCATTATCTGGCCCGCTATTTTGCGGCGCACGGAGGCCGTTTGCCCGCAGACGGGCTTTACGACCGAATCCTGGCCGAGATTGAAGTGCCGCTGCTTCGCATTGCGATGATCGCGTCCAACGGGAATCAGCTCCGCGCGGCTCGGCTGCTGGGGCTGAACCGCAACACCCTTCGCAAGAAGTTGAACGAACATGCCATTGATTCCCGTCGCTTACGACGAGGTCGGGGTAGCTGATCGGCCATTTTTCCTGCACGGCACAGGCTGTGTTTGGATTGCCACGACTTTGTTGTATTGATGCAACGATGAATGCCGGTTTTGATCGTTCCCTTGCCCAGATTCCACGGTGGCGTCGCAATCTGACGGTCATTTACCGGCGCAGCCGTTTCATGCCGTTCGTCGAGTTGCTGACGTTCCTGATCGCGGTCGCGATCGGCGTGACGACCTATTATCTCGTCACGGGCGGGCATTCACCGGAACGTCTTCTGACGCCACCCCTGGTGGCATTGCTGCTTGTCGCCAACCTAGTTCCCGCGGTTGTGCTGCTGGTGCTGATCGGGCGTAGGGTGGCAAAGGGCAGGGCAGCACGGTCACCGGTCGGTGGCGGCGGGCGATTGCACGTTCGGCTTGTCGCACTGTTCTCGCTGATCGCGACGGTGCCGATGCTGCTGGTCGTGATCTTCGCGTCGTTTCTTTTCCAATATGGCGTCGAATTCTGGTTCTCCGATCGCGCGCGCGGAATGCTCGAAAATGCCAGCGTTCTGGCCGAGAATTTCTATGAAGCACAGCGGCAGGAGGTTGCCGACGAAACCCTGACCATGGCGGGTGATATCCGCAACTTCTTGACGCTGGCCCGTTCCGACAGCCCGGAATTTGCAGAAGCCTATGCCTATCAGATACTTGGCCGCAAACTGAACGAGTCCGCGATCGTCAAGATCGGCACGAACGGCGCGCCGCAGACGCTGGCGATGGTCAACCCGGATGCCCGCAACGTCGAACAGAGGGTTTCGGCGCAGGTCATCGACAAACTCGGACGCGGACAGGACGTTGTCATCAGCGAGACGAGCGATCGCGTTGAGGCGGTGACCCGGCTGTCGCCGCAGGACAATACTTACCTCTACGCGTCGCGCATCTACGATCCCCAGGGCCTTAACCGGGCGAAGAAGGTGCTGGCGGATTATAATTCGATGCTGGAGCAGTCCCGGTCGCTCCAGCTTCGGTTCAATGCCGCGCTGCTGCTGGTATCGCTGTTGATCGTGGGCGCGGCGGTGTGGATCGCGCTCAAGGTCGCAGACCGGTTGGTGCGCCCGGTCGGAGAGCTTGTCGACGCCGCTCGCCGGGTCACGGCGGGCGATCTTTCGGCTCGCGTGGCGACGCCGCGCGAACGTGACGAGGTCGGCACGCTTGCCAACGCGTTCAACCGGATGACACGGCAGCTTGAGGTGCAGACCGGCGCACTCGTTACGGCTAACGATCAACTCGACAGCCGGCGCGCTTTCACGGAAGCGGTGCTTTCGGGGGTGTCCGCCGGCGTGATCTCGATCGACGCGGACCGCAATATTCGCCTCATCAACAGTTCCGCGCGCACGTTGCTGCGTGCCGATGGGGATGGGCCGGTCGGCTTTCCACTGGAAGACGTCGCGCCCGAGCTGGATGAATTGCTGGGTGGGCCGGATCGCGAGGCGATCGTCCAGATGACTTCTGGCGGCGAACCGCGAACGCTAGCGGTGAAGATCGTGGCGGATGAGCGCGGCTATGTACTGACGTTCGACGATATCACCCAGCAGCTTCTTGACCAGCGTCGCGCTGCCTGGTCGGACGTCGCACGCCGGATCGCGCACGAGATCAAGAACCCGCTGACACCCATCCAGCTTGCGGCGGAACGGTTGCAGCGCCGCTATGGCAAGGAAATCTCCTCCGACCCCGGCACGTTCGAGCGCCTGACGGAGACGATCGTCCGTCAGGTCGGCGACCTTCGCCGGATGGTGGATGAATTTTCGTCATTCGCGCGGATGCCAAAGCCGGTTTTCCGCGAAGAGTCGCTGGTCGATATCGCCCGGCAATCGCTGTTTCTCCACGAAGTCGCGCATCCCGGCATCACCTTCACGCTCGATGCGCCGAAATCGCTTCCCGAACTGGTGTGCGATCGACGCCAGCTTGGCCAGGCTTTGACGAACATCGTCAAGAACGCGGTGGAGGCGATCGACCAGAAGGCGGCCGCCGAGGGGGAAGGGCCCGCAACGGGTTCGGTCACCATGACGATCACCAATCAGGACGCTAGTCGGCTGGAGATCGCGGTGGCGGACGACGGCATCGGCTTGCCTAAGGAACGCGAACGGCTGGTCGAACCCTATGTCACCACGCGGAGCCGTGGCACGGGACTTGGTCTCGCAATCGTGAAGAAGATTGTCGAGGAACATTTCGGGACGATGGCCTTTGCCGACCAGCCGGGCGGCGGCACGATCGTTTCGATCATCCTCGATCCTCTCACCCTTGGACATCTGGCCACGACGATCGAGGCCGAGGCCGACGAGGATGATCAACGCATTCCCAAACTGACGCGGACAAGGACGGACTGAAGAAAATGCCATTGGACGTTTTGATCGTCGACGATGAACAAGATATTCGCGAACTCGTCTCCGGCGTGCTTGAGGATGAAGGGTATAGCGCGCGCACCGCGGCGGACAGTGATGCAGCGCTGGGTGCGATAGACGATCGGCGGCCTTCGCTGGTGCTGCTCGACGTGTGGCTGCAGGGCTCGCGGCTGGACGGGCTCGATTTGCTTGATGAGATCAAGCGGCGCGATCCTTCGCTCCCGGTGCTCGTCATTTCCGGTCACGGGAACATTGATACCGCCGTGGCAGCAATCCGGCGGGGCGCGGTCGACTTCATCGAGAAGCCGTTCGAGGCCGAGCGCCTGCTTCATCTCGTCTCCCGCGCGACGGAAACGGAATTGCTTCGCCGCGAAAATGCGTCGCTGAAAGCGCAGATCGGCCGCGACGATGAACTGACCGGCAGTTCGGCGGGCATCAACAGCGTGCGAGCCACATTGAAGCGTGTGGCGGCAACGGGCAGCCGTGTTCTCATCACCGGGCCGGCGGGGGTAGGCAAGGAAGTTGCCGCTCGTCTGCTGCATATGTGGAGCGCGCGTGCGGATGCACCGTTCGTCATCGTAAGCGCGGCACGGATGACGCCGGAGCGGGTCGAAGAAGAATTGTTCGGGGTTGAGCAGGGCAATGAGCTTGCCCGGCCGGGCCTGTTCGAACAGGCGCACGGCGGCACGCTGTTTCTGGACGAGATCGCCGATATGCCGATCACCACGCAGGGCAAGATCCTGCGTGTCCTGACCGATCAAAGCTTCACCCGGGTTGGTGGGCAGCGTGTGGTGAAGGTCGATGTTCGTGTGGTTTCCGCGACATCCCGCCTGCTCGCGGACGAGATTGCGCAGGGTCGCTTTCGGGAAGATTTATACTATCGTCTCAATGTCGTACCGGTCCATCTTCCGCCGTTAACTGAACGTCGTGAGGATATTCCGGCGCTGGTGGAGCATTTCGTTGCCCGCTATGCGGCCGAGCGTCGCGTGCCGACGCCGGTGGTGGCGGACGATGCCATCGCGGCGCTTCAGGCCTATGATTGGCCCGGTAACGTCCGCCAGCTTCGAAATGTCGTGGAGCGCACTATCATCATGGCGCCGGGGGATCGGATCGGCCAGATCGACATCGACATGCTGCCGCCCGAGGTGCTCAACGACCAGCCGCAAATCAATGGCGGTGCATCTGGAAGCATGATCATGGGGGCATCGCTCAGAGAAGCTCGCGAGACCTTTGAACGCGAATATCTTCGCATCCAGATCCGGCGCTTTTCCGGCAATATTTCGCGCACGGCCACCTTTATCGGCATGGAACGATCGGCATTGCACCGTAAGCTGAAGATACTGGGGCTAACGGATCAACGCGAAGACGAATAGCGCCATTTACCTTGTCCAACCAAAGCACTATCTAGGCGTTAATCTCGCGATCCGCGCGGGACCGAGCACGACGTCATGCAACGACGCATCGCGGGCGATGACCCGCCAAGAACCGGAGGTCTCCATGGCCGAAAAGGTCAATAATCTTCAGGATATCTTCCTGAATTCCGTACGGAAATCCAAAATTCCCGTGACAATGTTCCTGGTAAAGGGCGTGAAGCTGCAGGGCATTATCACGTGGTTCGACAATTTCTCGGTGCTGTTGCGCCGGGACGGCAATTCGCAACTGGTTTACAAGCATGCCATTTCAACGGTCATGCCCGCCCAGCCGATCGATTTCGCGCCGATTGAAAAGGCGTTCTCCGAAAATGAACGCAAGGCTGCCCAATTGCAGGATGTTTTCCTGAATGCGGTTCGCAAGTCCAATGACCCCGTGACCATGTTCTTGGTCAACGGCGTCATGCTGCAGGGCGCCATCGCCGCGTTCGACCTCTTCTGCATGCTCTTGCAGCGGGAAGGGATGTCGCAGCTGGTTTACAAGCATGCGATCTCGACTGTGCAGCCGTCCGGCCCGTTGAATCTCGCCGAAGAAGGCGGATCGGAGCAGGATTGAGCGTTTTTGAACGTGCAGACGACGAGGGGCTGAGCAGGGGGGCTCGCGCCCTCGTCGTCTATCCTGACATGGGCGGAGCCGCAGCGCGCGATACCGATGCGCGCTTGGCGGAAGCGGCGGGGCTTGCCGAAGCGATCGGCGTCGATGTCATTGACCGGCTGGCATTTCGTATCCGTGCCGCCCGGCCGGCCACCTTGTTCGGCAAGGGCCAGGTGGAACAGGTTGCCGCCGCGGTTCAAACGAACGAGGCGGAACTGGTCGTCGTCGACAGTGCGATCACGCCCGTCCAGCAGCGCAATCTGGAAACCGAGCTGAAGGCAAAGGTGATCGACCGCACCGGCCTGATCCTGGAAATCTTCGGCGAACGCGCGGCCACCGCCGAGGGGCGGTTGCAGGTCGAACTCGCGCATCTGGACTACCAAGCGGGCCGATTGGTTCGCAGCTGGACCCACCTTGAGCGGCAGCGTGGCGGTTTCGGTTTTCTGGGTGGTCCCGGCGAAACCCAGATCGAGGCGGACCGGCGCATGATCCGCGATCGCATGGCCAAGCTGCGCCGCGAACTGGAGCAGGTCGCGCGCACCCGTTCGCTTCATCGGGATCGGCGGCGGCGCGCGCCATGGCCCGTCGTCGCGCTGGTCGGCTATACCAATGCCGGAAAATCGACCCTGTTCAATCGGATGACGGGCGCCGATGTGATGGCAGAAGACCTGCTGTTCGCGACGCTGGACCCGACCATGCGTGAAATCGCCTTGCCCGGCATCGACAAGGTGATCCTTTCCGACACTGTAGGCTTCGTCTCTGACCTGCCGACGCAGCTTGTCGCAGCGTTTCGCGCGACGCTGGAAGAAGTCGTGGCGGCGGACCTGATCGTCCATGTCCGCGATATTGCTCATCCGGACAGCGACGCCCAGGCGCGCGATGTCGAGCAGGTGCTCGAGGAAATCGGCGCCAGCGGGGAGGGGGCCGCACCCCGTATCGAAGTCTGGAACAAGGTCGATCTGCTCGATGAAGAGGAAAGGGCGGCCGTCGATGCCGAGGCGCTCCGTCGCGACGATGTCGCCCAGCTTTCCGCGCTGAGTGGTGACGGCGTCCAGCGCTTTCGCGAAATATTGTCGGCGCGCCTGACAAAGGCGAACCGTTTGCGCCGGATTGTTCTGCCGGCGGAGGATGGCGCAGGTGCGGCGTGGCTGCATTCCCACGGGGAAGTCATCGGACAAGGCATGGAAGACGGGCGAATTGCCATCGATGTTCGCCTGTCCGATGCCGATTGGGCGCGTTTTCAAGCCAGAGGCTGATCTCAGCGCTTCGTCTTGGCCTCGACCCAGAGCTTTTCCTTTTCGTCCAGCGGAAGCCCGCTGAAGCGGTCACCGGCAATGGCTTCCATCTGCCGGAACCGGGATTCGAATTTTATATTTGCTTGCTTTAGCGCGGCTTCTGCATCGACCTTGAGATGACGAGCAAGGTTTACCACCGCAAATAGCAGGTCGCCGACCTCCTCCAAACGATCGTCGGCGGTGGCAGCATCCCGGACTTCGGCCAGTTCTTCTTCCACCTTTGCCGCCGGACCGTCGGCATCGGGCCAGTCGAACCCGGTTCGGGCTGCGCGCTTCTGCAACTTTTCGGCGCGGAGAAGAGCGGGTAGGGCCAGCGCGACCCCGGCAAGCGCGCTTCGATCCTCGGAGCCGCTGCGTTCCGCGGCCTTCAGGCTTTCCCAACCGGGAGAGGGTTGATCACCGAACACATGCGGATGCCGGCGGACCATCTTGTAACAGATCGCCTCGATGACATTCTCGACTGAAAAAGCGCCGCGTTCTTCAGCCATACGTGAGTGATAAACGACCTGGAGTTGCAGATCGCCAAGCTCGTCCTTGAGCGCATCCATGTCGTCGCGCTCGATCGCATCGGCGACTTCATAGGCTTCTTCGATCGTGTACGGAGCGATCGTCCGGAAATCCTGCTGGATATCCCAGGGACAACCATTCTCCGGATCGCGGAGTCTGGCCATGATCGACACCAATTCCTCGAGCGAAGGTGTGATTTTCCCGTCCTTATTGGGCATGGTTCTCTTTCATCGGAATGAGCCACTTAGCTCGATTGCGGTCATTTAACATGCTCTCAGCGCGGGTCTCTTGGAATTATCCAATTTGACTCGCATTCAACGGCGGGACATCATCGCCGAATGCAGATTCGGACCTTCTATCTCCGATTCCGTTTTCACGCGGGTCAGCTTCTCGCGGGCAACTAGCCCCGGGTTCTGGTGCGGCACGCCCCGAACTCGGGGTGAACTCTCGATAAGCTAGGCGCCAGGGTCAATTTGTCCGGCGCCCATCCGGGAAGCCAGCATCATGACCAGCAAGAAGGCGACCAACCGGCCGCCCATCCATATGATCGACAGCGAAGCCGATGCGCTTGCCAACCTGGCACTCAGCATTGACGAAAGCATGCCGCAAGTCAGCGAGCTGCTACTGAATGAAATCGATCGCGCGAACATCCATACCGCGGCGCGCATTCCAGCTGACGTCGTCACCATGTATTCGTCCGTGGAGTTTTCCGACGAAGCGAACGGCACGCGGCGCACCGTCGAGCTCGTCTATCCAAAAGAGGCGGATATCTCGGCAGGACGCATTTCGATCCTGACGCCGATCGGCGCCGGCCTCATCGGTCTGCGAGAGGGACAATCAATCCTATGGCCTGGCCGCGATGGCCATCGGCGCCAACTGACGATCGTCAAAGTCACCCAGGCGCAAAAAGAAGCCTGATAATTCATATAATTAAGCACAAGGGAGAATTCATGCCCCAATCGATGCTCGACCAGGCCCTGACCAGACTCGACGATGCGGCTTGCCATCTGCGGCTCGACCCCGATGTCCTCGAAAAACTGAAATATCCGCGAGAGACGACCAAGACCCGGTTGCTCATCCGGATGGATGATGGATCCCGCAAATCCTTCATGGCCTGGCGATGCCGCTACGACGACACGCGCGGACCGACAAAAGGGGGCATTCGCTTCCATCCCGATGCCTCGGTGGACGAGGTGGAGACGCTCGCATTCTGGATGACCTTCAAGTGCGCGGTGATGAACCTTCCTTATGGGGGCGGCAAAGGCGCGGTGCAGGTTGATCCGCGACAGCTTTCCAAAAGTGAGCTGGAGCGGTTGTCGCGCGCTTATATCCAGGCGTTCTCGAGCATTATCGGTCCCGATCGCGATATCCCCGCGCCGGATGTCTACACCAATGCAATGATCATGGGCTGGATGGCAGACGAATATGCCTCGATCGTCGGCCGTGTGTCTCCCGCAGTCATTACCGGCAAGCCTATCGCGTTGGGCGGCTCGCTTGGACGCGATGATGCGACGGCACGGGGCGGCTTCTATCTGTTGCGCCATCTGGAGGAGGAACTGGGCGTCGGTCCCGGTTCGCGGGTCGCCATCCAGGGCTTTGGCAATGCCGGCAGCCATATGGCGCGGTTGCTTGCCGGGGCAGGTTACAAGATCGTCGCCGTTTCCGATTCCAGACACGGGGTTCATGCGCTGGACGGCATCGATTTGGACCGTCTGATTGCCGCAAAACAGAATGCTGGGCTCGACAGCTTGGATGGAATTGCCGGCGTCAAAATGATCCCACCGGAATCCATTGTCGCCGTGGATTGCGATGTGCTGGTTCCGGCGGCGCTAGAAAACCTGATCCATGCAAGCAATGCGGGTTCCGTTTCTGCCAAGGTCATCGTGGAACTGGCCAATGGCCCGATCACTCCGGAAGCCGACGCAATCCTGGAAAGCAGGAAGATCGCGGTGTTGCCGGACATTCTTGCCAATGCAGGCGGCGTTACCGTTTCCTACTTCGAATGGGTTCAGAACCGGCAAGGCTATTACTGGACGGTTGCCGAAATCCACGAGCGGTTGAAGGCAAGCATGGAGGCAGAGGGGCGATCCATCTGGACGCTTGCCGAAGATCGCGGAATATCATTGCGTAGCGCCGCTTATGTCCATGCGCTCGCGCGACTTGCAGAAGCGATCGAAGCGCACGGGACCCAGCAGTTCTTTACGTCCTGAGGCATGGAACGCTTCGATGCTTTGTCATTGAAGCGTACCGCCAATGTCCCTGCTGGCGCGAGAAAAGCTAGGCTGAAGAATGCCTTGCGTCGATCCTCGATGCGCAACCCAGCCGCATTTTCAGCCCTTCTGAGGGGCTTGGAATGACGCGCCCGCTTACCGAAAGGAAAGACCATACTATTTATGTGAATAGTGTCCGAATAAATCCAAATTGAAGGTTAATTAGAGAAAGCATCTAAAAGTTTGATTTTCTCTTTGTAAAAAGATTAGCGGCGTTAAATATTTAGATACAAGTTAATTAACAACTAGAATCTATTAAATAAAGTATTAAAACATTGATGAGAATCAAATGTATTGCAAGTTATTGTGTATTATGAAATCAAATAGGCTTGTCGAGTCGAATTGCTCGAGATAGGGATTGCGATGTATCGCAAGGGGGAGACCTATTGCCTTTCTTAAAGTGAAATTTGTTGGTTGCAGAAAATACTTGGACGCTGAATTCAGTTAGGCCAAGTAGTTTCCGTATATTATTTAAGGTCGCTCCCGCATCCATTCTCGATGGATTTTGTTCTGTGCTGTTCTGTTGCCTCGCACGGGCGATTCCTGTTCAATTGGAGAGGATAGGTTATGGCGATCGAAGTGAAAGTCACACCCGTAGGCCAGTCGGTATCGACGGGAGCGACCCAGACCGTCACTGAAGCAATCACGGCCCCGCCCGGTAGCAACATCACCCTGAATATCGCCCGGGATGCGATTGCCTCATATACAAAAGACGGCGCCGATCTGGTGGTCCAGCTCAAGAATGGTGAAACCCTTCGGATTGCCGACTTCTACGCCGATCCCCAAAAGCCGAGCCAACTTTTGCTGACGGAAGGGGATCAGCTCGTTTCCGCTGACCTGGGCACCGTTGCATCTGACGGCGCTATCACGGCGGCTTATGTTCCACACGCGATCCCGGCAGGATTTGGAGCTGGGGCAGGCGCTGCCGCTGCCGCGGGTGGTGTCAGCACAGCGATGTTGGCCGGATTGGGTGGCCTTGCAGCCATCGGTGGCATTGCCGCCGCCGCCAGCTCGGGTGGCAGCGACGATCCGAGCAGAGATGATCCTGCCCCGCCGCCACCTCCTTCAGCGGATACCACTCCACCTGCAGCGGCCAGTGGACTGCAAATCAATGCGCAGGGCGACCGGCTGACCGGAACCGCCGAAGCTGGAGCCCGGGTGAATGTCGATACCAATGGCGATGGTCAGGCCGACCAAACGGCGACGGTTGGTGCTGACGGCAATTTCGAGGTGGCGCTTGATCCGCCACTGACCAATGGCGAGACAGTGACGGTGGTCGTGACCGACCCGGCCGGCAACAACAGCCCCTCGGCAACCGTGGATGCACCGGACAGCACAGCGCCGCAACCGGCGACGGACGTCGTCATCTCACCGGATGGTACCAGTGTCGGCGGTAATGCCGAGCCCGGTTCGACCGTGGGCGTCGACACGAACGGCGATGGCGAGCCGGACCAGACGGTCGTTGTCGGTGAGGATGGTGGTTTCGAGATACCGCTCGATCCGCCGCTGACCAATGGCGAGACGGTCACGGTGATTGTGACCGACCCTGCCGGGAATGAAAGTCCGCCAACGACGGTGACCGCGCCTGACAACACGGCGCCACAACCCGCGACAGATCTCGCGATCGCTCCCGATGGCACCAGCGTCAGCGGCACTGCCGAGCCGGGTTCGACCGTCGGCGTCGACACGAACGGCGACGGCGAGCCGGACCAGACGGTGGTCGTTGGCGAGGATGGTGGTTTCGAAGCGCCGCTCGATCCGCCGCTGACCAATGGCGAGACGGTGACAGTGATCGTCACCGATCCGGCCGGAAACGAAAGTCCGCCAGCAACCGTGATCGCGCCCGATAGCACGACGGCACCCGCTGCGCCGACGATCGAACCCAGCAATGGCATCGAGCTGGCAGGAACGGCCTCGATAGGGACGACTGTCGTCCTTACCGATGGTGACGGAAACCCAATTGGCGAGGCGACGGTCGACACGGACGGTAACTGGTCATTCACGCCGTCCACGCAGTTGCCCGACGGCACCACGGTCAACGCCGTGGCGACCAACAGTGATGGTGAGGCCAGCCCACCTGCAACCATCACCATCGACGGGGTGGCGCCTACCGCCCCTGTGGTCGATCCGAGCAACGGCGTCGAACTGAGCGGCACGGCCGAGCCGGGCAGCACCGTGACGCTCACCGATGGCGACGGCAATCCGATCGGCGAAATCACCGCAGATGGCGATGGCAACTGGTCATTCACGCCGCCCGTACCGCTCCCTGATGGGATGGTGATCGAAGCCGTGGCGCAGGATGCGGCCGGTAACACCAGTCCATCCGGATCCGTCACCGTTGATGCGGTGGCGCCGGGGCAACCTGTCATCAACCCGAGCAACGGTACTGAACTGAGCGGGACTGCCGAACCGGGTAGCATCGTAACGCTCACCGATGGCGACGGCAATCCGATCGGTCAGGTGACCACTGACGGAGACGGCAATTGGTCGTTCACGCCAACGACGCCGTTTACGGACGATACGGTCATCAACGCGGTGGCAAGTGATCCTTCCGGCAATGTCAGCCTGCCAGCCAGCATCACGGTGGATACGTCCCTGCCATCCGTTCCGGTGATCGACCCGAGCAACGGAACGGTTATCAGCGGCACCGCCGATCCGAGCAACACGGTGATCCTGACGGATGGTGACGGCAACCCGATTGGTCAGGTGACGGCAGACGGCAGCGGCAATTGGTCGTTCACGCCCGGGACACCGCTACTCGACGGCACGACGGTGCAGGTCGTCGCGCGGAATCCCACCGGCACGGATAGCGCTCCGGCTAGCGTCGTCGTGGATGGCGTGGCGCCCGCCGCACCGACAGTCGATCCGAGTAATGGCGCGGAATTCAGCGGTACTGCCGAACCGGGCAGCACGGTGACGCTCACAGACGGTGACGGCAATCCGATCGGTGAGACGACTGCGGACGGTGACGGTAACTGGGCTTTCACGCCGACTGCACCGCTGCCCGATGGAACGGTCGTCGAGGCCGTGGCGCGGGATGCGGCCGGCAACCCCAGCCCGTCCGGATCTGTCACCGTTGATGCGGTGGCGCCGGGGCAACCCGTCATCAACCCGAGCAACGGTGCTGAACTGAGCGGCACAGCCGAACCGGGCAGCATCGTAACGCTCACCGATGGCGACGGTAATCCAATCGGCGAAGTCACGGCAGATGGGGACGGCAACTGGTCGTTCACACCGCCCGCGCCATTGCCAGACGGCACGGCCATCGAAGCCATCGCCAGCGATGCCTCCGGCAATGCCAGCGGGCCCGCCACAACCACCATTGATGGGGCTGCACCAGCCGCTCCGACCAATCTGGCGGTTACGCCCGATGGTTCGAGCCTGACTGGCACCGCCGAACCGAACAGCGTCATCCAGGTCGTGGTCGGGGACGATACGGCCAATCCGATTACGCTTCAGGCGGACGGGGAGGGCAACTTCACCATTCCCTTGGCGCCGCCGCTGACCGCCGGCGAAGAACTCTCCGTCACGGCAGCCGACGCTGCCGGTAATGTCAGCGATCCGGGCACCGTATTGGCCCCCGATTCCACGCCGCCCACCGTCACTGTGGTGGAAGCAGACGATGGCTTCATTAACGGAGCAGAGGTCGCGGACGGCATCCAGGTAGCAGTCGAACTTCGGCCCGGAACGCAGGTGGGCGACACCATCAATGTGAGCTTCACGGGCCAGAACGGCTATCAGGTCACCGTTCCCTACACCGTCAGCGAAGCGGATCGGGCCGCTGGCATCGCGACGGTGGCCCTGACGCCGCCCGATGGCATGGCGGACTTCCCGGAAGGCGAGTCGTCCGTCACGGTCGACATAAATGGCGGAACGCCGACCGATGCGGTGTCCTTCACGGTTGACACCATCCCGCCCGATGCGCCGGTGCTGTCGCTGGTCGGCAACCTGCTCACCATCTCGACCGAGCCGTTCACCGAACTGAACGTTCAGGCGAATATCGCGGGCGTGACGGTGGATGTGCCGATCACTGCCGACAACACGGGCCTTGCATCGCTGGACCTGCTTTCGGGACTTGGCGCCAGCTTCTCCTGGGACCAGCTTCTTTCGGCCAACGTCAATGTCACGGGCTCCGACCTGGCGGGCAATCCCAGCCCGGTGGCAAGCATCGGCATCGGATCGGCCGTCGGGAACAATATCGTCTCGCTCGGTGATCTGGGTGTGGCGCTCAACCTGCTGCCACCGACTTTGGGCGTCAGCGGGAATACCGCGCCCAATGGGGAGGTCGCGCTGGTGGTCACCGCCCTGGGCGCGGAGGTCTCGCTTTCGACCACAGCGGACGCGAATGGTGATTTCACCTTCAATCTGCTCACCATCCTCGGCGATCTTGGCCTTGATCTCGGCAGCCTGCTCGGCGGTCCATTGTTGGGGCTGAACTTCATTGTCACCAATGAGAATGGGGTGGAAAGCGCCCGCTATGGCATGACGCTTGGCGGTGGATCGCTGCTCGACTTCGGATTCGGAAACTTCACCGTTGACGGCACCGAAACCGGCAATCTGCTGAGCGGCGACGACACCAGGGCGGAGACCTTCTCGGCGCTCGGCGGGGACGATCTCATTCTGTCGGTCGGCAGCGACGACACGGTCGATGCCGGAGCGGGCAACGATCTCATCGAAGTGAACGCCAGTGACTTCGTCGCGATCGACGGCGGCGATGGGTTCGATATCCTGCTCCTGACGGACGGGATCGATCTCGACTATAATGCCGCAGGTGTCGGGACGCTCGCCAATATCGAGCGCATCAACATGGGTGAAGGCGACACGGGCAGCACGCTCACGCTTACCGACACAGAGGTGGACGCGATCACCGATGACAACAACGTGCTGCAGATCACCGGCGAAGCCAATGACACGTTGAACGTCATCGGCGCGGTCGACACCGGCACGACCCAGGAAATCGATGGGATCAGCTACAACGTCTATACCTTCGGCAGCTCAACGCTGCTGGTGGAGGACGACACGGTTCAGGTCATCGCGGCCTGAATGCAGAACGGGGGGTAATCCTTGCCCATATGGCCAGGTGGGCGAGGGGCGGTCCTGCTCCTCGCCTTTGTGCCGAGTTGCGCATTTCCGATGTCGATCGACGAAGCGGTCAGGGTGGGGCTTGCGATCCATCCGCAGGTCCGCGCGGCGGAATCGGACGTGCGCGCGGCGGATACGGACGTGAAAGTCGCCAAGGGCGGATACTACCCGTCGGTCTCGGTGTCCGGCGGGCCGCGTAGCCTTGATCTGGACGGGCTTTCCTATGAGGTCACGGCGGCGCAGATGCTGTACGACTGGGGCAGGGTATCCAGCAAGGTCGAGAACGCCAGGGCCGCCAAGCGCCAGCTTTCCGAGGACATGCTGGTCAAACGCGATGCGGCGGCGCTCGATATCGCCGAAACCTATCTGGATGTTCTCGTCACAGAACGGCTTATCGCAGCGGACAACCTCCATATCGAGCGGCTTCGCGAGATTCTGGAAATGACGGAGATACGCAGCGAAGGCGGCTATGCCGATCGCAGCGAGCCGGAAAGGGCCAATCTGGAACTGGCCCGGGCGCAGGAACAACTCGTCACCGATCAGGGTCAGCTTGCAGATGCGCGCAGCCAGTTCGAGACGTTGGTGGGCACTGCCGCGACCGCGCTCGACGAGCCCGCGCCCCAATCCATGTCGCATTACATCGAAACGAGCGATCTTGCCGTCATCATCGCCGACGCGCCGCTTTATCAGAAAGCGGTCGAGGACACTAAGATCGCCTATGCGGAGCTTCGCGACACGCGATCGTCGCTGCTGCCCCAGCTCAATGTCGAGGCCACGACGATGCGGCGCGACATCGGGGGGAGGGCGCAAAGCGATTCCACGATCGCGCTGCGTTTCCGGATGAACAGCTTTCAGGGTTTTTCTAACTTCCAGCGCGTATCCGGCGCCCGGCAGCGCATAGAGTCAGCACAATGGCGCGAAGGCGCCGTGCAGCGCGAGATCCGCCGCGAGGTTCGGAACCTGCTCGATACCGACGCGATGATCCAGGCGCGTGAGGAGACGTTGCGCAAGCAGGTCACGGATTCGACGAGCATTGGTTCGCTCTATCGGGAGCAGTTCGCGGTCGGGCGTCGCGATGTCATCGATCTCCTCAACGTCCAGCGTGAGCGTTTCGAAGCAGAGCGCCAGATCATCGACATCCATGTGCAGCGGATACGCATCCAATATCAGGTGGCGACGAAGCTGGGCCTGATCGGTCCATTGCTCGAAGGCGGACTTGCCGGCTGATGAAGATGGACGTCATCCGAAGCGATCGCGATCCGCTGCGGGAGGGCCTTGTCCTGCTTTGTGGCGAGCTTGGCCGGCAGACCAGCGTTGCCGAACTTGGTGACGGCCTGCCGCTGGTCCAGGGTCGCCTCCCGATCGACATGGTCGCCCGCACGCTTCGCCGGATCGACGTGACGGCCAAGGTGGACGGCCATCCGCTGCTGGCACTGGATTCCTACCTGCTTCCAGCCCTGCTGCTCCTTCGAGACGGGCAGACGCTGCTCCTTACGCGCATTGCGGATGGGCAGGCTCAGGTTCGCGTGCCCAGAGCAGGCGGCGGCGAGCAGATGCTGCCGATGGACGAGCTTGAGGCGATCTACAGCGGGACTGCGATCTTTGCCAAATGCCACTATCGTCCTGATGGTCGCGCGGGCCAGTTCGCCGCTTCCGATGGCGAGCACTGGTTCTTCGGAACGCTGAAGCAGTTTCGTCGCGCTTATGGAGAAGTGGCATTGGCCGCGATGATGGCGAACCTGCTCGCCATCGGAAGCGCGCTATTCGCCATGCAGGTCTATGACCGAGTGGTTCCCAACGCGGCGTTCGACACACTCTGGATTCTGGCCAGCGGCGTGGTGTTGGCGATCATGTTCGAAACCAGCCTTCGCCTCATGCGTGCGCATCTGCTGGACACGATGGGAAAGAAGCTCGACCTGAAACTGTCGGCGCAGCTTTTCGAACGGGTCCTGAACACGCGCCTTGCGGCAAAGCCGCCTTCGCTCGGAGCGTTCAGCACCCAGATCCGCGAGTTCGAGACCGTACGGGAATTCTTCACGGCGTCCAGCGCGGCGCTCATCAGCGACCTGCCGTTCACGCTCATCTTCCTGCTGATCATCACGTTGATCGGCGGTACCGTGGTGTTCGTGCCAGTGGTGGCAATCCTGCTCATGCTCACGCCTGGTTTCCTCGCTCAATACAAGCTTGGCCAGCTCTCCCGCCAGAATTTGCGCGAGGGCGCAGTCAAGAACAGCATATTGCTGGAATCGATCGAGCATCTGGAGACGATCAAGGCAGCCCGGGCGGAAGGACGCAGCCTGCATCTCTGGGAAAGCCTGACCGCTCAGCTTGCCGGCACGGCGATGCGCACCCATACGCTGGCCGCAGCGCTCGGCTATGGCGCCGCGATGGTGCAGCAGCTCTGCTATGTCGGAGTCATCATATTCGGCGTCTACCGGATCAGCGTCGGTGAGATGACGGTCGGCGCTCTGGTCGCCAGCTCGCTGCTCACCGCGCGTGCGATCGCGCCGATGGCGCAGGTGGCGGGCATATTGGGGCGCTGGCAGCACACCCGCGTCGCGCTCGAGGGCCTCGACCAGCTCATGGCTGCGCCTGTCGAGCGGCCGCAGGGCAAGCTTTTCGCACGCACCGGGAAACTGACCGGCCATTACCGGATCGAGGAACTGAGGCTGCAGCATGGTGACAATCCCCCTGTGGTGGATGTCACGTCGCTCACCATCCCCGCGGGCGGGCGCGTCGCCTTGCTCGGCGGCAATGGTGCCGGCAAATCGTCGCTGCTGCGGCTGCTGTCCGGGTTGGGCGATCCCACGTCCGGCAGGCTTCTGCTCGACGAGATCAGCCTTGGTCAGATCGATCCGTCCGACCGCCGCCGGGCAATTGGCTATCTGCCGCAGGATGTCGCCTTGCTGCACGGTACGCTGCGCGACAATCTCAACCTCGAAGGCGCGGCGCTCAGCGACGATGACCTGTTCGCGGCCCTCGACGGCGTCGGGCTGGGCAATTTCGTGCGCGCCAATCCGCTCGGGCTGGACATGCCCATTCTTGGCAACGGCAGCTTTTCCGGCGGTCAGCGGCAGGCTGTGGGTTTGGCGCGGGTATTGCTGCAGGATCCGTCCATCGTTCTCCTCGACGAGCCGACCGCCTTCTTCGACCAGGGTAATGAGAATCGCGTCATCGAGCATATGCGGTCCTGGCTCGGCAATCGCACCCTGATCGTGACGACCCACAAGCGCAGCCTGCTTTCCCTCGTCGATCGCGCAGTGGTGCTGCGTCACGGCAAGGTGATCATGGATGGCCCGCTCGACACGATCGTGAGCGGCAACCAGGTGCAGGCGCCACCCGTTTCGGAAGGAATGTCCGTTGCCGGCTAGGCAATCGACCGCAGACAGGCTGCGCCGGGAGCTGGGCGATCCGTTCCTTGCCGCTACGCATCCACTCCATCGTCCGCTTCTCTGGATGATCCTGTTGTGTGTGATCCTGTTCGTGGCGTGGGCGGCCTGGGCGGAACTGGACGAGGTGACGCGGGGTGAGGGGAGGGTCATCCCCTATAGCCGGATGCAAAAAATCCAGAGCCTGGAAGGCGGTATATTAGGCGATCTGCTGGTGGAGGAGGGGGATCTGGTCGAGGTCGACCAGCCTCTGGTGCAGCTCGATGAGACGCGTTTCCGTACCTCTTTCGAGGAGTCGGCCAGCCAGGCCACCGTTCTCAAGGCAGCGATAGCGCGGCTCCAGGCCGAAGTTCTCAATCAGGGTGTCATCGATTTTCCGGCAGAGGTGGCCGCCGATAGCCCGCTGGCGCGTTCGGAGCAGGAGCTTTTCAGGTCACGACGCGAAAAACTCAACGAGAGTGCCCGTTCGATCGGCAGCCAGATCCGTATCGCCCGCGATCAGCTCGACATCGTCCAGCCGTTGGTCGGACGGAAGGTGGTGAGCGAAATGGAAGCGTTGAAACTCAGCCAGGATATCGCAACGCTGAACGGCAAGCTCACCGAACTCAGGAACACTTATTTCCAAGAGGCCTATACCGAGCTGTCGGCCAAGAAAGCCGAACTGAGCGCGCTGGAGCCGATCGTCCAGCAGCGGGGCGACCAACTCCGCCGTACCGAGATTCTGTCACCCGTACGCGGACGGGTAAACAAGATCCTGATCAACACGCGTGGTGGCGTGATCCAACCCGGTGAGCCGATCATGGAAGTAACGCCGGTGGAAGACCGGCTGCTGATCGAGGCGCGCATCAAGCCTCGCGATGTTGCATTCCTTGTGCCCGGCATGCCGGCAAAGGTGAAGATCACCGCTTACGACTACACGGTTTATGGCGATCTCAGCGGTACGCTGGAGCAGATCAGCGCGGATACGATCGAAGAAGAAACGGTTCGCGGCAAAGAATCCTATTATCAGGTGCAGATCCGGACGGACGGAGCCAAGCTTGTCCGCGATGGTGAAGTGCTACCGATCATTCCGGGAATGGTCGCCGAGGTCGATATTCTCAGCGGTAAACGCACTGTGCTGAACTATCTGTTGCGGCCGCTGCTCAAAGCGAGGCTCCACTGAAGGAGGCCTGTTGATCAAAATAAGGGGCTTCCCGTTCTCGGCCATCCATAAGTCCGATAATATACATTATGTTAAGAGCGATTTGGATTTATATCCGAAGCCCCCTTCGGGACCAGCACCAGCACATTTCCCTCAACACGCCAGGATTCCAGCGATGACAGGAAATTCATGCCGATCACGTTCGTGTCACCAAAGGCCGGAGAAACAATGATCGCCAGATCCCGGCTTTCGATCGGGCCGACCACAAAGCGTTCAATCCTTGCCCGGCGCGCTTCCACATTGCCATTGGCTGTGGAGATTATGATCGGATAGCCCGCCGGGTTGATTTCTATGCCGGCTGATTGGGCGGCATCGGTCGACAAGGCGGTTGATGTGGCGCCGCTATCGATCAGGAAGCGCTGTCCAACACCATTGACCGATGCACGGACCCAGAAATGACCGTCCTCACTCTGACGAATGCGCAGGACGCTACCCTGGGTCTGTCCGCCATCGCCGGTCAGCTCAAAACTCACGCGCTGCCAGATATTTCCGAATTCCTGTCGATAACTTACGAGAAGCAGTGCAACCGCAAAGATCGCGACCCAGGCCAGGACCATCTTCAAAGTCTGGCCGATCGGCATTCTGCGGGCGACCAGTGAACTGCCGACCAGCACGAGCGCGCCGATCCCCCAGATCAGTCCGACAGTCTGGTCGCCGGTCATACCACCTCCACGTCCATTCCGTCATAGCCCGGTTCCACACCGTGCGGCAAAGAATTGCACAAGGTGCGATAGTCCATCGACTGATCCATATGGGTCAGAACGGCGCGTTTGGGCTTCAATTCGGCAATCCACTCCAGCGTCATTGCCAAGTGAGGATGCGTTGGATGCGGCCTGTGCCGCAGCGCATCGACAACCCACAGATCAAGATCATCGAACAATTTCTTCATATCATCAGTCATAATATTGAAATCAGTCGAATAACCCGCAGACTTTCCATTACCTGTGAAACGAAGTCCCGCAGATGTGATTTCGCCATGTGGCTGATCAACGACGGTGATATCGATATCGCCGATCGTCAGTTGATCAGGAAGCGATGTAGGCGAGACAGTTGGCGGATATCCGCTGTGGCCCTCGAACGCGTAGGCGAAACGTTGGGCCAGAGAATTCAGGACAGTGGTTCGCGCATAGGCCGCCACCGGCCTGCCGCGTGCCTGATAAAGTTGCCGAAGATCATCGAGACCGTGGCAATGATCGGCATGATCGTGCGTCCAGATGACAGCGTCGATGTCGGCAACATCGGCGTCCAGCAACTGCTCACGCAGATCGGGTGACGTGTCCACCAGGACGCGCGTGGTTGCCGTCTCCACCAGGATTGAGGCCCGCCGCCTGCGATTCCGGGGTTCTTTGGGATCGCAACTCCCCCAATCATTACCGATTCTGGGAACCCCGGATGACGTGCCGCACCCCAGAATTCTCAGTTTCACGCTCTTGCCTTTGTGAAGAGCGCACGAAAGTTGGCGGCCGTCTGTTCAGCCAGCGCCTCGACATTTATTCCCCTCAGGTTTGCCAGAAAACGCGCCGTGTCCGCGACAAATGCCGGCTCACAGACCTTGCCGCGATTGGGAACGGGCGCCAGGAACGGGGAATCCGTTTCGATCAGCAGCCGATCCGCGGGCAACCTCGCGGCCGTTTGCTGGAGATCATGGGCATTCTTGAACGTCACGATACCGGAAATGGATATATAAAAGCCAAGTTCCAGAGCCTTGTCGGCAAATTCTCCACTGGCCGTGAAGCAATGGATGACGCCGGGATAGGCCCCCTTCCCCATTTCCTCCGCCAGGATATTCGCCGTATCTTCCTCGGCATCGCGGGTATGGACGATGATCGGCAATCCCGTTTCGCGCGCGGCGGCAATGTGCGAACGAAAGCTGTGCCGCTGCCGTTCACGATCGCTATGGTCGTAATAATAATCGAGGCCGCTTTCACCGATCCCCACAACACGCGGATGCGCGGCCTTGGCGACCAATTTTGCGGTATCGACATCGGGATGGGTGTCCGCTTCGTGCGGATGAATACCGACCGTTGCCCAGACATCCGGTGCGCGATCAGCGGTGGCGATGACGTCGTCCCACTCGCTTTCGCGCGTCGAAATGTTGAGCATTGCTGAAACGCCGGCGAGGCGAGCGCGATCGAGCACATTCGCCTGCTGCTCGATCAGGCCCTTATAATTCAGATGACAGTGACTATCGATGAACATGGGACTTAGCTGGCATTTTCCATAGGCAATTCAAGGCGCGGAAAAACAGGGGTCGGGGCGGAAATAACCGAGCCGGATGCAATCAGCGGCTTTCCACCGGATAGCGCCAGATAGGAACGGCTTCCTTCATCTATTCCCAACTGATCAAGCAGCGCATCGGCACCAATCGGCACCACCGGGCGAATTGCGATCGCCAACCGGACGATCGCATCCACCAAGGTGGCGAGCACCTCGGCCATCCGTTCCGGATCGGTTTTGCGAAGCGCCCAGGGGGCCTGCGCATCGACATATTGGTTGCAGGCAAATATCGCTCGCATCCACGCTTCGACGCCCCGCGAAAGGTCGTAGACGCCAAATGCCGCCTGAAATTCTTCGATTTCCCGCTGCACCAGCGCCGTCAGCTCCGCATCTACCCCTTGCGGAGCAACCGGCATCGGCAAGCGGCCTTCAAGGTTCTTGGCGATGAACGAAAGCACCCGCTGCGCCAGATTGCCGAAGCTGTTCGCCAGATCGGCATTGACGCGGGTGACGATCGCTTCCGCCGAATAGCTGCCATCCTGCCCGAAATTTACCTCCCGCAGCAGGAAGTAGCGCAGCTGGTCCACCCCGAAGCGGTCGGCGAGCTCGATGGGATCGACGACGTTGCCGACCGATTTCGACATCTTCTCGCCACGGTGGAGCAGGAAGCCGTGGCCGAACACCGTTTTCGGCAGCGCGATGTTCGCCGACATCAGGAAAGCCGGCCAATAGACGGCATGAAAACGGACGATATCCTTGCCGATGACATGCAGATCGGCGGGCCAGCGTTTCGTATAGTTCGCGTCAGGATAGCCGATACCGGTCAGGTAATTGGTCAGCGCGTCGACCCAGACATACATGACATGGCCTTCGGCATCGGGCACCTTCACACCCCAATCAAAGCTGGTGCGCGAAATTGACAGATCGCTGAGGCCTCCTTCGACAAACCGCATCACTTCATTGCGGCGGCTTTCGGGGCGGATGAAATCCGGATTGTCCCGATAATGGTCGAGCAACTGCTGCTGATATTTGGACAGGCGGAAAAACCAGCTTTCCTCGACCGTCCATTCGACAGGGGTTCCTTGCGGAGAGAGTTTCTGCCCCCCTTCCCCCTCGACGAGTTCCTTCTCATCATAAAAGGCTTCGTCGCGGACTGAATACCAGCCCTCATAACGCCCGGAATAAATGTCCCCAGCGGCCGCCATCGCCCGCCAGATCGCCTGGCTGGCCGTATGATGTTCGGACTCCGTCGTGCGGATGAAACGATCATAACTGATCTTCAGTCTATCATCCATTTGCTTGAAATGTCCGGACATTTCGTCCGCAAGCTGGATGGGTTGGATATTCCTGTCACGCGCCGTCTGGGCCATTTTCAGGCCATGCTCGTCCGTGCCAGTCAAAAAGAAGACATCGCGCCCCATCATCCGCTGGAAACGGGCGATGGCATCTGTGGCGATCGCTTCATAAGCGTGACCGATGTGTGGCCGGCCATTGGGGTAGCTGATCGCGGTGGTGATATAAAAGGGATCGGACATCCCTCAGCCTTTAGCGCGTGCCGATTTCGGAGCAAGGCCGGCGATCAGTCCCCCAAGCTCAAACACCACGCTTTGCGGTTCGAGCGACAGGTGAACGGCGCTGCCCGCCAGCTTGCGCGCCTCTTCCCAACGCGTCAGGGCGTCCGCCAGCGCCATGCCGGACCGCTTGCGCGCAAGGTCCGCGATAAAGGCCGGCGCGCGCTCCAGGAACAATTCGTACCGCGCTTGGGCAGCTTTCGTCGCCAATGACTTTGCAAGCGCACTGCGGGCGGCATTACCCGGGTCCCCCGTCAACGCGATGTCGGACATGACGGATTCGATCGCGGCGACATCCAGTCCGGCAAAGCGCAGCGCGGCCCCAGGAGCGCCGCCTCCGATGGAAACCAGCGCATCGATTTCCGCCGGCTCCGCTTCTGGAAGGGCCTGCCGCAAAACAGACGTCATGGCGGCATCGTCGAGCGGTTGGAATCTCAGCAACCGGCAACGTGAACGGATGGTCGGCAACAACCGTCCCGGCGCATGGCTGATGAGCAGGAAGACCGCATCCGTTGGCGGTTCTTCAAGATTTTTGAGCAACGCGTTGGCCGCGCTCCGCTCAAGATCGTCGATGGCGTCGATGACGACCACACGCCTAGAGGAAAGCGAAGGCGTGGTGACGAACAGGCTTTGCAGCCCGCGGACCTGGGCGATCGGTATATTGCGCGCCAGTTCGCCGCCGGTTTCCCGCGGCAATCGTTCCAGAGCGCGATAGTCGGGATGGCTACCGGCCGCGATCAGCTTTGCGATCGGATGGGTTTCGGCAACCTCAAATCCCGGTCCTTCCGGTTTGGGGCCGGCCGCTTCCGCAAGCAGCCATTGTGCCGCGGCGCGGGCGAACATGCCCTTGCCGACGCCTTTGGGCCCTGTCAGCAACCAGGCGTGATGTAGCTTGCCACTCGCTGCCGCATCCCGAAATGCCGCGACCTGGCTATCCTGTCCGACCAATGACGTCATGACAGCAGATCGGAAATCGCAGCCATCAGGCGATCGGTCACCTCCGATTCCGCGCCGCTTGCGTCCACGATACGGAAGCGATCCGGATCGGCTTTTGCAAAAGCAATGAGCGAAGTCGTCACCTGGGAATGATATTGGCTACCGCGTCCGCCAATACGATCCGTGACGCCATTATCTCTAACGTCCGCGCGCCCCGCCGCCTCTTCGTTGGGCAGAGTCAGTAAGAGCGTGCGGTCAGGCAGATAGTTTCCGCTTCCGATCCGGTGCAGCGTCAGGATCGCTTCGTCGTCCAAACCACCGGCGCCGCCCTGGTAAGCCCGTGAGCTGTCCAGAAAGCGGTCGCAGATCACCCACTGTCCCCTGTCGATCGCGGGGTGGATCGTCTTCTCCACATGGTCGGCGCGGGCCGCGGCGAACAACAGCGCCTCGGCGCGCGCATTCCAGCGGGTGCCCTCGCCTTGCAGGAGCAACTCGCGAATTGCCTCGGCTCCCGCGCTGCCCCCCGGCTCCCGCGTGACAATCGCCTCAATGCCATGTTTGGCAAGGGTCTCGGCCAGCCGTCGGGCCTGTGTCGATTTGCCGACCCCTTCCCCGCCTTCCAGCGAGATGAAGCGCGCCCTCACCCGCCGAAAAGCGAGCGGAAGCCCGCCCAGGCACGCCCGAAAAAGCCGGCTTCCTCAACGGCGGAGGCAGCAACCAATGGCAGGGTCTGCGCCGGCATGCCATCCGCCGCGACGACCAGATCGGCGATGTGCTGGCCGGCCTTGATCGGCGCCTTGACCGGGCCATTATAGACGACCTTCACCTGCATGTCGGTTCCCATGCCGGCGGGTATGGTCATCGCCAGATCGCGCGGCGCAACAAGGCCCACGGAGCTTTCAGAACCAAGCTGCACCTCCGCAGTCTCGATCTGCGTTCCCTTTTTCAGCAGCGGGCGGGCCTTCCACGCACGGAAACCCCAATCCATGAACCGCACGGATTCTTCGGCCCGGCCGTTGTAGCTGTTCAGTCCTGCCAGGACCATGATGATGCGGCGGCCATCGCGCTCCGCCGATCCGGTGAAGCCATAGCCGGCCTCTTCGGTATGGCCGGTTTTCAGCCCGTCGGCCCCCTGAACCTGACCGAGCAGCGGATCGCGATTCTGCTGCTTGATGACCTTCCCGTCGCTCAGCGTGCGGGTGTAGTCAGTGCGGCTGTAGAAATCCTTGTAGAGTTGCGGATGCATTTCGATGGTGGCCCGGGCCAGCGTCACCAGGTCGCGCGCGGTGACATAGGTCACGCCTTCATCCGGCCAGCCGTTCGAATTGCCGAAATTGCTGTTCGCCATGCCGATCTTCTTGGCAGTGCGATTCATCAGCTCGACAAAGGCGCCCTCCGTGCCGGAAATCCCTTCGGCCAGCACGACGCACGCGTCATTTCCGGAAAGCGTGACGATGCCGTGCAGAAGATCGGCGACCGAAACCTGCTCGTTCACTTCAAGGAACATGGTCGATCCGGCAGCGGGGCCGTGCCATCTCCGCCAGGTTTCCGGGCGAACCGGGAATTTCTGGTCGAGTTTCAATTCCCCGCTCTGGATCAGGTCGAAGGCGACCAGCACCGTCATCATCTTCGCCATCGACGCCGGCGGCATGCGGCGATCGGGATCCTTGGCGTAGAGCACGGCGCCTGACGAAAGATCCTGCATATAGGCAACAGGCGCGGACGTATCATAGGGTGGAGCGGCAGCGGTCGACGGCGTCGCAATCAGGGCCAGGAAAAGCGTGGGAATGACTACGGATTTCATCGGATACCTTCTGCTGAAATGACTCGGTGGCCGCCCGCTCCGGCGATCACCGTATCGGAATAACTCGTGATGCGTGCTTGTGCCAGTATTCCGGCTCACTTGCGGGCATTAAGCACGGCAAGCTCGTCGGGGGGAATGTCCGGCCGCTCCACATGCTCGCCATGTTCCAGCGCCTGGCGTTCTTCATCCGTCGGCTCGACTTCGCGAACCCGTACCCGCGCATGGCCGTGCGAAACGATACCGAGCTGCTGTGCAGCCGCCTGGGAAAGATCGATGATCCTGCGCCGGGATACGGGACCGCGGTCATTGACACGGACAAGCACGGTCCGCCCCGTGCGCAGCGCCGTTACTTCAACATAGGAGGGCATGGGCAGCGTTCGATGCGCGGCGCTGAACCCGCGATGATCGAAGCGCTCACCGCTCGCGGTCGGACGTCCGGCAAGTTCCTTGCCGTACCAGCTTGCCATTCCGATCTCGTCATAACCGCCAGCCGCCGCTGGTGTGGGAATGAGGAATGCCGTCAGCAGCAGCGCAACAGGCGCCAGCCGGTCAATCGGCGACGGCATCGGCCAGCAAACCTACCGACAAGCCATAGAAATTCGAGCAATTATAATCGAGGATCACCCGATAATTGCTCGTCAGCAGATAGGCGGTCTTACCTGGGCCATCCGGCTCAAGCAGCGTCGCCATTTCCTTTTCGACCGGCCACATGCCGCGTTCCGGCACGATCCCCAGCGCGCGCCATTCGGCCATCGTCTTCCACTGGCTATGCCGGTCATGAACGCGTGGACAACGCGGCGAAATCGTGCGGTTGGCAATCGCCGCGCGGTTGAGGGTCGATGGCACGGTTACCGGAATTCCCCAGGGCACTCCCGGCCGCCAGCCCGCTTGAACGAAATAGTTGGCGATAGACGCGAGCGCATCGGCCTCGCTCGACCAGATATTGGCCCGCCCGTCGCCATCCCCATCCTTCGCCAGGCGCAAATAAACGCTGGGAAGGAACTGCGGATAGCCCGTGGCGCCTGCCCAGCTGCCTTTCAGCTGTTCACGCGGAATGCCACTGTCGAGCATCTTCAGCGTGGCCAGAAATTCGCCTTCGAACAGGTCGCGGCGGCGCCCTTCATAGGCAAGCGTTGCAAGGGAACGCAGCAGGTCGAAATCGCCGGTATAGGAACCATAGTTGGTTTCATGGCCCCAGATCGCAACCATGATCGATTCCGGCACACCGGTTTCCCGCTCGATGCTGGCAAGGCGCGGACGAAGTGCCCGGTATTTGTCGCGCCCCCGGTTGATGCGGGCGGCGTCGACATGCCGCGCCTTGTACGGTGCGAAAGCTGGAATAGCGGTCGGCACCGTGGGGTCGCCACCCGGTTGCGCGCGATCAAGCTCGATCACGCGCGGATTGAGCGTCAATGTCGGCAAGACGTTCGCCAGCGTGGCATCCCGAATTCCCATCGCGCGCGCCTTGCCCTGCAGTCCTGCCAGATAGGTCTGGAACCCCGCTTCGGTCGGAACGACCTGCGCTGTGGCGACTGTCGTGCTTGAAACGAGCGCCACTGACAGCGCGCAAGTGGCCGCACAGATCAGAAAACGCATAACAATCCCCCACTGAACAGGGCTGCAGAGTGCCACATGCCCGCTGCCAGATGAAACCATTTTGTCGCAATGAAGGCACGACGGGCCGAGACCAAAGCATTCGCCTCTGCACTTTTTCCGCTTTTCCTCGCGCCATACTGCCGATAAGTGCGCCCGACCGGAGAGGTGGCCGAGTGGTTTAAGGCAGCGGTCTTGAAAACCGCCGTGGGTGCAAGCTCACCGTGGGTTCGAATCCCACCCTCTCCGCCATCGGCATGGCCGCCAAATCGAGCATATGGCTCGGCGTATCCTTGCCTTGCCACGATCCGTCCATCTTCTGTTTGAAATCGATTCAGGGCGTCTCCACCCTTTTATCCGGGGCACCAATAGGAGATTCTAATGACTTTCGTGCAGAAAATACTGCTCACCACCACAGCGGCACTTACGATGACTTCTGCGGCTATCGCTCAGGATGCAGCTCCAGCGCCCGCCCCCGACGCGGGCGCAGCTGCCGCTCCAAGCAGCTTCAGCGATGATGATATCCAGAAGTTCGCCTCTGCAGCGGTTGAGCTGAACACCGTTCCGACGGATGCTCCAGCTCCGGAGCGTCAAACGCAGATGGCGGCGATCGTGCAGAAAAACGGCCTGGAACCGGCGAAATTCAACGCCATCGCGCAGGCTTCGCAGGGCGATCCCGCGCTCATGCAAAAAATTCAGAAAGCAGCGGCCGCTTCGCAGCCGCAATCGTCGGCACCGCCGGCTTCAGGTAGCGCCGCGCCGCCGCCTGCCCCCGGCCAGTAATTGAGTTTATTTGCGTGAAACGACGAACGCCCGCCCGATCCTGGAGATCGGACGGGCGTTCTGTTTTCGATTGCTCGATTAGAAGTGGAAGACCACACCGGCCATCGGCCGGATGCTGTCAAAATCATACGTATCGGCCTGCAGGCGCAGGCGAACGCCGCTGTTTCCGGTCACTCCACCAAGACCGATGTCCTGCGGGCCGACTTCAACGCCCAGGCCGTACATCCAGTCCTTGTTGTCACCGAAACCGCGCTTGCCGTTGACCCACTGGTAGCCGCCAGAAGCGTAGATGAGTCCACTTTCACCGGCACGGACGCCAAGGCGGCCCTTCACGCCATATTCCCAGTCGATGTCGCTGAAGCCCTTGGCGACATTGCCTTCGACGCCTGCAAACACGGGGCCGAGCGGCACGTTGACACCGGCAACGCCGCTAACCAAGGCACCGTTCATTCGCGAGCCGTCATTCGGAGAAATTCCCACCTCGCTTCTACGATCAAATGAATGAACGCCGCCAAGAAGACCAACATAAGGCTCAACACCGAAAGATTTAGATCCGTCCGGTGATTGAGCTGATGCCATCGAAGGCACGGTTACAATAATGGCTGCTGCGAGAAGATACTTATACATACTCAACTCCACTGAAAACTTACTCGCGCTTGATTTGAGTGCGCATCGCTATAACGAACTTCCACGCTGAACGATGCATTAATGTAACCAATAACTATTCGACTGTGACTTATCGGACACACCGCGCCGTCGCTTCCGGACGGAAATCCAGCCGAAATCTGGCGGATCGAACATGTGCGTCAGACGTACAATTCCGCTACCGCGCAGCGCATATTGCCGATCGACGAACGCACGAAAGCATCCCGGCGTGAGCCAGGATGCCTTCGAATTTGTCGGGAAGCCTCGGCTTATTTCTTGCCGAGCGTAAGTCCGCCAAACCGCTTGTTGAAGCGGGCGACCTGACCACCGGCGTCCATCAGGCGCGAATTGCCGCCCGTCCAGGCCGGATGCGCCAGAGGATCGATGTCCAGCGTCATCGTGTCGCCTTCCGCGCCCCAGGTGGAACGCGTTTCGAACACGGTGCCGTCCGTCATCTGCACCTTGATCATGTGATAATCGGGATGAGTATCTTTTTTCACGTCAATAAGCTCCAAGAATGGCTGGTTTCCGACCAGCCGTGGATGCGAAGGCGGCGCTCTAGCTTGGCGCGCCCCATTTTACAAGCTGTTCGGCTGACCGATCAGGCGGCTGGCGGATCCGCGATCATGGCGGTGAAGTTCGCCTGCGCGGCAATCTTACCGTCGATCAGGGCCCTGCCCGCGAACTTGCACACGGTTGCCCGCTTCTGGACGAACTCAACTTCAAGCCGCAGCAGCACGCCGGGTTCGACGGGCGTGCGAAACTTGGCCTCGTCGATCGCCATGAAATAGACGAGCTTGCCGGAACCGGCGAGCCCAAGCGATTCCACGGCCAATACGCCCGCCGCCTGGGCAAGCGCCTCCACGATTAGCACGCCCGGCATGATCGGACGGCCTGGGAAATGGCCCTGGAAGAACGGTTCGTTGATCGTCACCGCCTTGATTGCCGCGATCGACTGGTCAGGGATGATTTCCTCGACCCGGTCGACCAGCAGCATTGGATAGCGGTGCGGCAAGGCCGCCATCACCCGTCGAATATCGAGCGGGCTGATGGCGGCGCCGGATGCGGTTTCGCTCACCGGCCCTGGGGCTGTGCTGCAGGCGCCGCTGGAGCCGCCGGAGTAGCAGTTGCCGGGGCAGGCTGGCCTGCCGCCGCGCCCTGCTGCTGACCGGGCTGCCAGCCCGCCGGCGGCGTGATGCTGGCGCTCGGCACCAGCGTGTTCAGTTCTGCAACGATCGCGGAGGTCATGTCGGCCGACGGATCGGCGATCACGGCTGCTTCGGGACGGACGACAAGAGTGACCTTGCGCTTCGCCATCGCGGCCTTGGTGGCGGCATCCAGCTTGGCGACGATCTGTTCCTCGACATAGGCCTGCGCGCGCGCGATCGGCGCGTACAGGGGGGCCAGCTCGCGCTGGATCGAAGCCTGCTTTGCCTGCGCGGCATCGAGCTGCGGCTTGACCGATGCTTCGGTCGCACCAGGCTGCTTCTGGGCGTTCTGAAGCGCGGTCACAAGCGGCTGAAGCTCACCGTTCAAGGCCGTCTGCCGCGCCGAAAAGGCGTCGATCTGCGTCTTGTACGTCGTCTTCATCTGCGCAACCGCATTCTGGTAAGCGGCGGACTGCTGGATCGCCCCTTCCAGATTGGCGACGGCGACCTGGGCATTCGCGGCGGTCGGCACCAGCGCGGCGGCCGGAAGCGTCAGCGTCACGAGAGCGAGTGCTTTCATCATCTTCGTCATCAGAATTGGGTCCCTACGTTGAATGTGAAGAGTTTGGTGTCGTCGCCCGGTTCCTTCAGCAGTGCGCGAGCAATGTCGATACGGAATGGTCCGAACGGCGAATTCCAGTTGACCCCAAAACCCACGGAAACACGTGGGCTGGCGGAATTTCCAAGGAATTGCTCTTGGAACGGCGGAATCGAACTAATCTGCGCTTCATTTTGGAAACCACCCGCGCAGTCTGGACCAAAACCGGTTGGACAGGTGGTATATTGCCCCGCGCCCGGATTGGGATTGTTCGCATCTCCGACTGGAACGACGTAGAGTGGATTGCCGTCTCCGTCGAGCTGTGGCCTGTTGATCGGCAAAACCTCATCATCGCTGGGGTCCGCCGTACCCTTGTTGTCAACCGGGAAAACCGCTGTCGGCCGGGGCCGTTTGACTCCAAAAACAGCGCCGGCATCCACGAAGATCGACGGCCTCAACCCCATCTCCGCTGCCCCAGAACCTAGCGGAATCTGCAACTCCGCGCGTGCCATGTAATAGACTCGGCCGCCTAGCGCATCGTCATATATCCGGTCGCGATCCGTATCCAGGATCTGCTTGCCGTCTTCATCTACGGTATAGTAGGTGCGCTGCATCCGTGGTCCCACGCCGCGAATATTAAAGCCCCGAATTTGAGGCTCACCCAAGAAGAAGCGATCGGTCAATCGTACTGCGTCGATCCCCTCCCCCGGGCTACCTTGGAGCGGCATGATGTAACCGCCCTCGGCGCTGAGCGAGAATATAAAGCCGCTACCGATTCCCCAATATTTGTCGGCATCGAAGCGCGAGCGTAGATATTTCACGCTACCGCCGAGTCCTGCGAAATCCTGACTGACGACAACGCGCTGACCGCGGGTCGGACGAATGCCGTTGTCCAGATTACTGTAGACCAGCGAATAGCCGATTGATGAAGTTGTGCGTTTACCCAAGGCATCGCACAAATAACGGCCCACTTGCAAAGAATCGCATTCGTTGCCGTTGAAATATTGTCTGTCCAGCGTCACATTATCCCGACTTAGGCCATAACGCCCCTGCAGCTGAATGTATTCGGTCAGGGGGACACCGACCCGGATCTGGAATCCAGTGGTTAGCTGCGCGTAAGACTGATTGCGGTCGCCTGCTATATTGAAATTGAAAGAATTGAGATCGCGCCGGAAAATATCGCCACCCAACGCGATGTTGCGGTCGAACAGATAAGGCTCGGTGAAGCCCAACTCCACCGACTTCGAATAGCTCGAATAGTTGACGCTCGCCCGCAACGTCTGCCCCTTGCCGCGGAAATTGCGTTGGGTGATCGATGCGTTGACGATGAAGCGCTCAAGACTGGAGAAACCAGCCGACAGCTGCAGTTCACCCGTCGATTTCTCTTCGACATTTGTTTCAAGGATGATCCGGTCCGGCGTCGAGCCCGGCTTCTGCTCGATTTCCAGGGCTTCCTGGAAGAAGCCGAGCGACTTGATACGGTCGGCGGAGCGGCGGACCTGGAAGCTGTTGAAGGCGTCGCCTTCCTGCAAGCGGAATTCGCGGCGGACGACCTTGTCCTGCGTCGTTGTATTGCCGTTGATGTCGATGCGCTCAACGTACACGCGCGGCGCATCGGCCACACGGAACGTCAGATCCATCGTCAGGTCTTCCTTGTTCCGGGTAAACTCCGGATTGACCTCGGCAAAGGCGTAGCCGAACAGACCGGCGGTCTCGGTGATCGATTCCACCGTGTCTTCGACCTGCTTGGCATTGTACCAGTTGCCGGTCTTCATCGGCAGCATCGCCTTGATGCCTTCCGCCTTGAAGTCGCGAATGTCGCTTTCGACGTTCACTTCGCCGAACTTGTACCGTTCACCTTCCTCGACGACATAGGTGATGATGAAGTCGCGCTTGTCCGGCGTCAGTTCCGCAATGGCGGAGATGACACGGAAATCGGCATAGCCCTCGGTCAGGTAGAACTGGCGCAGTTTCTGCTGGTCATAAGCCAGACGATCGGGATCGTAGCTGTCGGCGGAACTGAAGAAACGGAAGAAGCGCGACTGCTTCGTCACCATCTGCGACCGGACTTCGCTGTCCGAAAACTTCTCGTTGCCGATGATGTTGATCTGGCGGACCTTCGAACGCGGCCCTTCATTGATTTCAAAGACGATGTCGACGCGATTCTGATCAAGATTGACCATCTTCGGTTCGATCGAAGCAGCGAACCGGCCCTGGCGCCGATACAGTTCGATGATGCGCGCGACGTCGGCACGAACCTTTGACCGCGTAAAAATCTGGCGTGGAGCCAAGCGGATTTCCGGACGGATCTTGTCGTCCTTCAGCCGCTTGTTGCCTTCAAGCACAATGCGGTTGATCACCGGATTTTCGCGGATTTCGATCGTCAGCGCGCCATTGTCGTCGCGAATGGTCGCATCCGCGAACAGTTCGGTCGCAAAAAGATCCTTCAGCGCCTGGTCCAGGCTTTCCCGGGTATAGCGCTCGCCCGGCACAAGCTTGACGTAGGATCGAACCGTATCCGGCTCCAGGCGCTGCGACCCGGTGACGTTGACGGAGCGAATGATGCCGCCATCCTGTACGGCCGGCGTCGCCGCAGGCGGTTGGATTGGCGGAGGCGGCACAATCGGCGGCTGCGCTTCCTGAGCGATAGCCGGCGTGCCAAGCCCGGCAAGGATTGTCCCGACAAGGAGCACGGCCGTTTGCCGTCTGCCGAAATATGCTGCCTTGTTCGCCGTCACGCGGTCCCACCTTAAAACAGAAATAAATTGAAACAGGGATCGCGCCCTGCACTAACCGGCTCAGCCGATCAACCCGGCAAGACCTTTCCACACCCCGAAGGACGACAGATCGTTGAAGGTCACGAACATCATCAACGACAGTAACAGCAGTAATCCGGACCGGAATGCCCATTCCTGCACCTGGGCATCCACCGGTTTCCGGCGAACCGCTTCGATTGCGTAGAAGAAGAGATGACCGCCATCAAGCATAGGGACTGGCAACAAGTTAATGAATCCCAGATTAATGGAGATCAGCGCCACAAAGAAAACGAAGCTTTCCGGCCCGTGCGCCAGCTGCTCGCCCGAAGCGCTGGCGATGGCGAGCGGCCCACCCAGCTCCTTCGCTGAACGCCGACCGGTTATCACCTGACCGAGCGTATCGACCATCAGCTGCACGATCTCGCCTGTCTTGCGAACAGCGACAACCGGTGCCTCGATTAAGCCCACCGAAACATTGATCGGTTCTGTCGGCGCAATTCCAAGGCGGCCGATGCGATATTCGTTTCCGAACCTGTCTCGTTCGATCAGCACGCCAGGGGCTGCGATCAGGCTGATGTCGCGGCCATCGCGCTCGATTTCGAACCGCATATTTTCCTCGGGACGGAAACGGACAATGCGAACGATATCGTCGAAGGTTTCGACGCTGCGCCCGTCAATCCGGTCGATCCGGTCGCCAGTCACAAATCCGCTCGCAGCCGCCACGCTTCCCTTCTCGATCATTCCGACCGTCGTCGGCGTGCGATTGTCGCCATAGGCCATCGCAAAGCCCGACAGGATGATGATCGCGACCAGAAAATTGGTTACCGGCCCCGCCAGAACGATCAGCGCGCGCTGCCACAACGCCTTTGCCTGGAAAGTCGCGTTACGTTCTTCGGCGGGCAGTCGCAGCCAATCGTCCGAAGGCTGACTGGCCGGCCCCATGTCGCCGGCAAACCGGACGTATCCGCCAAGCGGCAGCCAGCCGAATTTCCAGCGCGTTCCCCGCCGATCGGTAATGCCGAAAATCTCCCGGCCGAAGCCGATCGAAAACGCCTCCGCCTTCACTCCGCACCAGCGGCCGACGAAATAATGGCCCAGCTCGTGGACGAAGACGAGCGGTCCGATGACCAGCAGAAATGCGAAGACAGTCAGGATAATGCCGGGATTGTCGCTCACGCTACAAAACTCTCCATCGCCGCCTTCGCATTCAATCGAGCTTCGCGGTCAATCGCGAAGACATCCTCCAATGCGACGGGAGCAGGCGGATCATAATGATCAAGCGTCTCGCGCACAATTGCGGCAATATCGAGGAAACCGATCCGGCGTGCCAGGAAGGCGGCAACCGCCTCCTCATTGGCGGCATTCAGCACTGCCGGCCGCGCCCCACCAGCGCTCAACGCATCGCGTGCCAGCGCAATGGCGGGAAAGCGATCTTCGTCCGCCGCCTCGAAATCCAGCCGCCCGATTGCCGCCAGGTTGAGCCGCGGGCACGGCGTTTCCATGCGATCGGGCCATGCCAAACAATAGGCGATGGGCGTGCGCATGTCCGGCGTGCCCAGCTGGGCAAGTACCGAACCATCGACATATTCGACCATCGAGTGGATCACCGATTGGCGATGAACGAGGATGTCCAGCCGGTCGAGGCCAACCGGAAACAGATGGAAAGCCTCGATCAGTTCCAGGCCCTTGTTCATCATCGTCGCGGAATCGACGGATATCTTGGCTCCCATCGACCAGTTCGGGTGATCGACTGCCTGTTCCGGCGTCACCGCCGCCATGTCGGCGCGTGTCCAATCGCGGAATGGTCCGCCGCTGGCCGTCAGGATTATCCGGGCAATCCGTTCGGGCGCCGCATGATCGAAGCATTGATAGATCGCATTATGCTCCGAATCGACCGGCAGCAGTCGTGCGCCATGGGTTGCCGCTGCTGCTGTCATCAAGGTGCCTGCGGAAACAAGCGCTTCCTTGTTGGCCAAGGCAACCGTGCCCCCCGCCTCGAGCGCCGCCATGACAGGGGGCAGCCCCGCACAGCCGACAATGGAGGCCATCGTCCAGTCCGCTCCCAGCCGTGCCGCCTCAATGATAGCATCGGGGCCGGCGGCCGCCTTCACTCCGCTCCCTGACAGGGCGTCACGAAGCTCGCCAAAACGATCGGGATCGCCAATGACAGCCAGACGGGCATTGGTGCGCCGTGCCGCTGCTGCCAGCCCGGTGACGTCGCGTTGAGCTGTCAGCGCGATCACGTCGAACCGATCCGGCGTTTGCTCGATCAGATCGAGCGTCGATCGGCCGACGGAGCCGGTCGCCCCCAGGATGGAAACCGACTTCATCCCAATTTACCTGCGAAGATCAGCAGCGCCACCGAAGGGGCGACCGTCACCACGCCATCCAACCGGTCGAGCACGCCACCGTGGCCCGGCAGGATATTCCCGCTGTCCTTCACCCCTGCTTCGCGCTTGAGCCCGCTTTCGTAAAGGTCGCCGATCTGGGCGATGACGGCCAGGATCGGACTGGTCAGCGCCAGCTCAACGGGCAATCCCGCCTGACTGTAGAAGATGAGACCGCAGACCAGGGCCGCGACCATGCCACCGATCAACCCCGCCCATGTCTTGCTGGGACTGACTCTTGGCATCAGCTTGGGTCCGCCGATCGACCTGCCGGCAAAATAGGCCCCTATGTCGGTCGCCCAGACAATCGCCAGCGCCCAGAAAGCAACCAGCAGCCCGTTCGGTAGCTCGCGAAGGAAAAGAAGCGCCAGAGCCGGGATCCCGACATAGATAAGCCCCCATCCCAATCGCGGCAGGCGGGTCACGATGGTCACGAAGAATGCAGCTCCCGCGATCAGCCCAAGCGCGAAGAAATCCGGCCCAGCCGCCAGCGGCGACAGGATGGCAAGGGGAACGGACAAGGAGAACATTGCAAGGCGTTTCTGCCGCGCATCGACCTTCATCAGATCGGCCCACTCAGCCATCATCAACAAGGATGCGACGCTAATGAGCACCCACATCGGGATACCGCCGCCATAAAGCGCCGCCAGCGCGATCGCGATCAGCGCCAAGCCGACGACGATCCTGCGGGACAATTCCGATGTCTGGGGGGGAGTGTCGGTCATAATCCCCCGAAACGGCGCTCACGCTTCGCGAAGTCGTCGACCGCTTTGGCAAGAGCGGCTTTGTCGAAATCCGGCCAGAGCGTATCGATAAACAGGATTTCCGCATAAGCCGCCTGCCACAGCAGAAAATTGGAAAGCCGCCGCTCGCCCGACGTGCGGATCAGCAGATCGAGAGGAGGCAGGCCTTGCGTGTCCAGTTCCGCCTCGATCGCCGGCAGGTCGATTTTTTCCGGCGGCATTTGGCCTGCGGCCGCACGCGCTGCCCGAACCAGTTCATCCTGCGCGCCATAGTTGAGGGCGACACACAGGGTCGTGCCATTGTTATCGGCCGTCTGTGCAATGGCGTCATCAATCAACGCCACGATATCGGGTGCGAGCGCCCGATAATTGCCGATCACGCGAAGGCGAACGCCCGCCTCCACCAGCTTGCCGAGGTCCGAGATGATGAACCGACGCATCAACCCCATCAGATCGGAAATCTCGGCTTCGGGCCTGCGCCAATTCTCCGAGGAGAAAGCGTAGAGCGTCAAAACTTCGATGCCCAGGTCGCCCGCGGCCCGCACCGTCCTGCGCGCGGCCTCGACGCCTTTGCGATGGCCGGCAATCCTGGGCAGATGGCGCATTTTCGCCCAGCGCCCATTGCCATCCATGATGATGGCGACATGGCGTGGCCCGCGGGCGGTGCCGCCGGAGCCGACCTGTACTTCGTCCAGACTAACCGGAGCGGACGCCGTCACTTGCCGAGGATTTCCTTTTCCTTCGCGTTCGCGGCTGCGTCGATATCGGCGATGGTGGCGTCGGTCAGCTTCTGGACTTCTCCCTCCAGCCGCTTCTTGTCGTCTTCGCTGATGTCGCCCTTCTTCTCGTCAGTCTTGATCGCATCCATGCCGTCGCGACGGACGTTGCGGGCCGCGACCCGCGCCTTTTCTGCATATTGACCGGCCAGCTTGGCCAGTTCCTTGCGGCGCTCTTCGGTCAGGTCGGGGATCGGCAGGCGGATATTCTGTCCATCCACGATGGGGTTCAGGCCAAGCCCGGCCGAACGGATCGCCTTGTCCACGGGGCCGACGTTCGATTTATCCCAGACCTGCACCGACAGCAGGCGCGGTTCGGGTGCCGACACCGTCGCGACCTGGTTCAGCGGCATGTTCGCACCGTAAACCTCGACCTGAACAGGATCGAGCAGCGACGTCGCCGCGCGCCCGGTCCGCAGGCCGCCAAGATCGCCCTTCAACGATTCAACCGCGCCGGCCATGCGGCGCTCAAGATCAGCCTTGTCATAGGCGGCCATAATCAGCTCTCCTCATTCTGAACGATCGTCGCCGTGCCTTCACCGCTCAGGACGCGGGCCAGATTACCCTCTCCCCTGATGTTGAAGACGACGATCGGAATATTGTTGTCGCGGCACAATGCCACCGCGCTTGCATCCATGACCTTCAGATTATCCGAAAGAACACGGTTGAAAGTGACTGTTTCATAACGCTTTGCTGTAGGAACCAGCTTGGGATCGGCATCATAGACACCGTCGACCGACGTGCCCTTGAACAGGGCATCGCAATTCATCTCCGCCGCGCGAAGGGCAGCGGCGCTATCGGTCGTGAAATAGGGGTTTCCGGTACCGGCCGCAAAAATGACGATCCGCCCCTTCTCCATATGCCGCTCCGCGCGGCGGCGGATGAAGGGTTCGCACACCGTGCTCATCGGGATCGCGGATTGCACCCGCGTATCGACGCCGATCTGTTCAAGCGCATTCTGCACGGCCAGCGCGTTCATGACGGTCGCCAGCATGCCCATATAATCGGCGCTGGTGCGTTCGAATCCCTTGGCGGCGGCCGCAAGTCCGCGGAAGATGTTCCCTCCGCCTACGACAATGCACAGCTCGTGACCGGCTTCCTTCGCGGCGGCGATTTCGCCTGCAACGCGAGCGACCGTGGCGGGATCGATGCCGAATTGGCCTGGTCCCATCAAGACTTCGCCGGAAAGCTTCAGGAGAATACGGTTGAAGCGTGGCCGGGACATGCTGGACGGTATCCGATCAGTGGAAAGCGCGCGACCTTAATCAGCGCGCGCAAGGCTGCCAAGCGCCGAGTGTCCGCATCCGGCCATCCCCACCGCAGCGGGGATGGCAGGACAGCGATCAGGCGTTCGCCAGGCCGGCGGTCGCGGCGACTTCTGCGGCGAAGTCGCTTTCCTTCTTCTCGATGCCTTCGCCGAGCTGGAAGCGGACATAATCCTTCAGCACGATCGGCGATCCGGCTTCCTTGCCGGCTGCGGCGACCACGTCAGCGATGCGGGTCTTGTTGTCCATGACGAACAGCTGGCTCATCAGCGCATTGTCCTTGCGGAACTTGGCGATCGAGCCTTCGACCATCTTCGCGATGATGTCAGCCGGCTTGCCCGATTCGGCAGCCTTTTCCGCCGCGATCGCACGCTCGCGCTCGATCATGTCGGCATCCAGGCCGTCTTCGTTCAGCGCCTGCGGATGGGCCGCGGCGATATGCATGGCAAGCTGCTTGCCGAGCGATTCCAGCGCGTCGGCCGAAGCCGCGCTCTCAAGCGCGACGAGCACGCCGATCTTGCCGAGGCCGGGAGCAGCGGCGTTGTGGACATAGGACACGATCGCGCCCTCGTTCACATTGACCGTGCGGGCGCGACGCAGCGATTGGTTCTCACCGATCGTCGCGATATTGTGGGTCAGCGCCTCGCTGACAGTCCCACCCTGCGGCATGGCGGCAGCGGCCAGGGCCTCGACATCATCGCCGGTCTGCAGCGCGATCTGCGACACGGCCCGAACGAAGTCCTGGAACTGATCGTTCTTCGCGACGAAATCGGTCTCGCTGTTCACTTCGACGACAGCGCCGGTCTTGCCGGACACCACAACACCAACCAGCCCTTCGGCTGCCTGGCGGCCGGATTTCTTGGCAGCGGCAGCAAGGCCCTTGGTCCGCAGCCAGTCGATCGCTGCTTCCAGGTCGCCGTTGTTCTCGGTCAGCGCCTTCTTGCAATCCATCATGCCGGCGCCGGTGCGCTCACGCAGTTCCTTCACGGCTGCGGCTGTGATCTCCGCCATGTCGTGTTCCTTTCACGGTTGAATTTGAGACGGACGGACAAGAGCGATGCCGCCCCTGCCCGTTCGTCATGACAATATCGCGACGATCAGGCGTCGGTCTGGCGTTCCGCTTCCAAAGCGGCCTCGGCCGGAACCTCAGCCTCCTCGACCGGAACGACCGCTTCGGCGACGGGCGCGGCAAGCGCCTCTTCGACCGGCGGTTCGGCCATCGCGCCGATATCCACGCCGCGAGCCTGTTGCGCACCCTGGTTGCCACGCGTCGCCGCGGTGGCGATGGCGTCGCAATAGAGCCGGATCGCACGGCTGGCATCGTCATTCGCCGGAATCGGGAAAGCGATGCCGTCCGGGCTGACGTTCGAATCGAGGATCGCGACGACGGGAATGCCCAGAACGTTCGCTTCCTTGATCGCCAGCTCTTCCTTGTTCGCGTCGATCACGAACATGACATCGGGAATGCCGCCCATGTCACGGATGCCGCCCAGCGAAAGCTCGAACTTGTCGCGCTCGCGGGTCAGCTGCAGCACTTCCTTCTTGGTGAGGCCGGTGGTGTCGCCCGCCAACTGCTCCTCGAGCGCCTTGAAGCGCTTGATCGAACCGGAAATGGTCTTCCAGTTGGTGAGCATGCCGCCCAGCCAGCGATGGTTGACGAAATGCTGGCCCGAACGGCGAGCCGCATCGGCGATCGGCTCCTGCGCCTGGCGCTTGGTGCCGACGAACAGCACTTTGCCGCCGTGCGAAACGCTCTGCGACACGAAGTCGAGCGCGCGCGCGAACAGTGGCACGGTCTGCGAGAGGTCGAGGATGTGGACGCCGTTGCGGTCGCCAAAGATGTAAGGCTTCATCTTCGGGTTCCAGCGGTGGGTCTGGTGACCGAAATGCGCGCCCGCTTCGAGCAACGCCTGCATTGAGACGGTTGGAACCGCCATAGGATAGTCTCCTTCCGGTTGAACCTCTGGAAAGCAGTGACCGAACGATGTCCGGCACCGGTATGTGCGCTTTCCATGTGGAATGCCCGGGCGGATAGCGGGATGTCGGGAAGAAATCAACCTTCGCGTCCCAGGGTGTAACAAGCGGACTTCAGATGATCCCGTGTTCTTTCAGGAGCGCCTGCTCGTCTCCCGACACCCAGCCGAAAACCTTCGGCCCCTCGCCCAGCTTCTGGACGAAATAGTGGACATCGAAATCTATCGCCACGTCCGGCTGATCTCTGCGGGCATAGATGGCGGTCCAGGCCACGTGGGCGACGCAATGATGGCCGTCGATGGCAGAAAGGCGGACATCGCGTATCCGCATTTCCTTCGTCCCCATCGCCCGATAGCGATCATAGCCCTGCGCCGTGACTTGCTTGAGTTGATCGTCGTTCTTTCCGGTCATCACCCCGGCAGGCGAGGCCGCTATGAACTCGGGCGCATAGAGCGCCGCGACGTCATCCATGTCCATGTCGCCGCCGAGAGACTGATTGAACACCCTCTCATATCGCTCGAAGAGCTGTCTTACGCTGGCTTCCATCCTCTGCTCCTTCGAGGGAAATCATAGCCCGCACGGAGTGGAAGCGGAAATTCGGCACGGGCTATGGCCGCATCTTGACATAAGAACAAATAGGGAACATTAAACACCCAACACGAGTTTGCGGAGGATCAAATGCTTCATGCGGTAATGAGCTTCGTGGTGGTCGGCGCCTTTCTGCTCGCGCTCGCGACAATCATCGCCACGATGAAGGAAGACGGCCGGCGCGTACTTGCGATCCTCACTGGCCGTGGCGTCAGGCACACTCCTCCCCGCCTGCGTGCGGAGCGGGTCGTCATCAGGACCGGGCGGCGCTCGTTGCGCCCGGCAGCTAGGCGGCCGGTTTGGCGCGCTGCCGCCTGACTCGGGCATAGCTTCGTATGCTGAACGGGATCGCAATCAGGTAAGCCATCGAAACCGCCGTCAATGTCGTCCATGGCGCGGACATCAACGCGGCGGCGAGCAGAGCGAATCCAGCCAATGCCTCCAACCTTATGTTCCGCCGAAGCCTAAGGGACGACCAGCTGAACGTCGCGACATTGGAGATCATCAGGAAAGCGACAACGATGATCCACGGCGCGACCACATAGGGTTCGCGCACGATATCAAGCCCCGACCACAGCCATACATAAAGGGGCAGAAGCGCCAGTCCGGCGGCGGCTGGCGCAGGAACGCCCGTCAGGAACCCCGCTGATTTATGAGGTTGGTCGACCGCGTCGATGTTCGCGTTGAACCGGGCAAGCCGCAATGCGCAACAAACGGCGTGGGAAAGCGCCACGACCCATCCGAATTGCGGCATGACCTGCAGCGACCAGAGGTAGATGATGATCGCCGGCGATACGCCGAACGCGATCACGTCGGACAGCGAATCGAGTTCGGCGCCGAAACGGCTCTCGCCTTTCAGCATCCGGGCGATTCGGCCGTCGATTCCGTCCAGCACGCCTGCAACGATGATCGCGGCCAGCGCCTTTTCCCATTCTCCGGAGATCGCGAACCGCACCCCGCTCAGGCCCGTGCACAGCGCCATTGCGGTGACGGCGTTGGGTGCCAGTGCCCGCAATGGAATGCCGCGGCGTGGACGATCGCGGAACCGGTCGCTCATTGGGCGATACCGGTCACCAGATCCGCTTTACCGATGATGCCAAGAATCGTCTCGCCCGCGATACTGCGTTGACCAAGCGCCACGCAGGGCGCGGTGCCTGCAGGCAAATAGACGTCGACACGGCTGCCAAAGCGAATCAGCCCGATCCGCTGGCCGACAGCGACGATATCTCCCGTCTTCACGAACGGCACGATCCGCCGGGCGACGAGGCCCGCAATCTGGGTGAACCCGATCCGGACGCCATTGTCCCCCTCGACCAGAATATGCTGGCGCTCATTGTCCTCGCTCGCCTTGTCGAGATCGGCGTTCAGGAATTTGCCGGGAATATAAACCACATCCTTGACCGTCCCCGCGATCGGCGAGCGGTTGATGTGGACGTCGAACACTGACATGAAAATCGACACTCTGGTCAGCGGACCGTCCCCAAGCCCGCGCTCGCCAGCCATTTCGGGCGGTACCGGCACGCTCTGTATCAGGGTGATCAACCCATCGGCGGGTGCCACGATCAACCCGTCGCCCTGGGGAACGGTGCGGATCGGATCGCGGAAGAAAGCAGCCACCCACAGGGTGATGCCCGCCATTGGCCAGGCAAGCGTCTCCCAGGCCATGAAAGCGAAGATGGCGGTGATTCCCGCCGCGATGAGAACGAATTTGCGTCCTTCCGGGTGGACCGAAGGAAAGCGCCATTTAACGGTGGTCGTGCCGGCCGTCGGCTTGTCGAGCGATGCCATAGCGGCCCCTCTTAAGCTGCACGGATGAGAGTTACAACGACGAGCACGCGGCGTGCCGGTTGATCGGCGCGGCGGCATTGCCTAGGACGCTTGCCGATTTCCCCTCCAGCCGAAGGATTCTTCATGGCCAAGATCAAGGTGAAGACCCCCGTCGTAGAGATCGACGGCGACGAAATGACCCGAATCATCTGGCAGTGGATCCGCGAACGGCTGATCCTGCCCTATCTCGATATCGACCTGGAATATTATGATCTGGGCATTCAGTCGCGCGACAACACCGAAGATCGCATCACCATCGATTCCGCCAATGCCATCAAGAAATATGGCGTCGGTGTGAAGTGCGCCACGATCACGCCTGACGAAGCCCGCGTGAAGGAATTCAACCTCAAGAAGATGTGGAAGTCGCCCAACGGCACCATCCGCAACATCCTGGGCGGCGTCGTGTTCCGCGAACCGATCGTCATCCAGAACGTGCCCCGGCTCGTTCCCGGCTGGACCGACCCGATCGTCGTCGGCCGCCATGCCTTTGGCGACCAATATAAGGCGACCGACTATCTCGTCCCTGGCCCCGGCAAGCTGCGCCTGGTGTTCGAGGGCGAGGACGGCACGGTCATCGACGAGGAAGTCTTCCAGTTCCCGGGTTCGGGCGTTGCACTGGCGATGTACAATCTCGACGATTCCATCCGCGAATTCGCCCGCGCCTCGATGAACTACGGTTTGCAGCGCGCATGGCCGGTCTATCTGTCGACCAAGAACACGATCCTGAAGGCCTATGACGGCCGCTTCAAGGACCTGTTCGAGGAGGTTTACGTCAACGAATTCAAGGCGCAATTCGAAAAGGCCGGCATCGTCTACGAGCATCGCCTGATCGACGACATGGTCGCCTCCGCGCTGAAGTGGAGCGGCAAGTTCGTCTGGGCGTGCAAGAATTATGACGGCGACGTCCAGTCGGACAGCGTTGCGCAGGGCTTCGGCTCGCTCGGCCTAATGACCTCGGTGCTGATGACGCCGGACGGCAAGTGCGTCGAGGCGGAGGCCGCCCACGGTACAGTCACCCGCCACTACCGCATGCATGAACAGGGCAAGGCGACCTCGACCAACCCGATCGCGTCGATTTTCGCCTGGACCGGCGGCCTCAAATATCGTGGCAAGTTCGACGGAACGCCCGATGTCACCAAGTTCGCCGAGACGCTGGAGCGCGTCTGTGTCGAAACCGTCGAGCAGGGCCACATGACCAAGGATCTGGCGATCCTGATCGGCCCCGATCAGGCGTGGATGACGACGGAACAGTTCTTCGAACAGATTCGCGTCAACCTTGAAAAGAAAATGGCCAGCTGGGCCTGATCAGGAAACCAGCGCCAATCTGGGCGGATCGGCGGCGCGCAGGGTGACATTCTCGACACCCGGCAGCCGCTCGATCCGCGCAGCAAGTTCGGCATCGAGCAGATAATCCCGACCCAGGCGAACCGTCGCAAATCGCCCGTCGTCAAGGCGCGTGTTGAGCAGCAGTTCACCCCGCCCGCCCCGCACGCCCGCAACGAGGGCTGCAAGCTCGCCGAGCACATCCGGCGACGCGACTTCAAATTGCAAGACGAGCCGCGCGTTATTGGACAGGCCGTCAAACGACCGGATTCCCCTGATGGCGATACGCGGCGTCTCCTCGCCCGGCTTGCGATCAAGCTCGACGGTCAGCAGCCCGCAACCGCCTGCCCGCGCCGTATCCTCGATTTCCTTCGATACATCATCGTCAAAACAGCTTGCCATGAACTGCCCGGACGAATCGGACATTGTCGCAAGCAGATAGCGCCGGCCCCTCGCCGAAGTCCGCCAACGGACGTCTTCGACCAATCCCGCCATCACGCCGCCCGTACGACCACCCTCCGCCGGGGCGGGCTGCGCACAAAGCGCGGCGTAGGATCGTGCCCCATGGGCGTCGGCCAGGTGGCGATAACGATCGACCGGGTGGGCTGAGAAATAGAAGCCGAAAGCGTCTTTTTCCTGCGTCATGCGGTCGGCGATCGACCAATGGACCGTCGATGGTATCTTGATCGCGGACAAGGATGCTTCTCCACCGCCAAAAAGCCCGCCCTGCCCGCTCGTCCGTGCCTCCGCTGCCTGGGACGCCACCGCCATGATCGTCTCGGCAATCGCGAACACGCCAGCACGATCCGGCGTGATCACGTCGAAAGCACCGCCGCCGATCAGGCTTTCCATCTGCCTGCGGTTGAGCAAACGCGGATCGACGCGCGCAGCGAAATCGTCGAGCGACTTGAAAGCGCCAGTGGATTTTCGTTCCACCACAAGGGCTTCCATCGCCTTTTCACCAACCCCTTTCAGGGCAGCGAGAGCGTAGCGCACGGCCAGTCCCTCGCCATGCGGCTCGACGGTAAACTCGGCCTCGCTGGTATTGATGCAGGGCGGCAGGCACGTCACTTCCATGCGCCGCATATCTTCAACGAAAATGCTGAGTTTGTCCGTGAGCGTCATGTCATAACACATTGACGCTGCAAAAAATTCGTTCGGATAATGCGCCTTCAACCAAGCCGTCTGATAGGCGAGCAGCGCATAGGCCGCCGCGTGGCTCTTGTTGAAGCCATAACCCGCAAATTTGTCGATCAAGTCGAACAGTTCGTTGGCCTTGGGCGCCGGGATGTCCTTGGCGGCGCAGCCATCGACGAAGCGCTGGCGTTGCGCATCCATCTCAGCCTTGATCTTCTTGCCCATCGCGCGGCGAAGCAAGTCCGCCTCGCCCAGGCTGTAGCCGGCCAGTACCTGCGCCGCCTGCATCACCTGTTCCTGATAGACGAAGATGCCATATGTCTCTGAAAGAATGCCCTCCAGCAGCGGATGCGGATAGGCAATCGGCTCACGCCCGTTCTTGCGCGCGCCGAACATCGGAATGTTGTCCATCGGACCCGGCCGATAGAGCGAGACGAGCGCGATGATGTCGCCGAAATTCGTGGGACGAACAGCCGCGAGCGTCCGCCGCATACCTTCAGATTCCAGCTGGAACACCCCGACCGTGTCGCCGCGCTGTAGAAGGGCGTAGACCCCTTCATCGTCCCATTCGAGCGCATCGAGGTCCACTTGGACGCCCCGGGCATTCAGCAAGGCAACGGCCTTTTGCAGGACCGACAGGGTTTTCAGCCCCAGGAAATCGAACTTCACCAGCCCCGCTCCCTCGACATATTTCATGTCGAACTGGGTGACCGGCATGTCGGAACGCGGATCGCGATAGAGCGGCACGAGCTGCGACAGGGGTCGATCGCCGATGACGACGCCCGCTGCATGGGTGGAGCTGTGCCGCGGCAGTCCTTCCAGCTTCATCGCCAGATCAAACAGCCGCCGGACGTCGGCGTCGTTCTTATACTCGCTGGCAAGTTCGGAAACGCCGCCCAGCGCGCGTTCCAGCGTCCAGGGATCGGTCGGATGGTTCGGCACCTGCTTTGCCAGCCGATCGACCTGACCATAGCTCATCTGCAGAACACGGCCGGTATCCTTCAGGACCGCGCGCGCCTTCAACCGACCGAACGTGATGATCTGCGCCACATGATCGCGCCCATATTTCGCCTGGACGTAACGGATCACCTCTTCGCGCCGGGTTTCGCAGAAATCGATGTCGAAGTCCGGCATCGACACGCGTTCCGGGTTCAGGAATCGCTCGAAAAGCAGGCCGAGCTTGATCGGATCGAGGTCGGTGATGGTCAGCGACCAGGCAACCACCGAACCCGCGCCGGAACCGCGCCCGGGCCCCACCGGAATTCCCTGCACCTTCGCCCATTTGATGAAATCGGCGACGATCAGGAAATAGCCCGGGAAACCCATCTGGATGATCACATCCAGCTCGAATTCGAGCCTATCCTGATAGGTTTTGCGCTCTTCTTCGGAAATCGGCTCTCCCGCCAGATCGGCGAGGCGTAACAGCCTGTCCTCCAGGCCGTTCCTGGCATCCTCCCGCAGCTTCTCCGCTTCCGCGTCGCGATCACCGGCAAGGCTGGGAAGAATCGGCGCGCGACTTGGCGCCTTCACAGCACAGCGCTGCGCGACCACCATCGTGTTCGCCAGCGCCTCCGGCAGATCCTCGAACAGCAGCTTCATGTCCTTGGCGGGTTTCATCCACGCGTCGGGCGAGCTTTTCTTCCGGTCGTCGCTTTCGACATAGGACGAACTGGCGATGCACAGCATCACGTCATGCGCCTGATGGAATTTCTCATCGGCGAAGCAACACGGATTCGTCGCAACGAGCGGAAGATCGCGGTCATAAGCAAGATCGAGCAAATGGGGTTCCGCGCGTCCCTCCACTTCATCCAGGCGTCGGACGATCTCCACATAAAGACGGCCCGGAAATAGCCCTTGCAGGCGGTCGGCATAGGCCAGCGCGGCGTCATGCTGTTCTTCCGCGAACAGTCGCGCCAGCGCGCCCTCCGCTCCGGCCGTGAGGGCAATCAGACCCTCAGTACGTCCCTCAAGCGCTGAAAACTCCACATGCGGCTGCTCTTCGATCGGTCGATCAAGATGGGCCGCAGAGACGAGCGCACACAGATTGTCGTAACCGACCTCGTCCTGCGCATAGAGCGAGATCCAGTCATGCGCGCGTGGAGCGCCGTCGGGCAGGTCCGGCCGCGCGACACACAGCATCGTGCCGATGATCGGCTGGATACCCGCCTTCACGCAGGCGTCTGAGAAGGCCATGGCTGCATAAAGCCCGTTGCGGTCGGTCAGCGCGGCTGCCGGAAAGCCAAGCTCCCGCGCCCGCGTCGCAATCGCCTTGGGATCGATCGCCCCGTCCAGCATCGTATAGGCAGAGAAGATACGGAGCGGAACGAAAGAAGCATGCGACATCCCCTGACTATGGGGTGCCTGACCGATTCGCGAAACCCGTCGTGTATCGGCGGGCGTCTCGACGCATCGGACATGGGCTCCGGGTCAAGCCCGGAGCACCGAATTGCATCAGATTTCGCGCATGCCGGTCTAGAGTAGCGCCTCAATGTCGGCGATCAGTGCCTCCGGTTTGGTCGTTGGCGCATAACGGCCCACGACCCGGCCGGCGCGATCGGCCAGGAATTTGGTGAAATTCCATTTGATCGATCCGGTCCCGAGCAGGCCCGGTGCAGCCCCCTTCAAATATTCGTACAGCGGATCGGCCCCTGCCCCATTGACTTCGATCTTGGCGAACAAGGGAAAGGTCACGTCATAGGTGAGTGAGCAGAAGCTCGCGATCTCGCTGGCATCTCCCGGCTCCTGCGCGCCGAATTGATTGCAGGGAAAGGCAAGGATTTCGAACCCGCGATCGCGATAGCGCCGATAAAGTTCCTCGAGACCGGCATATTGGGGCGTGAACCCGCATTTGCTGGCGACGTTGACGATCAGCAGCACCCGCTCGGCATAAGCGGAAAGCGGCTGTATGCCACCATCTGGCAGTTTTACGGTGAAATCAGTTGCGACCGTCATGGCCGGTCACTCCGGTTCGAGCACGCCTTCGTGCAATCTTACCATCCTGTCCATCTTGGCGGCCAACCGCTCGTTATGCGTGGCGACAAGCGCGGACGACCCCTGATCGCGCACCAGCGCCACGAACTCCGCGATCACAATATCCGCGGTTTTCTCGTCAAGGTTCCCGGTCGGTTCGTCGGCAAGCACCAGCATCGGGCGATTGGCAAGCGCGCGCGCCACGGCGACGCGCTGCTGTTCGCCGCCGGAAAGTTGGCTTGGCCGGTGCGTCAGCCGGTGGCCAAGGCCAAGGGTCGATAACAGAGTCTGAGCGCGCTCCCTGGCCGCCTGCGGCGTTGCTCCATGGATCAGTTGCGGCAGCACCACATTCTCGGTCGCATCGAAATCAGGCAACAGGTGATGGAATTGATAGACGAACCCAAGAGAATCGCGGCGAATGCGCGTGCGCCCGTCATTATCGAGCCGTGCCGCTTCCTCGCCATCGATCAGGATCGATCCTTCGAAGCCGCCTTCCAGCAGGCCGACCGCCTGAAGCAGGGTAGACTTGCCCGATCCGCTCGGTCCCACCAGCGCGACGATCTCACCGCGGCCGATCTGCAGGTCAACGCCGCGCAATACGCGAATGGTGACGTCCGCCTGGACGAAGCTGCGTTTCAGGTCGGTGACGACCAGGACCAGATCATTCATAACGAAGCACCTGCACCGGATCCGTGCTGGCCGCCTGCCAGGCGGGATAAAGCGTCGCCAGGAAGCTGAAGATCAGCGCCATTGCGACGATTGCCAGCACTTCGAACGGATCGGTCTTGGCGGGAAGCTCCGTCAGGAAACGGATCGACGGATCCCAAAGATTCTGCCCCGTCACCAGTTGGACGAAATTCACGACCGGCTGGCGGAAATAAAGGGCGATGAAGCCCAGAGCGAGGCCGGCGAGAATGCCCAGCGATCCGATGATCGTGCCCACCGTCACGAACACCTTCATCATGCCGCTCCGTGTGGCGCCCATCGTGCGAAGGATCGCAATGTCCCGCGTTTTCGCGCGCACCAGCATGATAAGTGACGACAGAATGTTGAACACGGCGACCAGGATGATGATCGAAAGGATGATGAACATCGTCACCCGCTCCACCTCGAGCGCTTCGAACAATGTCGAATTCATCGATCGCCAATCCGCAACGATGGCGCTGTTCGTCACCTGGGAAGCAAGCGGCGCGACTATCTGGCCGACACGATCCGGATCGACGGTCTTGATCTCAACCATGGCCACGGAATCGCCAAGCATCAGCAATGTCTGAGCGTCCTCCATCGGCATGATGACGAACGCCTTGTCATAATCATAGACGCCGACCTCGAAGATTGCGGCGACGGTATAGGACACGATACGCGGCACCGTGCCGAACGGCGTTGTCTGCCCTTGAGGGCTTATGAGGCTGATCTGTCCCCCGACGCGGGCGCCAAGCTGTTCCGCCAGGCGCGCGCCGATGGCGACGTTGCCGCTTCCCGGCTTCAATTCCGCCAGATCGCCGTCCAGCACATTTCCCGCAATCGCGCTGTTGCCGCGAATGTCCTCCACCAGCATGCCGCGCGCCAGAACCGCTTCCACCCGGCCGTCATAGCTTGCCATCAACGGCTGCTCGATCAGCGGAGTCGCCTCGGTAATGCCTGGCGTCTTGCGTGCCTTGACGACGATATCGCGCCAGTCCGGCAATCGCCCGCCATAGCCCTGGACGACGGCGTGGCCGTTCAATCCCACGACCTTGTCGAACAATTCCGCGCGGAAACCGTTCATCACGCTCATGACGATGACGAGTGCGGCCACCCCCAGCATGACGGCCACCAGGCTGATTGAAGCGACGAGGAAGATGAAGCCTTCACCCTTGCCCGGCAACAGGTAGCGCTTGGCGATCATCCGTTCGTAACGGGAAAGTATCATGCGGCGGTATTCGATCCGTTACGCTGGTTGAAGCTCCGCCTCTAGGCTGCCGCCCATCGGCTGGCAACATGCCTGCGCTGTTGCCGATTAATCACAGGTTGACGGCAAATGTATCCAGTGCCGGGAATCGGCATGACATTCCCAAATTCGAAGTTTAGCAATTGGGGCCTGAAACACAGGCAACGGCCGTGGTTCGGGGAGGCTTTCATTCCGATCGACCCGCTGTAAGGGGGCGGATCGAGGCGTTGAGTGAAAGCACAAAAGGGGGCTGACGAGCAGTCGTCACGCGGGTGCCCGGATCGGTGACGATCCGGGCATTCTCATATTCGGTTTACACACCAGTGACATTGCAAAAAGAAAAGAGGCAACCGGCCGGTCAAGGCGCGGTTGCCCCAGATGTCCGCCAATCCCCCCACGCGCGCCCATTCCGGATCGGGTCGCACTAATCCGAATGGGCGTGGCCCGATGGCCGCCGTGGAATTCTTTGACGGAAAATGACTGCATCGCGCGGCAATACAACGCCGCGGAAACCTCCCCGGGAGTTACTCTATCGGGGTTAAAAACTTGCTTAGGATGGGAAAGTTCCGCCTCTGCGGCTTAAACCAGCCGTTCCTGGTTTACCGCCGCCGCAATGAAGCTGGCGAACAGCGGGTGAGGATCGAATGGTTTGGATTTCAGTTCGGGATGGAACTGAACGCCAACGAACCAGGGATGATCGGGCCGCTCGACGATCTCCGGCAACGAACCGTCCGGGGACATGCCGGAAAACAGCAATCCGCCCTTTTCCAGCACGTCACGATAATGAACGTTCACCTCGTAGCGATGACGGTGGCGTTCGCTGATTTCGGTCGTGCCGTAGATTGATCCGACGACGCTGTTTCCATCCAGATGGGCCGGATAGGCGCCCAGGCGCATCGTCCCGCCCAGATCACCGCCCTGCTCTCGCTTCTGCAGGCCTTCGGCAGACATCCATTCGGTGATGAGGCCGACCACCGGTTCATCGGTGGGGCCAAACTCACTGGTGGAAGCATTCGCGATCCCGCCCAGGTTGCGCGCGCCTTCGATGCAGGCCATCTGCATTCCAAGGCAAATGCCGAGGAACGGCACACCGCGTTCCCGCGCAAAACGGACGCTGGCGATCTTTCCTTCGCTGCCGCGCTCGCCGAATCCCCCCGGCACAAGGATGCCGTGCATCGGCTCAAGCTCGGCCGCGATGGCCTCACCGGACTCGAAAAGCTCGGCATCCAGCCATTTGATCCGAACCTTCACGCGGTTTGCGATCCCACCATGGATCAGCGCCTCGTGAAGCGACTTATAGGCGTCCTGAAGCCCCACATATTTGCCGACGACGCCGATCGTCACCTCACCCTCGGGATTGGTCAGCCGATCGACGATCTCGCTCCAGCGCGAAAGGTCCGGGCTTCCTTCAGCCTCAATGCCGAAAGCTCGAAGAACCTCCCGATCGAGCCCCTCGGCATGATAGGCCTGCGGGACCGCATAAATGCTCTTGGCATCCAGCGCGGGAATGACCGCTTCCTTTCGGACATTGCAGAACAGGGCGATCTTCGCCCGTTCGCTTTCCGGCAATGGCTGTTCGCAGCGGCAGACAAGCACATCCGGCTGAATGCCGAGCGACGTCAATTCGCGCACGCTGTGCTGGGTCGGCTTGGTCTTCAATTCGCCCGCGGCCGCGATGTACGGCACCAGCGTGACATGGACGAAGACCGTGTTCTCGCGCCCGATGTCGTTCCGGAGCTGACGGATCGCCTCGATGAACGGCAGGGATTCGATGTCGCCAACGGTGCCGCCAATCTCGCACAGGACGAAATCGAGGTCCTCGACATCGGTCTGGGCAAAAGCCTTGATGGCATCGGTGACGTGCGGGATGACCTGAACGGTCGCGCCCAAATAGTCCCCTCGCCGCTCCCGCTGGATGATCGTCTGATAGATGCGGCCGGACGTGACATTGTCCGACTGGCGCGACGGAACGCCGGTGAAGCGCTCATAATGGCCCAGATCCAGGTCGGTCTCGGCGCCGTCGTCCGTCACATAGACTTCGCCATGCTGGTAGGGAGACATCGTCCCCGGATCGACGTTCAGATAGGGATCGAACTTGCGAATACGAACCTTATAGCCCCGCGCTTGCAGCAGTGCTGCAAGGCTTGCCGCCATAAGACCTTTGCCGAGCGAGGAAACCACGCCGCCGGTGATGAAAATGAACCGCGCCATGGGAGAAGTGGCTTAGCGCCGCTTGAGGGTGGACGACAAGCACGCGAATCCCTTCACACGCAAAAAAGTCCGTCAAGTGGCGCCGAAGCGACTGTTATTTCGTTGCGGGAGCGGTGGAATTTGCAGGCGCGGCCGGGGTCGTCGTTGCAGCGGGCGCCTGGGCGTTCGCGGCATTGTCGGTCGATGTCGCCTGTTCGGCTGCCGCCGCAAGCGGGTCTTCCGCTGGCGCCGGGGCCTGGGTTTGTGCCGCAGGCTGCCGTGCGAGCGACGTATCGATGTCTCCGCCCGAACGGTGATTGATCGATGCGATCGTCGCCAACGCAATGCTCAACAGAATGAACAGGCTAGCCAGGATCGTGGTTGCGCGCGTGAGAAAGTCCGCGGCGCCGCGTGCCGACATCAATCCCGTCGGGCTGCCGCCCATGCCAAGCCCGCCACCTTCCGAGCGTTGCATCAGGATAACGCCGACCAACGAGGCGGCGATGATGGCTTGAACGACGAGCAGGAAGGTGAACATGTCGGGTGTCCAGAAAATATCGGCTGAATGGGATTGAGCGGCGCCTTAGCCGGTTCGGGGGCCGGGTTCAACCTGAAGGGCGGATAAGGGCGGAAGCCATTGTGATGAAATCATTTCGGAACGCCATCTTTTTGGAGTATGCAAGCGCACCTGGTTTGTCTCGACAGAAGCAGGAGCACTGAGAGTGGCCCATAAATTCGAAATCTATAACGACAAGGCTGGCGAATTCCGGGTTCGTTTCAAGTATAACAGCGAGGTCATGTTTTCGACCGAAGGCTATGCCAGCAAGAGCAGTGCTCAGAATGCGATCGACTCGATGAAAAAGAACGGGCCAGGCGCTCCCGTTGAGGACAACACGGACTAAACTTCCTTCAATTTCGCAAAGGGCTTGTGACTATGTCGCTTCTCGACCTCATCAATCAGGCGGGCGGCTCGTCCGCCCTTGACGAAATCGGTGCCCGCGTTGGGCTGTCGCCGGAACAGACGATGGCAGCCGCCGCGGCGCTGATGCCGGCTCTCGGCAGCGGGCTTAAACAGCAGGTTCAGGCCGGCGGGCTCAGCGGCGCCATTGCGGCTGCCGCTCCCGGGCAAGCCGCCGATTCCGCTTTCGGTAACGAGATACTCGGCCAGATCTTCGGATCGAAGGACGTCAGCCGCTCCGTTGCCGCAAATGCATCTGCCCAGACCGGGATCGGTGCCGATACGCTCAAATCGCTGTTGCCGATGCTGGCCACGCTTGCTGCAGGCACCGTCGCCAGCAAGGCGGGATCCGGCGGCGCCGGGCTGGAAGGCATGCTTGGCATGCTCGACCGCGACGGCGACGGGAATCCGATGAATGAAATCCTGGGCATGGCCGGCAAGTTTTTCGGCCGCTGATACCAAGCTGAAAACGTCCGGATAAAAGGGGGATAATGTGATGGCGCGTTACATCACTTCGGCAATTGCGATATTTTGCCTGACCAGTCAGGCAGTCGTCCCCGCGGCCGCGCAGATGACGACGATGCCGGTTCAACCGACACCACGCCCGACACCTGCGGTGCAGCCGCCGCGCCCCGTATATCCGGGTGGTCCGGCAGTCCAACCTCCCCGTCCGGTGCCGCCGCAACCGGTCCGGCCGCGTCCGCCGGGTCCGGGATATCCCGGCGGCCCGGCAATCCAGCCACCCCGGCCGACCTATCCCGGCAACGGAAATTATCGCCCTCCCCGCCCGGGTGAATATGCCAGGGTCATCCGCTGCGAATCATCCGGCAATCGCATGCGCCGGTGCAATGCCCGCACGGACAACCGGGTCGTGCTGCTCCGCCGGCTGGGTGGTACGTGCCGGTATAACAGCAGCTGGGGCTATGATCGCTCAACGATCTGGGTCAACCGCGGTTGCCGGGCCGAATTCGGCTATGGTTACGGCAACTCCCACGGCAATCCGCGCCCTGATGATGATCGTGGACCCAGTGCGGGCGCGATTATCGCTGGCGTGGCCGTGGCGGGCGGTCTGTTGGCCCTGCTGGCAAGCTCGGGCAAGAAGAAGAGCGAAACCGCGGAAAGCGCGCCCTCCACGCCTCAGCCGGATACGCCGCAGACCTTCCCGCCCGGACCGCCAGCAGCGTTGTCGGCCAATCTCGCATCGTTGCCCGAGGCGTCACGCGCATCCGTGGAAACCTGCCTATTCGAAACCGCACGGCAGGTCGGTGCCACCGGTGGCACACGGCTTCGGTACGATCGGCAGACATCCTTGGCGCAAGGCAATGGCGGTTGGCGTTTCGGCGCTGCTCTGACCGCGACCTACCCCGATGGTGATCGCCCCCTGGAGATCTATTGCCGCGCAACCCCGACCCAGGTCATCGAGCTGAACTTTACGAACAGCTGATCAAAGCCGGGCCGCCGCTTCGATGATAGGCACGAAGTCGGCGGCCTTCAGGCTGGCACCGCCGACCAATGCACCGTCCACATCGGCAACTCCCAGCAGTTCGGCCGCGTTGGAAGGCTTGACCGATCCGCCATAAAGGATGCGGACTGCGTTGCCCTCCTCGCCAAGCAAAATTCTCAGCCGCGCACGGATCGCCGCATGCATTTCCGCGACATCGGCGACGGAAGGCGTGCGCCCGGTGCCGATCGCCCATACGGGTTCATAGGCAATGACAAGCGTCGCGCCCGTGCCCACGGGTGGAACCGATCCCGACAACTGCCCTTCGACGATCGCGATGGCCTGACCGGAATCGCGCTCGTCTTCCGTCTCTCCAACACAGACGATCGCGATGAGCCCGGCCGAAATCGCCGCTTCCGCCTTGCCACGCACATCAGCGTTGGTTTCATGCTGATCTGCACGTCGCTCGCTATGGCCGACGATCACCAGGCTTGCCCCGGCTTCGCGCAACATTCCGGCCGAAATGCAGCCGGTATGCGCGCCATTCGACGATGCATGGCAGTCTTGTCCGCCGATCGGAAGGTCGCCGCGCGCCGCTGCGCGTTCGATCAGCGTGAACGGCGGGCAGATCGCAACGTCGACACCGGGATTGGCCTTCATCGCGGCGGCAATGCTCCCCAGTTCTCCCAGCGCGGCGCGATCGCCGTTCATCTTCCAGTTTCCAGCGACAAGCTTCTTCAGGGCCAAGTTCGTCTTCCCTTTCTAAATAAACTCCGGGCGGCGATAGCAAGCAAGGTGGAGGCCGCCAACCATCGGCGCGGCTTGATGACCGCATCATGCCGCCCTAAAGCGGTCAGCTATTCATCTTCTTCGATCAATGGAAACCACATGCTTGCTTTCTTTCGCCGCCTGATCGGTTCCAAGGCCGGCTTGGTTTTCGTCTTCATCTTCCTCGCCGTGATCGCCTTTGCGTTCGTGAGCGCTGATCTGAGTAACCTGAACCTGTCGAACGGCGGGGCTACGGGCACGACCGTTGCAACCATTGGCGATATCCGGGTGGATTCCAATGAGTTGAACCAGCGCACGCAACGGCGGTTCGACGCGGTCCGGGCCGAGCGCACCGAGCTGACCCTGACGGATTTCGTCAACGCGGGCGGCCTTGAGGCGACCGTCAATCAGGTGATCGACGGCCTGTCGGTCGCTGAATTCGGACGCCAGCAGGGCATGTCGATCAGCCGTCGGCTTGAGGATGGGCAGATTGCGAGCATCCCCCAGTTCCTGGGGTTGAACGGCGAGTTCGATCGTGCCCGCTTCGACCAGTTCCTGCAGAACAATCGCATCAGCGAGAATCAATTCCGCACCGACATGGCACGCGACGAGATCGCCAACCAGCTCATCCTGCCGGTTTCAGGTGCGGTGCGCGCGCCGGCCACATTGGTCACGCCCTATGCATCGATGCTTCTGGAAGGTCGGGTCGGTCACCTCGGCTTCGTGCCCGTGACGGCGGTCAACCAGGGAAATCCGCCGACCGATGCGGAGATCAAGGGCTATTACGACCGCAATGTCGCTCGCTACACCGTGCCCGAACGGCGCACGGTTCGCTATGCGCTGATTTCCCGCGATCATGTCACCGGTGCCGCAGCGCCCACCGAGCAGGAAATCGCCCAATATTATAAGGACAATCAGGCCAAGTATGCGGGCAGCGAAACCCGTGGACTGACGCAGGTTATCGTTCCCGACGAAGCTGCAGCGAAGAAACTGGTCGCCGCAGCGGGCAGCGGGACCGCATTGGAACAGGCGGCTCGCGCAGCCGGGCTTGAAGCGACCCGTCTGGATCCGCAAACCAAGGCGGCCTTTACGGAATTGAGTTCGGCGGCGGTCGCGACAGCCGCCTTCTCGGCAGCCAAGGGTGCGATCTCTGCGCCCGCGCAGTCTGGCCTCGGCTGGCATGTTACGCGCGTCGACAGCATTGAAACCGTTGCGGCTCGTTCGCTTGAACAGGTCCGCCCAGAAATCGTGACCGCCCTTACCGAACAAAAGGCTGAAACGGCGCTGGCGGACTATCTGGCGAAGATCGACGAAAGCATCACCGACGGATTGACCTATGATGAGGTCGTCGCCCAGCAGAAGCTGATATCCGCCACGACCAAGCCTCTGCTGACCAATGGTCGCGATCCCGAAACCCCGGATACGGCGGCAACGCCGGAGATGACCGCCATCTTCGAAGCCGTTTCCGGTTCAGAGCCCGATGATGATCCCCTCGTCACGCAGATCGTGCCGAACCAGACTTTTGCGCTGGTCGACCTTGAAACCAATGTGGCGGCAGCACCGCGTCCCCTGGACCAGATCCGTGAGCGGGTGGTTGCCGATTTCACCAACGATCGCGCCATGACGGAAGCGAAGCGCGTGGCCGACGCCATCGTTCAAAAGATCAACGCCGGAACGCCCATGACCCAGGCAATGGCCTCCGCCGGAGTGCGCCTGCCCGCGGTGGCTACGATCGGCGGCACGCGCCAGCAGATCATGCAGAGCGGCCAGCCGGTCCCGCCAGCGCTGACGCAGATGTTCAGCATGGTCGAGAAACGCGCCCGCGCGGTGGAAGCGCCGGGCCGTGCCGGGTGGCAGATCGTCTATCTGGACAGCATTCAGCGTGGCGATGCGACCAAGCGGCCGGATGTGATCGCTGCCACTCGCGCCGAGTTCGGTGGCGTGCTGGGTCAGGAATATGTCCAGCAGTTCACCGCGGCTGCACGCAATGAGGTCAAGGTGACACGTAATCCCGAAGCAGTGGCACGGCTGAAGCGCGAAATGACCGGTCTCCAGTGATGCGGAGCGACGATGCCGCGGCGGCGGAAACGCTGGCCGCCGGGCGCCCCGTTCTCGTCTGGAGCAGGCAGATTGCCGATACCGACACGCCCGTTTCCGCTGCGCTGAAGCTGGCCGAGCCGGGGCGCGGGGATTTTCTGCTCGAATCGGTCGAGGGCGGCGAGATCAGGGGCCGGCACAGCCTGCTCGGGCTCGCACCCGATCTGGTATTCCGCGCGCAAGGAAATCGAGCTGAAATCAACCGCCACTGGCTCACGAATCGCGACGATTTCGCTGGGATTGAAGGCGATGCGCTGCAATTCTTGCGCACACTGGTCGCGGAATGCCGGATGGACGTTCCACCGGAACTGCCGAGGGCGCTTGCCTGCCTCGTCGGATATTTCGGATATGAAACGGTCGGATTGGTAGAGAAACTGCCGCGCCCGCCCGCCAATCCGCTTGACCTGCCCGACATGCTGTTCGTGCGCCCGACCGTCATCCTGATCTTCGACAGGCTGGCCGACGAACTTTATCTGATCGCCCCGGTCTGGCCCGATGAAAAGGGCTCTGTATCATCACGGATCGCCGAAGCGCGTGAACGCATCGATGCGACCGCCGCTCGTCTGGCAGCCCCCTTGCCAGCAAACGAACAGCCCCAATCCCTTCCCGATATCACCGCACAGCCGGTGCTGGCGCCCGGTGATTATGGCCGCATGGTTGCGCGCGCACAGGAATATATCGCGGCAGGTGACATCTTTCAGGTGGTGCTGGCGCAGCGATTCTCCACGCCCTTCCCCCTGCCCCCCTTCGCGCTTTATCGCGCGCTCAGGCGGATCAACCCCTCGCCTTTCCTTTATTTCCTTGATCTCCCCGGTTTCGCCCTGATCGGGTCGAGCCCGGAAATCCTCGTCCGCGCGCGCGATGGCGAAGTGACCATCCGTCCCATCGCCGGTACCCGTCCACGCGGGCGCACCGCCGTCGAGGACAGTGAGAACCGCGCCAGCCTTCTCGCCGATCCCAAGGAGCGCGCCGAGCATCTGATGTTGCTGGACCTTGGCCGCAACGATGTCGGCCGGGTCGCGACAGCGGGCAGTGTGACGGTGACCGACAGCTACACCGTCGAATATTACAGCCACGTCATGCACATCGTCTCGAACGTCGTCGGCCGGTTGTCGCCGGACAAGGACGCTCTGGACGCACTTTTCGCAGGCTTTCCGGCCGGAACCGTCTCCGGCGCACCGAAGGTCCGCGCCTGCGAAATTATTGCCGAATTGGAACCGGAAACGCGCGGCGCCTACGCCGGTGGCGTCGGCTATTTCTCGCCCGACGGTTCCATGGACAGCTGCATCGTCCTGAGAACAGCGGTGGTGAAGGACGGCACGATGCACGTCCAGGCAGGCGCCGGCATCGTTGCCGATTCCGATCCCGCAGCCGAGCAACGCGAGTGCGAGGCCAAGGCCGGCGCCCTCTTTGCCGCCGCCCGTGAAGCGACCCTGCGCGCGCACGAAGCGGGATTCGGGCAATAGGCTATGCGCCTGCCCGTCCCTTCGCTAGACAGCGCGCCATGATCCTCGTCATCGACAATTATGACAGCTTCACCTGGAACCTGGTCCACTATCTGATGGAACTGGGTGCAGAAGTAGAGGTCGTCCGCAACGATGCGATTTCCGCCGGGCAGGCACTCTCCTCGGGAGCGGAGGCCTTCCTGATTTCGCCCGGCCCCTGCACGCCCAATGAAGCCGGCATCTCGCTCGATCTGGTTGCGGCATGCGCCGAAGCACAGCGCCCGCTTCTCGGCGTTTGCCTTGGTCATCAGGCGATCGGCCAGCATTTCGGCGGACAGGTGGTTCGCGGTGGGTTGATGCATGGCAAGACGTCTCCCGTCGAACATGACGGCACGGGCCTTTTCGAAGGACTGCCGTCCCCGTTCACGGCGACCCGCTACCATTCGCTGATCGTCCCGGAAGAAGGTCTGCCCGAAACGCTGATCGTCAACGCCCGCGCGCCCGATGGCAGCGTGATGGGTTTCCGCCATGAAAGCCTGCCCATCCATAGCGTCCAGTTCCACCCCGAAAGCATCGCCACCGAACATGGTCACGCAATGCTCGCCAATTTCATGCGGATCGCCGGGATGCGGGTGAAGGAACGGGCATGACGACTGTCGTTCTGCTGCCCGACGCCTCATCGCCGCTGGATCATGAGACCGCAGCCGCCGCCTTTGCCGACATATTGGATGGCCGGATCGCGAACGAGGAGATCGCCCGCTTCCTGACGGTCATGGCCGAGCGGGACGAAACAAGCATCGAGATCGCCGCCGCAGCACGGGCCATGCGCGCGCGGATGGTAACCGTTTCCGCTCCCGCCGGCGCGATCGACGTGTGCGGCACGGGTGGCGATGGCAGCCACAGCCTCAATGTCTCCACGGCCGTGGCGATCGTCGTCGCGGCCGCCGGCGTGCCCGTGGCCAAGCATGGCAATCGCGCCGCATCCAGCAAGGCGGGTGCCGCCGATACGCTGGAAACACTTGGCCTCAACCTCGACATAGCGTCGGAAAGCGCGGAACGAAGCCTTGCCGATCTCGGCATCGCGTTCCTCTTTGCGCAAAAACATCATCCTTCCCTTGCCCGGCTTGCACCGGTACGCAGGGCGATCGGCCGCCGGACGATCTTCAACCTGCTTGGCCCGATTGCCAATCCGGCAGGCACGACGCGTCAGCTGATCGGCGTCGCGCGGCCGGACTATCTTCCCATCTATGCAGGCGCGCTCAGCCTGATCGGTGTCGAATCGGCGATGATGGTTGCCGGGGACGAACCGCTCGACGAACTGTCGATCGGCGGTCCCAGCACCGCGATCAGGATCGGCGCCTGCGGAGACCGGACCGAGCGGCTCACGCCCGCCGATGCCGGTCTTCCCTCCCATCCATTGGACGCGCTGCGGGGCGGCGATGCGCAATATAACGCCGCGGCTCTCCGCGCCCTGCTGGACGGGGCGCCGGGCGCCTATCGTGACGCCGTGCTGCTGAACGCCTCGGCCGCGCTCCAGGTGGCGGGAAAAGCCGACAACTGGATCGATGGCATAGAGGAAGCCCGGGAAGTACTCGACAACGGGCTCGCAAAGGCACTGCTCGATTGCTGGATCGCATTCCGATGACCGACAAGCTCGCGGAAATCTGCGCGACCAAGCGCAGCCATGTCGCCCGCAGAAAAGCGGAAACCAGCATCGCTGATCTGGAGGCGCGCATCGCCGGGCAAACCGCCCCGCGTGGGTTTCGTGCCGCGCTCGATGCAAAGCCCGGTCACGCGCTGATCGCGGAGATCAAGAAGGCCAGCCCTTCCAAGGGGTTGATCCGCGCCGATTTCGATCCGCCTGCTCATGCTCGCGCCTATCAGGCCGCCGGGGCCGCATGCCTGTCGGTGCTGACCGACGAACCCTATTTTCAAGGCCATGACGACTATCTGGTCGCCGCCCGCGCCGCGTGTGACCTGCCCGTGCTCCGCAAGGATTTCATGGTCGATCCTTGGCAGGTGACGGAAGCCCGCGCCCTGGGTGCGGACGCGATCCTCATCATCATCGCCGCGCTCGACGACAATCAGATGATCGAGATCGAGCAGGCAGCGATCACCCATGGCATGGATGCCCTGGTCGAGGTGCACGATGCTGACGAGCTGGATCGTGCCTTGCGGCTGCAATCGCGGCTTATCGGCGTGAACAACCGCAATCTCAAAGACTTCACCGTTGATTTTGCGCGTACTTATGAACTGGTCGGGCGGGCGCCTGCTGGATGCACCTTCGTTGCAGAAAGCGGCCTCGGTTCAAAGGCTGACCTCGATGCAATGGCGAAGCACGGCGTTCATTGCTTCCTGGTCGGCGAAGCCCTGATGCGCGAAGCCGATGTCGAGCGGGCGACCCGGCGATTGATCGGAACGGAAGAATAACGGAATTCCGCCGATCGCTTGACGTGAAGCGTAATGTTGCCTACACGTTCCGGGTTCGTTCCTCATATGGAGGTGCCCGCTATGCTGACTCGCAAACAACATGAACTGGTTTGCTTCATCCATGATCGTCTCGCAGAGACGGGCGTGTCGCCGTCCTTTGAGGAGATGAAGGAAGCGCTGGACCTGAAATCGAAATCGGGTGTGCATCGCCTCATCAGCGCACTTGAGGAGCGCGCCTTCATCCGCCGCTTGCCCAATCGGGCGCGCGCGCTTGAAATTCTTCGCATGCCGGAACGCGCGGATGCTTCGCCCGCCCCTGCCTCCGTCAAGCCCAACGTCACGAAGACCATGCCCGTCGCGGCGAATGACGTTCTGGAAATCCCCCTGCATGGCCGGATCGCGGCCGGCGTGCCGATCGAGGCGCTGGAGGGGCAAACGATGCTGCCCGTCCCCGCCGCCCTGCTGGGCAGTGGCGAGCATTATGCGCTGGAAGTAGCCGGGGATTCGATGGTCGAAGCCGGGATATTGGACGGCGACTATGCGCTGATCCGGCGGGCGGATACCGCACGCGATGGGCAGATCGTCGTTGCCCTGATCGACGATCATGAAGCGACGCTCAAATATTTCCGCCGCGAAGGTGCGATGGTCCGCCTCGATCCAGCAAACCGCGCCTATGATCCGCAGCGCTACAAGCCGGATCAGGTCCGCGTGCAGGGGTGTCTGGCGGGACTGCTTCGCCGCTACTGATTAACAGGCATTGTCGTTGGCGGATGCACCCATGGGTGGTCGCTGCCCGGCGTGACGACCGTCACCGCGCGCGGTGGGGAAAGATGGATGGCCAGGCCGCCGCTTTGCATGAGCAGTGGGCGGTCGGCCTTCAGCCAGCGTGGCGTGCAGGTTCGCGGCAGGCGACGGTCGCTGACAACGATGTCGGCCTCTCGACAAGCACGGACGAAATCCGAGATCGGCAGCAGATAGCCACTCCGCGTTGCGATCAGGCGCCAATGACGCCCGTTCCGTTCCAGATCGACCGCGCACATATCCGGGCCGCAACGGGCGCCATCCAGCGAATCGAGATCGGCCAGTTCTCCGTCGATTCCCGAAGATTCAGCGAGCAGATCGCGGACAAAATCACCCGCGCGGGGTCGAAGCAGCGCCGTACGTCCCTGGACGTCCCGGATAGCCAGATGCCGTCCGTCGCCGGTTATCAGAATATCCGGTGGAGAAACCGACAACGCCCAGAGCGCACCCGCCGCGATTGGAACCAACCCCAGGTGACGAAATTTCGTCCGCCACAGGCATAGCCAAAGCCCTCCGGCAATCATCAGCGCAAAAGCGCCTTTCGGCATCGACGCCAGCGTGGCGACCGATCCGGGCGCATCCGCGGCGGCATGGGCAATTGCCAGCAGAATGTTCAGCGCTTGCCCGGCCATCCACCAGAAGGGCGCGCCCAGTTCGATCAAGTCGAACAGCAGCGCGATCGTCTCCAGCGGCATCACCACGAAGGTGGTGAGCGGAATAGCGACAATATTGGCGAGCGCGCCGTAGAGACCGGCTTTGTGAAAATGGAACAAGGCGATCGGTGACAGCGCGATTTCGACGGCCAGCCCGGTGATCAACAGCCCTAGCAGGCCGCGCCCCATCCGTTCAGGGAACCCCTCGTCATGGCGAGAAAGCAGCCGCCGGACAGAGGGATGATCGTGAAGCGCGATGATGGCCGTGACTGCAGCAAAGCTTAGCTGAAAACTGGCTCCGATCAGTGATTCGGGCCAGAAGAGAAGGACAACCAGCGCACCGGTTGCGACCAGCCGCAGCGTGATTGCGTCCCGGCCCAATGCCAGACCGCCCAGCACCAGCAACGCAGCGATGCAAGACCGAACCGTCGGCACTTCCGCGCCCGTCACGAAAGTATAGCCAATTCCGGCGACCGCCCCCGCCCCGGCCGCGATCAGCAATAACGGCCATCGGAGCGCCAGGGCGGGGCTGAGCGCCAGCAGGCGCAGGACGACGAGCATCGTCGCGCCAACGACGGCCGTGATGTGCAAGCCGCTGACGGATAGCAGATGGGCAAGGCCGGACCGGCGCATCGCCTCCGCATCCTCCTCCGGCATTGCGCCTTGATCGCCGGTCGCCAGGGCGGTCGCGATCCCGCCCGCGCCCGCTTCCAGTCGTGATTGGATATGCGCGGACATGCGTTCGCGCAGGCCGGGGCCAGTTCGTTCGGTTTCTCCGGTTCGTTCAACCTGGCCCAGTGCGCGCCCGGTCGCTCCTATCCCCTGAAACCAGGCCACCCGAGCGAAATCATAAGCTCCCGGCAGTGCGGCGTGCGGCGGCGGCATCAGCCGCGCCCTCATCGTCAATTGGTCCCCCACCCCTAATCCATCGGGGACATCCTCATCGGCAATGTTGACGCGGATGCGCGACGGCAGTCCTGATTCTTGCGCGGGACGAAGCACGACCCGCACCATCTCACGCGCTGGCAATCGCTGAACCGTTTCGACATCGGCCGTAAAGCGGACGACGACCGGGCGTTCCAGAATGGCCGCGCTTACCCAATGGGCCTTTGACCAGATCAACGCACACCCGGCCGTGAGCGCGAGCGCGACCATCAGCATGGCCTGTCCCGTCCGTCTCCCCCGCCCGATCGCCACCCCAGTCGCTCCAAGCGCTGCGGCCAAAATCAACAGGGTGATCCAGCCCGTCCGATTCGGAATGACGAACCACAGGGCAATCCCCGCACCGAATGCCACCGGCAGCCACAGCGGCAGTTGATCGCGCTCCGCCTCCAGCCATGTCTCGATTCGGTCGATCAGCGTGCGAAAGGCTCCGATTCGAGCCTCCGTGCGTGCGGTTTGTCGCGCTCCGGAAGCCATGCTAGGGGCGTCGCCGATCATATTGTCCATTCCATCGCAGCCTGGGAGCAACCGCGCGTGAGCGCAAGCAAAGAAGCCACTTTACCCCCCGGCACCGTCGTCACTCGCTTCGCGCCGTCGCCCACGGGATTCCTGCATATCGGCGGGGCCCGCACCGCATTGTTCAACCTGCTTTTCGCGCGCCATCATGGCGGCCTGTTCAAGCTTCGCATCGAGGATACGGACAAAGCCCGCTCCACCCAGGAGGCGATCGACGCGATCATCGACGGCATGAAATGGCTCGGGCTCGATTGGGACGGTGATGCCGTGTTCCAGTCGCAACGCGCTGAGCGCCATGCCGAGGTCGTTGAGCAGATGCTGGCAAATGGCGACGCCTATCGCTGCTACGCCACGCCCGAAGAACTGGCGGAAATGCGTGAGGCCCAGCGCGCCGCGAAGCAACCGCTGCGCTACGACGGCCGCTGGCGCGATCGGGATCCTTCGGAGGCCCCGGCGGGCGCCCCATTCAGCGTCCGGCTGAAGGCTGCGCAGGAAGGCGAAACCACGATCAACGACGCCGTTCAGGGCGCGGTGACGGTTCGCAATTCCGAATTGGACGACATGGTGTTGCTCCGGTCGGACGGAACGCCGACCTACATGCTGGCGGTTGTCGTCGACGATCACGATATGGGCGTCACTCACGTCATTCGAGGCGACGATCATCTGAACAACGCATTCCGCCAGCTCGGCATCATCCGCGCCATGGGATGGCCGGAGCCCATCTATGCCCATGTCCCGCTGATCCACGGGTCAGACGGCGCGAAACTGTCCAAGCGTCATGGCGCGCTGGGCGTCGATGCCTATCGCGACGAAATGGGCGTGTTGCCGGAAGCGCTTTCCAACTATCTTCTCCGTCTCGGCTGGGGGCATGGTGACGATGAATTCATCAGCCGTACCCAGGCGATCGACTGGTTCGACATTGGCGCCGTCGGCCGCTCTCCCTCCCGCTTCGATCTGAAGAAGCTCGAGAACATGAACGGCCATTATATCCGCGAGGCCGACGATCAGCGGCTGGCGGAACTGGTCGCGCCAAGGGCGGCAAAGCTGATCGACCGCCCCTTAACTGACGCGGAAACCGCATTGCTCGGTCAAGCAATGGCTTCCCTCAAACCCCGCGCCAAGAATCTGGACGAGATCGCGGAAGGGGCGTTGTTCCTGTTCCACACCCGCCCGCTCGACCTCGACGAAAAGGCGATTGCTCTGCTAGATGCCGATGCCCGTACGCTCCTGTCCAAAGCGCAGGATGCGTTGTCCGCCGTCCAGTCCTGGTCGGCGCAACCATTGGATGAAGCCGTGCGGCGGGTGGCGGAGGATGCCGGAATCGGCCTCGGAAAGGTCGCGCAACCCTTGCGCGCCGCGCTGACCGGGCGCGCGACTTCACCGGGGATCTTCGACGTTCTGGTCCTGTTGGGCCGGGAAGAATCATTGGCGCGGCTTGCCGATCATGCCGCACCCGCGAAATTGAACTGACGTTAGGAGCGATAATATGGGTCAAGAGAACGCAAAACTGACGCTGGATGGCAAGGACTTCGAATATCCCGTGCTGCCCGGCACCGTGGGCCCGGACGTCATCGACATCCGAAAGCTTTACGGACAGACAGGTGCGTTCACCTACGACCCGGGCTTTACGTCAACGGCAAGCTGCGAATCGCGCCTGACCTACATCGACGGCGATCAGGGCATTCTGCTCCACCGCGGTTACCCCATCGATCAGTTGGCAGAGCAATCCTCCTTCATGGAGGTCGCCTATCTGCTGCTGAACGACGAGCTGCCAAACCGCGAGGAGCTGGACAGGTTCACCTACACCATCACCCGCCACACCATGCTGCATGAGCAGCTGATGCAGTTCTACCGCGGTTTTCGGCGTGACGCGCATCCAATGGCGATCATGTGCGGTGTCGTGGGTGCTCTCTCGGCCTTCTACCACGACTCAACCGACATCACCGATCCCAAGCAGCGGATGATCGCCAGCCACCGGATGATCGCCAAGATGCCGACGATTGCGGCGGCCGCGTATAAATATTCGGTCGGCCAGCCCTTCGTCTATCCGGACAATTCGCTCAGCTATTCCGGCAATTTCCTGCGGATGACCTTTGGTGTGCCGGCCGAACCCTATGTCGTCGATCCAGTGATCGAGGACGCAATGGACAAGATTTTCATCCTCCATGCCGACCATGAGCAGAACGCATCGACCTCGACCGTCCGTCTCGCTGGTTCATCGGGCGCCAACCCGTTCGCCTGCATCGCGGCTGGTATCGCCTGCCTGTGGGGCCCGGCACATGGCGGCGCCAACGAAGCGGCTCTCAACATGCTCCGCGAGATCGGCACGCCCGACCGCATTCCTGAATATATCGCGCGCGCGAAGAACAAGGATGACCCGTTCCGCCTGATGGGCTTCGGCCACCGCGTCTACAAGAATTACGACCCGCGCGCGAAGGTGATGCAGAAGACCGCATCCGAAGTGCTCGAAAAGCTGGGTGTCGACGATCCCGTCTTCGACGTGGCCCGTGAGCTGGAACAGATCGCGCTTCACGACGAATATTTCATCGAGAAGAAGCTCTATCCGAATGTCGATTTCTATTCGGGCGTGATCCTCTCGGCGATCGGCTTCCCGACGTCGATGTTCACCGCGCTGTTCGCCCTTGCCCGCACCGTCGGCTGGGTCGCCCAGTGGAACGAGATGATCTCCGATCCCGAGCAGAAGATCGGCCGTCCGCGTCAGCTTTACGTCGGCCCGGCGCAGCGGGACTATGTTCCGATCGGCAAGCGCTGATCGTCAGGATGCCAGCGGCAGGGTGAGCACGAACCGCGCACCCTGCCCCGGCGCGCTGTCGACGCCGATATCACCGCCCATCGTCCGGGCAATTCGGCGGGCGATATAGAGGCCCAGACCGCTGCCTCCATCAACCGTCGAGTCCAGCCGCTCGAACTTTTCGAAAATGCGTTCATGATTTGCCGGATCAATGCCGCGCCCCTGATCGGCGACCACCAGAACGGCAAGATCATCATCCCGCTCGGCCCGTACCCAGATCATCGCCCCATCCGGTGAATGCTGGACCGCATTGCCGATCAGATTGACGAGAATCTGCATCGTGCGCCGCAGATCTCCCCTGGCGTACAGCCGTTCGTCCATTTCCGGCGCATCCAGGCGGATATCGCGCTGGGCCGCTCTCCCCGTCAGCAGCCCCACGGCCCGACGCCCGAGATCGGCAAGGTCTATCCGCGTGGGCGTGATCTGAAAGTCGGGTCGCTCGATCGCTTCCAGGTCCGCCAGATCGTCGATCAATGAAAGCAAATGCCGACCGGCCTGCGCGATGTCGTTGGCATAGCCCGCATAATCCTGTCGCAGTGGTCCTTCCGCCTGCGCGCTGATGATGTCGGCGTTCGATATGATCCGCCCAAGTGGATCACGCAGCGCTGCGCCCAGCCGCTCGCCGAACGCATCGATACGCTGGGGTTCCGGCATGTCGACCGGTTCCGCGACCATATGAATTGCGCTGCCGCGAAATCCGGAAAATTCGCCGTTGCTGTCAATTAGCGGGACACCGGCAAGCCGCACCACCGCTCCTGTCGCGCGGACTTCCGCCACCTGCCCATCGAAGCGTCTTCGCGCGGCCAGTGCGTCCAGAATGGGCAGTCCACCGGACCCGTCATCGACGAAACGAAGCAGCCCGCCAAGCGGCTGACCAAGAAGCTCGCTCAACGGCCCCGGACCGCCATCATCGGATGAAATGTCGATCAGATGAAGCGACCGGTCGGTCTCCCACATCCAGTCGGCGCCTGCGCGCAGGAAATCATGGTCGCGTTCATGCTGTGCCGCCGCCGGAACTTCGCGAACGGGCCGCTTCGTCCATCCGCCGATCGACAACGCGACCGCATCCGCCTCTGGGCGGGCACGAACCCAAAGATCGACATCATGGTCGCCATCGGCGGCCACGACGGCACGGGACACCAGGATATTGAGCCGCTGGGCAAGGCGGACCAGCGCCGCAATCTGCGGAATGGCGACGACACCCCCCTCTTCGCCACCGGCTCTGCGATGAAGATCGAGCAGGGCCGGATCGGCAGCCGTCAGCCGACCGTCACGGTCCACGCGGCCGCGAACGGCTTCGGTGCCGACGCTCATCGTCCGGAAAGCCCCGCGTCGATCGCCGCAATCGCATCACGATAGCCGCGATCAAGCTGCCATGGTTGAAGGGCCTCTTTTGCTTCGTCGCTTCTCAGCGCACTGAAATCGTCGATCTGGTCGGCCAGCCGCGCTTCGGAAAGGCCATTGACGACGGCAAGGTCGGAAAGGATCGACGCGGCCATGTCGCGCTCCACGTCGATTGCACGAAGTAGGATCGTCAGCCGCTCCATGTGCGCGTCGCTCGCCATCGCGAACGCGTCCTGCCGGTCGATTCTCGCCCGAACGGCGAGCATCGCCACAAACAGCGTGAACCGGCCGGCGCGCAGAGCATTGTAGAGCGCCTGATCCGTCCCCTGCCCCCGTGCTTCGCGATAGCGAGCCAGCCGCTCGGTGACGGAATCCAGCCCCTCGCCCTCGTCATGATTTGCCAAGCCGCGCATTGCCGCTCGAATGATTACCGGATCGACCTGCGCCGCAGCTAATCCATGATTACCGATTATATAATCGCGCAGTGCAGCGGCGACGCTCCATAACAGCTTGTGCTGAACATCGGCCGGAAGATCCCGCGCGACCAGCACCGGGTCCTGCGCGCGATCGAAGCGACGGCTTTCGGCGATGAGCACGGCCATTTCCAGGGCGGCTCCGTCGGTGTCGGCAGAATCGAATCCCAACGCGCCCTGCGGCGTCCCCTCCGGGTCGACCGACGACATCCGGCGCAGCGCACTGACGATCCGGTGCTCCTCCGCGCGATCGAGCAGCAATCGGACGAACTGGGCATCTCGAAGCAAATTGGCGCGCGCCAGAATGGGACCGGCGATCTCGACCCGCGCCGTTCCCAGCACCGCTGCCAGCTGGAGAGGAATCTCATCACCCCAGATTGCAAGCAGGTCCGCGCGCAGATCGGCTTCGACATCGCCGACAACCTGTTTCAGCAGCCGTGCCATGATCACGCGCTGACGATCGTTCGGCCTGTGCTCATCGGCCAGGAAGAGATCGTTCATCACCGCGTTGAGACGGGCGTCGGCCCCGCGCGCCGCTTGCGCCGCGTTCGCAAGCAGCCGTCCGGCGCCGTTCATGGCGTCATTCTCGTTCCTTGCGTACACCGACATCGGACCATCCTAGCCTCAACGTCGTGAAGACCTCGTTAATCCTGACCAGCCGTACGTCGCTGTGTTTCGAGCAAAGAAAGGAATATGAGAATGGCGAGCACGGCCAGGCCCAGTCGATAAGCTCCGGCCAGCGCGAACGGCAGGTACAGCCATATCAAGCTATCGATCTCGGCAAGCCAGATCGGCCTTGGCATCGGTTTGCCGAACAGGCGCTGATGGTTCGCGATCGCCCCCATTCCTGCGATTATGGCAAGGGCGATTGCCACATATTCCCACCCCCTGCCGTCGGCCGCCATGTGCCAGCCAAATATCAGAAGGGCGGCCGCGGTCGTCAGCAGGCGAATGACGTCCCATCGTCTGCGCTCACGCTCCGGCCGCCAGCCGAGGGCCGCGATCTGCCGTCCAAGGGAATCCACGGGCCCGGCCAACAGCAGGGCGATAATTCCTGGCCATATCCACCCCATTCCAAATGTGATCGCCGCCAGCCCGGTCAGCGCTACCGCACCGATGCGAAACCACAGCGGGGGGATCATCGCCTGCATCGCACGCTGGCCGGCCAGATGAGCTAGCGGGGAAAACAGATACTGGTCCGGTATCCCGGTATAGTCATGTGTCGCGCGCCGTCCCAGTTCCGCATCCACCGTCACTGCAGTGGCGCGGCTGTCGACGATCGCCAGGAAGGTTCCCCCGGCGCCCGCATCGGCATCGACGTAGGCAGCGCCGTTTTGCACCGCCTGGCGTAACAGGGTTGATTGCAGGCTCCAGTCGCCCAGCATTCCGGCCGTTCGATGCAGCAGGGAACCGTCCATGATCGCAAGGCCGGCCCAGCGGGCCTGTGCGTCGATCCGCTCCCAGCCCGCATTGTCGGGCGTATCCGGCAGGGTCAGGACTACCGTCTCGGTCCGTGCGGACACGCGTTCCAGCACGGCGCGATCCGCGATCAGGCTGTCGGCGACCAGGATGAAGCGTTCATGCGGCTGGATCCGGTCCGCTGCGTCATTGACGCCGCGCGCGATATCGACGGTCAGGCCATCACGCTTCAACCGATCGATCGCTGCCAGCAATTGGGCGGGCAATCTTTCAACCAGAATGACGAGATGATCGACGCCAACCGAGGCAAGCAACCGCGCCTGATGCTCGATCACCGAATGGCCGGCGATCGGCAATTCGGCGCAAAGCGTGGTTTCCCCCTCCGCATCGGCAACCGCGATGATCAGCCCCGCAAGCACCCTTGTTCCCTCCAGCAACCTTTCCGGGATCGTTAAGCCGTTGCGGGGCGGTTGCAAGACCGTCGAAAGGTTTCAGTTCCGGAAGCTGGCGATCGATCGGGCGATTTGGCGAAGGATATCCTCGTCGCCGGGCTGTGAGGCTGCGGCGCGATCGGCAACATCCATCAGGCGCGTCGCACCGAAACTCGCCGCAACACCCTTCAATCTCCACGTTGCCATCTGCCAATCGGAGGCCGTTTGTGCACGCTTCATCGCATCGGCGTGCGCATTCACGCTTTCCAGAAAAGCGGCTCGCAACTCGCCGACAAGCGCGGGATCGTCGCCGACAGCGGCGGCAAGGGCGATTTCCAGGGCTCCGGGATCATAGGCCATGCGCCCCTGCTAGGCGAATATCCTTAACACCCAGTTTCCACGTCGGTTCTCAAGTCCGAAAAAGGTGATAAAGATGTGACATGACAAAAATCGTGGGATTGTGGGACGGCAAGGCGGACCACGACATTGAAACCATCGAACCGCAGGATTCCATGGCCTATTCGGAGCCGGACGATCGCTATCTGGAGGCGGAGGCCCCTCCCTCCCCATTGATCCCGGCCATTTGCCTGCTGCTCGCCATTGCCTGGCTGGCATTTGTCGGCTGGACGGCCTGGAGCGGCTTTGCGGGCCAGATGCCTATTGCGCCGCAGATCGGTGCACTCATCGCCACGGCAAGCGCACCACTCGCGCTGATCGGCGTTCTCTACCTGCTTTTGATGCGGACCAGCCGCACGGAAGCACGTCGCTTTGGCGCCACCGCTGAAGCAATGCGCGCGGAATCCGCCCAGCTAGAGGCCCGGCTCGCCGCCTTTTCGCACAGCATCAATGAAAATCGTACGAACCTGGCGGCGCAGGCCGATTACCTTCTCTCGCTGGGTGAGGACACCATCCAGCGCATGGCGGGTATCAGCGCCGCGATGCGCACCGAAAGCGATGTCATCGGGCAGCAGGCTGAAACGCTCAAATCTTCGGCCGCTGACGCTCAGGCGGATATGGCGACGCTGCTCGGTCGCCTTCCGGAAGCACATAGCCAGACCCGGCAGATCGCCGAAACCTTGCAGGAAACCGGCAGCGGCGCGATCGAGAAGGTCGCGGCACTGGAAAGCCAGCTCTCATCCCTCGCCCTGCGCGGCCGGGAAGCGGATGAGATCGCAACGGGCGCGGCTCAACAGCTGGCTGCTCAATTACAGCGTATCGATGCTGCCGCGGGCCAGATGAACAGCACGATCGATTCGGCATTCTCCCGCGCAGCCGAGGTGACCGACGAGGCGCGCCAGACCATGGACGCCCACGGGGCCGCGATGTTGGCGATGGTGGAACAGTCCAAGGCCCTGTTTGACCGTGCCGGCACCACCTCCGCAGATGGGCTGGCGCGCCGCCTTGCCGAAATCAGTGGACATGTTGAAGCACTGGGCGACCGCCTGTCCGCGCACGACAATAGCGGCCGGGCGCTGGTCCAGCACCTCACGGACGGCCTGGCCGATGTTGAAATGCGCCTTGCCGCGCTGGACATGGAGGGGACGAGCCGGACCGAGCGACTCGCCGGCGCCATCACCGGCCTCACCGATCATGCGGAGCGGTTGACGCTGGCCCTCACCGGCGGCGGAGCGGCCGCCGACAACCTGATCGCACGGTCGGAAACCCTGCTCATGGCGCTGGATGCAAGCGCGCGTGAAATCGACGAAACCTTGCCCGCCGCATTCGCCCGTCTGGAAGCCACGACAGGCGCAAGCCGCGAACGCATCGCCGCCCTCGCCCCCGACCTCGGCGGGCTGGAAACAAGCGCCAACTCCGCATTCGACCGGCTGGTCCAGACGGAAAAACTGCTCACCCAGCAGCGCGAAGCCGTCGAATTGCTTGCCAACGCAGCCGAACAGCAACTCATGGCGGGAACCCGCCACGCCGAGGATCTGACCACGGCAATCGGCGTCGCCGACGGGCAGGCCAAGGCACTGGCCGAGGGCGCCGGTCCCAATCTGATCGAGGTCATGCTGCGCGTCCGCGATACCGCCGCCCAGGCCGCCGAACGGGCCCGCGAGGCGCTGGACCGGATCATTCCCGACGCGGCCCAGGCGCTGGGCAAGGCCAGCGACGATGCGATGCGCAAGGCCGTGACCGACCGCGTCGAAACACAGATGGCCGCCATCGCACAAGCGGCCGAGCGAGCCGCGGAGGCTGCAAATCTCGCTTCCGGTCGGCTTGACCAGCAGCTGGCGGCCATCGGCAGCGCGGCGACCGAAATGGAAGATCGCTTTTCCGCTGGTCAGGCCGAGATCGAGGAAGCCAATCGCGAGAATTTCGCCCGTCGCGTGTCCCTGCTCATCGAAGCGCTCAATTCAACCGCAATCGATGTCACCAAGGTGCTGTCGAACGAAGTCACCGACAGCGCCTGGGCTGCCTATCTGAAGGGTGATCGCGGCGTCTTCACCCGTCGCGCGGTCAAGCTGCTGGATGCTGGCGAGGCACGGGAAGTCGTCCGCCATTATGAGGCCGACCCTGAATTCCGTGATCAGGTGAACCGCTACATCCATGATTTCGAGGCGATGCTGCGCGCGGTCCTCGCCACGCGGGAGGGAGCGTCGATGGGCGTGACCATATTGTCGTCGGATATGGGCAAACTCTACGTCGCACTCGCACAGGCGGTCGACAAATTGCGGAGCTGATCGGTCGCTACGCCGGCGGATGGAAGAAATCGATATCCTCGGCCGTGATCCAGCCATTCACATAATTCAGGTAGAACAGCCCGAACATAATCGCCGACAGAATCGTCGTGCGCAATATGATGCGCCCGGGGCGGAACTCATGCGGCGCACTCTCGGCTTGCCCGGGAATCTTCTCGATGCCGGCCTCGTCATGGGTTTTCACGCCGAGGGGCAACACGAAGAACAGGCACAGCGCCCAGAACAACGAATAAATTGCTATAATCGAGGTATATTTCATACCAATCAGACCCTGAGCACCATCACATCGACGATCGGCTTCTTGCCGGTCCATTGAGTGGCCGCGCGACGGACGGCCAGCCGCACCGCTTCACGCAACCGCTTGTCGTCGCGTTCGCCGGAAGATGCCGCCTGCCCCGCCGCGTCGCGCGCATCGTCGATGAAATCCTCCCGATCCTCTTCGACAGGAACGCCCTGAATATGGATTTCAGGATCGCTTGCCAGGCGGCCGGCAGAATCCAGCGCCACGGCGACGGAAATATGGCCGTTGATCGATAGCTTGCGCCGTTCGTTCATCGTGGGGCCGTCAGCGGGCAGGATGACATCGCCATCCAGAACCAGCCGGCCGACGCGCTCATGCCCAATCACCTGCGGACCATCGGGGGCAAGGCGCACCATGGAACCGTTTTCCTGCACCAGCGATTGGGGGACGCCCTTTTCCAGTGCGAAGCGGGCCTGTTCGGCCATGTGGCGCATTTCACCGTGCACCGGCATCACAATTTCCGGCCGGATCCAGCGGTACATCAGTTCAAGCTCGGGCCGCCCCGGATGGCCGGACACATGAACATGCGCCTGCCGGTCGGTGATCATTGTGATCCCCTTTGCCGCCAACGCATTCTGGATGCGGCCGATCGCCATCTCGTTTCCGGGAATCTGCTTGGACGAAAATACGACCAGATCGCCTTCCGACAGCTTGATCTGGTGGTTGTCGAACGCAATGCGCGCCAGTGCAGCGCGCGATTCCCCCTGCCCGCCCGTCGCCACGATCATCACCTCCCTCGGGGGGAGGCGCATCGCCGTCTCGAAATCGACGACCGGAGGAAAATCCTTCAGATAACCGACGCTTTTTGCGACGCGGATGATGCGGTCCAGCGAACGCCCAGCCACGCAAAGCGTCCGGTTCGTATCGCGGGCAACGCCGCCAAGCGTCTGCAGTCGCGCTGCGTTGGATGCGAAGGTTGTGACGAGAACGCGACCGGTCGCCGCCGCAATGACGGCATCCAGCCCTTCGCGCACGGCCGCTTCCGAACCAGATGCTTCTTCGTTGAAGACATTGGTGGAATCGCAGACCAGCGCCAATATGCCCTTGTCGCCAATCGCCTCCAGCTCGGCTGCCGTCGAAGGCGTGCCCAGCAAAGGCTCGTCGTCCAGCTTCCAATCGCCCGTGTGGAATACGCGGCCATAGGGCGTTTCGATCAGCAGCGCATTGCCTTCAGGGATCGAATGGGCAAGCGGCACATAGTGGAATCCGAACGGGCCGAGCGCGAAGCTTCCCTCATTATCGATGACCTTCAACGTCACCGTGTCGGCAAGCCCCTCTTCCTCCAGCTTCCCCCTGATCAACCCGGCGGTGAAGGGCGTGGCATAAAGCGGCACGCCAAGGTCGCCTGCCAGATAGGGAAGCGCGCCGATATGGTCTTCATGACCATGCGTCAGCACGATCCCCAGCAGATCCTTGGCCCGTTCCTCGATGAAGGACAGATCGGGCAGGATCAGGTCGATCCCCGGATAGCCGGGGTCGGCGAAGGTGACGCCGCAATCGACCATCACCCATTTGCCCTCGCAACCGTAGAGATTGACGTTCATGCCGATCTCGCCCGATCCGCCGAGCGCCAGGAAAATCAGTTCTTTGCCGGGTGTCATCAAATTCTTTCATTTGCGCGGGATAGGCGGGCGTTGCCGCAGCCTTCCGCTTAGAAACTCACTTATGGGCGCGTGCGTAGAGCATCGCCAGCCCTTTGATCGTCAGATCAGGCTCAACCGCATCGAAAACATCGCTGTTTCCGTCAAAAAGCACCGCCAGACCACCCGTCGCGATCACTTTCACCGGACGACCGATTTCCGCTTTCATCCGGGCAGTCAGGCCTTCCATCATGGCGATATAGCCCCAATAGATACCGCTCTGCATCTGCGCCTCAGTGGTGCGGCCGATAACATTGGTCTCGGTCGGTGCCTCGATGGCGATGCGGGGAAGACGGGCTGCTGCCGAAAAAAGCGCATCGAGCGACAGGTTGATACCCGGCGCGATCACTCCGCCCTTATAGGCCCCGGTATAGTCGATCACATCGAACGTCGTGGCGGTGCCGAAATCGATGACGATCAGGTCACCGGGATGCGCGGCATGTGCTGCAATCGCGTTGACGACGCGGTCTGCCCCTACCGTCTCCGGCGCCACGACATCCAGTTTCACGCCCCATTCCACCGGCGGCTTGCCCGCGATCAGCGGCTCCACGCCGAAATATTTTGTCGCCAGAACCTCCAGATTGTGAAGCGCGCGCGGCACCACCGTCGCGATGATGACGGCGTCGACAGCGCTATGATCTCTGCCTTCAAGGGCAAGCAACTGATGCAGCCAGACGGCATATTCGTCGGCGGTACGGCGTGGATCGGTTGCGATCCGCCAGCGCGCACGGACCTCTTCCCCGTCCATCAGGGCAAAGACGATATTGGTGTTCCCGGCATCGATCGCCAGCAGCATGTCAGTTTCCCTTGCCGAGTTCCTATACCATGAAGACGTCGCCGGCATGGACAGTTCGCACCTCGCCGTCCGCCGTTTTCAGGCGTAGCGCGCCATCCATATCCAGGCCATCAAACAACCCATCCACCGCGCCGCTGCCCGGAATATTGACCGAAAGCGCCGCCCCCCTGGGATGCGCCCGGCTGATCCAGCGATTGCGAACGGCCGCAATCCCCTCCTGTCGCCAGCGTGCGATCCAACGTTCGAACGTCGCCGCTAGATCGTTCAGGAACAGCGCGGGATCAGGCGCGCCAAAGCCCTTGGCGGCAAGGCTGGCGACCGTGCGTCCAATACCTTCCGGGTGATGGGCCAGGTTGACGCCGATGCCGATGATGACGGCATCTCCGCTGCGTTCCAGCAGGATGCCGGACAGCTTTTCACCGTCAAGCATCAAGTCGTTCGGCCATTTGAGCGTCAATCGTTCCGGTACGGCATAAGCGGATGCCACCTCATCCAGCGCCACGGCGGCAACCAGCGCAAGGGTCGCGGCGGGCGGATCGCTAGGCCTCAGGCGGACGATCGTGCTCGCATATAAATTGCCGGGTGGAGAAACCCAGTCCCGGCCCAGCCTGCCGCGGCCCGCGGTCTGGCTTTCGGCTCGCAGCCAGAAACCTTCCTGCACTCCGCTCGCGGCGAGCGCGATCATGTCCTGATTGGTCGAGGCCGTTTCCCCGACGGTGCGGATGTCGATCAGAACAGCGCCTGTGCCGCGTTCGTGGCGGCGATGCCAAGCGCGGGGATCAGGAAATATCCAATCGGTGAAACCACCACCGCGGCCACAGCCATCAGCCCGCCCTCAAGCGCGCTTTCCGATGGATGATAGGCATCAGCCGGCTCATCGAAGTAGATCGTCTTGACGATCTTCAGATAATAGAAGGCGCCAATGACGGAAGCCGCAATACCGATCGCGGCCAGCGGCCACATGTCCGCCCGCACGACCGCGTCGAACACAGCCAGCTTCGCCCAGAAACCAAGCAGCGGTGGAATGCCGGCCAGCGAGAACATGAAGATCGCGAATGCTGCCGCAAGGCCGGGCCGCGACTGCGAAAGCCCCGAAAGACTGGCGATCGTCTCGACCGGACGGCCATCGGCATCGCGCATCTGCAGGACGCAGATGAAGCTGCCTAGCGTCATAGTGACATAGATGGCCATATAGGTCATCACGCTCGCCACACCGTCCGGCGTGCCGGCAGCGAGACCGAGCAGCGCAAAGCCCACATTGTTGATCGACGAATAAGCCAGCAGCCGCTTGATGTTGGCCTGACCGATGGCCGCCACGGCGCCGAGCAGGATCGAGGCGAGCGCCGCGAAGATGATGATCTGCCGCCATGCGTCGGTTCCGGGGCCCATCGCCTCGACGGAAACGCGAACCAGCAGCCCCATGGCCGCAACCTTGGGCGCGCTTGCAAAGAATGCTGTGACCGGTGTCGGCGCACCTTCATAAACATCGGGCGTCCACATGTGGAACGGCACGGCGCTGATCTTGAACGACAGGCCGGCAAGCACGAAGACGATGCCGATCAGCTCGCCTGTCGAAATGCCGTTTTCCAGCGCCGTGGCAACGCCGTCGAAAAGGGTCGTGCCGGTGAAGCCGTAAAGCAGCGAAACACCGTAGAGCAGGATGCCGCTGGCGAGTGCGCCCAGGACGAAATATTTAAGTCCCGCTTCCGCCGAGCGCGTATCCTTCCGCATAAAGCTGGCAAGGACATATGCCGCAAGGCTCTGCAGCTCCAACCCGACATACAGCGTCAGCAGGTCCGTCGCGGACACCATCATGCCCATGCCGACCGACGACAGCAGGATCAGGATCGGATATTCCGCGCGCAGCTCCCCGCCGTCCCGCCCGAAGAAGTCAGGCGCCAGCGAAATGGCGACCGCTGCCGCCAGGTAGATCAGAACCTTGGCGAAGGATGAGAAGGAGTCGGCCCGGTAAAGGCCGTTGAAGGCCGCGCCGCCGTCTCCCGCAGGGCCAAGCAGCGCCAGACCGGCGCAACCGAGCAGCAGGATGGCGCCCCAGCTTATCGCGCGCGTCTTTCCGTCCCCGCCATAGGCAGCGACCATCAGCAGCACCAGCGAGCCGATCGACAGGATCAGCTCCGGCAGGGTCATCATCAGATTAGCGGCGTAATCCATCAGTGCGCGCCTTCATGAGCAGCAGCGGCCGGCGCGGCCACCGGGGCACCGGCGGCAAGGCGGGAATCGCCGACGGGCTTGGCCCGCTCGACCCGTGCAACCAGGGTGCCGATATCGGCGCGCATCGGCGCCAGGAAACTTTCGGGGTAGACGCCCATCCACATCACCGCCGCCGCGATCGGCGCCAGCAACCACAGCTCGCGCGCCGACAGGTCAGGCATCGCCGCCACATCCGGCTTGTCGAGCACGCCGAAGACGACCCGGCGATAGAGATAAAGCATATAGGCAGCGCCCAGAATGATGCCCGTAGTGCACACCAGCGTCGCGACCGTGCTGACCTGATAGGTGCCCATCAGCGACAGCAGTTCGCCCACGAAACCGCTCGTCCCCGGCAGGCCGATCGACGCCATGGTGAACAACATGAACAGGATCGCATAGCGCGGCATATTATTCGCAAGGCCGCCATAACGGGCAATCTCACGCGTATGCAGCCGGTCGTAAATCACGCCGACACAAAGGAAAAGCGCGCCGGAAACAAGCCCGTGCGAGAGCATGACGACCATCGCCCCTTCAAGCCCTTGCCGGTTGAACGCGAACAGACCGATCGTCACGATCGCCATGTGTGCGACCGAGGAATAGGCGATCAGCTTCTTCATGTCAGTCTGCACCAGGGCGACAAGTGATGTATAAACCACCGCGATCATCGACAGGCCAAGCACCAGCCAGACCAGCATTGACGACGCTTCTGGGAACATCGGTATGGAGAAGCGAATGAAGCCATAGCCACCCAGCTTCAGCAGCACGCCCGCCAGGATGACGGACCCCGCCGTCGGCGCCTCCACGTGCGCATCCGGCAACCAGGTATGGACCGGCCACATCGGCACCTTCACCGCGAAGGAGGCGAAGAAGGCGAGCCAGAGCCATGTCTGCGCGTGCACCGGGAAATCATGTTCCAGCAGCGTCGGAATATCGGTCGTGCCCGACTCCCACGCCATCCACAGCATCGCGATCAGCATCAGCACCGAGCCGAGCAGCGTGTAGAGAAAGAATTTGTAGCTGGCGTAAATCCGCCGAGCGCCGCCCCAGATACCGATGATCAGGTACATCGGGATCAGGCCGGCTTCGAAGAAGATGTAGAACAGGAACAGATCCTGCGCCGCGAAGGTGCCGATCATCAGCACCTCGACCACCAGGAACGCCGCCATATATTCCGGCACCCGCTTCTGGATCGCTTCCCACGACGCACCGATGCAGATCGGCATCAAAAACACCGAGAGCATGATGAGCATCAAGGCGATGCCGTCGATGCCGAGCGCCCAGGCGAAGCGGCCGAAGATCGGGTAATTCTCGACGAACTGCCACTGCGGCGCGCTGCCCGCCGTGTCGAACGAAGCCCACAGCATGATACCAAGAGCAAGGTTCAGGAGCGTCACCGCGAGCGCCGTCCACCGCGCGTTCTGCGCGCTCATGAACAGGCAGGCGATCGCCCCCGCCATCGGCAGGGCGAGCATCAAAGAAAGGATCGGGAAGTCGAGCTGGTTCATCCTATCGGCCCGCGATCGCCCAGGTCGCAGCGGCCGACAGGCCAAGCAGCATCACCAGTGCATAAGTGTAGACATAGCCGGACTGGAGCTTGACGCTGAGCCGGCTGGTGAACGCCACCAGGCCAGAGACACCGTCCGGTCCGAAGCGGTCGATCGTCCCCTGATCGCCACGCTTCCAAAGGAAACGGCCGATGGCAAAGGCCGGGCGAACGAACAGCACATTGTACAGCTCGTCGAAATACCATTTGTTGAGCAGGAAGTTGTATAGCCCACGGAACGTACCGACGAACTGCGCCGGCCATTCGGTATGACGGATGTACGAGAGCCAGGCAATCAACAGACCGGCGAGCATCACCGTGAACGGCGAGAACTTCACCCAGGTCGGCACTTCATGCGCCGCGTGCATCAGGTGACTGTCGAATGCGATCGACGTTTTCCAGAACTCGATGCCGCCTTCCGCGCCGATGAACTGATCGTGGAAGATCAGGCCGGCGAACAGCGCGCCCAGGCTCAACACCAGCAACGGCACCAGCATCACCCACGGGCTCTCATGCGGATGATAGCCGCCGGTGCCCGTTGCAGGCGCATGGTGATGACCATGATCGTCATGGGCATGATCGCCGGCATCCTCGTCAGCCGGATGATCGCCATGATGTCCGTGATCGTGCACGGCATGCTGGATATGCTCGGACGCTGCCCAACGCGGCTTGCCGAAGAAGGTCAGGAACACCAGCCGCCAGCTGTAGAAGCTGGTGAGCAGCGCGGCGAACACGCCGACGAAGAAGGCCATCGCCCCACCGCCGCCCGATGCATAGGCTGCCTCGAGAATGCCGTCCTTCGAATAGAAACCTGCAAAGCCAACACCGACGAGCGGAAGCCCCACGCCGGTGATCGCCAGCGTGCCGATTGTCATCACCCAGAAGGTGATCGGGATCTCCTTACGCAGCGCGCCGTAATAGCGCATGTCCTGCTCGTGATGCATCGCATGGATTACGGAACCCGCGCCCAGGAACAGCAGCGCCTTGAAGAAAGCGTGTGTGAACAGGTGGAACATCGCCGCGCCATAGGCGCCGACGCCCGCCGCGAAGAACATGTAGCCGAGCTGCGAGCAGGTCGAATAGGCGATCACGCGCTTGATGTCGTTCTGCACGGTGCCGACGGTCGCGGCGAACAAACAGGTCGCGGCACCGATGAAGGTGACGAAGCCGAGCGCAGTCGGGCTTGTCTCGAACATCGGCGACAGACGGCAGACCATGAACACGCCGGCCGTCACCATCGTCGCGGCGTGGATCAGCGCGGAAACCGGGGTCGGGCCTTCCATTGCGTCGGGCAACCAGGTGTGCAGACCCAGCTGCGCCGACTTGCCCATGGCACCGACGAACAGCAGCAGGCAAAGCAGCGTCATCACCTCGATACGCATGCCGAGGAAACCGATGGTGGAACCCGCCATGCCCGGAGCTGCTTCCAAAATCGCAGGGATCGAGGCGGTGCCGAACACCAGGAATGTACCGAAAATGCCGAGCATGAAGCCGAGATCGCCGACGCGGTTCACGACGAAAGCCTTGATCGCCGCCGCATTCGCGCTTGGCTTTTGATACCAGAAGCCGATCAGCAGATAGGAGGCAAGGCCGACGCCTTCCCAGCCGAAGAACATCTGGATCAGGTTGTCTGCCGTCACCAGCATCAGCATCGCGAAGGTGAACAGCGACAGATAGGCGAAGAAGCGCGGCTGGTCGGGGTCCTCGTCCATATAACCCCAGCTGTAGAGGTGGACGAGCGCCGACACCGTCGTGATCACGACCAGCATTACCGCGGTCAGCGCGTCGACGCGCAGGCTCCACTGAACGTCGAGGTCGCCGGAACGGATGAAGTCGAGAACCGGCGTCACCTGCGCGGCCGCTTCGCCACCCAGGAATGGCAGGAAGGTCGCCCAACTGAGCGCACACGAGACGAAAAGCGCGCCGGTCGTGACGATCTTGGCCGGCACATTGCCGATCGCACGGTTGCCGAAGCCCGCAATGATGGCAGCCAGCAGCGGCAGGAAAACGAGGAGCTGGATCACGGCGATGTCAGCCCTTCATCCGGTTGACGTCGTCGACGGCGATGGTGCCGCGACCACGGAAGTAAATGACAAGGATCGCAAGGCCGATCGCCGCCTCACCGGCAGCCACCGTCAGCACGAACATGGCGAACACCTGGCCTACCAGATCGCCCAGATAGGCGCTGAACGCGACAAGGTTCAGGTTCACCGACAGCAGGATCAGCTCGATCGCCATCAGAATGATGATCACGTTCTTGCGGTTGAGCAGGATGCCGAGCACGCCCAAGACGAACAGGATCGCCGAGACGATCAGATAATGATGCAGGCCGATCACAGCTCGATCCCCTCGCCCACCGGCTGATGGACCAGCCGAACCGCTTCTTCCGGACGACGCGCAACCTGATCAGCCACATTCTGCGGACGCAGGCCGGTGCGGGTGCGATGCGTCAGCACGATCGCGCCGATCATGGCGACCAGCAGCACAAGTCCCGCCGCTTCGAAGATATAGAGATAGCGGGTGTAGAGCAGCGCCCCGACCGCCTGAATATTCGGCAGATCGGGCGTCGGCGCGACACGGGCACCCATTTCGATGCCGCCGGCGCTCCAGGCCCCGAATGCGATGAACATTTCAGCTGACAGCACGACCGCAAGCAGAACGCCGATCCCCAGATAGCGGGTGAAACCGGCACGAAGCTCCGCGAAATCGATGTCGAGCATCATCACCACGAAAAGGAACAGCACCGCGACCGCGCCGACATAGACAATGACCAGCAGCATCGCGATGAACTCGGCGCCCACCAGCAGCATCAAGCCCGCGGCGTTGAAGAACGCCATGATCAGCCAGAGCACGCTATGCACGGGATTACGCGCCGTGATCGTCAGCAAGCCCGACAAAATGACGAGCGCTGAGAACAGGTAAAAGGCGAATGCTTGAATCACGGTCTTGAAACTGCCCCTTTGGATTCGGCTGGCGGCTTAGCGATAGGGTGCATCGGCGGCAAGGTTCGCGGCAATCGCACGTTCCCAGCGATCGCCATTGGCCAGCAGCTTCTGCTTGTCGTAAATCAATTCCTCGCGCGTTTCCGTCGAATATTCGAAGTTCGGCCCTTCGACGATCGCATCCACCGGGCAGGCTTCCTGGCACAGTCCGCAATAGATGCACTTCGTCATGTCGATGTCGTAGCGCGTGGTACGGCGGCTGCCGTCGGCTCGCGGCTCGGCTTCGATGGTGATCGCCTGCGCCGGGCATACGGCTTCGCACAGCTTGCACGCGATGCATCGTTCTTCGCCATTGGGGTAGCGACGCAGCGCATGTTCACCCCGGAAACGCGGTGAAAGCGGGTTCTTCTCATAAGGGTAGTTGATCGTCGCCTTGGACTTGAAGAAATACTTCAAGGTCAGCCAATGCGCCTTCACGAACTCCCAAAGAGTGAAGGATTTGACGTAGTGACCGAGGCTCATGAAACGCCTCCATAACGGGTAAGCATGAGGAACCCCGACACCAGGAACACCCAGAGCAAGGACAGCGGCAGGAATATCTTCCAGCCAAGCCGCATCAGCTGGTCGTAGCGATAGCGCGGCACCGTTGCCTTCACCCATGAGAAGATGAAGAAGAAGATGAAAATCTTCAGGAAGAACCAGAGGATGCCAGGCACGAGATAGAGCGGCGCCCAGTCGATCGGCGGCAACCAACCACCCCAGAACAGGATGGCGTTTAGCGCGCACATCAGGATCACATTGGCATATTCGCCCAGCCAGAACAGCGCGAAGGCCATCGACGAATATTCGGTCTGGTAACCGGCGACGAGTTCGGATTCAGCCTCGGTCAGGTCGAACGGCGCGCGTGCCGTCTCCGCCATTGCCGAAATGAGGAACACCACCGCCATCGGAAACAGCAGCGGATTGAAGCCGAAACCGTTGATGAACCCGTAAAGCCCGCGCTGCGCCTCGATGATGCCGCTCAGATTGAACGTCCCGGCCCACAGCACTACCGAGATGAGCACGAAGCCGATCGACACTTCGTAGGAAACCATCTGAGCAGCGGCACGCAGAGCACTGAAAAAGGGATATTTCGAGTTGGACGACCAGCCGGCGATGATGACGCCGTAAACGCCCAAGGATGACGCCGCCAGGATATAGAGCAGTCCGACATTGATGTCGGCCAGCACCATGTTCGGCCCGAACGGAATGACCGCCCAGGCGATCAGCGCCACAGTGAAGGTGATGATCGGCGCGATCAGGAACAGGCCGCGATTGGCGGAGGACGGAATGATCGTTTCCTGCAGGAACACCTTCAATCCGTCGGCAAAGCTCTGCAACAGGCCGAACGGCCCCACCACGTTGGGACCACGCCGAAGCGCCATCGCCGCCCAGATCTTGCGATCGGCATAGATGATCATTGCCACCGCCAGCATCAGCGGCAACGCGATCATCAGGATCAGGATCAGCGTCGCGACGAACCAGCCGAAACCGTAGCCGAGAAAGCCCTGGAACCACTCGGTCATTCGGCCGCCTCCGCGAATTCCTGGCCGTGAATGATTTCGGCCGAGCAACGCTGCATCGTCGGTGACGCGCGGCAGATGGCATTGGTCAGGTAGAAGTCCTTGATCGGATAGCCCAGTTCGCCCGAAGCGGTGGTTGCGAGTTTTGGCGGCGCCCAATCGAAGCGAACCAGCCCCTCTTGTTCAAGCGCCGGCACATCGGCCGCCACCGCCGAACGCAGTTGGGCCAGCGTGTCGAACGGCAGCGCCTGACCGATCACGGCAGACAGCGCGCGCAGGATCGTCCAGTCGTCGCGCGCATCGCCTGGCGGGAACACGGCCTGTTCGCCGCGCTGCACACGGCCTTCCAGATTGACCCAGGTACCGCTCTTTTCGGCATAGGTCGCACCCGGCAGGATCACGTCCGCAGCCGCAGCACCCTTGTCGCCATGGTGGCCGATATAGACCTTGAAGCTCTTGGCGAACTTGCTGAAATCCACTTCGTCCGCGCCAAGGAAGAATGTCAGTTTCGGCTTGGCCGCGACGATGTCGGCAATGCCGCCCGGCTGTGCGTAACCGAGCATCAACCCGCCCATGCGCGCCGCCGAGAAATGGAGCACGTTGAAACCGTTCCAGCCATCACGTACCAGCTTCAGCTTGTCAGCGAGCTTCAGCGCGGCACCCAACGCACCGCGCGCAAGTGCCCCGCCGCCGGCGATCATCACCGGACGTTCGGCCTTGGCAAAGGCATCAGCCGCGGCCTTGGGCAGCTTGCCAAGCAGCGCCAGATCGTTGCCCAGCCATTCAACACCATAAGTCAGGTCGATTTCAGGACCGATGGCGAAGACCTTCGCGCCCTTCTTCTTCACCGCCTTGCGAATGCGGGTGTTGACCAGCGGCGCTTCCCAGCGGGGATTGGTGCCGACCAGCAGGATAACGTCCGCGTCCTCAAGACCGGCAATGGTCGTGTTGAAATTGACCGCGGCCAGGCTGGTCACGTCATAATCCATGCCCGTCTGCCGCCCTTCGAGCAGCGATGAGCCCATCGACGCCAGCAGCGCCTTGGTCGCATACATCGTTTCGCAATCGACCAGGTCGCCCGCGATCGCAGCGACGCTGGACTTGGCCGACTTGGCAACCTCGGCGATTGTCTCGAATGCCTCTTCCCAACTCGCTTCGACGAGCTTGCCGTCGCGGCGGATGAACGGGCGATCCAGACGGCGACGAACGAGCCCGTCAACCGCATGGCGCGTCTTGTCCGACGCCCATTCCTCGTTCACGTCCTCGTTGATCCGGGGCAGCGCGCGCAGCACCTGCCGTCCGCGGCTGTCGAGACGGATGTTGGTGCCGACGGCATCCATCACGTCGATCGACGGCGTCTTCTTCAACTCCCACGGCCGCGCCTCGAACGCATAGGGCTTGGACGTGAGCGCACCGACCGGGCAGAGATCAACGACATTGCCCGACAGCTCGGACGTGACGGCCTTTTCCAGATAGGAGGTGATCTGCATATTCTCGCCGCGGCCGATCGCGCCGATTTCCTCCACGCCAGCCACTTCCTCGGCGAAGCGAACGCAGCGCGTGCACTGGATGCAGCGGGTCATGACCGTCTTGACGATCGGCCCCATATATTTCTCGGTCACCGCCCGCTTGTTCTCGTCATAGCGGCTGTGGCCCTTGCCATAGGCGATGGACTGGTCCTGCAGATCGCATTCGCCGCCCTGGTCACAGATCGGACAATCGAGCGGGTGGTTGATGAGCAGGAACTCCATCACCCCTTCCCGCGCCTTCTTGACCATCGGGCTGTCGGTGCGGATTTCTTGTCCCTCAGCGGCGGGCAGCGCGCACGACGCCTGCGGCTTCGGCGGCCCCGGCTTCACCTCGACCAGACACATCCGGCAGTTGCCGGCGATCGACAGTCGCTCATGATAACAGAAGCGCGGGATTTCCTTGCCCGCCAGCTCGCACGCCTGGAGCACGGTCGCGCCCTGCGGAACCTCCAGCTCGATGCCGTCTACTTTGACCTTTGGCATTGCTTACTCCGCCGCCTGCATTATCGGCGCGTGGCCACGTTTTTCATTGATCCGCCGTTCGATTTCCGGACGGAAATGGCGGATGAGGCCCTGGATCGGCCATGCCGCCGCGTCGCCGAGCGCGCAGATGGTGTGGCCTTCGACCTGCTTGGTCACTTCCTGAAGGACATCGATCTCTGACAAGTCGGCGTCGCCGGTACGCAGCCGTTCCATCACGCGCCACATCCAGCCGGTGCCCTCGCGGCAAGGCGTGCACTGGCCGCAGCTTTCATGCTTGTAGAAATAGCTGATCCGGCTGATCGCACGAACGATGTCGGTGGACTTGTCCATGACGATCACAGCGGCGGTACCGAGGCCCGAGCCAAGTTCGCGAAGACCGTCGAAATCCATCGGCGCGTCCATAATCTGCGCGGCCGGAACCAATGGGACCGACGAACCGCCGGGAATGACGGCAAGCAGATTGTTCCACCCGCCGCGAATGCCACCGGCATGAATGTCGATCAGTTCGCGGAAGCTGAGGCCCATCGTCTCCTCGACGACGCAGGGCTTGTTCACATGGCCGCTGATCTGGAACAGCTTTGTGCCCTTGTTGTTCTCCCGCCCGAAGCTGGAGAACCATGCGGCGCCACGGCGGAGGATGGTCGGCACCACCGCGATCGATTCGACATTGTTGACGGTCGTTGGGCAGCCGTAAAGACCTGCGCCTGCCGGAAAAGGCGGCTTCAGGCGGGGCTGGCCTTTCTTGCCCTCAAGGCTTTCGATCTGCGCGGTTTCCTCGCCGCAGATATAAGCACCGGCGCCACGGTGAACGAATACGTCGAAATCATAGCCGGAACCGGCGGCGTTCTTGCCGAGCAGGCCCTTATCATAAGCCTGGGCGACGGCAGCGAACAGGTTCTCCGCCTCACGGATGAATTCGCCGCGAATGTAGATGTAGGCAGCCCGCGCCCGCATCGCATAGCCGGCGATCAGCGCGCCTTCGATCAGCTTGTGTGGATCGTGGCGGAGGATTTCGCGATCCTTGCACGAACCCGGCTCGGATTCGTCGGCGTTGATCAGGAGGAAGCTCGGGCGGCCGTCCTTCGATTCCTTAGGCATGAAGCTCCACTTCATGCCGGTCGGGAAACCCGCGCCGCCGCGGCCGCGCAGGCCGGACGCCTTGATCTCCTCGATGATCGCATCCTGGCCACGTGCCATCAGCGCCTTGGTGTTGTCCCAATCACCACGCTTCATCGCGCCTTTCAGGCCCCAGTCCTGGTACCCGTAGACGTTGGTGAAGATACGGTCCTTGTCCGCCAGCGGGGTTATGCCGGTCATGCCCATTCCCCCCGATAGTCGTGATTTTCCTTGATCATCGCCTTCAAGGTGGTCGGGCCGCCTTCCGGCGCGCTGGTCTGACGGTCGATCTGCGGACCGGGTTTCGGCGTACCGCCCTTGGCCAGCGTGTCCAGAATCGCCGCCATGCTGTCGAAGGTCAGGTCTTCGTAATTGTCGTCGTTGATCTGCACCATCGGCGCATTGGCGCAAACGCCGAGGCATTCCACTTCGGTCAGCGTGAACAGACCGTCGGCGGTCGTCGCGCCCTTCTTCAGCCCGTGCTTGTAGCAGGCGTCGAGCACATCGTCCGAACCACGCAGCATGCACGGCGTGGTACCGCAGACCTGCACATGGAAGCGGCCAACAGGCGCCAGATTGTACATCGTGTAGAAGGTCGCGACCTCATAGGCGCGCATATAAGGCATGCCCAATTCCGCCGCGACGAACTCGATCACCGGCACCGGCAGCCAGCCCTGGGTATTGGTCTCAACCCCCACCTGACGCTGGGCCAGGTCGAGCAGCGGCATCACCGCAGACTGCTGGCGCCCGGCCGGATAGCGACCGATGATTTCCTTGGCCTTGGCGGCATTCTCCTTCGTCCAGGCGAAGGCGCCCCAGCGCGCGCGGGTTTCTGCTTCGTCGGGAATCTGAGGGGCGTCAGCCATTGAACTTCCTCACCGGTCACACTCCCCGAACACCACGTCGATCGCGCCCAGAATGGCGGTCGCGTCGGCGAGCATGTGGCCTTTGCACATGAAATCCATCGCCTGAAGATGGCTGAACGCGGTCGGGCGGATCTTACAGCGATAGGGCTTGTTGCTGCCGTCCGACACCAGATAGACGCCGAACTCACCCTTCGGGCTCTCCGTGCCGACATAGACTTCGCCGGCAGGCACGTGGAAACCCTCGGTATAAAGTTTGAAGTGATGGATCAGCGCTTCCATCGAGCGCTTCATCTCGGCGCGCTTGGGCGGTACGACCTTGCGATCCAGGCTTGCGATCGGCCCGTCGGGCATTTCGTTCAGGCACTGGCGGATGATGCGCGCCGACTGGCGCACTTCCTCGACGCGGACCATGAAGCGGTCATAGCAATCGCCCTTGGTGCCGACGGGAATGTCGAATTCCATCTTCGCATAGGCATCGTAAGGCTGCGACTTGCGCAGATCCCAGGCCATGCCGGAACCACGGATCATCGGGCCGGAAAAGCCCCAGCGGATCGCGTCTTCACGGGAAACCACGGCGATATCGACATTACGCTGCTTGAAGATGCGGTTGTCGACGACAAGGCTCATCGCGTCTTCGAACAGGCGCGGCAGGCGCGTGTCGATCCAATCACCAATGTCCGCCAACAGCTTCAGCGGCACGTCCTGATGAACACCCCCCGGGCGGAACCAGGCCGCATGCATCCGCGCACCCGAAGCCCGCTCAAAGAAGCCGAGCGTATCCTCGCGCAACTCGAACAGCCACAGGTTCGGCGTCATCGCACCGACGTCCATCACATGCGAGCCAAGGTTCAGCATGTGGTTGGAGATACGGCTCAGTTCGGCGAACAGGACGCGCAGATATTGCGCGCGGATCGGCACTTCCAGATCGAGCAGTTTTTCGATCGCCAGCACATAGCTGTGCTCCATGCACAGCGGCGAGCAGTAATCGAGCCGGTCGAAATAGGGCAGCGCCTGCAGGTAGGTCTTGTACTCGATCAGCTTTTCGGTGCCGCGATGGAGCAGGCCGACATGCGGATCGATGCGCTCGATGATCTCGCCGTCCAGCTCCATGACGAGGCGAAGCACGCCGTGCGCCGCCGGATGCTGGGGACCGAAATTGATCGTGTAATTCTGGATCTGAACGTCGCCGGGCGTCGGATTGGCGTCGTCGATCGCCTCAAGCGCTTCGAGATGGTCAGCCATTACGCATTCCCCTTCGGCTTGCGCGTGCGCTTGGGCTTGGTTTCGGGCGGCAACGGCTCATCCTGCTCGGGATTGGTCTTCGCAGCCTTGACCTTGGGCGCAGCCTTTCGAACTGGCTTGCGCTTCGGCTCGGCACCGGTTTCCGCCTTGCCTTCACCCGTCTTGGCCGGCGTTTCGGTCGTCTTCGGCTTCGCAGGCGGCGGTGCCGCCGGCGTCTGGGCCGCATCCGCTTTCTTGATTTCGTCGGCCTTCAACGGCGTCGGGGCGCCCTTGGCCTCGGGCAATTTGGCCTTCTCGTCGCCCGGCAGGATATATTCGGCGCCTTCCCACGGGCTCATGAATTCGAAGGTACGGAAATCCTGAGCGAGCTTCACCGGCTCATAGACGACCCGCTTATGCTCTTCGGAATAGCGAAGCTCGACATAGCCGGTCAGCGGAAAGTCACGCCGCTGCGGGTGACCGCGAAAGCCGTAATCGGTCAGGATGCGGCGAAGGTCCGAATTGCCCTCGAACAGCACGCCGTACATGTCGTACACTTCGCGCTCCAGCCAGCCGGCAACCGGCCAGATTCCCGTGACGCTGGGAACCGGCGTGTCCTCAGCGGCCGTCACCTTCACGCGGACCCGATGATTCTTGGTCAGCGACAGCAGGTGATAGACGACCTCGAAACGCTCGGCACGCTCCGGATAGTCGACGCCGGCGATCTCCATCAGCTGCTGGTAGCTGAGCTTGTCACGAAGCGCCGTCATTGCGGGAACCAGACCTGCGCGTGTCACAGTCAACGTCACTTCGTCGACCAGCTCGACAGCATCGAGCAGTGCGGCGCCGATTGCGGCGCGCGCCGCATCGATCACACCTTCGTTCGAAGAAATTCTGGGGGCCGGACTGACGCTCACCGCTCGATCGTCCCCATGCGGCGGATCTTACGCTGTAGCTGCATCACGCCATAGAGCAGCGCCTCGGCTGTCGGCGGGCAGCCGGGGACATAGATGTCCACCGGAACGATCCGGTCGCAACCGCGAACGACGCTGTAGCTATAGTGATAATAGCCGCCGCCATTGGCGCAGCTGCCCATCGAGATGACGTATTTCGGCTCCGACATCTGGTCGTAGACGCGGCGGAGCGCCGGGGCCATCTTGTTGCAGAGCGTGCCTGCCACGATCATCACATCGGACTGACGCGGGCTGGCGCGCGGCGCGGCGCCGAAGCGCTCCAGATCGTAACGCGGCATGTTCACGTGGATCATTTCGACCGCACAGCAGGCGAGGCCAAAGGTCATCCACCAGAGCGACCCGGTGCGCGCCCATTGGAACAGATCCTCGGTCGAGGTGACCAAAAATCCCTTGTCGGTCAGCTCACCATTCAGATCGTTGAAAAATGCCTGGTTCGGCAGCGTGCCGGGCGGCGGCGGGCTGAGTTCTACTCCCATTCCAGCGCTCCCTTCTTCCACGCATAGATATAACCGATGACCAGTTCAGCCAGGAAGATCATCATGGCTGCCCAGCCGGCCCAGCCGATCTCACCCAGCGACACCGACCAGGGAAACAGGAACGCCGCTTCAAGATCGAAGATGATGAACAGAATCGCCACCAGATAGAATCGGACGTCGAACTGGCTGCGCGAATCCTCGAACGCGGGAAAGCCGCATTCATATTCGGTCAGCTTTTCAGGCGTCGGCTTGTGCGCTCCGGTGAAGCGCGACGCGATCATCGGCGCAAAAACGAACACGCTGGAAAGGCCCAGCGCAACCGCCAGGAACAACAGGATCGGCAAATATCCGGCGGCGACGGACGCCATATCGGAAGCTCCTTGGAAAGGCCGGGAATTGGCTTTCGGGGCGGCTTTTAGGACCGCCGATCCGGTGAGGCAAGGCCGTCGGGCACTGAGAATGAATCGCAATAAGTGATTGGCGTCGACGGGGTCTTCAGTCCCGCAGCGCGCCTGCGACCAGCTTGTGAAGCCGTGAGTGGATCGCGTCGTTCGCCGCCAGAAATTCGCGGCGCTCCATTGGCCGGTCCCCACCGCGGAAATCGGTCACAAAGCCACCCGCTTCGCGCACCAGCAGCATGCCGGCAGCGACGTCCCAGGGTTCCAGATCGCTTTCCCAGAAACCGTCATATCGCCCCGCTGCGACCCAGGCGAGGTCGAGCGCGGCCGAACCGAAGCGACGAACGCCCGCCACTTCGGGAGCGACGGCTGCGAATATTTTCGTCCATTGCTCGAAATCGCCATGCCCCTTGTACGGAATTCCTGTGGCGATCAGCGAATCCGCGAGGTCGCGGCGCGAGGATACGCGCAGCCGCGCATCCTGCAGCCAGGCGCCCCTGCCCTTTTCGGCCCAGAAGCTTTCATCCGTCAGCGGCTGATAGACCAGGGCGGTGGTCACTTCACCGCGCCCGCTGGGCCGGGGTTCCTCCACCGCGATCGAGATGGCGAAATGCGGAAGGCCGTGGAGGAAATTCGACGTGCCATCGAGCGGATCGATGATCCAGCGCGGCTTGGTCGGATCGCCTTTGATCTCGCCACCTTCTTCCAGCAGAAATCCCCAGTCGGGCCGGGCTTTCAGCAGCTCGTCGTAAAGCGTCCGTTCGGCGCGCTGATCGGCCATCGACACGAAATCGGCAGGCCCCTTACGGCTGACCTGGAGGTGCTGGACTTCGTTGAAGTCACGCCGCAAGCGGGGCGCCGCCTTGCGGGCGGCACGTTCCATTACGGTGAGCAGGCCGGAATGACTGGTCATGAGAATCAGTCAGCCCGCTTCACATATTCCTGGGCATAAACGTCGACGACGATCCGCGTGCCCGCCGAGATGTGCGGCGGCACCATGACACGGACGCCATTGTCGAGAATCGCAGGCTTGTAGGACGACGATGCCGTCTGCCCCTTCACCACCGCGTCGGCCTCGACGATCGTCGCCTCGATCTGGTCGGGAAGCTGAACCGAAATCGGCTTCTCGTCATAGAGTTCCAGCACCACGTCCATGCCGTCCTGCAGGAAGGCAGCGGCGTCGCCCAGCATGTCGGCGGGCAGCGTGATCTGGTCGTACGTGTCCTTGTCCATGAAGGTCAGCGCGTCGCCGTCGCGGAAGAGGAACTGGAAATCCTTGGTGTCCAGGCGGACACGCTCGACTGTCTCGGCCGAACGGAAACGGACGTTGGTCTTGCGGCCATCGATCAGGTTCTTCATCTCGACCTGCATATAGGCGCCGCCCTTGCCCGGCTGGGTGTGCTGAATCTTCACTGCGCGCCACAGGCCGTTTTCATATTCGATGATATTGCCCGGACGAATGTCCACGCCGCTGATCTTCATGGCTGTCTCGCTGTTCTGGAAAGAAGCGCGCCTTTACCGCGCACAGCGGTTTGCGGCAAGCGGGCGCGGGAAACGGTCAGGCGAGCACCGCGCCGAACCGCTTGATCGCCGCTTCCTCCCCCTCCGGTGCGTTCCAGACCGATCCGCTGACGGCAAGGAAATCCGCACCTGCATCGATCAATGGGCGGGCATTATCGGGAGTGATTCCGCCAATCGCGACGCAAGGCAGTTCGAACAGGGTTGACCACCAGCCGAGGATCGAGGGATCCGGTCGATGCGTCGTTTCCTTCGTATCGGTCGGGTAGAAAGCGCCGAACGCGACATAGTCCGCGCCCGCCTCACCTGCTTCCATCGCCAGATGCCGGCTGTCGTGACAGGTCACGCCGATCTGCACGCCGGGGCCAAGCTGGGCACGGGCATCGCGCGCATCCCCGTCGGATTGACCGAGATGGACGCCATCCGCGCCAAGGCGTTTCGCCAGGCCGATGCTGTCGTTGATGATGAACGCGGTTTCCCGCGCCGCGCAGATCGCCATCAGCGGTTCGGCCAGACGGGCGACCGCGTGATCGTCCAGCCCTTTCAGCCTGAGCTGAAACGCCGCCACCCGCCCGACGTCGAGCGCGCGGGACAGACGGTCGGCAAACCCGCCGTCGATCTTCGGCGGCGAGATGAGGTAGAGTTCGCAGGGCGGGCGCTTCGGATCCCGCTCGAACCGGTCGGCGAAACCGGGATCGAGCGTCAGATCGTCCTCGTCCTCCAATTATTCCTCGCCCTTGTAGATGCGGACGAGCTTGGCGAGCATCTCAAGCGCGTCGGCGCGCGAGCGCTGGAAGGTGTTGCGGCCGATGATCGAGCCATTGCCGCCACCGTCGCGGATATCGCGAGCATCCTGATAGACAGCGTCCGCGCCCTTGGCGGCGCCGCCCGAGAAGACGACGATGCGGCGGCCATTGAAGCTTGCCTGCACCACGTGCTTCACGCGGTCGGACTGCTTCGACCAGTCGGTGCCGGCATAAGCCTTCTTGGCGTCTTCCTGCTCGATATGGTCGCTGGGCAGCTTCACCTTGATGATATGCGCACCCAGCAACGCGGCCATGTGCGCGGCATAGGCGCCGACATCCAGCGCCAGCTCGCCCGACTTGGGCAGCTTGCCGCCGCGCGGATAGGACCAGATAACGGTGGCGATGCCGACCGACTTCGCTTCGGCCGACATTTCCTTGATCTCTTCCATCATGTCGAAGCAGTCGTCGCTGCCCGGGTAGATGGTAAAGCCGATCGCCGAGCAGCCGAGCCGCAGGGCATCATCGACGCCGCCGGTGATCGCCTGGTTGGCGCCGCCCGCCCAGCTGTTCGATGAATTGACCTTCAAAATGGTCGGAATCTGCCCCGCGAAGGTGTCCGCGCCCGCCTCAAGCGCGCCGAGAGGGGCGGCATAGGCCGAAAGACCGGCATCGATCGCCATCTGGTAATGATAATGGGGGTCATAGGCGTCGGGATTGACGGCAAAGCTGCGCGCCGGGCCATGTTCGAACCCCTGATCGACCGGCAGGATGATGAGCTTGCCGGTTCCGCCCAGTTCACCCTGCATCAGGATGCGGGCAAGATTGCCCTTCACGCCGGGATTGTCGCTCTCATATTTGTCGAGAATGGCCTTCACGATCGCCGTCATCGCTGATCCTTTTTCATGGTCGATAGCTGGCGGCCTGATAGCTGCGCTTTTCCTGCCCGGCAACGCCATCGGACAGCGTTCTGACGGGAATATCGCTCCTGCCGCCCGTGAAATCGCCTACGCCGCGATTCGCGAGCCGGAAGTTGATGAAAGTCACGACACGTCACCCGGCACTTGCCCTTTCCGAGCATCCAGCGTCGCGCTGAACGGCCGTTCCGGGAAATGTTGTCACGCACATTTTGGATCAAAAGCAGAACAAATCCAAAAAGGCAATCCCGTTTCGAGACCCGTTTTTTTCAACCCAGTTCGATTATTCCCACACGATCGCCGATCTGAGCGCTCGCCAACACCTCTGGCCGGCGGGCGACGGCATTCCAGCATTGGCGCATATCGTCCGAAAAGTTGATGTCATCGAACAGGATGAGCGCATCGTCCTTCATGAACGGGCGCAGCTTGTCATATTGCGAATAGACGAACGCGCTGGTGTGGATCGCGTCGATGAAGGCGATGTCCACCGATTTCGGCTTCAGCGTGGCGGCCGCATTATCCTCGAACGTTCCACGCGTAAGAATGAACCTGCTGGAGATCGTGCGTAAATTGCCCTCGGCGATGTCGGCCCAGATGTCATTGGGTTCGTAGGTCATCAGCTTGCCCTGCCCGGCGCGCTCGATCCCCGTCAGCCAGTACATGCCGGATACGCCGAAGGCCGTGCCGAATTCGACGATGATGTCGGGCCTGCGTCGTTCGGCAAGCCATGCGTAACAGCCGCCTAAGTCCTCAGACGTCCGTACCTGATCGGACGATCGCGTTCCGGTGGTGTCGCGGGGATAATCCTTCAGTTCCCTATACCCGTCCCACAACGGCTTCGCACCAAGCTGGCTCGTCAATTCCGCCCGAACCCGGATCGGCGACAGATCGATGGAATCAACCGCGGGAGCCGCCGAAAGATTGGCGTTCAGCCACCCCGCTCCGGATTTTATCGGCTGGATGGCGACGGAACTGGGGCGACCAGTCAATCGGGTGATGAGATTGCGCGCAAAACCCATAAGTCCTCCGCATGCCGATTTGGCGCGAAGCTTCTCATAAGGTCCGAATGGAGTCGATGCGGCTCGGCGCGATCTCGCACCGCTCCACAGGATTTCAAACGACGGGCGTTGCCATCACTGGCGAACTGACAGCCAGCTTTTCAGCGCGGGCGCGATAGGCCTTGGCGATTTCACGGTGAGCGCAGGCCGCTTCCGCACGGGAAGCCTTCAACGCCAGCGATGATTCCTCCGCCGCCCGCCGCGCCCAATAATCATGGTTGGATTCAACCATCACAGCCTCCGACTCGACGAGAAAGAGGCAGTATACGCCTGTTCGGGGCCGTTCCCGAATCCTCACGCACCCTACGCGACTGACTGGGCCTGATCGACCAAGTCAGCCGAATATTCGCGAGGCTAGAGCGCGCCGTGGCAATGCTTGTATTTCTTGCCTGAACCACAGGGACATGGGGCGTTGCGGCTGACCCGCCCTTCCCAGCCTTCCGGATCGTCGCCCAGTTCCTCACTGTAGAAATCAGGCGCCATCTGGAGCTGCGGCATCCGGGTGGTCACCAACCCCAGCCGTCCGCCATCGATATCGGCGGTATCATCCTCGCCCGTCAGCGGATCGATATGAGAAGTGAAGATATCCGGCATTTCGGGAAGTTCCGGCGGCCGCTGCATGAATTGTGCGTGGGCCAGCATCTTGGTCACATCGATGCGGATTTCTTCCAGCATCCGCTCGAACAGGGCAAAAGCTTCCTGCTTATATTCGTTGATCGGTGTCTTCTGGGCATATGCACGCAGGTGAACGACCTGGCGAAGCGCATCCAGCGTTGACAGATGTTCTTTCCAATGATGATCAAGCGACTGGAGTAGAACACTTTTCTCGATCGACGCCCAGGTTTCCGGTTCCAGCGTCGCCGCCTTCTCGTTGATCAGCGTATCGGCCATCTCACGCAGCCGTTCCTCGACCATCTCCGGTTCGACCGCTTCTTCCTGCACCCAGGTCTCGATCGACGCATCAACCCCAAGAACATCGGCCACCCGCGCTTTCAGATCGTCGATCTTCCATTGTTCCGGATAACTGTTGGGCGGGCAGGCCTCCCCGACGATCGCGTTGACCGTTTCCGACCGCATGTCGACGACGACATCGTCCACCGTATCGGAATCCATGATGTCGGCGCGCTGCTCGTAGATCACCTTGCGCTGGTCGTTCATCACGTCATCATATTCGACGACCTGCTTGCGGATGTCGTAGTTGCGCGCTTCCACCTTCTTCTGCGCGGTCTCGATGGCCTTGGACAGCCATTTGGAGCCGATCGCCTCACCATCCGCCAGATTCTTGTTCATCATCCGCGCGAACATCGTGTCCGGCCCGAAGATGCGCAGCAGATCGTCGTCGAGCGACAGGTAGAAGCGGCTAAGACCCGGGTCGCCCTGACGGCCCGAACGGCCGCGAAGCTGATTGTCGATGCGGCGGCTTTCGTGACGTTCGGTGCCGAGCACAAACAGGCCGCCGGCCGCGCGAACGGCTTCCTTTTCCGCCTCGATCTCCGCACGAATGCGTTCGATCGCCGCATCGCGCTCCGAACCTTCGGGCATATCCCTCAGTTCGTCAGCCATGCGGAATTCCAGGTTGCCGCCCAGCTGAATGTCGGTGCCGCGACCGGCCATGTTGGTCGCGATCGTCACCGCTCCCAGCCGCCCGGCCTGCGCCACGATATGCGCTTCCTTCTCGTGGAATCGGGCGTTAAGAACTTCGTGCTTCACGTTCAATTCGTTGAGAAATTCCGACAAAAGCTCCGACTTCTCGATCGAGACCGTACCGACCAGGACGGGCTGCCCCGTGGCCGATTTCTCGCTGATCGCGCGGGCAATGGCGCCGAACTTGTCGCGGGTGTTCTTGTAGAATTCGTCTTCCTCATCGACGCGCTGCACCGGCAGGTTGGTCGGAATGGTGACGACGTTCATCTTGTAGATGTCGAAGAATTCGGCCGCTTCGGTCGCGGCCGTGCCGGTCATGCCCGACAGCTTCGGGTACATGCGGAAATAGTTCTGGAAGGTGACGGAGGCGAGCGTCTGGTTCTCCGGCTCGATCGTCACACCTTCCTTGGCTTCGACGGCCTGGTGAAGCCCGTCCGACCAGCGGCGCCCGTCCATCATGCGGCCAGTGAATTCGTCGATGATGACGACCTTGCCTTCCTTCACGATGTAATCGGTATCGCGCTTGAACATGATGTTGGCACGAAGCGCCTGGTTCAGGTGGTGGACGACCTGGGTATTTTCGAAGTCATAGAGGTTGTTGCCTTGCAGCAGCCCGGCCTCTTCAAGCAGACGCTCGGCCTTTTCGGTGCCGTCCTCGGTCAGGACGATCGATTTCTGCTTCTCGTCCAGTTCATAATCGTCGGCTGTCAGATGCTGAACGATCGCGTTCACTGACATGTAGAGTTCGGAGCGATCCTCGGTCGGTCCCGAGATGATGAGCGGGGTGCGGGCCTCGTCGATCAGGATCGAATCGACTTCATCGACGATCGCGAAGCTGAAAGGCCGCTGCACCATCTGCGACCGCTCGTATTTCATATTGTCGCGCAGATAGTCGAAGCCGAATTCATTGTTCGTGCCGTAGGTGATGTCGGCCGCATAAGCCTCTCGCCGGGCATGATCCGGGATGTTGGGCACGATCACGCCCACGGTCAGGCCGAGGAAGCGGTAGATCTGCCCCATCCAGTCCGCGTCGCGGCGGGCAAGATAGTCGTTGACGGTAACGACGTGGACGCCGGTGCCGGGAATGGCGTTCAGATAGGTCGCAAGCGTCGCGACCAGCGTCTTGCCCTCGCCCGTCCGCATCTCGGCGATCTCGCCGCGGTGGAGCACGATGCCGCCGATCATCTGCACGTCGAAATGCCGCATGCCCAGAACACGCACAGCCGCTTCACGGACCGTGGCGAACGCTTCTGGCAGGATGTCGTCCAGTTTCTGCCCGTCGGCCAGCCGCTGACGGAAGATCGCCGTCTGGTTGGCAAGCTCCTCATCCGTCATCGCCGAAATGGAGGGCTCGAAACCGTTGATGCGATTCACGATCGGTTTCAGCGAGGCGACGTAGCGATCGTTGGATGAACCGAAAAGAGCCTTGGCAATACCGCCGAGCATGTTGATTCCTACTTATCTTGAATGGTGGACTGCGGCCCCGAAAAGCCGGGTTCGCGCGCCGTTACAGCGCATAATTTGGGAACGGCCCCGGCAAAGCCAAGGGCCAGCGCGATCCGCGCTTATTCCAACCAGACTTCGCTGATACGAAACGGGTCGAGGCGCGGCGCCGTCAGGACCGCGAAACAGGGTGCGACGGCGACGGGAGCAGCCACCGGGAAAGCGGCGCGCGCCAGGGGCGATTGCACCGCGGCCTCGGCCAGTTCTTCCGCCATTTCCGCCGCCTGGGCGCTGCTGCGTTCCAGGCTGGAGGGCGTTGCGACACGCTCACCGGAAATCACCCCGGTCAGGCCGCTGAGCAACGCGGTCAAGAAAAGCAGAAGTTCCAAGAACGATCCCGTGATTGCGAAGCGCCTGCCATAACTGCTGCCAACGCCCGCGTCTAATCAAAAGCAGGGGCATAAAGCTTCAATTTTCGTGCTGCATCCCTTGCCGGATTGGGATAACCGCGCGCCATGATCACGACCCGCTCCCCGCTCGCCCCTAAAGGCTTCCCCGCCCTGCCCGACATTGCCGGCGCACATGTCGCGGTGGCGCGGGCACGCTACAAGACATGGGATCGCTGCGACCTGACCTTCGTCACGCTGGATGAGGGAACGGTCGTCGCGGGCGTGACGACGCAAAGCAAATGCCCTTCGCCCGAAGTCGAATGGTGCCGCGAGGCGCTTTCGGACGGGAAGGCGCGCGGGCTGGTCGTGAATGCGGGGAACAGCAACGCCTTCACCGGCAACCGGGGGCGCGCTGCAGTGAAGGCGATCGCCGCCCGTGCGGCCAAGCATCTGGGTTGCGCGGAAAGCGAGATCTTCATCGCCTCGACCGGCGTGATCGGCGTGCCGTTGCCGATCGACAAGGCAGAGGCCGGGCTGGACGCCGCCTTTGCGGCCCCGGCCTGCGGGTGGGAAGAAGCGGCGGCCGCGATCTCGACCACGGACACCTTCCCCAAGGGCGCCGTGGTGAAGGCGGTGGTCGGCGGACAGACTGTGACGCTTGCCGGGATCATCAAGGGTTCGGGCATGATCGCGCCGGACATGGCGACGATGCTCGGCTTCATCTTCACCGATGCGGCGGTGGAGCCAGCCTTTCTTCAACAGATGCTGAGTGCGGCCAACCGTCGCAGCTTTTCGTGCATCACGGTCGATAGCGACACGTCGACGTCGGACACGGTGCTGGCCTTCGCGACCGGCAAGGCGGGCAATGCGCCGCTTGCATCCTATGATGATGACGGGGCCGACGCGTTCCAGGCGGCGGTCGATCACATCTGCCTCGAGCTTGCCCAGCTCGTCGTTCGCGACGGCGAAGGCGCGTCAAAATTCATCGAAATATCGGTGGAAGGCGCGGTTTCGGACGACAGCGCGCACCGGATCGCCATGTCGATCGCCAATTCGCCGCTGGTGAAGACCGCCATCGCCGGCGAGGACGCGAACTGGGGCCGGGTCGTGATGGCGGTCGGCAAGGCGGGGGAACCCGCGGAGCGCGACAAGCTGGCCATCCGGTTCGGCGCAACCCAGGTCGCCCGCGACGGGCTGGCCGTGGAAGGCTATGACGAAGCGCCGGTCGCCGCCCATCTGAAGGGCAGCAATATCGAAATCGGCGTCGATCTGGGCCTGGGATCAGGCCGCGCGACCGTTTGGACGTGCGACCTGACCCATGGCTATATCTCGATCAACGCCGATTATCGCAGTTAGGCGATCTTCAGTTCGCTTTCGAGCCAGCCTTTCAGATGGCTCTTGGGCGCAGCGCCGACCTTGGTCGCATAGGGCTGGCCGTTCTTGAACAGGATCATCGTCGGAATGCCGCGCACGCCATATTGGGCGGGCGCGTCCGGATTTTCGTCGATGTTGAGCTTGGCGATCGTCACCTGCTCACCCAGTTCTTCCGACAATTCCTCAAGCGACGGGCCGATCATCTTGCAGGGGCCGCACCATTCGGCCCAGAAATCGACGAGGACGGGCCCTTCGGCACCGATCACATCGTCCTGGAAGCTTGCATCACTGATCGTCTTGGTCGCCATGTTACGGACTCCTTGAAAGCTTTGGTCGATAATTAGGATGGCTCCCCGCTCTACTCAACTGGCTGCGCCCAAGCTTTCCTGCACGGCCACGAAGCCCGGCTTGTGCGCCTCCATCAAGGCGGCCGGAATGTCGAAAAGAACCGGGCCGGCCGTATAGAGCAGCGCGGCCACGACCGGGCGATCCGGAAAGATCACCGCAAGCGCGGCGACATAGGCGGCCATCTGCCGAAGATGATGTTCCGGTACACGGCCCAGATCGGCGGGAACGCGGCGCCCGGTCTTGAAATCGACGACTTTCACCATGTCGGCGCTGACCAGCAGCCGATCGACGGTGCCCGCAATCACCTCTCCGCCGACAACGGCGGCGATCGGCGCTTCAGCCAAGGCTTCAGGACCGAAAAGGTCGGCAAATGCAGGATCGGCGATGATATCGCAGGCGGCGGCGATCAAGGCGCGACGCTCGCCTACGTCCTCCACGCCTTCCGAAACCCGTAGCCAACGACCCGCAGAACTTTCACGCATATCAGCGGGAACGGCCGGCAGCCGTTCGAACAATGCGTGAAGCCGTCGCCCCCGTTCAGCCGCCGCACGCATCGCCGGCCCGGGTGGCGGATCGGCGACAACATCCGGTCCGATCGATGAGGGAGCCAGCGGACGGGGTGGACGTGATTCTTCCGGCGCCTTTCGGGTGAGCCAATCCGGCAACAGCAAGGCCGTTCGCTCCGGGGCAACCTCCCGAACCTGACGGGCGGCCGCCGGAAACTGCTTTCGGCCATGATAATGACGGGCGCCGCCCCACAAATCGTCTGCGACGCGTTCCGCACCCAGCCCATCCATCGACCGATCCACGGCGGCATACCAGCTGAGTTCAGGCGGAATGCCCTTCGTTCGCGGTCCCAGCGCCCCGCCGATCACCAGCCGTTCTTCTGCCCGGGTCAGCGCAACATAGAGCAGCCGCCAATGCTCCTGCAGGTCCCGCGCGTCCGCTGCTTCGGCATCTGCCTTGAGAGACCCCGACATCTCGTTCTTGCGCGGGCGGAAAACGGGAATGGAGTCGTCAAGCCCCTCGACATGCCAATCGAGCCGGTCGCGGCGGCTGTTTTTCGGGTCGGCGGTGGCGTCCGCGAGGATGACCAGCGGCGCCTGCAGCCCCTTCGCGCCATGAACGGTCATGACGCGCACGGCATCAAGCGGAGCGGACGGATCGCGGACGATCTCCACATCGCCACGATCGAACCAGTCCAGAAAGCGCTGGAGTGACGGCGTCGCATCGCTTTCGAACTGGAGCGCGGCGCTGAGCAGTTCCTCGATCGGATCGCGCGCCTCCTGCCCCAAACGGCGGAGAAGCTTGCGACGGCCATCCAAAGGCCCGGAAAGAATGCCTTCGAAAAAGCGATATGGCGTGACCAGATCAGCCCGCGCCAATATGTCCCCCAGCGCATCCACCTTGCCTCGCAGATGCTGCCAAAGGCTTTCATATCTGTTTCTGTTCGAACAACTTAAGAGTTGTTCCTGCGACCATCCGATAAGTGGTGACACTAGCAGCGACGCCAGGTTCAGGTCATCTTCCGGCTGAAGCGCGAAGCGTGCCGCGGCAAGGAGATCACGAACGGCAAGCGGAGCATTGAGGCGCAGGCGATCGACGCCCGCCACCGGCACCTTTTCCGCATAGAGCCGCGCAACGATGAGCGAAGCGAGATCGCCGCGACGGCGAACGAGGATCAATATGTCCTCCGGCGCCAGCCGGCGCCCCTTGCTTTCCAGCCATAGCGGCGCATCGAGCCATTCGCGCACCTGCCGCGCGAGACGCGTCGCGAAGGCGCGGGTGGCGTCGTCGACCCAGCCTTCATCCCCTTCGTCGCTATCGTCGGGTGCCCCCGATACGGGGTTCCACAGCGTGACCGTACCCGGCCCCTCGATCGCGCTCAGATGCGGTTCGGCCCGCACGCCGGGACCAAGTGCATCCTGCCCGACATCGGCGATCAGGGCGTCCACGACATCGAGCACCGGTGGCGTGGAGCGGAAGGATCGGCTGAGCGAAAGGTCGAGAAGTTCGCCCTCCGCCCCTTGCGCCAGAGCGGAAAACCGCAACTGCGCGGCGGCGAAAAAGACCGGATCCGTGCCCTGGAAACCGAAGATCGCCTGTTTGAAATCCCCGACCGAGAAGATGGTTCGCGTCTTGCCACCTTTCGCCCCCTCACCCGCGAAGAACTCGCCCGCAAGCGCGCCGACAATCGCCCATTGGGCGGCATTCGTGTCTTGCGCTTCATCGACCAGGATGTGGTCGGTCGCCTGATCCAGCTTGTAGCGGATCCAGTCGCCGATGCCCGGCTGACCGAGCAGCGCCACTGTCGCACGGATCAAGTCGTCGAAATCGACCACGCCGCCCGCCCGCTTGGCATCAGCATAGGCACGCGCATAGGTGCGTCCGACATCAAGGCCGGCCGCGAACAGATCGGCCAGAACCGCGCGGGCGCGAAGGTCGATGAGTTGGGAACAGCACTCCGCCAATCGCGCGGCAAGATCAGCATAGGCTGGTTCGGCATCGAGCAGTTTCTGCGAGAATTTCCGCAACTCGCGCTTCGCCGTCATCGGCACGGCGGCAAGCTGTGCAAGCTGGTTCGCACGGGCGGGCAGATCAGCCGTCAGGAAAGCCGCGATGATATCCGCATGCTCAAGCCCGGTCTTGCTGCCCCAGGCCGCATTGGCGGCAGCAATGCGGCGCAAGCCGGCCAGATCGAAAAGATCGTCGGCGCAGGCAGCCGAGATGCACTCTTCGATATCGCCGGACGGCAAGTCGAGCGCACGGCGGACAAAGGGGCCGATACCGGCGGGCAATGACGCCATGGCGTCAGGCGCGCGGGCGCAGTTCATCAGGAAGGATTCGGCGCCCCCCTCCCCCAATCGCCTGCTGAGAGCCTGAAGCGCCGCGATCGTCCCCGTGTCGCCTTCCGCTTCCGCACGAAGGACCATTTCCGCCAGCACGCGGCGCGCCAGTTGCGCTTCCTCCCGTCCTTCCAGCGGGCGGAAACCGGGAATAAGGCCCGCCTCCATCGGGAAAGACGCCAGCAATGTCTGGCTGAAGGCATGGATCGTCTGGATGCGGAGGCCCCCGCCCTGCGCATCGAGCACGCGGGCAAAGAGCGTGCGGGCGCGGGCGACGGTTGCGTCGTCGGTCGGCTCGCCCAGCGCGAACAGTTCCTTGCGAAGCTGCGCCTTGTCCAACCGCACCCACAGTGCGAGGCGGCCGTGGATGCGCTCCGCCATCTCCGCCGCGCCCGCCTTGGTGAAGGTCAGGCAGAGGATGGTGGACGGATCGAAATTGGGCCGCAGAAGAAGGCGGAAGACGCGGGCGGTCAGCACATGCGTCTTGCCGGTGCCCGCCGACGCGCTGAGCCACACATCGTCGCGCGGATCGGACGCGCGAAGCTGCTCGTCCTTCAACTGCTGCAGCGGCTTGAACGGCTTAGCCATCGTCGCGGCCATACCATTCGTCGAGGCGCATCAACTGGTCATAGTCGCCATAGGGCGCATGTTCGGGATGAAGCTTTGCCGTGAAAGGCTCCTCGCCGGTCAGCCAGCGTTCGGCGGCGGCGGTGAAGTTGGCGGCGGCGACGGCGGTGAACCGGCCCGTTTCGATGCGGTTGCCCTTGCCCGCCGGGTCGACGGGACTGGCGACATGGCCGAACCCGCCATCGCGGTTGCGCGCGAAGGACCAATATTCGAAAGCGCCGGGCGTCCCGCTGAGGCCGTCGAACCCCTTGCGCTCGGCGATCAGGCCAAGCAGACCAAGCTGCTGTGCGTAACCGGCCGCGACCTGCTTGGGTCCGGGCGGGCTGCCGGTCTTGTAATCGACGATGGCGAGCGTTCCGTCAGGCAGCCGGTCGATCCGGTCGATCCGCCCGCCTAGCGTGACTCCTGCGATGTCGATGCTGGACCAAATTTCCGCGCGGGCCGGTTCGCGCCCCTCCACACGGTTGGCGGCGATCGTTTCGGCGATCCAGTCGATCGCTTCCATCAAACGGGGCTGCCAGAGCGCACGCATCATCGGGTGAGCGTCGGCCGCGCGGAGCATCTCAAGGGCGCGGGGGCGGAGCTTCGCCGGATTCCAGCCATCTTCACGCGCCCACGCCTCAAGCACCGCGTGGACGGCGTTGCCGCGCCACGCCGCGCTCGGATCAGCATCGATGGGGTCAAGCGGCGACAGGCGCAGCATCTTGCGGGCATAGAAGGCATATGGGTCCGCCTTCAGCCGATCGACATCGGTCACTGCGATTTCGCGCGGACGGTCCTTTGCTGGAGGTGCCGGTGCAGGCCGGGCGGCGGGAGCATGAATGCCCGGATCATCGAGCGCCAGCGCATGAATGCCGTGCATTGTCTCCCGCGTCATCCCGCCCGTCATCGCTTCCAGCCGCAACCAGAAGCGGGAGGCGACGGCAGGGGCACGGGCATCGCGCCTTGCCCGCGTCAGCAGCACCTGCGGCGCACCAAGCGCGCCCGCCAGATCATGCGCGGACAGGCCGATCCTCCGTTCCAGTCCGGGCAGGCCGAGTTCGGCACGAATCCGGGGGGCAAGCCAGGGATCGGGGGACGGCAGCGCCGGCCATGTCCCTTCGTTCAGCCCGGCGAGGATCGTGAGATCAGCCTGTTGCAGCCGCGCCTCGATCAGGCCCCAGATGGCGATGCGGGGATGACCGCCCTGGGGCGGGCGCACGGCAACCTCGCGCATGAGATCGGCCAGCAAAGGCGTGATCGACTCCGCATGCGCATTGCGTGGCGCGAGCGATGCATGGGCTTCCAGTTCTTCGAACAGATCGGCAGCGGCCCGGCCCGCCGGGCGAGCCCAGGTCTCGTCCCCCGCCAGCGCCGTGGCCGCATCGCGAATGGCGGCGAGGAAATCGGCAAGCTCCCCACCCTGACGGAATGCCTGTTCGAGAGGGTTCAGAAGCGCATGAACCTTCGCCCACCAGCCCTGGGCCGCGCCGCGAACCTTGCGTTCGCGCTCGTCGCCCGCGGACAGGAACGCCGTCACCCCGTCCAGCCCCGGCGCCGGACGTGGCCCGCGCAAGGCCCGATCCAGCGTCCGCACGCCTTCCAGCCAGGCAAGCCGCTCCTCACCCGCCGCGACCAGCGGATGTTTCAGCAATCCGAGCAGGGAAACAGGCGCGAACCGTTCCGCCGCCGCCTCCGCTATGGCCAGCAGCAGTGTGCCGGCTGGCGTGGCCGACAGCGGGCGCCCGGCGCTGTCATCGGCGGCAATGTTCCAGCGCTCCAGATGCGCGGAGACCCTGGTCGCGAGATCGCGGTCGGGCGTGATGAGCGCTGCTGTCCGCTCCGGGGTTTCCACTGCCTCGCGCAGGGCAATGGCGATCGCCTGCGCTTCCTCGGCAGGCGTGGCCAATTCGAGCGCGCGGACGCCTGACAAGCGGCGTTCCTCCGCGGGCAATTCGTTCCACTTGCCGGTGAATTCGGCCGGAGCGAGCGCGTTGGAAATCGCGCGGCTGCGGACTGCCGGTGCATCATGGCCGCCACCCCAGCGCCAACGCGTAACCTCATCACGGTGAACGCCGATCTGGTCCAGCAGCAGCTTCAGGTGGAATTGCGGATGGCTCTCGATCGACCGGCCGCGTGCGCCGGTGACGGGATCGGGATCGTGCGGGCCGAGCGCGTCCCACTCCTCAGCCGGCATATCGAGGTCGAGCGCGGGCAGCACGACCATGCCGGCGGGCATCCGGGCGATGACGCGCAGCAGCGCGCAGACGGCGGGCGCGGTGGTATCGATGCCCGCCGCCACGACGAAATTGGGCGGCGGCGATGCCTTCCAGCGATCGGCGATGCCGGTCAGCAGGCGGTTGCGGCGGTCGGCAAGGTCGATTCGGCCGATCCTTTCCAGTTCGGCGGGCCAGCGATCGAGAATGACGGAAAGCTCATCAAGCGACTTGCGCCAATGGGCGGACAGTTCCGGCGCAATGTCGAGATCGCGGAGGCGATGCGGCGGCACCTGTTCGATCAGAAGCTGATCGAGCGTCCCCGCCAGATCGGTCGCCAGCCGCATCGCTTCCGCAGCGTCGATCATATGGCCGGTGCGTTCGTGCTCCTGCTGAACCAGGCGCGCCAGGAGATAGTGCCGCCGGATCGGCTCGATCGCGGGGGGAGCGGGATCATCCCCGCCGATCGGGTCGAGCAGATTGCCGACGCGTTCGGCAAGGTCGGGGTCGCCGATCGCCACCAGCCGGGGAAGCAGCAAGCCGCCCTCCGCCCGGCGAACGAACGCGTCCGTGATCGCCCGCGCCGCGCGATTGTTGGGGACGAGTACCAGCCCGCGCGCCAGCGTCATCCGGTCGGCGTGGGTCGCCAGCAGCCCTTCGGCAAGCGCATCGGCAAAGGCGCGGTGCGGGGGAATGGTGAAGACTGCGGGCGGCGGCATCCCGCCCAGCCTAATCGCAGCGTCGCCTTCCGTCACCCGTCCGCGAGCAGCATTTCGGTTTTGCGGATCGCGGGCGGCGTACCGACATCGAACCACAATCCCTGGTGAGTCAGGCCAAACAGCCGCCCCGCTTCGATCGCCCGATCCCACAGGATGTTGGTCGAAAACGCACCTTCCGGCGCGTCCTTCAGCAGCCGGTGGGAAACAAGCTGAATGCCGGTGAAGACGAACGGCGCAACCCGGCCGACCCGCCGTCGCGTCAGGCGTCCGTTCGCGTCCATGTGGAAATCGCCGATGCCGTTGTGGCAATTCGCCCGCGCCAGAGGAACGAGCAGCAGCAGCGCGTCCATCTGGTCATCATTCCAGCGGGCCGAAAGCGCCCTGATCGTGTCGGTCGGCCCGTCGATCCACAGATTGTCGCTGTTTACGACGAGGAACGGATCGTCCGGGATCAACGGCAAGGCGTGGACCAGGCCACCACCGGTCTCCAGCAACTTGCCCCGCTCATCGGAAACAAGGATTTCAATATCTTTCACCTTGCTCTTCAGATGAGCTTGAAGGGCATCGGCCAGATAGTGGACGTTGACCACCGCACGCTCCACGCCCGCGGCGCGAAGCCGGTCGAAGGCGTGGTCGATCAGCGCCTTGCCTCCGACCTCGATCAGCGGCTTCGGACGGGTGGCCGTCAAGGGACGCATCCGCTTGCCAAGACCGGCAGCCATCACCATCGCGGTCTTGGGCGCCAAAGCCCCTTCATCCGGGCGGAGCGACATGGGCTTGCGAAGACGGGTCATGCAGCGGCGCGATCTTCCAGCGCGCCGCCACGCAAGGCGGCGGGAATATTGGCATCGAACCAGTGGGCGACCGGCGTCAGGGCCGGATGCGCCAGATCGCGCTCAAGATAGCCCCAGACACGGGGCAGGAAGCCAAGATAGCGGGGCTTGCCGTCACGCTTCCACAAGCGGGCGAAAATGCCGACGATCTTGGCGTTCCGCTGGGCGCCGAGCAGGGCATAGGCAGTCTCGAACCCCTCGCCCGGCTGCGCGGTGTCGATGTAGCGGGCCAGCATGCGCGCTTCCAACGCCGGATCGACGTCGCGGCGCGCATCCTGCAACAGGGAAACAAGGTCATATGCCGGGTGCCCGGCGAGCGCGTCCTGGAAATCGAGCAGGCCAAGCCCCTCCACTCCTTCGCGATCATCAATCAGCATGATGTTTTCGGCATGATAGTCGCGCAACACGGTAACGCCCCGCGCTGCCGGCACGTAGAGCGGTGCCAGTGCTTCATTCCACGCCGCCACATATCCAGCGGCATCGGTTTCAAGCCCAAGCGCGGGCGCATACCATTCGGGCAGCAGGTTCGCTTCGCGCAGATATTCCGACTGGGTATAGCCCGGCACGTCGGCGGCGGGATAACGATGCAGCCGGGCCAGAAGGTCGACCGCCTGCTCATAGATGCGCTCTTCGCTTTCCGGCGCGGCGTCGACGACTTCGCGCATGCGGGCGTCGCCGAAATCTTCCAGCAGAACCAGGCCATGGTTCAGGTCCGCCGCGAAAATGCGCGGTGCGGACAGGCCCAGGCCAATCAGATGATCGGCGATTTTCAGGAAGGGACGCGGGTCTTCATGCGGCGGCGGCGCATCCATCAGCACGGCTTGCCGTCCCGGCTCCACCACGCGGAAATAACGGCGGAAACTTGCGTCACCGGCAAGCGGCAGAATCTCCGCGCCGGGCCACCCCGCGGCGGCGAGGAAATCGGGCGCGGCGGCGGGTGGAATCATCGTGGCGGCCATCGCGCTTCCCAAGCCGGGGGAACCCGCGCTGTCAAGCCGCGCGCGCCATCCGGCATCACCGTGAAGGTCAAAAGGAGCGCATCGGGCCATAGCCGGCTCCCCAGCCGTTCGGGCCATTCGATCAGCAGGGCGCTATCGGACAGCAGATCATCAAGCCCCAATTCCTCAGCATCTTCCGGGCTGTCGAGACGATAAAGATCGATATGCGCGACCGGCAACCGCACATCGGGCGGTGCATAGGGCTGGACGATGGCGAAGGTGGGACTGGGCACTTCTCCCGACAAACCCAGCGCAGCGAGCAGCCCGCGCGCAAAGCTGGTCTTGCCGGCGCCGAGATCCCCCTGGAGCGCAACGACATCCCCGGCACGAAGCACGGGCGCCAGCGCCGCCCCAAGCGCCATCGTCGCCTCGGTATCGGGCAGGATCATCCGCGCGGCAGCTCGACGCTGACCATCGTCCCCTGCCCCGGTTCGGACATCAGGGTAATGGTGCCGCCATGCGCCTCGACGAACTGCCGGGCCAATGGCAAGCCGAGGCCAAGGGAGTTGCCGCCGTCATCATCATCCTTTCCGGCGCGGCTGAATCGATCGAAGGCGCTGGCCTGCTCGCGGGCGTCCATGCCGGGGCCATTGTCCGACACGACCAGACGGGCGACCAGCGGATCGCCATCGGCATGCAGCAGCACGCGCCCGCCATCCGGCGTGTAGCGGATGGCGTTGCGGATGAGGTTGTCGAGCGCTTGGCGCAACCGCTTGGCATCGCCCTGCACGACGCCCGCAGCCGCATCGACATTGACTGCGAAATCAAGGCCTTTTTCGGCGGTTGCCTCACGAAAGGCGGTGGCGGCATCATTCGCCAGTCGAACCAGATCGACGGCCTTGCGTTCCAGCGGCAAAGCGCCTGCTTCGCTATGGGTCAAGTCGAGCACATCGTCGATCAGCGTGCCAAGCCGGGCGACAGATTCGAGTATGGCCGCGACATAATCGACCGCCGTCGGCCCAAGTTCCCCCGCATAGCCCCCGGCCAGCATCTCGGCGAAGCCACCAATGGACGTCAGCGGCGTGCGCAATTCGTAGCTCATGTTCGCAACGAAGGCGGTCTTGACCCGGTCCGCCGCTTCCAGCGCTTCGTTCCGGTCGCGCAGGACCGCCTCGATCCGGCGGCTGTCGCTGATGTCGAGCATGATGAACAGCGCGTTCCCGTCAGGCAGCGGAACAGCGGCAAATTCGAAATGGCGGCCGTCCTTCAAGGCGACGCGCCCGCTGCGCTGCTTGCGATCGACCGTCGCCACCCGCACCAGTTCGCGCATGATCGCGGCACGGGAGGGATTGGTGAGCTTGCGCGCGGCGATTTCGGCGAGCGCATCGATGCGGGGATGGCTGGCAAGGAACGCCTCGTCGAAATCCCAGACATCGCGGAACTTGCTGTTCCACAGGTGGAGCCGCCCATCCGCCGCGAAAACGCCGATCGCCTCGAACAGATTGTCGAACGTGGCGGTGCGAACGCGAAGCAGCGTATCGCGGGCGCTGGCAAGCGCCACTTCCTCCGTGCGATCCTCAAAGATCATCAGCAGGCCGCCATCGGGAAGCGGCTGGGCGACCACGCGCAGGTGAATGCCGCCCGCCAGCATCCAGTTTTCCTCGAACGGCCCCGTCGCATCGGTGAACCAGGCCCGACGCTCTTCGCGCCAGCCGCGGAAATCGCGCACTTCAGGCACGCGGCCCGCCTCACGCATCCGTTCCAATACCCGGTCGAATTCCGGCCTGTCGGCAAGCCACTCAGGCTTCATCGCGAACAACCGCTGGAAAGGCTGGTTGGAAAAGCTGAGGCCGCGATCGGCGCCGAACTGCGCGACGCCCGCCGACAGACGGTCGAGCATGTCGCGCTGCGCGTCGACGAACCGCTTGAAGGCGACTCGCGCCTGCTCAAGCTCTTCCACATCGATCGCATAGCCGGCCACGCCCGTATCGCCCAGGGGCACGTCGACGATGCGAAGCATCCGCCGTTCGCCGTCGATTGTGGCCGGGGCCATGCGCGTCCGCGACTCCCCCGCTTCACGGGCGGCGGCCGCCATTGCGAGGGGGCTTTGGCCATCGACCGTCTCGACCAGTTCAAGCCCCTTGGCAACGACGCTCGCTGCGTTCTCACTTTCAACCGCACGAACATAAGCGCTGTTGACCAGGGTCAGGCGCAAGTCCGGCCCGCGATGCCACATCGGCACGGGCGACGCCTCGATCAGCCCGGACAGCGCATCGAAAGCACGAGTGAGGCGATCGGTCTCGTCAGCGAGGCGGCCGATTTCCACCTGACTTTCGGTCGCGTCGAAGAACCAGAGGATGACGCCACCAGCAGCTGCCAGTTCGGGTGACGCAGGCCCGCCGCGGACCAGCAGAGTGCGCGACGAACCCTGCGCACGGATTGCCCGGCTGAACGATTTGCCCGATTTGCGGGCTGCAATGATGTCGCGGGACAAGGTCTCCGCATCTTCCGATGACAGGCCCACGCCGGCGGCCGTCATGTCCGCCAGATAATCCGGCACGCGGGGCAGCCCCAGCCAGTCGCTCAATCGCTCGGGCGCATCGATCCGCCCATCCGCCCGGACGATCAACGGCAACGCCGGCGCGGACTGGAGAAGCTCATCGAGCCGTTCGGCCTGCCGGGCGGTTTCCGATGCCGCATTGCGCATCCGAAACCCGGTCACCACCGCCCAGATGCCGCCCGCAAGCCATAGGGCAAGCAGCATGCCGATGAGCAGCGCGGCGGGTTGGGAAAGTTCAATCATTCAGGGCGCTGTTTAAGCAGCGGATCGCCAAGCGTCACCCAAGTTTTACAGAACGAATATGAACAAGCCCGCCTCGAGACGATCGAGACGGGCTTGCAGAAATCAAAGCAGTATAAGGTCGGATCAATAGCGATAATGATCCGGCTTGAACGGGCCTTCGACCGGAACGCCGATGTAATCGGCCTGCTTCTTGCTCAGCTTGGTCAGCTTCACGCCCAGCTTTTCAAGGTGAAGCTCGGCAACCTTTTCGTCGAGGTGCTTCGGCAGCACATAGACGTCGTTGTTATATTCGTCCGACTTGGTGAACAGCTCGATCTGCGCCAGCGTCTGGTTGGTGAAGCTTGACGACATCACGAAGCTGGGGTGGCCGGTGGCGTTGCCCAGGTTCACCAGACGGCCCTTGGACAGCACGATGATCTGCTTGCCGTCAGGGAATTCGACCAGGTCGACCTGCGGCTTCACCTCGGTCCACTTATAGTTCGACAGGGCGGAGATCTGAATCTCGCTGTCGAAGTGACCGATGTTGCAGACGATCGCCATGTTCTTCATGCCCTTCATGTGATCGGCGGTGATCACGTCGGCATTGCCGGTAGCGGTGACGAAGATGTCGGCGCGGGTGACCGCTTCCTCCATCGTCACGACTTCATAGCCTTCCATCGCGGCCTGCAGCGCGCAGATCGGGTCGATCTCGGTGACGAGCACGCGCGCGCCGCCGTTACGCAGTGATGCGGCCGAACCCTTGCCGACGTCGCCGAAGCCCGCGACGACCGCGACCTTGCCGGCCAGCATCACGTCGGTGCCGCGGCGGATGGCGTCGACCAGCGATTCCTTGCAGCCATAAAGATTGTCGAACTTCGACTTGGTGACGCTGTCGTTCACGTTGATGGCGGGGAACGGCAGCTCGCCCTTCTTTGCGATGTGGTAGAGGCGGTGGACGCCGGTGGTCGTCTCTTCCGACACGCCCTTGATGGCCTTGACCGTCTCGGTGAGGTAGCCCGGCTTGCGGGCGACGAACGCCTTCAGCGCGCGCTGGAACTCGACTTCCTCCTCATTCTCCGGCTCGGGAAGCGTGGCGCCCGCCTCGAGCTTCGCGCCCCACAGCGCGAACATGGTGGCGTCGCCGCCGTCGTCGAGGATCATGTTGCAGGTCTGGTCGCCCCAGTCGAAGATGTTGCCCACATAATCCCAATAATCGGCCAGGCTTTCACCCTTGATCGCGAACACCGGCACGCCCGTCGCGGCGATGGCGGCGGCGGCATGATCCTGAGTCGAGAAGATGTTGCAGGTGGCCCAGCGGACCTCTGCACCGAGCGCGGTCAGCGTCTCGATCAGCACCGCCGTCTGGATCGTCATGTGGAGCGAACCGGTGATGCGCGCACCCTTCAGCGGCTGCGATGCGCCATATTCCGAACGAAGCGCCATCAGCCCCGGCATCTCCGTTTCGGCGATGTTGATTTCGGCACGGCCATAATCGGCGAGCGCGATGTCGGCGACGACATAGTCATTGAAATCGGCAGCAGGTGCGGTGGCCACGGGTATCTCCTGAGCGTTGCGAACATGGGAAAGCCGCATACGGGACAGCGGCTGTTGGCGCGGGACATAGCCGCAGCCGCCGCTCAAGGCAAATATAAAGATTTCTTTATATGTCTGTCGCGCCCGAACGCGATCAGGCCTGGCCGGATGCCACGCTGAGCAGGCGGGCATCGATCCCCGCACCCGCAAAGGCCGCATGCCAGCGCTTTTCCGTGCCCGTATCGTAGATCAGCGCATCGGTGGCCGGCGCGGCGAACCACCCGTGAAGCGTCATTTCCTCGTCCAGCTGCCCGGGGGACCAGCCCGCATAGCCGAGCGCCACGATCCACCGCGCGGGGCCCTTCCCCTCCGCAATGGCGCGAAGCACGTCGACGGTGCCCGTCAGCGCCCAATGGTCGTTGACCTCGATCGTATCCTGGCCGCCCCAATCGAGCCCGTGGATGACGAAGCCGCGTTGGGGCTCGACCGGTCCGCCCTGGTGAACCGGACAATCGGGTGCGTCGCCCGGATCGATGTCGAACTGGTTCAGGAGAGCATGAAAGCCGATCCGCGGAACCAACCGGCCGATTCCGATGCCCAGCGCACCGTTCTCGTCATGCGCGCACATCGCGATCACCGCGCGTTCGAATCGCGGATCGCCGATGCCGGGCATGGCAAGCAGTAGCTGGCCGGTCAGGAAGGCGGGTTGCTCCATCCGGCGAGCCTATAGCGATTATAACTCATTTCGCCACCGGCAGCTTGACTGAGCGACAGGAGCGCACGACCTAGAGCCCCTCATTCCCGCCCACACAGGAGCATCGACATGACGATCCAGACCGGAGACCGGCTGCCAGCCACCAAGTTCATCCGCATGACCGAAAATGGCCCCGAGCAGGTCGATTCGGAGAACTTCTTCGCCGGCCGCAAGGTTGCGCTGTTCTCCGTTCCCGGTGCGTTCACGCCCACCTGCTCCGCCAAGCATCTGCCGGGCTATATCGAGAAGGCGGAAGAGCTGAAGGCCAAGGGCGTCGACGAAATCGCCTGCACCGCCGTCAACGACCCCTTCGTGATGGGCGCCTGGTCCAAAAGCGCGGATGCGGAAGGCTCGGTCACGATGCTGGCCGACGGCAACGGCGAGTTCGCAAAGGCGGTCGGCCTGGAAATGGACGGCAGCAAATTCGGCCTGGGCACGCGTGGCCAGCGTTATTCGATGATCGTCGATGACGGTGTCGTCAGCGCGATCAACGTCGAGGCCCCCGGCGAGTTCAAGGTCAGCTCTGCCGAACATATGCTGGGCCAGCTCTGACCAGATGCGGCGGCGCGTCACGCAGCGCGCCGCCGCAACCATCCGTCGCGGATCGAGGAAAGAAACACGGCGCCGCAGGTTTTAACCGTGGACCTCATGTCCTTAGGAAGGAGACCTGTGATGATTACGGATATCGCGCCAGTGGCTCCGGCGATGAATGACGACATGGATGACAAGACGGCAACTCTTCGCGATCGCGCGGATGCCGTTCGCGGCAAAGCGGACGAATTGATGCATCGTGGCGCCGAATTCGCGAAGGAAAAACCCTATGTCACCGCGGCGGTGGTCGGCGGATTGGCCGCAACAGCAGCGGCTGCCGTCTATGGCGGCACGAAGCTCTATAACCAGAGCAATGGCAAGGCCCAGACCGGCAAGGCGAAATCCAAGGCGAAATCGTCGGACTGACCATCGCTCGTACCGATGCTGTCTTGTTCCTGTCTCGGGCGGAGTGATAGATGCCGTCCATGGCAGGACAGACAGCAACCGAGATCGTCCTCGAACTCACACGGCTCTATGATGAAGCCGTACAGGCGTTGCGTTCGGCGATCGAAGATTTCGTTCACGACGGCACCAAACCGGATATGGAGCTACGCGCCGCCGGTGCTTTCACCTATCCGGAAATCCGGCTGACCTATCGGGGCGATTCCCCCACCCCGGCACCGGTTCGATCGTTCGGAAGGCTGGTCAGCCCCGGGCGTTTCGCAACCACGGTCACGCGCCCTGCGCTGTTTGCGCCCTATCTGGCAGAACAGATCGACCTGCTGATCGCCGATTATGGCGTGACGATCGAGGTTGGGCGCAGCACGCAGGAAATTCCGTTCCCTTACGTGCTTGATCCGGGGCACGAGCTGGAGCTTGAGGGCGTGGCCCCGGCCGATCTGGCGCGCTGGTTTCCCGCAACCGAACTGGCTTTCATCGGCGACGAGATCGCAGACGGCATACCTGCACCGGGAGACAGTCTGCCCCGTCCGCTGGCGCTGTTCGATGGGCTGCGCACCGATTTTTCGCTGGCCCGGCTGCGTCACTATACCGGCACGCCGCCGGAGCATGTGCAGCACTATATCCTGTTCACCAACTACCACCGCTATGTCGATGAATTCGTCCGCTGGGCTTGCACGGCGTTGCGGGAGGATGATCGCTACACCGCGCTATCGGGCGCAGGCGGGCTGTTCGTCACGCCCGACAATTGCGACCCCGACCGCGTCGTCGCCGACAGCGCGTGGCGCCGTCACCAGATGCCGGCCTATCACCTTATCGCTCCGGATCGGTCGGGGATCAGCCTGGTCAACATCGGCGTCGGCCCTTCGAACGCCAAGACGATCACGGATCACCTGGCCGTCGTGCGGCCGGAAGCCTGGATGATGATCGGCCATTGCGGTGGCCTGCGCCCGAGCCAACGGATCGGTGACTACGTCCTTGCCCACGCCTATCTGCGCGATGACCATGTGCTCGACGACGTTTTGCCGCCGGAAATCCCCATTCCCGCGATCGCCGAGGTACAGCAGGCGCTCGCCCGCGCGGCGGAGACGGTGTCGGGCGAAAGCGGCGACGTGCTGAAGCGGCGGTTGCGCACCGGCACCATCGTCACCACCGACGACCGGAATTGGGAGTTGCGTTATCAGCGGTCTGCCTTGCGCTTCTCCCAGTCGCGCGCCGTCGCAATCGACATGGAATCCGCGACGATCGCCGCGCAGGGATATCGGTTTCGGGTGCCCTACGGCACGTTACTCTGCGTGTCGGACAAGCCCCTCCATGGCGAGTTGAAGCTGCCCGGCCAGGCCAACCGCTTCTACGAGCGCGCGATCAATGAGCATATGCAGATCGGCATCGAGACTTGCGAGGAGCTTCGCCGGGAAGGCGCCAAGCTGCACAGCCGCAAGCTGCGCGCCTTCAACGAGCCGCCGTTCCGCTAGGCCGCCAGGAAATCCGCAATCGCCTGCCCCAGTTCGGGCTTCACCACCGCGCTCATATGCCCGCCCGGCACATATTTCAGTTCGCTGTGCGGCAGTTCGTCGGCCAATGCCTGCGTAGAGCCATTGTCATCGTCCTCATCGCCCGCGACGACCAGCGTCGGCGTCTGGATCGCGGCAATCTCCGCCAACGGCGTATCGACAAAGGTGTCGAGGATGTGGAGCAGCGCCACGGGGTCGCCCTTCGTCGTCTTCAGGAAAGCATCCGCGTTCCATTCGGGCGTTCCCCGTTCGAACGTGCCGGGGTTTTTCAGGATATTGCGGAAATGGGATTGGCGGGATGTCGCCGCCGTCAGCCCCTCAAGCCCCATGCCGCCGATGATCGCGCGTCGCGGGGTCGCGCCCCTCACCAGCATGCGCGCGGTTGTGCGAGCGCCCAGGGAATAGCCGCCCAGGTCGAAATCACTCAACCCGAGATGATCGATCAGGGCAAAGCCGTCGTCGGCGAGCACATCAGGGGGATAATGCGCCGCGTCGTGCGGACGCGCGCTTTCCCCATGGGCGCGCAGGTCGGGCATGATCACCCGAAACCCCTTGGCCGCAATCGCGTCAGCATGGCCGAATTTGATCCAGTTGGTCCGCGCGTTCGAAAAATAACCGTGGATCAAGACAAGGGGACGCCCCTCGCCCACTTCATGCCAGGCAAGATCGACGCCGTCGGGCGCGGAAAAATGTTGGGTCTGCATTGCGTTGCTCCGGCTTGGATCCCGCGCGGCATAACGCTGCGCCGCAGCGCGGTGCAATAGTGCTCGTACCGGCAAGGAATAAGATGGAGCCGACGACCGCCGGATATGCATGTCTCGAAATCGGACGGTGCGCTTTTTTACCCGACTAACACGGTTAACGATTCATAAACGCGTCACACGGTCGTGGAAAATTGGAGCCGCGAAATATCGAAGACGGGTTTCGGCCCATGCCCGCTGCTCCGGGTAGCCTTTGGTTTCGCGCGGCGCGTCCGGATAGACCGGACACGCAATCGGGGAACAATATCATGCAACATAAGCTTTTCTTCTCGACCTGTGCGCTTGTCCTGGCGGCAGCCACGGTGCCGGCCAATGCCGCCGAACTCATCCAGAACGGCGATTTCGAAAATGGCCTGAACGGTTGGTCGTCCTATGTCACCGATACGGAACACGGCACCATCTCGCCGATCACTCCCAACAGCCCGGGTTCGCCCGTTACGGCGCAGAACGCTGCGACAAGCTCATTCAATGTAACGGGCGGCGGTGCCTCCAACGCCTTGTGGCTGAACGCCGGCGAGTTCAATCCGAACCCGTTCTATGGCCAGAATTATGAAGGCGGCGGCGTTTCGCAAACCTTCACCTCGGCGGCCGGTCTGGCGACCTTCTCGGCGGACATCGCCTTCAGGGCATCGAACAGCAGCGACATCGGCGGCATCTTCAGCGTGCTGATCGACGGCGTTGTACTGGGATCCTATGACTTCGGCACGGTCGGCGGCGGAACGACGCGCAACGCGCTGAACTTCACGACCAACCTGGATGCCGGCACGCACACGCTTCAACTGCAGGTCGTACGGCCCTACGCCCCTGCCAAGAATGTGCGCGCGCAATATTTCGACAATGTCTCGCTGGATCTGGCCGCGGTGCCCGAGCCCGCGACCTGGGCGATGATGATCGCCGGCTTCGGCCTGGTCGGTGGCACCATGCGTCGCCAGCGCAAGGTTGCCGTCAGCTTCGCCTGATAACGGGAAGCTCAAAAAAAAGCCCCGGCCGGTACCGAACCGGCCGGGGCTTTTCTTGATGCGTCAGGCCGCCTTTTGCAGGTGGCGGCGGCCGAGCAGTTCGGCGATCTGCACCGCGTTGAGCGCGGCGCCCTTGCGCAGATTGTCGGACACGCACCACAGCGCGAGGCCGTTTTCGACCGTCGGGTCCTCACGAACGCGGCTGACAAAGGTCGCGTAATCGCCGACGCATTCGACCGGCGTGACGTATCCGCCGTTCTCGCGCTTGTCGACCAGCATGACGCCGGGCGCCTCGCGCAGGATCTTCTGCGCCTGATCGGCCGACAGTTCATTCTCCATCTCGATGTGGAGCGCTTCCGAATGGCCGACGAACACCGGCACGCGGACGCATGTGGCGACGACCTTGATCTTCGGATCGAGGATCTTCTTGGTCTCGACCACCATCTTCCACTCTTCCTTGGTGAAGCCGTCATCAAGGAAGCTGTCGATGTGCGGGATCACGTTGAACGCGATCTGCTTGGTGAACTTCTTCGGCTCGGCGGAGTCGCCGACGAAAATGTTGCGGCTCTGCTCGAACAGCTCGTCCATGCCTTCCTTGCCGGCGCCCGACACGGACTGATAGGTCGAGACGACGACGCGCGTGATCTTCGCGGCATCATGGATCGGCTTCAGAGCGACCACCATCTGCGCGGTCGAGCAGTTGGGGTTGGCGATGATGTTCTTCGCGCGATAGCCGTCGATCGCCTCCGGATTCACCTCCGGCACGATCAAGGGCACGTCCGGGTCCATCCGGAAGAGCGACGAATTGTCGATCACCGTGCAGCCGGCGTCGGCAAACTTCGGTGCATAGATCTTGGTCGCGTCCGAACCGATGGCGAACAGGGCGATGTCCCAGCCGGTCGGGTCGAAATGCTCGATATTCTGGACCTTCAGCTTCTTGCCGGTCTCGCCGAAATCGATCTCATCGCCCTGACTGCGCGCGGAGGCGAGCGCCACGATCTCATCGATCGGGAACTGCCGTTCCGCCAGGATATTGAGCATTTCACGCCCGACATTGCCGGTGGCCCCTGCCACCACGACCCGGTAACCCATCACTTCGCTCCTGATTGTTCGCCGGCGGTGTTGAGCACCCGCCGGTCGAGGAAATTCTCAATTGTCCGCCAAAGGTGGACACTGATCTTCGGTCCGGCAACCCGGTGCGTCTGCCCCGGATAGACCATGGTTTCGAACGGAATTGCGGCGCCCTGCAGCTTCGCCATCAACGCGGTCGAGTGATCGAACACGACATTGTCGTCCGACATGCCGTGAATGAGGAGCAGCGGATCCTTGATCTTCTCCGCCTCGTTCAACGCGTCAGACGTCTGATAGGGCGCCGGGTCCTTCGCCGGATTGCCCAGATAGCGCTCGGTATAGTGGGTGTCGTAAAGCTCCCACTTCGTCGGCGGCGCACCGGAAACACCCGCGGCGAACACGCCCGGCGCGGACTCGAGCAGCCGCAGGGTCATGTAGCCGCCATAGGACCAGCCATAGACGACGACCTTCGACGGATCGACGAACGGCTGGGATTTCAGCCATTCGACGCCGAGCAGTTGATCCTGCACCTCGACCTTGCCCATCGAGTGATAGATCGCGTCCTCGAACGCCTTGCCCCGGTCAGGCGTGCCCCGGTTGTCGAGCGAGAAGACGATCCAGCCCTTGCTCACCAGATATTGGTGAAGCGGCGGCACCCAGTCACGCAGCACCTGCCGCCCGGCACCGGGCCCGCCATAAACCTGGATGAAGACGGGATAGCGCTTGCCCGGCTCACGCGGGGGCGAGAGCAGCTTGTAATGCAGATCGGTGCCGTCCGCCGCCTTCAGCGTGCCGAAGACCGGCTGCACCTGGGCCGCGGCATAGGGGGCATAGGGGTGCGCGCCGGTCAGCTGGTTCTGCTCGATCCAGCGCAGCCGGTTGCCCGACGCATCCGCCAGATAAATCTGTTCGGGCTGCGTGGGATTCGACCGGCTGACGATCATCCGGCTGGCTGCGCCGTCCATCGACGCATTGTTGGTCCATCCCGCTTCCGTCAGACGGGTGATCGCGTTCGGGCGGGCGATATCGACCGCATAAACTTGCCACTCAAGCGGCGTGTCGCGGTTTGCGGTAAAATAGAGACGCCCCTTCGGCTCATCGACCGAAACAAGCGACTTCACCTGCCACGGGCCGCTGGTCAGTTGCGTCCACTTGCCCGCCTTCCAATGGTAGAGGTGGCTGTAGCCGTCGCGCTCCGACGACCAGATCAGGCTACCGTCTCTCATGGGGTGAAGATTGTCGGTCAGGTTGAGCCAGGTCTTCGCGGTCTCGGTGAACAGGATGCTCGCCTTACCGGTCGCGGGATCGACGCGAAGCATGTCGAGCCGCGTCTGATCCCGGTTCTCGCGCTGGACGAGCAGTGCGCTGCCGTCCGGCAGCCAATCGACCCGCGCAAGATAGATGTCGGGATCGGACCCCAGATCGACCTTGACCGAGCCGGACCCGTCCGCACGCATCACATAAAGGTCCACCACCGCGTTGGACGTGCCGGCGCGGGGATAGCGCTGGTCATAGACCTTCGTTCCGTCGGCGCCGATCGCGGCGCGGCTGATGATCGGAACATTGGCTTCATCGACGCGGGCAACGGCGACATGGCTGTCGTCGGGCGACCACCAATGGCCCCGGTGCCGATCCATTTCTTCCTGCGCCACGAATTCAGCGACGCCCCACGTCACCGTGCCGCTGCCGCCTTGGGTGATCTGGCGTTCCTGCCCCCTGGTCAGGTCGTAGACGAACAGATTCTGATCGCGAACGAAGGAGACGAACCCGCCCTTCGGGCTGATCGTCGCGTCCAGTTCGCCGGCTTCGGTGGCCGTCAGGCGGCGGGTCCGGCCGTCGAGTGTGGCAAGATAGATGTCGCCATCCAGCGGAACCAGGATCGACCGGCCGTCAGGCGCCCAATCATAGGCGACGATACCGCGTGTGCCGCCGATACGGGCGCGTTCGCGCTGCATCTTCTCGGCTTCCGACAGCTCGGCACCCGTACCGACCTTTTCGGAATCCACGATCATCCGCTCGGCACCGGTGGACGTATCCACGGCCCAGAGGTCGTAGCGGTCCCGGTCGTCAGGACGGTTGCGGAGCGATGTCAGCCACTTGCCATCTGGAGAAAGCCGCAGGGCGCGGGGTGCGGTGCCGGACAGCGCCGGGCTGGCATATACCCGTTCAAGCGTCAGCCGTCCGGGCGCGGCCGTCTGCGCGGACACGGGCGCCGTCACGGCAACCGCCAATGCGGTCGACACCAGCAATGTCCTGAACATCCTGCATTCCTCCAACGCAAACGGGCGCCGACAGCTGCTTCGCTGCCGACGCCCGCTTGGATAACGTTTGTCGAGAACAACGAAAGCCTATCAGGCTTCGCTTTTCTCCTCGGTGCGAACATCGCGGCGCTCGGCGATACGGGCCGACTTGCCGGTGCGACCGCGCAGATAATAAAGCTTGGCACGACGAACCACGCCCTTGCGAACGACCTCGATCGAATCGATGTTCGGCGAATAAAGCGGAAAGACGCGCTCGACGCCTTCGCCGAACGAGATCTTGCGGACGGTGAAGGACGAACCCATGCCGCGATTGGCGCGAGCGATGCAGACACCTTCATAATTCTGGACGCGGGTACGGTCGCCTTCGACCACCTTCACGCCGACCTTCAGCGTGTCGCCGGGGCGGAATTCAGGAATCTTCTTCGTCTCGTTGAACTGCGCGATGGCTTCAGCCTCGAGCGTCTGGATGAGGTTCATCTCATCTGTCCTTCTTCTTCTCGTGCGCGCCAGAGGGCGACTTGACCCGAGCGCCGACATGGCGCTCCCAAAGGTCCGGCCGCCGTGACCGTGTATCATCCTCCGCCCTTTGTTTCCGCCAGGCGGCGATTTTCGCATGATCCCCCGATCGCAACACTTCAGGGATCGTGCGCCCTTCCCATTCAACAGGTCGGGTATAATGCGGATATTCGAGCAGGCCGCTTTCGAAGCTTTCCTCGTCTCCGCTGGAAGCCGCGCCCATTACGCCGGGAAGCAGCCGAATGCAAGCGTCAAGCAGCACGATCGCTGCGGTTTCGCCCCCCGACAGCACATAGTCGCCGATCGAGACGGGTTCGATCGGGCGTGCATCGAACAGGCGCTCGTCAAACCCTTCAAAACGGCCGCAGAGAAGCGTGACGCCGGGGCCGGCGGAAAGGTCGCGAACCCGCGCCTGGGTCAGCGGCCGACCGCGCGGCGTCATCGCCAGGATCGGGCGTTCGTCAGCGACGCTGTCGAGCGCCGCCGCGACGATATCCGCGCGCAGGACCATCCCCGCCCCGCCGCCCGCCGGCGTATCGTCCACCGTGCGATGCTTGTCGGTCGCGAAGTCACGGATATGGGTGGTTTCGCACGACCATAGACCATCCGCCAGCGCGCGGCCCGCAAGCGACTGACCAAGCGGCCCTGGAAACATTTCGGGATAGAGCGTCAGGATAGACGCACGCCAGTTCATCGGGCGCGCCCGGTTCGTAAAGCCAGCGCCCAGTCGGGCCGCCCTTCGGCATCGGCCTTCCGGGACGCCGCCAGATGATCATATTCAACGGCGCGCATCTCAAGTGAGCTGCCATCCACGATCGCGTAGCGGGCCTCGGGCGTTCCCGCCTCCATAACATGCGCAATCGGATGATCGCTCTCGAATGCCTGAAGCCCTACGCTGCCGGGGTTGGCAACCGTTCGACCGTCCGGCAGTTCGCAGCGGCGCTGGAGATGAGTGTGGCCGCAAAGGATCAGGCGTTCGGGCCGGGTGCCCGCACGTTCCGCCACGACATCGGCCGTGGCGTCCTCAATGCCGTCCGCTCCGAAATCATACAGAAAGTAGATCAGGTCGCTGGTCGGAGTCCCGTGGCACAGGAAAATGTCGGCTGAATAGGCAAGCGTCGGCGGCAGGCCGGCAAGCCAGGACCGATGCGATTCCGAAAGCCTGTCGGCGGCATAACGGTCGGACGCGATCATTTCGCCGCGTGGTTCGGTCAAAAGCTGGCGCTCATGGTTTTCTGCGATCGTCGGCCAATCGAGCGAGATCAGCAAATCAGCCGTTTCAGCGGGCCAGAGTGGCCCCGAAAGTATATCGCCAAGATTGACGAAGGTGTCGCAACCGGCCGATCGGGCATCGGCGATCACCGCCTCGAGCGCGGGCAGGTTGCCATGGATATCCGACAATATCGCGGTGCGTGCCATCCATCAGCCCTGTTCGACGAATATGGCATCGATGATGATGCGCTCAGGTTCGAACCGGGTGGCCTTGATGGGCACCATGAAGCGCCTGCCATCCGGCCGCTCGATTTCAAGGACGTCGCCGGCACCGAAATTCTCGACGGCAACGACGCTGCCAAGCGCCGCCGCCTCGCTCGATATGGCGGGAAGGCCGATCAGATCGGCATGATAATATTCGCCTTCCTCCAGAGGAGGCAAGGCGGATCGAGGAACGGTCAGTTCCGTGCCGCGAAGGGCTTCGGCCGCATTGCGATCGACCACCTCGGCAAAGCGGGCGATGGCACCATTGCTGCCGTTGCGGATCGATTTCAGCGTGAGCGCACCGTCGTTGAAATGCTTGTACGCCTTTAAACTGTCGGGATTTTCCGCGAACAGTTTCAGGCGTACCTCGCCCGTCACCCCATGGGCGCCAATGATGGCGGCAAGGATGACGGGCTTCACGTCCCCTTCCTTTCAAGGGAGGGGATAAACGGCATCAGCCTTCGGCCTTTTCCTCGGTCGCCTCAGCGGCTGGAGCTTCCTCAGCAGCCGGGGCTTCCTCAGCAGCTTCGGCGGGAGCAGCTTCTTCAGCGGCAGGAGCTGCCTCCTCGGTGGCTTCGGCCGGGGTTTCAGGCGTGGCTTCCTCGACAGCTTCGGCGACGACTTCGACGGTTTCAGCCTCGGCAGCCGCGACATCTTCCTCAGCGGGCGCAGGAGCAGCGGCGGCTTCGGCTGCAGCCTCTGCAATGGCGGCGGCCTTTGCGGCACGCTCTTCTGCGCGCTCCTTGGCCTTCTCGCCCGGCTCGGCCTTCTGCGGGTTGTTGCGCGCAGTGCGCTCCTTGACGCCGGCGGCATCAAGGAAGCGGAGGACGCGGTCGGTCGGCTGCGCGCCGACGCCCAGCCAATGCTTGGCACGCTCGGTGTCGAGCTTCACGCGCTCGGGGCTGTCCTTGGCGAGAAGCGGGTTATAGGTGCCGATCTTCTCGATGAAGCTGCCGTCACGGGGGCTACGCGCGTCAGCAACGACGATGCGGTAGTACGGGCGCTTCTTGGAACCGCCGCGCGACAAGCGAATTGAAACTGCCATTCTTCGTTTTCCTTTTACTTGAAACCAGTTGAACTTATTTTTTCAGAAAATTCTCGAACCCGGGGGGAAGCTTGGGCAGATCCCCTGCCCCACCGCCGCCCGGAAGGCCCGGCAAGCCGCCGAGCCCATCCATGCCGGGAGGCGCCTTGCCGCCCAGGATGCCGCTCATCGCGCCACCCATTCCGCCCTTGCCCAGCAAGCCGGCCAGCCCTTTCAGGCCGCCCATCTTGCGGATCTTCTTCATCGCCGTGGACATTTCCTGGTGCATCTTGAGCAGCCGGTTGACGTCCTGCACGGTGGTGCCGCTGCCCTTGGCGATGCGGATCTTGCGCTTGGCGTTGAGCAGTTCCGGCTTGGCGCGCTCCTTGGGCGTCATCGATCCGATCATCGCGTCCATGCGGATGAGGATCTTCTCGTCGACCGCGCCGGAGGCCATTGCCTGCTGCGCCTTCTTCATGCCTGGCATCATGCCTGCAAGCGCGCCAAGGCCGCCCATGCGGCGCATCTGGTCCAGCTGGCCGCGCAGGTCGTTCATGTCGAACTGGCCCTTGGCCATCTTGGCGGCCATGCGCTCGGCATCGTCCTGCCGGATCGTCTCGGCGGCGCGCTCGACGAGCGACACCACGTCGCCCATGCCGAGGATGCGGCTGGCAACCCGGTTGGGATGGAAAGGCTCGATCGCATCGAGCTTTTCACCGACACCAGCGAACTTGATCGGTTTGCCGGTGACGGCGCGCATCGACAGGGCGGCACCGCCCCGCGCATCGCCGTCCATGCGGGTCAGCACGACGCCGGTCAGCGGCACCTGTTCCGAGAAGCTCTTGGCGACGTTGACCGCGTCCTGGCCGGTCAGCGAGTCGACGACCAGCAGGATTTCCTGCGGGTCGGCGATGGTCGCCACCGCCTTCATCTCGTCCATCAGCGCCTGATCGACGTGCAGACGACCGGCGGTGTCGAGCATCAGAACGTCGAAGCCCTGCAGCTTCGCCGCCTGCAGCGCCCGGCGGGCGATATCGACCGGCTGCTGGCCCTGGACGATCGGCAGGGTCGCGACATTGGTCTGCGTGCCAAGCGTCGCCAGCTGTTCCTGCGCGGCCGGGCGATTGACGTCCAGCGACGCCATCAGAACCTTTTTGCGTTCCTTTTCGGAAAGCCGCTTGGCGATCTTGGCAGTGGTGGTGGTCTTACCGGAACCCTGCAGACCAACCATCATGACGATCGCGGGCGGCGCCACGTCCAGATTCAGCTCCGACGCCTCGGCACCCAGCATATCGACCAGCGCGTCGTTGACGATCTTGACGACCTGCTGGCCCGGCGTGACCGATTTCAGAACCTGAATGCCGATCGCCTGCTCGGTCACCTTGTCGATGAAATCGCGGACGACAGGCAATGCGACGTCCGCTTCGAGCAGGGCGATGCGGACCTCGCGCATCGCTGCGCGCACGTCCGCCTCATTCAGGGCGCCGCGTCCACGCAGGCGATCGAAGACACCGCCAAGCCGTTCGCTCAAACTATCGAACATCACATCACTCCAAACCCGTTGCCATAACGAATGGTTACAAACGCAAAATACGCCGGTGGGCGAAACCTCGCCGACCAGCGTGCGCCACGGCCACTTATGGGCTCAGCGCTCGTTTGCAACCTTCCATTCGGAACGATCGGTGGCGCGCTTAACCCAGCGCGCCGCTCCACGCAAGGTTTAACCTCTTCTACACCGGTTGCTGTCATGTCGCATGCCGGGATTTTCGGGGGTATGGCAAAATGGCCATCGGCATGTTGGGCGAAAGACGGCGTACGGCCGTCCGCAGAAAGGCCACGGCCGCCGCGTCTGCGCGACGCGATATCCTGACAGGCGGCGTTACGATCGCCGCGATCATATTGTTCACCGGCACGGGCGGCAGCGTCATCTCCTCGACGGTAAGGATGCTCGCGGGCGGGCACGCCAACGTCGATCAATTGCTGACGACCGCCATGCTCCTCAATATCGCCCTTATCCTGTTCGGATGGCGGCGCTATGCCGACCTTTCCCGGGAAGTGAAGGAAAGAAGCGCCGCTGAGGAGCGCGCGCATTACCTGGCCTCGACCGATCCGCTCACCGGACTTCTCAATCGGCGATCGATGACCGAGGAATGCACCGAATTGCTGGCTCTGGCCGCTCGCCAGCAGAAATCGGTCGCCTTGCTCGTGCTGGATATCGATCACTTCAAGACGGTCAACGACATCAACGGCCACATGATCGGCGACGCATTACTGAAAGTGGTTTCGGAAACGATCGAGGCCAATGTGCCGCCTATGGCGTTGACGGCCAGGCTTGGCGGTGACGAGTTCGCCTGCGCTTTCCTGTTCGATCCCGACGCATCCGGCCATGTCGACATTGTGGCGGAACGGATCGTGACGCAGCTTGCCTACCCCTGCAATGCGGCGGGCGTGATGACCCATATCAGCGCGTCGATGGGCCTCGCCCGATCCGATGCCGATTGCGATAACGTGGACGCGCTGATGCGGCGTGCGGACATCGCCATGTATGTGGCGAAGAATCAGGGCCGAAACCGCTATTACTGGTTCGATCTGTCGATGGAGCGGGAATTGAGGACCCGCAACGCCATCGAAACCGGCCTGCGTGAGGGCATACCCCGTGGCGAGTTCGTTCCTTATTACGAGCCGCAGATCGACCTGACGACCGGGCAACTGCATGGCTTTGAAATGCTGGCCCGCTGGCTGCACCCGACCGAAGGGCTGCTTATGCCCGACAGCTTCATTCCGGTTGCGGAGGAAAGCGGGCTTATTGGCGATCTGTCCCTATCCGTCATGCGGCAGGCTTTCCTGGAGGCCCGGAATTGGGACCATTCACTGATACTTTCCGTCAACATCTCCCCGTGGCAGCTGAAAGATCCCTGGCTCGCACAGAAGATCGTCAAGCTGCTGGTCGAAACGGGTTTTCCGGCTGACCGGCTTGAGGTGGAGATCACCGAAACGGCGCTGTTCGAAAATCTCGGCCTGGCCCAGGCGATTGTCAGCAGCCTCAAAAATCAGGGCATCCGCATCGCGCTTGACGATTTCGGCACCGGTTATTCATCGCTTGCCCATCTGCGCGCGCTGCCTTTCGACCGGATCAAGATCGACCGCAGTTTCGTCATGTCGATGAACGACAGCGCCGACAGTGCGGCGATCGTCAATGCGATCACGCGGCTTGGCACCAGCCTGGGCCTGCCGATTACCGCTGAAGGGATCGAGAACGGCGCGATCGAACAGCGGCTGCGCGACATTGGCTGTGCCAAGGGCCAGGGCTGGCATTTCGGCAAGCCGATGGAGGCAAGTCAGGTGCGGTTGATGCTGAGCGGCCAGGACATCAAAACCGAACGCCAGGCTGGCTGAGGAAAGCGATCTCCTCCGCCGTGCTGTTGCGGCCGAGTGTGTCGTTACGTTGGGGAAAGCGGCCGAAACGCTCGATCTGCTCGGCATGGCGCTTGGCAAAATCGAGCGACAGTTCATTGCCAAGCGTCGAAAACAGCTTCACCGATCGCTGCTGATCTTCCGTCGCCTCGGAATGCATGAACGGCATGTAGAGGAACTGGCGGCCTTCGTCGTCGAGCTGTTCATCCCATCCCTTGTCGATCGCCCCGCCCGCAAGCCGGCGCGCAAGCGGATCGGCCTCGAACGCCCGTGGATCGTCCCTGAAGATGTTGCGGGAAAACTGGTCGATCAGGATAATGGCGGCCAACGTGGTTCGCGCATTTCCGCTCCAGGCTGCGGGATCCGCCACCACCTGATCGCGCATCGTGGCAAACCGCCGCTTGATCGTCGCGTCCAGATCGGAATCCTTGGCGAAGCGCTTTTCCGGCGGCACTTCGCCGAACCAGAAAGACAGGACATCCTCCGCCCCCTGGTGGACTTGCGACGTTTGCATCCCTAGATCGCGGCTCATGCGCTTTGCTTTCCACAAGATGCACGGTCTGGGCAATGATTTCGTCGTCATCGACGCGCGCACGGCGCCGATGTCGATCGATTCCCGCCAGGCGCGCGCCATTGCCGACCGGCATCAGGGCATCGGCTGCGACCAGCTGATCCTGGTCGAGCCGTCGGATGTCGCGGATGCCCGGATGCGGATATTCAACGCCGATGGCGGCGAGGTCGAATCCTGCGGCAATGCCACGCGCTGCGTCGCGATGCTGATCGGCGAGACGAGCCGCATTGAAACCGCGGGCGGCATGCTGAGCGCAACGGCGAGTACCAACGCTGCGTCGGTCGACATGGGTGAACCGCGGTTCGAATGGGAGACGATCCCCCTCGCCTATGCAATGGACACGGCCGCAATGCCGGTCGGCTGGGAGGAGTTGACGAACGGCGCCGCCGTGAATGTCGGCAATCCGCATGTGATCTTCTTCGTGCCCGATACGGATGCCGTTGATCTCGAGCGGATCGGGCCGGTCATCGAGCATGACCCGCTTTTTCCCGAACGCGTTAACGTGAACGTCGCGACGATCGACGGCCCTGCCCATATCAGGCTGCGGGTATGGGAACGCGGCGCCGGGTTGACACGCGCCTGCGGCACGGGTGCCTGCGCGACGGCAGTCGCCGCCATCCGGCGCGGGCTGGTGCAGTCGCCCGTCACGGTCTCGCTGCCCGGCGGCGACCTGGAGATCGATTGGCAATCCGGCGGCACCATCCGCATGACCGGCCCCGCCACCCATGTGTTCACCGGCGAGGCGGAGCTGGACAGCTTCTCGTGAGCGGCCCCGAGCTGATTACCCTGGGTTGTCGCCTGAACATCGCGGAAAGCGAGACCATGCGCGCGTTGGCGGGCGATGCGGATGACCTGGTGATCGTCAATAGCTGCGCCGTCACCGGTGAAGCCGTGCGGCAAACCCGAAAGGCGATCCGCCGTGCCCATCGCGAGCGCCCCGATGCACGGATCGTCGTGACGGGGTGCGCGGCCCAGATCGACCCGGCGATGTTTGCCGCGATGCCGGAAGTCTCACAGGTTATCGGCAATCGCGAAAAGATGCGTGCCGAAAGCTTCTTCGCGCCCGAAAAGGTGCGCGTGTCGGACATCATGACGGTCCGCGAAACGGCGCCGCACCTTGCGACCAGCTTTGCCGAGCATGCGCGCGCTTTTGTCGAGGTGCAGAATGGCTGCGATCACCGCTGCACCTTCTGCATCATCCCCTATGGCCGCGGAAACAGCCGTTCGGCGCCTGCCGGTGCGGTGATTGACCGGATCAAGGCGCTGGCGGACAGCGGTTATCGGGAGATCGTGCTGACCGGCGTCGACGTGACCAGCTATGGCCCCGATTTGCCCGGCGCTCCTTCACTCGGCGACCTTGTCGAGCGTATCCTGCACCATGTCCCTGAATTGCCCCGGCTGAGGCTGTCCTCGCTGGATTCGGTGGAGATCGACGACCGCCTGTTCGACCTGATCGTGCATGAGCAGCGGGTGATGCCGCATCTCCATCTGTCGCTGCAGGCAGGCGACGACATGATCCTGAAGCGGATGAAAAGGCGGCATTCCCGGAACCAGGCGATCGAGCTGGTCGCGCGCATGAAGGCAGCGCGCCCGGACATCGCGATCGGCGCCGACATCATCGCGGGCTTCCCGACCGAGACGGAGGCGATGTTCGCGAACAGCCTGAAGCTGGTCGACGAATGCGATATCGTTTTCGGCCATATCTTTCCCTATTCGCCCCGTACGGGGACACCCGCCGCGTGCATGCCGCAAGTCGAGACGCATAAGATCCGCGAGCGCGCCCAACGACTGCGCGACGCATGCGAAACGCGCAAATCGGCCTGGCTCCGTAACCTGATCGGCACGCGTCAAAATGTGCTGGTGGAAAAGGATGGGTGCACCGGCCATGCGGAGAATTTTTCCCGCGTCCGCTTGTCCGCTCCCCGCAATCCGGGCGAGGATGATATCATGACGCTCGTCATCACCGGCGTTGAACATGACACGCTGATCGGCGAAAGGGCGGCATGAGCGACAAGACGCGTTGGCATGACAAATTGTTCGGCGGCTTCCGCCGGACGTCCGACCGGTTGGGCGAGAACCTGACCGGGCTGTTCACGAAATCCTCGCTTGACCGTGAGACGCTGGATGCGGTCGAGGAAGCGCTGATCGTTTCCGACCTTGGCCCGGCCACCGCCGCGCGGGTGCGCGACCGGCTGTCGGAAGGACGGTTCGAGCGTGGCCTCGATGAAGCCGGCGTGCGCACCGTGGTCGCCGAAGAAATCGCGAAGGTGCTGGCGCCTGTCGCGGAGCCTTTGGAAATCGACGCCTTTCCACGCCCCCAGGTCATCCTGGTGATCGGGGTCAACGGGTCCGGCAAGACCACCACCATCGCCAAGCTGGCGCACCTTTTCCTTGAGCAGGATTACGGCGTGATGCTGGCCGCCGGCGACACTTTCCGCGCGGCCGCCATCGGCCAGTTGAAGGTCTGGGCGGAGCGGATCGGCGTGCCGATCGTCACTGGCCCTGAAGGCGGCGATTCCGCCGGCATCGTCTGGGATGCGGTCAAGCAGGCGACCGCCACCGGCATCGACGTGCTGATCGTCGACACCGCCGGCCGCCTGCAAAACAAGCGCGAGCTGATGGACGAGCTGGCGAAGATCCGGCGCGTGCTCGGCCGGTTGAACCCGGAGGCGCCGCACGACGTTGTCCTGGTGCTTGATGCGACGACGGGCCAGAACGCCCTGTCCCAGATCGAGGTGTTCAAGGAAGTCGCGGGCGTCAGCGGGATCGTGATGACCAAGCTGGACGGTACCGCGCGCGGCGGCGTTCTGGTCGCCGCCGCCGAGAAGTTCGGATTGCCGATCCATGCGATCGGCGTCGGTGAGGGGCTAGATGACCTGCGCCCGTTCGACGCCCGTGAAGTGGCCGGCATCATTGCCGGTGTGGAGCCAAATCAGTGAACGCAACCAATCCCAACCCGCCCGAAACCGAAAAGATGAGCCCCGGCACGCGGATGGCGGTCGATTTCGGCCCGCTTGCCGTGTTCTTCATCGCCAACACCTTCGCACCCGACCCCAAGATCCTGAAAGTGCTGGTGGCGACCACCGCGTTCATGATCGCAACGGGCATCGCCATGGTCGTATCCCGCATGATCGCCGGGCGCATCTCGCCGATGCTGTGGATTTCGGGCGCGCTGGTGCTGTTCTTCGGCGGGCTGACGCTGTGGTTCCGCGACGAGACCTTCATAAAGATGAAGCCCACCGTGGTTTACGCGATGTTCGCGGTCGTGCTGAGCTATGGCCTCGCCACTGGCCGGCCGCTGCTCAAAATGCTGCTCGAGACCGCCTACCCCGGATTGACGGCGCGCGGCTGGCACAAGCTGACGGTGAACTGGATCGGATTCTTCATCGGCATGGCGGTGCTGAACGAGATCGTCTGGCGCACCACCAGCTGGGATTTCTGGGTGGGGTTCAAATTGTGGGGCGCCATTCCGCTGACGCTGCTGTTCGCTTTTGCGAACATTCCCATGCTGCTGAAGCATGGATTGAGCGCGACGGGGGAAAAGGCGCCGCCGCTGCCGCCCGAAGGTTAAGGCCCTCCCCACTGCGGAGAGGGCCTAGGCCTTTATCAGCCCTGCTGGTCGGCGCGGCTGACGCCGTTTCCGTCCAGATTTTCGGCAACGAACGACCAGTTGATCGCATTGTTCAGTAGCGCGTCGACATAGTTCGGACGCGCATTCTGATAATCCAGATAATAGGCGTGCTCCCACACATCGAGCGTCAGGAGCGGCTTCATGCCGTCATGCGCCACGGGCGAGTCCGCGTCGTGAAGCGAGGTGATCTTCAGCTTGCCGCCGTCCAGGACCAGCCAGGCCCAGCCGCTCGCGAAATGGCCGACGGCCTCGTCCTTCAACTGCTTCAACAACTCGGCGGTCGTGCCGAAATCCTCTTCGATCCGCGCCTTCAGCGCACCTTCGGGAGACTGCTTTTCGGGCGAGAGGCACAGCCAGTAGAAGCTGTGGTTCCAGATCTGCGCCGAATTGTTGAACAGGCCCTTGTTGCCCTTGTCCTTCGCGGCGCGGATCACGTCGCTCAGGCTCGCGCCTTCAAGACCGGCCGCAGGCGCCAGCTCGTTGGTCTTGTTCACATAGGCCTGGTGATGCTTGCCATGATGAAAATCGAACGTCTTTTCGGAGATGATGTCGCCGAACGCAGTCTTGGCATAGGGCAAAGCGGGAAGTTCAAAGGCCATGACGATTCTCCTCGATCGGGCGCTGGTTGACGTTGCCGCTGCTAACGCATGGCGCGGTCAAATGTCCCGCTTAATCTTTGCGAATCGCTCGCAAAACGGGCGTTTTCAGCCCGGGAGCAAGTCGTGCCGCCGCAAGGCATGGCGCAACTGATCATAGGTCAGCGAAAGCGCCTTGGCCGTCGCCCGCTGATTGAATCGGCAGCGGTTGAGCGCATCCTGGAGCAGACGCTTCTCATAGGCATCACAAGCCGCGCGAAAATCGGAAGGCGTCGCCTCTTCCGCCTCAACAGGCACGACCAGGCCCTCCTGCCTTTCGGGCACCATCGACCGGGCGGCCTCTCCCCGCGGCATCCAGGGCGAAGCGAACGGATCAAACTCGATCGCGTCGATCGGCCGTTCCGGATCGTCCCAGCGATAAACGGCGCGTTCGACGACGTTGCGCAGTTCCCGCACATTGCCCGGCCATTCATGGGCCAGTAGAACCGCTGCGGCATCGGCGGAAAAGCCGGGCCAGTGGGACCAGCCCAGTTCGGCTGCCATCCGACGCCCGAAATGATCGGCAAGCACGGGCACATCGCCTTCCCGCGCGCGAAGGGGCGGCAAGGTGACGACCTCGAACGACAGCCGGTCGAGCAGGTCGGCTCGGAACCTGTCCTTGACGACAAGCGCCGGAAGATTTTCATTGGTCGCCGCGACAATTCGGACATCCACCCGGACAGGGCGGCTCGAGCCGATACGGGTCACCTCGCCATATTCGACCGCGCGAAGCAGCCGTTCCTGCGCAGCGGCCGACAGGGTTCCAAGTTCGTCGAGGAACAGCGTTCCGCCGTCCGCCTCTTCGAACCGGCCGGCGCGCGCGCGCGTGGCGCCGGTGAAAGCACCGGCTTCATGGCCGAACAATTCCGCTTCGATCAGCGTTTCCGGCAGCGCCGCGCAGTTCATGACGATCAGCGGCCCATCCCAGCGCGGACTGAGGTGATGAAGGCGCTCGGCCACCAATTCCTTCCCGGTCCCGCGCTCACCGATGACAAGCACAGGACGGTTGAGCGCCGCAGCCCTGCTCGCCCGCTCCAGGGAATCGAGAAAGGCGGTCGATTGACCAATGGCCTGATTGTCGCGATCCATTCCGATGATATGGCGTAATTTGCTATATTTTAGCAAGAAATTTCCCGCAGCCACACTTCGCCGCGAAACATTTCTCAAGGATTTCCGCCAATTTCGAAAGTTGGCATGCGCCCTGCAATGCTTTTCCCGAACCGCTCAACAAGCGGGCTAGCCACCAAGGCCAAGCGTTCAGGGAGTTTAACATGTTCAAATTCGCAGGTCTCGACATGAAGCATACCGCCGCCGCGATCGTCTGCACCGTCCTGTTCAGCGCCACGTGCGTCCTGAGCGCGGTTGGTCCGGCCAAGGCCAACAGCACGGTTCACCCGGCTTCCCCCGTCGTCGTGCCACTGGCATGACGACATCACCCCGCCGGGGCGGGAGCCCCCTTGCCCGCCCCGGCAATTTTATTCTTCGTTGAGGAACGTCAAATGGGAATTTTCTCTCGCACCCGCGACATCATCGCCGCCAACGTCACCGATCTGCTGGACCGGGCCGAAGACCCGGCGAAGATGATCCGCATGATCATTCTGGAGATGGAAGAGACGCTGGTCGAGGTTCGCGCCTCCGCCGCGCGCACGATCGCCGACCAGAAGGAAATGCGCCGCCACATCGGCAAGCTGGAAAAGCTGCAGGAAAGCTGGACCGAAAAGGCCGAGCTTGCGCTTTCCAAGGGTCGTGAGGACCTGGCCAAGGCCGCGCTGGTCGAAAAGCGCAAGGCAACCGACATGGCGGAACAGCTTGAGAGCGAAATCACCGTGCTGGACGATGCACTGCGCGCCTCCGAAGCCGATATCGCCAAGCTGCAGGCCAAGCTGCGCGAAGCCCGCGCTCGCCAGAATTCGATCGTCACCCGGCTGGAATCGGCCCAGAACCGTCAACGGATGCGCGAGATCTATGCAGGCCCCAAGGTGGACGAAGCCTTTTCCCGCTTCGAAATCCTGGAGCGCCGCGTCGACATGGCCGAGGGCCGCGCGGATGCGGCCGGTTTCGGCGCCGCGCCGAAGTCGCTTGAGGAAGAGATCGCCGACCTGCGCGCAAGCGATCAGGTCGAGGCGGAGCTTGCGGCGATGAAGGCCCGGAACGCCGGCAAGGAGGGCTGAATCAATGGAGGATGTCCTCGTCCCCGTCTTTGTCTGCGGGTTCCTGTTCATCGGGATGCCTTGGCTGATCCTCCACTATGTCACCCAGTGGAAGCGCGCCGGCGGCATGACCCGGGAGGATGAGAACCTGCTGGATGAACTGCACGACACCGCCCGGCGGCTCGATGAAAGGCTCCATACGATCGAGCGCATCATCGCCGCGGACAACCCGCAAGCCGACATCCGGCATTCGATGCCGGAAACGTTCGAAACCCGTAATCGGGGAGAGATGAAATGACCGCCAGCCGCACCAACTTCTATCTCGACAAGCAGAACGCCAAATGGCTGGGCGTCTGCGCCGGGATTGCCGACTATACCGGCATCGACGTCACCTGGGTTCGCGTCGGCACCGTCATCCTGACGCTGATGGGCGGCTTTCCGTGGACGCTGATCGCTTACTGGATCGCCGCATGGCTCGCCAATCCGAAGCCGATGGGGCTGTACAGTGACCCGGAGGAGGCCAAGTTCTGGCAGGGCGTCCGCCGATCCCCCGCGCGATCGGCAGGCGATGTCCGGGCAAAGTTCCGCGACATCGACCGCCGCCTGGCCAATGTGGAACTCCACTACACCAGCCACAACAGCCGGCTGGCCGATGAGATCGACAGCCTACGCTGATCGAAGCGGGAACGCCGTTCGTCGAAAGCAGATGCAAGCAGCAGCCCTTAGGCTGACCAATTGAACAAAAGGCAAAGGAACCTAGACGATGTTCGATAATCCGTTCTCGATGGTGGTTGGGATCGTGGCCATCATTTCGATCGCCGGTGTCCTTCGCGCGAAATACGGGGCGCACCGCCACTGGAGAGGACCGCACGCTGGCGCGGACGATGCAGAAGCAACCCGCCTGCGCGAAGAAGTCCGCACCCTGAAGGAACGGGTCGCCGTGCTGGAAAGGCTGGCGACGGACCATACGAGCAGCCTGGATCGCGAGATCGAAAGGCTTCGATCGGGCGATAACGTCTGATCGGACAAGAAGAATCGAAAGGGACGAAGATGACCGACCCTGTTCTATACGTAACAGTCGCAGTCGCGAGCCTTGCCGGACTGGCGATGAGCCTGGCGGCCGCCCTGCGGGGATGGCACGGATGGCTGGAACTGAAGCAGCTGGAACTGAAGCATGAGCGGGTGGAGCCTACCATGCCGTCCACTGCCGGATCGCGGATCGAGATCGCGGATCTGAAGGAAAGAATCCGCAAGCTTGAAGCCATCGCCGCCGGCGTTGACCTGTAACCCGTCGTCATCCCCCAAACATTGGGGGATGACGCATCGGCCATTGCACCCTAAGTGGCCGCCATGTCCCCTTCCCTCTCCGACATCTATGCCGACTATGAGTTGCTGGAGCCTGACGATCGTTATCGGTTGCTGATCGACCTCGGCCGCACGCTCGACCCCATGCCCGATCCGCTGAAGACGGATGCGACGCTGGTCCGCGGCTGCTCTGCTGCCGTGTGGGTTTACCCAACGAAGGACGGTAGCCGGCTGCATTTCCTGGCGGACAGCAACGCCGCGATCACCAAGGGCATCATCGCACTTGTCCTGCTGACGGTTCAGGATCGCACGCCGGAAGAGATTCTTGCCACCGATATCGAAGGCCTGCTCGCGCCGTTCGACCTGAAAAACCAGCTAAGCTCGAACCGGACCCAGGGCATCCCCAATATGATCGCCTTGATCCGCGCGACGGCAGAGCGTTACGCCGTTTGATCCGCGCGCTTTAGTTATTTCCATCCGCCGGAATATCGAGCTTCGCAACGATCTCCCGAACGTCGGTGCCCGGACGGATCAGCAGCCAGCTTCCGCTGTTGCGCCCGTCGATCATCGTGACGGCGTGATTGGGGCAAACGCCCAGGCATTTCGTCTCGATGATGCCGATATCGGCCTTGCGCTTGCGCCCGCCGCCAAGTTCGGCCTTCAAGACCTTGGCGAGCGATGTTCGGCCTTTGGGGCCAAAGCCGCCGCCCACCTTCTTCGTGCATTTCTTGCAGATCAGCAGCGCGGTGCGCCAGTTGGAGCGTATGTGGCTCTTCACGCCGCGCGGCGTTCCTCGGCGCTTCGAAGAACTTCATAAGCGGCCTGAATGGCCTGGAAGCGCACCGCAGCGTCGGCATCACCGGGGGCGACATCCGGGTGATTGGCTTTCGCCAGCCTGCGCCACGCGGCCTTGATGGCCTCAAAATCCGCATCGTTTTCAAGTTCCAGCACATCGAGCGCCCGCATCTCGTCGCGAGACCGGGTGCCGTCGCCTGGTCCGCCCCAGCCATGGTAAGACGCCTCACGGAAACCACCGGCGTCGCGGCGCTCATTGGCTTCGCGCTCCGCCGCTTCTTCCGGAGTCAGCCCTTGGAAATAATCCCAGTTGCGGTTGTATTCCGCCGCATGCCGCTCACAGAAATACCAGCGTTCCCGGCTGTTCGGCGCCTTGGGAGCCGGCCGATCGCCGGGTTCCTCGCAGCCATGACGATCGCACAGGCGCACGGTCGTCGCCTCACGCGCGGTGCCATAGCCGCGCCAGCGGGGAAACCCCCAGTCATAGGATCGGGAAGAACGTGACATGGAAGGTGCAGAGATAGGCGATATGGCCCCGCAAGCCAATGGCGCGGATCAAAGATAGGCGATCAATCGGCCCAATATGGCCACGATGATCCAGACGATGATCGATCCGCCAGCCATGATCCGTGCCGCCGCCGGCACTTCTTCATCCCAATCGACCAGCCGTTTCTGCCACAGCCAGCGGAAGGCGAGCGCATTGGCCACGGCAAGCGCAACCAGCATGATTTTCCAACGAAAAGCGAAGGATGCGACAAGGGTCGGCGCATCAGACGCAAACATCACGGTTCCGCTGAGAAACATCAGCACGAGCCCGATCATGGCAAGCGGCGTGACGGCCCTGGACAAGGGAACAAGGGGCAATGAACGAAACGCCCCAACCAACCGAAGGTCGAGCAACCCAATGCCACCGATCAGCAGGATGACGCCAAGCACATGCATGACGTTCGCAAAGGGATAGGCGACGGGCGACACCTGCGCCCATTGGCCGAATGCCGACGCATCGACACCCGCGGCGAATGCCGTCAGCGCATCAGCCATCCGGTCAGCGCAACTCGACAGTCTTGTCGCCGGCGATGACGCGTTCGATCCGCATTTCAGGCGTTCCGTCGCGGCGCGGATAGCCGACCAGCGTGACCGTCTGCTTGGGACCGATCATCGCCTGGGTCAGCCCCCGCGCTTCCATGCGCGAAACCGGGGCGAGGACGACATCCCATTGCTTGCCCTGATATTGAACCTTGGCAGTGCCATGGGGGTTGGCCCAGCGCACGCCGGTCAACGGCGCAGACAGCTTGATGGTTTTCGCCTCGTCATAGGTGCTCCAGCCATGATGAGCCAAAGCTGCGGAAGGAATTGCGAGCGCTGCGGCGACAGCAATCATGAAATCGCGTTTCACGGCACTTCTCCTATCTGCCGCTCCGATCAACGACCGGAGGCGGGAAAATATCCGAACGGAACCACCTTGTTCTCGGCATCATGCCCTATGTCGGCCCTGCCGAGATAGGAGATGCCCGAAACAGCGCACCAGTGCCGCGACACCATCTCTTCATCCTCCCCGAAATCGACATCGTTTTCGGGAATCTGGCTGCATCGGCCAAGCCGTATTCCGGCAACCCGGCGTATCCCAGGATTGCTGGTGATGTGGCACAGCGCGCGGTCGATAGCATACATATATTCGGACACTTCCTCCAGCATCAGCACATGGCCGCGCAGATCGGGCTGATGCGGCGTGCCGATCAAATGGCTGAGGATGGTGATGTTGAAGGCGGCATATTGCGCTTCCGGTACGATGGAAGGCTCAAGAGCATCGCCCTCCCGCCCCGTCAGCCAGTCGAGTGCCCGTGCGACCGCCCGTTCCCCGTCATCGCGCCGGATATCGTTGGGGATCGGGCCATGCGCGACCTTGCACCCATGGCGGTAAAGCGCCGCCAGCAGGGTCCCCCCATCACTATAGCCCATATAGGTTTTCGCCAGCGCCGCCTGATCCAGCCTGTCCATCACCAGATCGACAATGCGGCACGACCCGTAACCGCCCCGCGCGAACCAGACGGCATCCAGCGCAGGATCGTTCGCCATCTCGATAAAGGCGGCGGCACGCTCCGCATCCGTCCCCGCAAAATGGTTATGCGAAGCGAAGCATTGCGGGTGGAAGCGCAGTTCGGGCGCATCCCTCCCAAAACGAGCGACCGCGAGCGCGTTCACGTTCGTCGCCACATCGGTGTCGATCCGGCAGCTTGGCGCGACGATGCCGACCCTGACCCTGTTCATTCGCCTGCCCGCTTGTCGATTGACTGGAAAGTGTTGATAGCGTCGGCGGATGAGCGAAGACAAATCCTACTTTTTCTGCGGCATCGGTGGCAGCGGCATGCTCCCCCTCGCCTGCATCGTCCGTGCCAGGGGCGAAACCGTCGCCGGATCCGATCGGTCGCTCGACCAGGGCCGCACCGCACCGAAGTTCGATTTTCTCCGCGGTTTGGGGATTGCCCTGTATCCCCAGGATGGAAGCGGCGTGACCAGCGCCAGCCAGATTCTTGTCGCCTCGGCTGCGGTGGAAGACAGCGTGCCGGACGTACAGGCGGCCATGCGGGTCGGCGCGGCACGGGCCAGCCGGGCGGGATTGCTTGCCGAACTGGTGAACGGGGCGGCCACCAGCATCGCGGTTGGCGGCACCAGCGGCAAATCCACCGTGACAGGCATGATCGGTTGGATTCTTCACCAGGTGGGTCGCAACCCGACCGTCATGAACGGCGCGGTCATGAAGAATTTCGCGACGCCCGACGCTCCTTTCGCCAGCGCGCTGGTCGGCGATTCGGCCCTGTTCGTGAGCGAGGTCGATGAAAGCGACGGATCGATCGCACTCTATACGCCGACCATCGCGGTGCTGAACAACATCTCCCACGACCATAAGTCGATGGACGAGCTTCATGCGCTGTTCGCCAACTTCGTCGGGCGCGCGTCAACCGCGGTCATCAACCTCGACAATGCCGAAAGCGCGAAACTGGCGGACGAGACGCATCCCGGCCGGGTCATCACCTATGGTTTCGATCATGCCGAGGCCACATTGGCCGGCAGCAATGTCCGGGAGCGCCCGGACGGCATCGATTTCGAGGTGCGGACCACGGATGACGGAGAGGTTCATGTCAGCCTGGCCGTGCCGGGACGCCACAACGCCTCGAATGCTTTGGCGGCGATCGGTGCGGCCATGGCGGCTGGCATCGAACTAAAGGAGGCGGCGTCGGCACTTTCCAGCTTTGCCGGATTGAAGCGGCGCATGGATGTGGTCGGAACCGCAAATGGTGTGACGGTGATCGACGATTTCGGGCACAATCCCGACAAGATCGCCGCGATATTATCGACGCTTCATGCGTTTCCGGGGCGGCTGATCGTCTATTTCCAGCCCCACGGCTATGGCCCGCTGAAAACGATGAAGGACGAACTGATCGACTGCTTCGTCAGAGGCTTGTCCACGGATGACGTTCTGATCCTGCCCGATCCGGTCTATTATGGCGGCACGGTGGATCGCGAAGTGGGCAGTGAAGCAATCATAGCGGGCGTGGTGGCCGGCGGGCGGAAGGCAGAGCATGTCCCCGAACGGGCAGCCGGCGGTGATCGGCTGGTGTCGCTGGCACAACCGGGCGATCGCATCATCATCATGGGCGCGCGCGACGATACGCTATCCAGCTTTGCAGCAGAGGTGCTTGGACGGCTGAAAGGATAGGAAATGGCGGCAATGACCTATTGCACGGTCGGATCAAACCGGCTGGAAGAAGCGAAGCGCTTCTACGACGCATTGCTGGGATTTGCCGGGATCGCCGTGTTTTCAGAGCATCGATCGGGTGGCCGGGTCTATGGCAATGGCGCGCCGAATTTTGCCGTGGTGGGACCTTTTGACGGAAATCCGGCCACCGTGGGCAACGGCACCATGGCCGGCTTCAACTTCGGCACGCGGACAGAGGTGGACGCTTTTCACGCCAAGGCACTGGAGCTTGGCGGCACGGACGAAGGCGCGCCGGGCGTGCGCCGTTCAGGGCTCTATTTCGCCTATTTTCGCGATCTGGACGGCAACAAGCTGGCGGCCCACTGCCTCGACTGAGCTGAAGCCAATCGCGCGGGGCTCAGAGCCCCTTTGCTTGGCATTTCTCAAACAATAGCTGGACGCGCGGGTCGTCCGCGCCGTGTTGAGTACGAAAGCGTTCCTTGTTCGAGCAGGCTCGTACCTGCTCAGCGGTTACGCCAGCTCGCCGGGCATCGTAGGCCTTTTTCTGCCGCATCGTCGACCGGACGAGTATGCGATTGCGTTCGTAGTCAGCACTCTGCTCAAGTTGGCTCGTATCGTACTGAGCCAGCGCAGGCGGCGTAAAAGCAAGGAGGCTAGCGACGGTGCAATACGCCATACTTTTCATACCAGCCTCCATTTCCACGCATCCCATAATCGAAAAAGATGGTCGTTTGACAGCCTTCCCCCCGAATTGTTGTTTCTTTGCGTTGAAGCGTTTCCGCCAAAGAGATGCAGAAATTTTTAGCGCCAGAGGGTCTATAAGCCGGGTTCTGTCCTCCCTTTCGGGATGTGCGACCATTCCTCTAGGCGACGGATTGCTCCGCCGCTCAAGCAACCAACCCGGGCGACGGGCCGGAACAGGCCCATATGCCGCCCCTATTCGGTTTTGCTCCCGGTGGGGTTTGCCATGCCGTCCCCGTTACCGGGGCCGCGGTGCGCTCTTACCGCACCCTTTCACTGTCACCTGGCCGAAGCCGTGGGCGACCTGCTCTCTGTTGCACTGTCCCTGGGGTTGCCCCCGCCGGGTGTTACCCGGCACCGTTGTTCCGTGGAGCCCGGACTTTCCTCGCCGCATTTCTGCGCCGCGGCCGCCCAACCCTCTGGCGCGCCCTATCTAGTCGTCCCCTTGCGGTTTGGGAAGGAGAAGCGCCAGCAGGATGGACCGGCACTCCGCATCCACCTCCCCGTCGATCAGTTCGGGGCGGAAGCGGCGCTGAAATGCACGAATGGCTGCCATCGGTTCCGATACGTCATAACCGAAGCGCTCAAGCGCCAGCAGGAAGCCGCCCTCGCTCCAGTTCGGATCCATCAGCCCCCTGGTCGGACGCGGCAGGGCCAGCCTGCGCTTCGCCAGCTCATGCCAGGGAAAAAGCTCACCCGGATCGACCTTGCGCGCAGGAGCGATGTCGGAATGACCGACGACGTTGCCGCGGGTAATGCCGTGGCGTTCCTTGATGTCGGCGACCAGCGGGATGAGAGCCGCGATCTGCTCGTCAGGAAACGGCCGGTATCCCCATTCATGGCCGGGGTTGACTATTTCGATGCCGATCGAAGCGCTGTTCACGTCAGTGATGCCGCGCCAGTGTGATCGCCCGGCGTGCCAGGCACGATATTCTTCCTTCACCATGCGGATGATCTGACCGTCCTCGGTGATCAGATAATGCGCCGATACCTTCGCATCGGCATCGGTCAGCCGGTCGATCGCGGAGGCCGCATCGGGCATGCCCGTATAGTGCAGTACCACCATCGTCACCGGCAGGGAGCGCTCGTCGAAATTAGGTGACGGCGTCTCGATCATTTCCGGCATTGCTGGCTTCCTTCACTCTGGCCGAACGGATGGTGACGATCGCCACGCCGGTCAGCGTCACGACACCGCCCAAAATCATCAGCGGCGTCAAGGGTGTCGAGAAGAACAGCGATGCCGCGACCACGGAAATGACGGGCGCACCCAGCGTCAACGGGACCACCGAACTCACCGGATGCCGCTGCAACAGCCACGACATCGAACCATGCCCCAATATGGTCGATCCCACCGCCGAAAAGACCACCCAGCCGAAGCTGGCGAGCGGAATATTCGGGATATCGCGGACGGCATTCGGCTCGAACCACAATGCGAAGGGCGCGAGCACGACGGTGCCCAGCAGCCCCATCCAGGCATAGATGGTCAGCACGGGCACGCCGATCAGGCCGCGTTGGATCAACGAGCTGATCGCCCAGATGAAGCTGCCGACGGCGGTCAGGCCGATGCCGGGCAGCTCCCGCGCCGCATTCGGATCGAAGACCAGCAGACCCACGCCGGCCATCGCCAGAAAAATGCCGGACAGGCGGATGATGTGAATCCGTTCCTTCAGGACCGCAACGGCGAGCAGCATCGAAAACGGCACGCCCAACTGCCCTGCTATCGCAAGAGCGCTGACATTGTCCGACACGGCAAGCGACAGGTTTATCATCAGATAAAACAGGCCGCCCGACAGAAAGCCGAGGATGACAAGGACGTGCATTCGCCCCGGTATCAATCGCAACGCCGGCAGGCAGACGAGCAGCACCAGAAGCTGGCGGAGCATCGCCGCGGTCAAAGGCGCGATCGTCTCGACGGCCATTTTCACCGCAATGATGTTCAATCCCCACATCAGGTTCATGACCGCCGCGACGGCATAGTCGCGCGGTCCGAATCCGGGAGAGGACGGGCTGCTCATCGTGACGCCTTACCGGCCCGGCGGTTAAGATTGAACAGCCGATCAGGCGGCGTGCGTTTGGCAGGCGGCCGTGGTGCGCCGATACAGGCCGCGATTATCCGATTCCGGCAGGAACGCGTCTGTCATGCCCATGATCGTTTCGCCGGCCCCCAGCATCAGACAACCATCCGGTGCGATCGCCGCCGCCAACCGGGCAAAGGCAGATCGCCGACGTTCCGGGAAGAAATACAGCATCACGTTTCGACACAGGATGATGTCGAACGGGGGAACGGAAGTGACGGATTCGAGCAGGTTCTGACGCTCAAAGCTGATGCGTTGGGGAAGGTCGGGCTTCACCTGCCAGCAGTCCCCTTCCTGATCGAACCAACGGAGCATGTTGTTGACCGGCAGACCGCGCTGGATTTCGAAGCGGGAATAGCGCCCTTCCCGGGCCCTGCCGATCGCGGCGCCGGAGACGTCGGTCGCGTGAATTTCGATGGCCCACCCTTCCCAACGCGCAGGCGCATTGGCGAACAGCATTGCGAGCGAATAAGCCTCCTGCCCCGTCGAACATCCCGCCGACCAGATGCGCAGCCGGCCGTTTCTGGCCGCGCGCATCCGCTCAATCCCACCCGTCTCGAGTTGCTTGAACAGGGCATGGTCCCGAAAGAATGAGGTCTCGTGATTGAGCAGCGCCTCAACGACGCGATCCGCCAGCGCGGGATCGGAATTGCGCATCAGTGCCGCCACAAGGTCGTCGAGCGAGGCGAAGCCACGTTCCAGCATCAGCGGTCGGAGCGTGATCTCGATACACCAGATGCGCGCCGGTGCGATCTGCTGGCCGGTTCGTGCTTCCAGCAATTCGGCAAGGTACCGGCGTGCGCGATTTTCGATGGTCATCACACTGCCCCCTGACGCTGCAGGATCAGCTCGGCGAGCTGATCGGGCGGCAGAACGACGCTGGCAAGTCCCGCGCTCACGATCGCGCCCGGCATGCCCCAGACGACCGAGCTTTCGCGATCCTGCACAAGCAGATCACCGCCGGCGCGGGCAAGCACGGCAGCGCCCAGCACGCCATCCCGCCCCATGCCGCTCAGGATGATCCCAATGGCGGTCGCGCCGAAGACGTCGGAAACGCTGGCAAGCATCGGATCGACGGACGGCATGCATCCATTGTCGACCGGATCGGAAACGATCGTGGCGACCACCCTGCCCCTCACCGACTTGCAGCAGAGATGTCCCTCACCCGGCGCCACCAGAATATGTCCGCGCTCCAGCAAGACGCCATTCTGGGCGACTTTGGTGGGCCGTCCGGAAACTCCGCAGATCTGGCTGGCGAAGAAGGGCATGAAAACCGGCGGCAGATGCTGGGTGATCAGGATCGGTGCATCGAACGACCTGGGCAATGCGCGCAGCAGATTGGACAGAGCGTGAAGGCCGCCGGTCGATGCCCCGATCGCCAGGCATTCGACGGGTCCCGAGGCCAATGGGCGGAGCACGGCGGGCGGCATCGCCGCCATATTTCCGCCCGGCGCGGGCGGATATGGAGCCGAACGTGCGTGGCCGATCCGGGCCAATTTTTCGAACAACGCCTCGGCAAAATGCCCACCGAATGCGCTTGCGGTCGGCTTCGCCAGCGTATCGGCCGCACCCAGGGTCAATGCCTGCATCGTGGCGGCAGCCCCTTCGTCGCAGGCGGAAGAAACGATCAGGACCCGTGCGCCCTCACTGGCGGCCAGCAATGCGGGCAGCGCTGTCAGCCCGTCCATTCCCGGCATTTCGATATCGAGAAGGATGATGTCGACATTTCGCCGGGAAAGGAACGCCAGGGCCGCGTCCGCGCTGGACAATGTCGCCGCGATCTCGAAATCCGGCCGGGCAGCGATCATGCGGGCAAGCACAGCACGGGCGACCGCACTGTCATCGACGATCAATAGGCTGATTGGCCTGTCCGCTGCTCGCGGATTAGGGCGAGTGCCGTGAAAGCCCGTCGCCACGTCGGATCAGGCAAGACCAACGATCTGGAGCTTGCTGGCCAGCGTGTCCCGATCGAACGGCTTCATCACATATTCGTCGGCCCCCGCCTCCATCGCTGCGCGGATGTGGGCGATGCCGTTTTCCGTGGTGCAGAACACAACTTTCGGACGCGGGATCATCTGCGTGCTCTGAAGCGCGCGGAGAAATTCCATGCCGCTCATGACAGGCATGTTCCAGTCCAGCAGAACCACGTCAGGCGGTGTCGTCTGGCACTTGTCGAGCGCATCGCGCCCATCTTCCGCCTCGGCAACCTGGAAATTGAGCGTTTCCAGAATATGGCGTGCGACCTTGCGGATGACTTTCGAGTCATCGACGACGAGGCATGTCTTCATTTTTATTTCCCGACCTGTTTTCCGGTGCGACCCGAGAATGTGACGATCCTCTGTAGGTTCGGCTTTAAAGGGAAAAACTTAAGCAGCTATTTCGAGAGGGCCGGAAATAAGCCGGACCGGATCGATCAGCAGCAGGGATTCGCCCTCAAAATCCAGCAATCCCACGGCAACGCGCGCCCACCCGGCCGCCAGACGCATGGGAACGGGATGCGGATCGTCCTCGATGATCCGCGCATCCTCGATCGCGCCGACCAGCAGGCCATAGCGATGACCGTCCACATCCATCACGACGGCACGCGTCGGCCGGCGAGCGGATGCCTTGAGGCCAAGTGCGCGCTCGCCGCAGACGATGGTCAACACACGGCTGCGAACGGCAGCCAGGCCCGCGATATGCGGAGCAGCCAGCGGTACAGGCGATAGCCGCGCAATATCGACCACTGAATCCACCACCGCAGCCGGAATGGCGACCGGCTGGCCGGCGATCGTCGCGACGAGATAAAGCTTTTCCATCAGGCTCTCCGCGCCGAAACACGTGTCTGGAGCGCGGCGAGCAATCCCGGCCGGTCATAGCGATAGATGCTGTCGTCCCCGACATGGGAAATCGGCCGATCCGCCCGCAAACGAATGAGCGGCGTGTTCTCCGGCAGAGGAAGGGGCTGCGCGTTTGTCGAAGCGATCATCACGTCGGCTTCCATCGACTCAGCCTCTCCGGCGAACGCGACGCGGTATCCCGCGGATTCAACCAATGGGCGCAATATCTCACGCATCCAGCGATCGTTGCTGTCGAGCAGCAGACACAACGGTGCCTGGCGCGCAACCAAAGGTGCAACCGAGGTCTGATTTGCAAACAGCCAATGCGGATCGAGCAATTCAGCCGGCTCGCCGTCGACAAGGGCGGCCCCGGCGACCGGTCCCGGTGCGCCTGCCTGCTCGATGACGATCGGGAAAGAGACAATGTCGATCACCTCCTGGATTGCATAGGCCAGTTCTGTGGTTCCATCCGTAAGCCGCAGAATCTTCATGCTTTTTGTGCCAGGCATCCGATCGATTCCCAGCAGCGGCAGCAGGCGGTCGTCAATGGCGACGCGCAGTTGCCCCGCGGAATGGCTGACGCGATCGGCAGGCACCTCTTCCAGCCGTTCGATCACGGATAGACGGATGCCACAGCGCACACCCCGAAAATCCTGGAACAGCAGGGTCGAGGCTCCTTCCTCGATCTCTTCCGTATCATTGGCCGGAATCGCCAATGCCGGTGCCGCCGTGTCGGTATCGACGCCCGCCCGGTCGGCAATGCCGCCAATATCGAGCAACAACATCGGCATTCCGCTGTCGGGCAGAGTCTCGCCCGCATAAACCCCGGTCGCCATGACAGCGGGGGAAACAGGCTTGATCACCAGTTCCTCATGATCCTGTACCGTCGCCACGCCCAGGGCATAGCGGCTGCCGTTGGCGGCCCTCAACACCACCAGGGTTCGGCCTTGGTCGGCGATGGGGGCCTCCATCTCCAGCACCGTCTCAAGATCAAGCAGAGGCAGGGCACGGCCGCGGATCGTCGCAATCCGGGCATCCCCCACATTTTCAATGCGAAGGGCTTCGCTGCCATCATGCATAATCTCGTCGATCGCGGATCGCGGAATGGCAAAATTCTGTTCGCCGGCCGTCACCGTAAGCGCTGCGATGATCGTGAGCGTAAGCGGCACCCGAATTGTCAAACGCAGGCCCAGGCGCGGACGATTGTCGATCTCGATCGCACCGCCGATCCGCTCGATATTGGATTTGACCACGTCCATCCCGACGCCGCGCCCGGAAATCGCGCTGACATGGTCGGACGTGGTGAGCCCTGGATTGAAAATCAGGGCCGCGCGCGCGGATGGCGGCAAGGCATCGGCCGCCTGCATGGAAATGATGCCGGATCCGACCGCGCGACCGAGCAGCTTATCCTCGTCAATTCCACGGCCGTCATCACTGACTTCGATGACGATCTGATTGCCGGATTGCCGCGCGCTGACGCTTAAGCGGCCTGCGGCCGGCTTGCCCCGCCGGGCGCGTTCGTCGGGCGCCTCGATACCATGATCGATCGCGTTGCGGACCATATGGACCAAAGGATCGCGGATCAGCTCGATCATCTCGCGATCCAGCTCGACATCGGCGCCTTCGATTTCGAGCGTGACCGCCTTCCCCAATTCCGTCGCAATATCGCGAACGGTGCGTGGCAAGGCGCTGAACAGCTTGTCGATGCGTTGCATCCGCGTCCGGCTGATCGCATCGCGCATCTCGGCGACACAGTTGGACAGCCGGTCGAACGCCCCCTCGATACCGGGGTCGATCGCAACGCCGCGAAGTTGGCGGGACAGTTCGTTGCGAGCCAGCACCATGTCGGAAACGCCGCTCATCATCTGGTCGAGCAGGTCGAGCGGTACCCTGATGCTGCGCGTCGGCGCGCGCTTTGCCATCGCCGCATGCAGGGCCGACGCAGCCGCGGGCTTCCCTTCTTCCGACAAGGCGGCAATCAGCAGATTGTCATCGCTGTCCGGCAAAGGTTCTCCGGCGTCCAGCGCCTCCGTTAGTTCACCGATCCGGTCGATGATGGCCAGCACGGCGCTGACCAGCGCGGTATCGGGCTGACGCCGATTGGCCCGCAGGTCCGACAGGACATCTTCGGCGGCATGGCTCAGGCGCTCGAAACGGGGCAGATCGAGGAAACCGCAGCTTCCCTTGACGGTGTGAACGAAACGAAAAATCGAATCCAGCCGCCCGCGATCGTGCGGATCGGCTTCCCACGCGATCACCTCACCCGACAACGCCTCGAGCGTGTCGCGCGTTTCAGCGATGAATTCGCTCAGAAGATCGTCCATGCCCCCCAATCCGTGTGCAAACGGAGGATGCTTCCATTGACGATCAGCAGTTAAAGAGGCGTTTACCCGGCGTGATTTCCAAGCGTCGCGCCGAAGACCAGAAATGGATCGGCAGCATCGGAAACCTGGACGCTTCCGCCGCTTTCCCGAGCGAGACTGTGGACGAGCCAGGCGGCCGCCGCGCGTGGGGTGAGGGCCGCTTCCGCGACATCGCCCTGCAGTGCGGTGCGTAGTTCGGGATCGAGGACCAGCCGGGGGCCCTCGGCACGGATCACGATTTCCGTGCGGTTTCCGGCAATTTCAGCGCCCACGTCCAGGCGCCCGCCCCGCACCAATGCGTCGCCCGCGATCAGAGCGAGGTTCAGCAGCACCTTGATCGCAGTCTTGCTGAGGGTCGGCTCGTTGACCATCCAGCCGATTTCCGTGCGGCCATCGGCACCGAACAGGCCCTCGATAGCGGTGCGCGCCTCGCGACTGTCGACGGCATCGCCAAAACCGCCGGCCGCGCCAAAGGCCAAACGGAAGAATTTCAGCTTGTTTGCCGATGCGCGGGCGCTTTCCGCCAACAGGTCGAGGCAACGCGCGCGCATTTCGGGATCATGCTCGTCCGCCAGCAGCTCCAGACCATTGTTCAGAGCGCCCACGGGGCTCAGCAGGTCATGACACAGGCGCGAGCAAAGCAGGCTGGCAAAATCGACGCTGTTAATCGTCATGTCGGGCAGAAATCCTCATTCGGGACCGCCCTTGTGACGATTACGGTTCATGGATGCAAGTCGTTGCGGCAAATGGGCCGGTTTGCTTCAATCGGGCTGGACGCGCATTGCAACGGGGCGGAACGCGCCTGCGATCTCCCCGCCCTGAATCGCCTGAAACAGCGCTGCATCTTTCCCCGCGACGATCAGCCACAAAAGTTCCGGCTCGGCCGAAGCGGCGTCCTTGGCGGACGGAAATGCATGGCCGGACGGGTGGGAATGATAGTGGCCGACCAGCTTGGGGCCGCCAGCCCTTTCCGCCCGGTACGCCGCGATCAGGGCAGAGGGATCGGCCTCGAAATGCGTGGAGGGATCAGGATGAACATTCCTAACTGGCTGGATAGCCTTGATTTGATGGAGATCGCCGAACAGCAATCCGCATATTTCGCGATCCGGCTCGGCTTCCGCATAGGCCAGCACGCGGTCCAGCAGCGACCTTGAAATCAGCGTTTCCATCACCACATTCCCTAGGCAATGCAAGCGGGGGAGTCGATCATCAGAGCCGTGGTGCCGCAGGATGCGGCAGGATGGCGATTGGATCGGGCGCTTGCCGCCGCTCTCCCCGATTTTTCACGCGAACGGCTGAAAACGCTTATCAGCGCCAACAATGTTTCGGGCGTGAATGGCGCGCCGGCGCGGGACCCGTCTGCAAAGGTCAATCCGGGTCAGACGTTCGAGATCCGCGTTCCGGCGCCCCGGCCGTTGGACAACGAAGCGCAGGAAATCCCGCTGTCCATCGCCTATGAGGACGAGCATCTGATTGTCGTCGACAAGCCCGCCGGCCTCGTCGTTCACCCGGCAGCGGGCAACCCGGACGGAACGCTGGTCAATGCGTTGCTCCACCATTGCGCGGGACGGTTGTCCGGCATTGGCGGCGTGGCCCGGCCGGGGATCGTCCACCGGATCGACAAGGACACATCCGGCCTGATGGTCGCCGCCAAGAGCGACAAGGCACATGAAGGGCTGGCCAGGCAATTCGCCGCGCACAGCATCGACCGGCGATACCAGGCGATCGTCAGCGGCATACCCAATCCCACAGAAGGGACGGTGGATGCCCCGCTCGCCCGGTCCGCCACCAACCGCAAGAAGATCGCGATCGTGAACGATGGTCGCGGCAAGCGCGCAGTGACGCATTATCGCCTTATTCATGCGTTAAAAGAAGCAGCGCTGGTGGAATGCAGACTGGAAACAGGGCGCACGCATCAGGTTCGCGTTCACATGGCCAGCTTGGGCCACCCGTTGATCGGCGACCCGGTTTATGGCCGGACAAGGCCCGCGCACCGTGATGTCGTCAACCGACTGGGTTTTCACAGGCAGGCGCTGCACGCAGCGCATCTGGCGTTCGTCCACCCCGTTAATAGTACCGCTTTAGCGTTCGATAGTGATTATCCCGCAGATATGCAGGAACTGTTCAGGGCGCTTGTCGTATAAGGTTCAAGCACCGAGTCTCCCTTTGGGAGATCCGTTAGAAAGCAGGGAGTTTTCAAACGATCATGGCAAATGGCAGCAACGTACCGGCGACCATTCCGGCGCTGGGCGGCGAAGCGAGCCTCAACCGCTACCTCGCCGAGATCAAGAAGTTTCCGCTCCTGACACCGGAGCAGGAATATATGCTGGCGAAGCGCTTTCAGGAACATCAGGATCCTGATGCCGCCGCGCAACTGGTAACGTCGCATCTGCGCCTCGTGGCGAAGATCGCGATGGGTTATCGCGGCTATGGCCTGCCCGTCAGCGAACTGATCTCGGAAGGCAATATCGGCCTGATGCAGGGCGTTAAGAAGTTCGAGCCGGATCGTGGCTTCCGCCTGGCGACCTACGCCATGTGGTGGATCCGCGCGTCCATCCAGGAATTCATCCTGCGGTCGTGGAGCCTGGTGAAGATGGGCACCACCGCCGCGCAGAAGAAGCTGTTCTTCAACCTGCGCCGGATGAAGAGCAAGCTCGACGCGTTCGACGACGGCGACCTTTCGCCCGAAAACCTTCGCAAGATCGCGACGGACCTGGGCGTCACCGAAGAAGAGGTGACGAGCATGAACCGCCGCATGGCGATGGGCGGCGACACGTCGCTGAACGTGCCGATGCGTGAGGACGGCGAAGGTCAGTGGCAGGACTGGCTGGCGGATACAGATCCGCTGCAGGACGAGCGCATCGCCGAGGAGGAGGAACGCGACGTGCGTCACGCCCTTCTGCTCGAGGCGATGGATGACCTGAACGACCGCGAAAAGCATATTCTGAGCGAACGTCGCCTGGCCGAAGAGCCGAAGACGCTTGAGGAGCTGAGCCAGGTTTATGGCGTAAGCCGCGAGCGTGTCCGGCAGATCGAGGTCCGGGCGTTCGAGAAGCTGCAGCGGGCGATGCTCCGTATCGCCGGCGACAAGCGGTTGATGCCTGTCCCGGCTTGATCGGCCAGCAATTCCTGAATACCCCCGTTTCGGCGGGGGTATTTTTTTGCCTTCGCGAGTGGAGGCAGGATGGCAGAAGGCCTGAGTAACATCCTGAGGCGCTACACCAGCCTTTCGGTTGCCATCGACATGCTGACCAATCAGCGCCTGACGCTGCTCAGTCCCGCCACCTGGCAGGACACCAACGATGTCGAGTTCATGGAGGCCTATCGCGTCCGGCGTGAACTGGGCTCGGTTCTCGCCGCCTGCTTCACCCAGACGACCGAAACCTATCATCATTGGGGCGTTTTCGCCGGCAGCAATGAGGGCGTGAGGATCGACCTGGATCGGCCCGCCCTGCTGGCCAGCCTGAACGACGATCCTTGCTATATCTGGCGCGACGTCAAATATCTGACTCTCGAACAGATCGACGCGATGACGTCGATCGACGTCTACGACCTGCCCTTTCTGAAGCGGCACGCCTTCAAGGACGAACTCGAATTCCGGCTGATCTATGAGTGCGACGACAGCAGCGCGCGCTATCATCATGTCCCGATCAAGCGGAAGTGGATCAAGGGCATCACGCTCAGCCCCTGGTTGCCGCCGACGCTGATCGACAGCCTGAAGATCGCACTGAAATCTCTGCCCGGATGCGGCGACGTGCGAATTCAGAAGACGACGCTCAGGGACAATCCGAAATGGAAACGGGCCGTCCAACGCGTTGTTCACAGTAACGAATCTTCGCGCCGGCCCCGTCAGCTTTGACGCCGGATTTTCCATCATGACGCACGTATAGGCTTTCGCTAGATCGAGCCCATGGCAACCACCAAGACCCGACGTAAAAGCGCCCTACCCGCCCGCATATTCCGTTTCCTGCTGAAGCTGATCCTGTGGTTCGTCGGCCTATCTCTCCTGTGGGTTGCGATCTACCGGTTCGTGCCGCCGCCCTTCACCTTCACCATGATGGGCGACGTCATGGGCGGACGCAGCGTCACGAAGGACTGGATGAGCCTTTCCGACATGGACCCGAACATGGCGCGCGCGGCGATTGCGGGCGAGGATGGGAAATTCTGCAGCCATAGCGGCTTCGATGCGGAAGCCATCGCGAGCGCAATGGCACGCAATGCCCAGGGCGGGCGCATTCGCGGCGGATCGACGATCAGCCAGCAAACGGCGAAAAACGCGTTCCTGTGGCAAGGTGGCGGATTTTTCCGCAAAGGCATCGAAGCCTATTTCACGGTGCTGATCGAACTGATCTGGGGCAAGCGCCGGATCATGGAAGTCTATCTGAACATCGCGGAGACCGGCATCGCCACCTATGGCGCCAATGCGGGATCAATGCGCTATTTCAAGCATGACGCATCAAAGCTCAGTCCAACAGAAGCCGCCCGCATCGCCGCGGTCCTGCCGCTGCCCAAGAAGCGCGCAGCAATCACGCCCGCAGGCTTCACGCGGCGTTACGGCAATATGATCGTCCGGCGGATGAACGTCATTCGTAGCGACGGGCTGGATAGCTGTCTGCGCTAAGCCCAGGTTCTGTTCGCGTCGACCCCAACGTCCCTCGACTACGTTCGGGACGAACGGATGAGGGGGTCAGGCGATAACTGAGACCAGTGCTCCTGCGAAAGCAGGAGCCCATATCAACGTATCTCGACGCGTCGAACATGGGCTCCGGATCAAGTCCGGAGCACTCGGCCCTGATACTGGTCGGCAAGCTCGCGGGTTAGCGCGCTACAATTGCATCAGAATGGCAGCTTGAACCCCGGGGGAAGCGGCAGGCCGGACGTCATCTTGCTCATTTCCGTGCCCGACGCGGCATCGGCCTTGGCGCGGGCATCGTTGAATGCGGCGGTGACCAGGTCTTCCAGCATCTGCTTTTCCGACGGCTGAAGCAGCGATTCATCGATATCGACGCCGAGAATACGGCCCTTGGCGGTCGCCTTGACCTTGACGAGCCCACCGCCCGACGCGCCTTCGACCTCGATCGTGTCGAGGTTCGCCTGCGCCTTTGCCAGCTCGTCCTGGACGTTCTGTGCCATCTTCATGATGTCATCGAGGCTTTTCATGCGCGAGCTCCATAGCGTTCTGATTGGTCGTCGGCCGACATAGGCAGCAGTTCCGCGTCTGGAAAGGCCTCGAACGCGGCCTTGACGACCGGCTGAGCCAGGATCGCGTCCCGCGCCGCCGCTTCGGTTGCCCGTTCCTGTTCGAGCAATGTCGGTTCGGCGGGGCCATCGGCGGTCGTTACCTGCCAATTCGTGCTGGTCAGCGCTTTCAATGCGGCGGCGAGATCGCGGGTGAAATCGCTCGGCAACGGCTTCATCGGGCGGATCGCCAGTTCCGGCGGCGCGTATCGGACAAGCCCGGCAAAATCATGAAGCTGCTGCGACATCAGCGCACGGCCGTTGTCACGCAGATAGACGACCAGCGCCGGAAAATCGGCCGGCAGGGACAGCAAGGGCGACTGGTTTTCGGACGGCGCGGCCTGGGTAGCGGCGGGAGCAGGTGCGCTGATCGCCTCGCCGCTCGCGATCTTCTTCATCAGATCGCCGGGGTCGGGAAGCTGTGCGGCATGAATCACACGAAGCAGCGCCATTTCCGCGGTTTCCAGCGGCATTGCGGCACGCGCAACCTCGTCATGCCCTTTCAGCATCAACTGCCAGAGCCGGTGGAGCGAGGCATAGCCCAGGCGGCTGGCCCAATCGGCCAAGGCCTCCCGCTCCTCAGCCGATTGCGCGGGATCATCCCCGCCGCCCACCTTTGTTACGGTCACGCCGTGGACGACCTCCAGCAGGGCGCGGAACAGCGCCGCAGGATCGATGCCATAATCATGCTGCTCCCGCAGGGCGGAGAGCGCCGCGGTCGAATCCCCGGCCAGGACCAGCCCGAACAACTGCCTGACGGCCCCGCGATCCGACAGGCCCAGCATGTCGCGGACCTGCGTCGCGGTGATCCCCGCCGTGCCCTCGACGTCCGCATGTGCGATCGCCTGATCGAGGATCGAAAGACCATCGCGCGCCGATCCTTCCGCGGCGCGGGCGATCAGCGCCAGCGCCTCGGGTTCGGCCGCGACATTTTCTGCCTGCGTGACCTTGGCGAAATGATCCGCCAGCAGGGTCGCCGGGATGCGACGAAGGTCAAAGCGCTGGCAACGCGAAAGGACGGTCACCGGAACCTTGTTCACCTCGGTAGTTGCGAACAAAAACTTAACATGCGGAGGGGGTTCCTCCAATGTCTTCAGAAGTGCATTGAAAGCATTCTTCGACAACATGTGAACTTCATCGATGATGTAGACCTTGTACCGCGCCGACACCGCGGCGTAGCGCACGGCCTCGATGATCTCGCGGACATCGTCGACGCCCGTGTGGCTGGCAGCGTCCATCTCGACCACATCGATATGCCGCCCTTCCGCGATCGCGATGCAGGGTTCGCAAACGCCGCAGGGGGAGATGGTGGGGCCACCCTGCCCGTCCGGCCCGACGCAATTCAGCGCCTTTGCGATCAGCCGGGCCGTGGATGTCTTGCCGACCCCGCGAACGCCGGTCAGCAGGAAGGCATGCGCCAGCCGGTCGCGCTTGATCGCATTGCCAAGCGTCGTGACCATCGCATCCTGGCCGATCAGCTCGGCAAAGGTCTGCGGCCGGTATTTGCGTGCGAGGACGCGATAGGGCTGGTTCGGGGATTCGGGCATGGACCTACCCTACCCGCTGGAGCCGCGCATACTCAACAAGGATGAGGCTGGGTGGGAGCCGGAACGACCCGCGACGAATTCGTTGCGGCTGCTTCCTTCCGGACCTGACCGGGTTGGCGAGTGCCACGTCCGCCCGACTCCCGCGCCGCATATGGGGGAATGGTGGCGCGAAATCAACGGCCCTGCATATCGTGGACTTCGCTCGGAATGCGGACCGTCAGGCTTTCCATCGTCTCATCGAGATAGATCTGGCAGGAAAGCCGGCTGGTCCGCGTGGCGGCGGCTGCCAGATCCAGCATGTCTTCCTCCATCTCACTGGCGGGAGGAAGGCGAGCGAAATCGTCGGCGTCTACGATGACGTGGCAGGTGGAGCAGGCCATCTGCCCCTCGCACGTCCCCTCCAGCGGCTGGCCATCCGCCTGGGCGAGGTCGAGCAGGCGGTCGCCGGGCTTTCCCGTGACTTCGCTGACGGTCACGCCGTCCGCGGCAATGAAGCGAACCCGCGTCATGCTGCTCTAAGCCCCTGGCGCGAGGCAGCCTCGAGAATCAGATCGAACGCGCGGTCGATTTCCTCGCCCGTCGTATAGCGACCGAAACCAAGGCGGATGCTGGATCGCGCGGCAGCCGCATCGAGGCCGATCGCGGAGAGTACATGGCTCGGGCGGCCGGACCCGCTGGCGCAAGCGGAACCGGCGGAAAAGGCGACACCGCGCACGTCCGAGATCAGGCGTGCGGCGTCGATGCCTTCGGCACGGATGTTGAAGTTGCCGTGATAACGTTGATCGATCGCGCCATTGATCGTCCAGCCTTCGAGCCGCCCGATTGCCCGTCGCCAGAGCATCTCGACATGCCCATGGTCCCGTTCGCGCCGGTCGGCCGCCAATGCTGCCGCCGTACCGAAACCGGCACAAAGTGCAGGCGACAGCGTGCCGGAACGAATGCCTGCCTCCTGGCCGCCGCCATGCAGCAGCGGTTCCAGTTCTATCCCGTCGCGCAGCCAGAGTGCGCCGATGCCTTTGGGACCATGAACCTTGTGCGCCGAAAGCGCGATCATGTCCGCATCGGGCAGATCGACGCGGCCGAAGCCCTGGACGGCGTCGCAAAGGAAAAGCGCGCCCGCATCGCGTGCCATGCGGGCAATGTCGGTCAGCGGCTGGATGACGCCGATCTCGTTGTTCACCGCCATCACGGCTACGATCGCAGTGCGCCGGTCGATCGCCTTGGCGGCGCGGTCGAGGTCGATCAGGCCGTCCGTGCCGACCGGCAGGATATCGACCTTGAAGCCCTGACGACCAAGCCATTCGACGGTATCGAGGACGGCGGCATGTTCCGTGGCGACGGTGACGATGCGGCGGCGGGTGGTGCGGAAGGCCACACCTTTCAATGCAAGATTGATCGCCTCGGTCGCACCTCCGGTGAAAATAACCCGCCCTTCCCCGACACCGAGTGCTGTCTGTATCTGGCCGCGCGCCACCTCCACGGCGGCAGCGGCTTCGCGGCCCATGCGGTGGGGGGAATGGGGGTTGCCGAAACCGTCTTGCAGCCAGGGTAGCATCGCCGCCCGCGCTTCGGGAGCGATCGAGGTCGTCGCCTGATAGTCGAGATAGATCGGCGCGCTCATGCGGCCCGGCTCCGCGCGTCGGTCGCGATGCGCTTCCACGCGTCGATGAAACGATAGACGTCGGCGCGGCCGGTGTCAGGGCCAAAGCTGACCCGGATGACCTCCGCCGCTTCCTTGTCGTCCCAGCCCATCGCGGCGAGGACGTGACTGGTCTTCAGCGTCCCTGACGAGCAGGCGCTGCCTGCCGAGACGGAGATGCCGGCCATATCGAACTGGATCAACTGCGCCGATGCGGGAACGCCGGGCATGCGGTAGGAGGCGATCGCCGAATGGCGCGGCGTCTTCTTCGCCACCACCTGACCGCCCGCCGCCTCGATCGCCGCATCCAGATGCCCGCGCAGGTCGTTTGCCCGCTCGATCCAGCCGCGCGGTGATTCGAGCGCGGCGGCCATGGCCAGGGCACCGGGCAGATTTTCCGTTCCCGGCCGATAGCCCTTTTCCTGCCCGCCGGTGGGCGAGATCATGGCAAGATCGCGGATCAGCAATGCACCGATCCCCGGAGGAGCGCCGAACTTATGCCCCGATATCGAGATCATGTCCGCAGGGGGCAGCGCGAGCTTCCCGGCCGACTGCGCGCAATCGGCGAACAACAGCCCGCCGGCATCGCCGATCACCTGGGAAAGCACGTCGAGCGGCTGGATAACGCCCGTCTCGCTGTTGACGGACTGGATCGCCACCAGCGGCGCCTTTGCCCCCAAGGCGCCGAGCCGTCCGACAAGGGCGTCGCGGGCGACAAGGCCCTCGGCCTGCACCGGCAGGAAATAGGCGTTCGGCACGGTCCGGTGGACGGCATCATGCTCCACGGCGGAGACGATGCAGGCATCCGTATCCGTCCGGAGCAGCGCGATGCGAATCGCCTCGGTCGCTCCGCTGGTGAAGATCAGTTCTCCCGTCCATCCGAGTGCCGTCTTCACCCGTTCCCGTGCATCCTCAAGCGCGGCGCGCGCGGCGCGGCCATCAGCATGGGGTGAAGAAGGGTTTGCCCAGTGTCCAAGCGCGTCCGCCAGAGCCTTTCGCGCATCCGGAACGACCGGCGTGGTGGCCGCGTGATCGAGGTAAAGACGTGCGGTCAAGGCGCTACCGCTCCGAATGATTGCGAAGTCATCGCCTGTTCCTATATAGCCCCTGAGAACCAGCGCCACCCGCGCACGGTCCCTTGATCCGTTTTCTTTGCTAGCAGGTGCGATGCCCGAAGTCATTTTCCCCGGCCCCGAAGGCCGTCTCGAAGGCCGTTTCAGCCCCCCGCCCCGTCCGCGCGCTCCAGTCGCGATGATCCTTCATCCGCACCCATCGAGCGGCACGATGAACAACCACATCGTGCAGGCGCTTTACCAGACCTTCGTCCGTCGCGGCTTTGCGACGCTGCGGTTCAATTTCCGTGGCGTCGGCAAGAGCCAGGGCACGTTCGACAATGGCGTGGGCGAACTGTCCGATGCGGCGGCAGCACTCGACTGGGTGCAGAGCTTTCACCCGGAAGCGCAGACCACCTGGGTCGCGGGCTTCAGCTTCGGCGCGTGGATCGGCATGCAGTTGCTGATGCGCCGCCCGGAGATTCGCGGCTTCATCTCAATCGCTCCGCCGGCGAACATGTACGACTTCACCTTCCTGGCGCCCTGCCCGTCATCGGGTATCATCATTCAGGGTGACGGGGACGAGGTGGTGACGCCGTCCGCCACGCAGAAGCTGGTCGACAAGCTCAGGACGCAGCGGCACATAACCATCCATCACGATGTGATCCCCAAGGCGAACCACTTCTTCGAGCATGAGATGCCCGAGCTGATGGGATCGGTGGATCGCTACCTCGACATGCGGCTGGACCCCAATTCGCCGATCAAGTGAGCGGCTGAGGCTGTTGGTCCGGATATCTGCGTCATCCTGACGGAAGTCAGGATGACGCATGCTGAGCGCTACACCGTCCAGATCAGGACATTCCCCAGCAGGACAAGCGCGGCAACGATCATCAGCCAGCCGCGGCGGCGGTCATTGCCGCCTCTGACCAGCTTTATGCCGCCCCAGAGCAGGGCGGCGACCGCGATCATCGCGATCGAGAGGAACAGGCTGAACGTCGTTCCGGTCATGATCATCGCGTCAGCACCTCTGCAAAGCGGGCGGGATCGACATTTCCTCCCGACAGGATGACCAGCGTGCGGTTAGTGACCGGCACCTTGCCCGAAAGGACGGCAGCCAGCGCGACGGCGCCGCCGGGTTCCAGAACCAGCCGCATCGTCGCGAAGGCGTGTCGCATCGCCGCTTCAACCTCCGCCTCGCTGACGGCAACGCCGCGTGCTCCACGCGCCTTGAGGATATCGAAGGTCAGCGGCGCCACCCGCAGGGTTTGAAGCGCGTCGCAGGCCGTGGGCGGCGGGTTCGCCCCGACCGGCAGGATTTCCCCGGCGGCGAGCGACCGGGTCATATCGTCCCAATCCTCCGGTTCCGCGACGATGATCTCCGCATTGGGAAGGGCGAGCGCGATTCCCGATGCCAGACCGCCGCCTCCGCAGGGAATGACGACGCGATCGGGCGGGCCGCCCATCTGCGCTTCCGCCTCGAGACCGACGCTGCCCTGACCCTCGACAATCCAGGGGTCATCGAAGCTCGGCACCAGTACCGCGCCACGCTCCGCAGCCAAGGCACCGGCAATGCCCTCCCGGTTTTCGGTCGCGCGATCGTAAGTGACGATTTCGGCGCCGAGAGCGGCCGTTGCCTCCAGCTTCTGCCTGGGCGCGTCGGCGGGCATGACGATCGCCGCGGCAATGCCCAGCCGGCGCGCAGCCCAGGCGACGCCTTGCGCATGATTTCCCGATGAAAAAGCAACGACTCCGCGCGAACGCTCGTCTGCGTTCAGGTCGCTCAGCCTGTGCCACGCTCCCCTCAGCTTGAACGCGCCGATGGGCTGAAGCGATTCGGCCTTGCAAGATATCGTTTCGCCGCGAAACCCTATTGAGAGGATCGGCGTGGGCGACACAATTTTTTCAATCTTTTTCAGTGCGTTGACGACGCCTCTTCGATCTGGGCTCCGGCTGTGGATCATAAAATGTCTTTAATCCGTAACATTGTGTCGAAGACTCTCTTTACACGCGGGAACGCTATTTCTATATCGCGCTTCCCGCTGCCCCATGGGACTTCCACCGCAAGGCAGCTTTCGTTGAAACTACCCACTGGAGGTCCCTTGAGTTGCACAAGCATCATAGCGCGCTGGGGCTAGCGACTGCCCTTCGACCGGTTCAGCCGGTCACGCTCATTCGTCCGCACGCCGCCAGCCGTGCCGCCAGATTCTTCGTCGAGAAGTTTCCGGGCCGGTCGATCTATGCGGTAAAGGCGAATCCGTCCCCCGATCTGCTGAAGATTCTGTGGGATAGCGGCATCACGCATTACGACGTCGCCTCGATTGCCGAGGTGCGGCTGGTTGCGCGTACCCTGCCGGGCGCCACGCTGTGTTTCATGCACCCGGTGAAGGCCGAAGAGGCCATTGCCGAGGCCTATGCCGATTATGGCGTTCGCACCTTCTCGCTCGACACGATTGACGAGCTGGAAAAGATCATGCGCGCCACGGGCAACGCGACAGACCTGACGCTGTGCGTGCGCCTGCGCGTGTCGTCCGAACATTCGAAGCTGAGCCTTGCGTCCAAATTCGGCGTCGATCCGACCGAAGCGAAGGAATTGCTGTTCGCGGCACGCCAGGCGGCCGACGCGCTCGGCATCTGCTTCCATGTCGGATCGCAGGCGATGACGCCCGACGCCTATGCGCAGGCGATGGAGCGCGTGCGTGCGGCCATCGTCGATGCGGCGGTGACCGTGGACGTGATCGACGTCGGCGGCGGTTTCCCCTCCACCTATCCGGGTATGGAGCCGCCCCCGCTGGAGCGTTATTTCGAGACGATCCACCGCGCGTTCGAAAGCCTGCCGGTCAGCTATTCGGCTGAACTGTGGGCGGAGCCGGGCCGTGCGCTGTGCGCCGAATATTCGTCGCTGATCGTGCGTGTCGAAAAGCGCCGCGGATCGGAGCTGTACATCAATGACGGCGCCTATGGCGCGTTGTTCGATGCGGCGCATGTCGGCTGGCGTTTCCCGGTCACGCTGCTGCGTGAGCCGGATTCGGATGCCAAGGACATGCCGTTCAGCTTCTACGGGCCGACCTGCGACGATATGGACCATATGGCAGGCCCGTTCATGCTGCCGGCGGACATCCGCGCGGGCGATTATATCGAGATCGGCATGCTCGGCGCCTATGGCTGCGCGATGCGGACCGGCTTCAACGGTTTCGGCGAGGTCGAGACGATCGCCGTCACCGACGAGCCGATGGCGTCGCTCTATGTCGAGGACGAAGGCCGCGAGGCGGTTCCGTCCAACGTCGTCAAGCTGTAAGACACCCTCACTAACCCATGATCCCGGTACGGGCCGGAACGCAAGTTCTGCCCGCGCCGGGACGATGCTTGTTATCCGGAGAAGAGAATGACCACCCTCCCCGCCAACGACACGCGCAAAGCCGAATTGCTCTCCACCGTCGTCGAGCATGTCAACATCACCAAGTTCGACGCCCGCCCGATCATCGACGCGATGGGCAAGATGAGCTTCACCAGCCGCGACCTGGCGCGCGCGACCGGCATCTACAACCAGATGCTGGCGGACAAGGATTGCTCGATCTTCCTGGTGATCGCCGGGTCCACCTCGGCGGGCGGCTGCATGGACCTCTATGCCGAATTGCTGCGGTCGAACATGATCGACGGCGTGGTGGCGACGGGTGCCTCGATCGTCGACATGGATTTCTTCGAGGGGCTTGGCCACAAGCACTATCAAGCCCTTGAAGTTCCTGACGATAATACGCTGCGTTCACTCTATATCGATCGCATCTACGACACCTATATCGATGAGGAGCAGTTGCAGGACTGCGACCACACGATCGGCGAAATCGCCAATTCGCTTGAGCCCAAGGCCTATTCCAGCCGCGCCTTCATCCGTGAGATGGGCCGCTATCTGAGCGAGAACGGCAAGAAGGAAAACAGCCTCGTCAAACTCGCCTATGAGCATGACGTGCCGATCTTCTGCCCGGCGTTCGTCGACAGCTCGGCGGGCTTTGGACTGGTCAAGCATCAGGTGGAGCGGATGAAGGAAGGCAAGCCCTATATGGTGCTGGACGCCATCGCCGATTTCCGCGAGCTGACCGACATCAAGATCAAGGCGGGCACCACCGGCCTGCTGATGATCGGCGGCGGCGTGCCGAAGAATTTCATCCAGGACACCGTCGTCTGCGCCGAAATCCTGGGCCATGACGATGTCGAGATGCACAAATATGCGGTGCAGATCACCGTTGCCGACGTGCGCGACGGGGCTTGCTCCTCCTCGACGCTGAAGGAAGCGGCAAGCTGGGGCAAGGTGGACACCGCGCTGGAGCAGATGGTGTTCGCCGAAGCCGGATCGGTGATGCCGCTGCTGGCGTCGGACGCTTATCATCGCGGGCATTGGAAGACCCGGGCCAAGCGCGCCTGGGGCAAGATGTTCGACTGAGGCAATCGGGTCCATCCTTCGCAGGGAGGATGGGCCTTCGATTTTCTAGCGGCTGAACGCCGCGCATAACTCCACATGGGTGGACCAGCGGAACTGGCCGACCGGCGTGATCCGGTCGAGGCGGTATCCGGCTTCGACCAATATCTTCGTATCACGCGCGAAGCTGCTGGGATTGCATGAGATATATGCGACCCTTGGCGTCTTCGATGCAGCCAGTTGCGTGATCTGATCGGCCGCGCCGGCGCGGGGTGGATCGAGGATGACGGCATCGAAGCGGTCCAGTTCCGCTGTGGTGAGCGGGCGGCGGTACAGGTCGCGGTGATCGACGGCGACGCGCTGGGTGGCAGCCTTCAGGGCCAACACGGCGTCGCGTGAGGCTTCAGCCGCGTAGATGCGCCGGCCTTGCGGCAGCGACAGGGCGAAGGTGCCGAGGCCAGCGAACAGGTCCGCCACGATCGGCGCGTCTCCGACCGCATTGAGCATGGCTGCGGTGAGCGCGTTCTCCCCGTCCGGCGTTGCCTGCAGGAAGGCATCGACCGGCAGCGGCACGGGCGTTCCGCCGAGGGTGATCGTCACCGGTTGCGGCTCCCAGCGGGTTTGGGGGCCGTAGCCGTCGTCGATCACCAGCCGAGCGAGGTGGTGCTTTTCGGCAAATGCGGTCAGCGCTTCGGCGGCGGCGAGGCCATCGGCTTCGACCTTGTCGAGCAGGAGATCGATGCCCTGATCGGCGACGGTCATGCGGATGCCGGCGCTGCGGCGGTCGGCGACCATCGGACGGAGCAGCGCCCTGAGCGGCGCCACCAGCGCGAACAGGCTGGGATCGAGGATGTGGCATTCGGCCATGTCGACGATGCGGTGGCTGCTCCCCTCGTTGAAGCCGATCAGCAGCTTCGCGCCCTTTCTCTCGGCGCGCAGGCTGGTGCGGCGGCGGGATCGGGGCGGCGAGATGTGTGCGGGGGCGAGGTCGGGTGCGGGCAGTCCCTGTGCGGCAAGTGCGCCCGTGACCCGGTCTGCGAGGAAACGCGCGTAAGCGGCATCATCCAGATGCTGGAGCGTGCAGCCACCGCATGTGGGGAAATGACGGCATGGCGGCACAGCGTGACTGGGGCCGGGGATGACTTCGCCGGTGGCCGCCAGCCTGTCGCCGGGGGCGGCGAGCGGGACGTAGCGGCCGTCAGCGGTGACGCCCTCGCCGCGCGCAGCGACGCGTACGATCAGGTCGACGTCGGTCACAGGCAGGCCGCCAGCGCGTCGGGCAGGTGTTGCACCAGATCGTCGGCGATGAAGGCTGGCCCCGCTCGGCGGGCGGCTTCGCCGTGCAGCCAGACGGCGTGGCGGGCGGCGTCGAAGATTTCGTGATCCATGAGCGCGGCCGCAATACCGGCGAGGGCGTCGCCGGTTCCGGCGGTGGACAGCCAGGATGTTGCGGCGGGGCCGATCGCGGCGCGGCCACCGGGTTCGGCGACCACGGTGTCGGGGCCTTTGAAGATGACCACCGAACCGGCGCGGTCGGCGGAGGCGCGGGTGCGATCGACCTTGCTGCCGGTTCCGTTTCCGAACAGGGCGTCGAATTCACCTGCATGGGGTGTCAGCAGGGATGGTGCCGAGCGGCGCGACAGGCGCTTCAAGCCGAGTGAGCCAAGCAACGCAAGCGCGTCGCCGTCCAGCACCAGCCGTCCGTTGAATCCCATCGCCATGTCGAGCCAGCGGCGCGCCTGCGCGTCGCGACCGAGGCCGGGGCCGATCACCAGCGAGTCCAGGCGGGAATCCTCGATGAGTTCACCCAGATCGTCGTCGGACGCGATCCGGCGATGAACGAGGGCGTGCGGTGTGCCGACAGGAGCATTTCGCGATGCGAGGACGACATAGCCCGCCCCTGCCCGCTGTGACGCCATGGCGGCAAGGCAGGCCGCGCCGGGCATGGCGCCGCCGACAACCGCCACCATGCCGCGGCTGTATTTGTGGCTGTCGCGCGCGGGGGCGAAGAGTTTTGGCCGGGCGATTTCCGAAAGGTCGCTGACCGCCGGGACGCCGATGTCGGCGACAATCACCCGACCGCAATGGGCCGCAGCCGGGAACAGACAATGCGCCGGCTTGAGCGCGCCGAGTGCGATCGTCGCGCGATAATGGGGGACACGCCCAAGCACCGCCCCGTCATCGGTGGAAACACCGCTCGGCAGATCGACGGCCAGCGCGAGGCGGGCTTCGGTGACGAGGTGCTCCAGTGCTTCGGCGACGTCATCAGCTAGTGGGCGCGTCAGCCCGGTGCCGAACAGGGCATCGATGACGAAAGGTGCCGGGACGGCGCCGATCAGCGGTTCGACCGGCCCGTTCCAATCGGCGCGAGCGGCCTTTGCCGCTTCCGTTGCCGGATCCGCAGACGCAGCGACGCGGACATTGGCGCCCATGCCCCTGAGCAAGCGCGCCGCGACATAGCCGTCGCCGCCATTATTTCCCGGGCCGCACAGGATGAGTATCGGCAGGTTTCCGCCGATCCGCCAGGCAAGTTCGGCCACGGCCGCGCCTGCCCGTTCCATCAGCGCATCGACTGACAGGCCGGAATCGAACACGGCCTGTTCGGCTGCCCGCATTTCGGCAGCCGTCAGGATCGGCCTGTCAGCGGACATGGAAAACGGCTGGATCAGATATCCGCGTACACATGAGTTTCAGCGCTTGCTCCCGGATGGGTGACCGCGCCCTTATAGGCTGGCCCCACATTCTGGGCATAGCGCCACAACGCGCCTGATCCATAGTCGTTCTTGCGCGGTTTCCATGCGGCACGGCGCGCTTCCAGCACGTCGGCGGGAACGTCGAGTTCGATCGTGCCCGCTTCGGCGTCGATCGAGATGATGTCGCCATTTTCAACCAGCGCGATCGGCCCGCAATCGGCGGCTTCCGGGCCGACATGGCCGATGCAGAAGCCGCGTGTCGCGCCGGAGAAACGGCCATCGGTGATCAGCGCCACCTTCTCGCCCAAGCCCTGCCCATAAAGCGCGGCGGTGGTCGACAGCATTTCCCGCATGCCGGGGCCGCCCTTCGGCCCTTCATAACGGATGATGATGACCGAACCCTCGGCGATCTGGCGGGCTTCCACGGCGGCGAACGTGTCTTCCTCGCAATCGAACACCTGCGCGGGGCCGGTGAACTGCAGGCGCTTCATGCCCGCGACCTTCACGATCGCGCCGTCGGGCGCCAGGCTACCGCGCAGGCCGACAACGCCGCCGGTCGGCGTGATCGGGCTTTTCGCGTCGTAGATGACCTTCTGGTCGGGGTTCCACGTCACCTGATCGATATTCTCAGCAAGCGTCTTGCCCGTCACGGTCATGCAATCGCCGTGGAGCAGCCCTTCGGACAGCAGCGTCTTCATCAGCATATAGACGCCGCCGGCCTCGTACATGTCCTTCGCGACATATTGGCCGCCGGGTTTCAGATCGGCGAGATAGGGCGTGGTCTTGAAGATCTCGGCCACGTCGAACAGGTCGAATTCGATGCCTGCTTCGTGCGCCATCGCCGGCAGGTGAAGCCCGCCATTGGTCGACCCACCGGTCGCGGCGACGACGCGCGCGGCGTTCTCGAACGCTTCACGCGTGCAGATATCGCGAGGACGCAGATTGCGTGCCAGCAGCTCCATCACCTGGACGCCCGCCGCATGCGCAATCTGCTCACGGGTTGTATAAGGTGCTGGAACCATATTGCTGTTCGGCAAGGATAATCCGATCGCCTCACCGACACAGGCCATTGTGTTCGCCGTATACTGGCCACCGCAGGCGCCATGGCCGGGGCATGCCGCCTTCTCGATCGCATGCACTTCCGACAGCGGGCAGGAACCCGAGCTGTAGCGGCCGACAACCTCGAACACGTCCTGAACCGTAAGATCGCGATCCTGGTAACGGCCCGGCAGGATCGAGCCGCCATAGACGAAGATCGACGGCACGTTCAGGCGGAGCATCGCCATCATCATGCCAGGCAGCGACTTGTCGCAGCCCGCGAAGGTGATGAGCGCGTCATAGCAATGGCCGCGCATCGACAATTCGACGGAATCGGCAATGACCTCGCGGCTGACCAGCGATGACTTCATCCCCTGATGGCCCATGGCGATGCCGTCGGTCACCGTGATCGTGTTGAACCGGCGGGGCATGCCGCCGCCCGCTTCTACACCGATGCGAGCGACATCGGCCTGCGCATCAAGCGTGGTGTTGCACGGCGCGCTGTCATTGCCCGCGGACGCGATGCCGACGAAGGGGCGTGCAATCGCCTCCTCATCCAATCCCATCGCATAATAATAGCTGCGGTGCGGGGCGCGTTCGGGGCCAACGGAGACATGGCGGCTCGGCAGGCGGGATTTGTCGAATGTGTGTGTCATAACGCACAAGCCTATGTCCCGAACCGCGCGGTTCAGGCAAGAGCATTGCGCGTATCAGGGTGATTACCGGCTGAAAAAGTCAGAGGGGCGAATGGCCACGACCCATTCGCCCCCCATTTATGATGCACGCACGGTACGGGTGCATGGACCATAAGCGGATGGGCACCTTATACGCGGCACCGATCCGTTCATGAAAACCGCAGCAATGGCTGTGCCATGTCAGGAAATACGCGATTCCCGATCGTTGACGCGTCGATTACCGTCTCAAAACAGGAGCAGTGGGTCAGCGTAATCCCGTTGAGAGACACCAGCTGTCCGGGAAATCGCGGGCAAGCAAGGTTGCCGTAGCGTCACGCGCCGATCCGCTATCGAACAACGCAAAGACGGTTGCGCCAGAACCGGACATGCGCGCCAGCCTGACGCCGGGGCGCATGGCAAGCCACTTAATCAATTTCCCGATCCGGGGAACGAGTTCGATCGCCGGCGCTTCGAGATCGTTACGCCCGGCGAGCGCAGCGGTCATCGGATCGCCGCCGGGAAGCGCCCCGCGATCCACGCCATCCCAGGCCGCGAACACGGGACCTGTGACCAAAGGAATGCTGGGATTGACCAGCAGGAGCGGCATGCCGGCGATTGCGCCGCCGTCCATTTCCTCCAGGCGATCACCGCGCCCTTCCCCGCGCGCCGTCTCGCTTGAGACACATGCGGGGATGTCGGCCCCCAATGAGCCGGCGATTTCCCTCAGCCGATCCTGATCGAAATCGATCTGCCACAGCCTGACGAGCAGCCGCAGGGCGGCGGCGGCGTCGGCTGATCCTCCGCCGATGCCCGAGGCAATCGGGAGTATCTTGGTGAGGTGAAGCTTCGCGCCCTTGCTTGTGCCCGATGCAGCGCGCAGCAGTTCCGCCGCGCGCATCACCAGATTGTCGGAACCGGCGGACAGGCCGGGGGCGAAGGGGCCGTCGATGGTAAGCGACAGGGCATCGGCCGGTTCCGCCGCCAGCCGATCTCCGTCGCGCGCGAAGGCGAACAACGTTTCCAGCCGGTGATAACCGTCGGGCATCCGTTCGCGGACGTGGAGCGCCAGGTTGATCTTGGCGTAGGCGGTTTCCGAAATCATCCGGATCGCGTCAGGGCGCGGCCAGAGCCGGGGTCAGGCCGTCCGAAAGCTTGGTCGCCAGGCGTTTGGCGATATCGTCTTCGGCATAGACGGACGCGGCGCGCCAAGCGTAGCGCGCCTCGTAACGGCGGCCGGCCGTCCAATAGGCGTCGCCCAGATGTTCGTTGATGGTCGGATCGCCGGGCTCGCTTGCGACCGCCCGCTCCAGCATCTCGATCGCCTTTTCCACATGGCCACCGAGATAATAGGCCCAGCCGAGCGAATCCGTGATCGCCGCGTCACCGGGTTTCAACATGTTGGCACGGCCGATCAATGCGGTCGCCTCCTCCATGTCCTCCCGCCGTTCAAGCTTTGCGTAGCCCAGGTAATTGAGGGCCAGTGGCTGATCGGGGCCAAGCTTTGCCGCCCTTTCGAGTGCCGAACGCGCGCCTTTCCAATCGCCTGCTTCATCCAGCGCGCCGCCTTTCAGCAGCCACAGGCTCCATTCCGCGTCGGTCGCGCCCGGATTGGCATTGGCGAAGTCGATCGCGCGATCATAGGCTTTCGCCGCCTCGGCATATCGCTCCAGCCGGCTGTACAGGTCGCCGACACGAATCATATCGGCGAGCCCCGCGCCTTCCTTGTCTCGAGCGGCGAGAGCTGCGGCGAGGGCGGCCTCCCCGTCTCCCTTCTCGGTCAGCAGGGCGAGCCTCGCATCCGCCGCGACGGAGCCATAGGGGCTTTCCGGCGCGACACGATCAAGCAACGCCATGGCATCGACGTTCTGATCGGCAGCCGCCAGCATCTGCGCGGTGACGAACAGGGCCTGATTGCTGTCGGGGTCCAGAAACGCGGCAATGCGCCCGAGCGGAAGCGAAATCGGGGAAAGCTTGTCGCGGTTGATGTCCACCGCCAGCCGCCCGAACAGATAGGCGATGCCCCGCGCAGGCGTATCGACCTGCCCGGGCAGGGGCTGGCCGCCCTCCACCCGCGACCGCGCGGCGACGATGGCGGGCGCGATGCCGCTCAGCATGCTGACGGCGGCGTCCTTGCGGTTCAGCGCGACAAGGCGCGCAGCGGCCGCGAGGCGGAAATCCTGACCGCGCCCGACATCCGATCCCACCACCATGCGGGCGGCATCCAGGCCGTCATCGGCACGGCCCGCCGCCAGCAGCAGCAAGGCGCGATGCTCGCTGGAATAGCCGTTGGTCAGCGCGCTACGGAACGGACCGTCGAGCAGGGCGACAGCATCCCCCTTCCCCGAACCGAACGTGATCCAGGCGCGCAGGATCGGCACGAGGAAATCGAAGCGTTCCTCCGCATCCAGATGATCGACCGCAGCCGTTGCCGTGGCCCAGTTGCGATCCTTCACCGCCTTTGCCATCAGCAGCAGGCGCGCATCCGCCGTCAGCGTGCCGGCTTTCTCCATGGTCGCGGCGGCGCGCAGAGCAAGCGGCATATCGCCGGCATAGATCGCCTGCCGATAGGCACGCCCGGCAACCACCGTATCGTCCGGGCGGGCGGCAAGCACGGAGCCATAGGCCTGCACCGCATCGGACAGATCGCCGTCCGCCGATGCCATGCGCGCGCGCATGTAATCGCCGAGCACGGATTGCTCATCCACCGTCCGCATCGCAAACGCCGGCGTTGCGGCGAACGTCAGTCCGATGAGTGCGGCGGTTATCGACTTACATATTGGGATAATTCGGTCCTCCGCCGCCTTCCGGCACCACCCAGTTGATGTTCTGGGTGGGATCCTTGATATCGCACGTCTTGCAATGGACGCAGTTCTGCGCGTTGATCTGGAAGCGCGGATTGCCTTCTTCAAGCCCGACGACCTCATAAACACCCGCCGGGCAATAGCGCTGCGCCGGTTCGTCATACAAGGGCAGGTTGTAGCTGATCGGGATATCCGGATCCTTGAGCGTCAGGTGGATCGGCTGGTCCTCGACATGATTCGTGTTCGACAGGAACACCGAAGACAGCCGGTCGAAGCTGAGCACGCCGTCGGGCTTTGGATAGGCGATCGGGTGGGCATGGTCCGCGCGACTGAGCTGGCTGTGATCGGGTTTGTGACCGAAGGTGAACGGCAGGCCGATGCCGAGCTGACGCATCCACATGTCGACGCCGGCGATCAGCGTGCCCATGAAACCGCCGAATTTCGAAACGGCAGGTTCGACATTGCGGACTTTTTTCAGTTCCTTGGCGATCCAGCTCGAGTTGACGGCATCGGGGTAGCTGCCGAGTTCATCGCTCGCGCGCTCTGCCGCAATCGCCTCGAAGGCGGCTTCGGCGGCGAGCATGCCGCTTTTCATCGCGGTGTGGCTTCCCTTGATGCGCGGCACGTTCACGAAACCGGCGGAGCAGCCGATCAGCGCGCCGCCCGGGAAGGTGAGCTTCGGCACCGATTGCCAGCCGCCTTCGTTGATCGCGCGCGCACCGTACGAGACACGCTTGCCGCCTTTCAGGATCGCGGCGATCGCGGGATGGTGCTTCCACCGCTGGAATTCGTGGAAAGGCGACAGATGCGGATTGCGGTAACTGAGCGCCACCACGAACCCCAGCGCCACCTGTCCGTTGGCCTGATGGTAGAGGAACCCGCCGCCCCATGCGTCGCCAAGCGGCCAGCCCTGGGTGTGTATCACGCGTCCCGGCTGATGCAACGCGGGGTCGATGTCCCACAGTTCCTTCAGGCCCAAGCCGTAGACCTGCGGTTCGCAGTCTGTCTGAAGATCGAAAATGCGCTTCAGTTCCTTGGTCAGGTGCCCATGCGCGCCTTCCGCGAAGAAGGTGTATTTGGCGTGGAGTTCGAGCCCCGGCTGATAATCGGGCTTGTGCGTGCCATCGCGCGCGACGCCCATGTCGCCGGTCGCGACGCCCTTTACCGATCCGTCATCGTTGAACAGGATTTCGGCGGCGGCGAACCCCGGGAAGATTTCGACGCCCAGCGCCTCTGCCTGCTCGGCCAGCCAGCGGCAGAGATTGCCGAGCGACCCGGTGTAGGTGCCCTTGTTGTTCATGAGCGGCGGCATCATCAGATGCGGCAGGGCGTATTTCCTGTTGGCGGTCAGTACCCAGTGGTGGTTCTCCGTCACCGGCGTTTCCGCCATGGGGCATCCGGAGGTTCGCCAATCCGGCAGCAACTCATCGAGCGCGATCGGATCGACGACGGCGCCGGACAGGATGTGGGCGCCGACTTCCGATCCCTTTTCGAGAATGCAGACCGAAAGCTCGCTGCCCTTTTCCGCCGCAAGCTGCTTCAGACGGATCGCCGCGGCCAGCCCCGCCGGCCCGGCGCCGACGATGACCACATCATAGGGCATGGACTCCCTGTCACTCATCGCCAGAATCCCTCTCTTCGCCGCTCGTCGTATGTCGGCACCGTTCTGTCACACCTTCCGGTCACAAAGATTGACGGCTCCGTCAACCGCTGACTCTATACTTTCCATGCCGGGGGCAGCCACCATCGTCGATGCCGAAAACGTCGCCAACATACTCGGTTGGTGGCGTGAAGCGGGTTTTGATACTGCCGTATCGGAACAACCGACCGACTGGCTGGCGCGTTCCCCCGCCCCGTCCAAGCCCGAACCAAAGGTCACGGAAGCCCAGCAGCCCGTCATTGCCCTGCCGTCGACGCTGGAGGCATTCGCCGGCTGGCTGGCAGAAGGCGACGATGTGCCGGAGACCCTGTGGGGAACGCCGCGCGTGATGCCGGCGGGAGACCCCGCTTCCGGCCTGATGATCATGACCGACGTTCCCGATCCGGGCGACGCGGAAGCAAATCTGCTGATGGCGGGAGATGTCGGCCGCCTGTTCGACAGGATGATGGCCGCGATCGGCCGCGACCGGGCGTCGATCTATCTGGCATCGCTGGCGACGGTCCGTCCGCCGGGTGGCCGGATCGATGCCCCTGCCGCGCCCCGGCTTGCGGAGATCGCCCGTCACCACATGGTGCTGACCCGCCCGAAAACGCTGCTTTTGATGGGAGAAGCGGCCAGCCGTGCGCTTCTTGGGATGGACTTGCGCGATGCGCGCGGAAAAAAACATTCCGTTCAGCATGGCGGTGTCACGGTCGAAACGATCGCGACATTCCATCCGCGATTTTTGATGGAGAGGCCGGCCGCAAAGGCCGAGGCATGGAAGGATCTGCAATTGCTGCTCCCGGGGGGCGACAAGTGACATTCAGATTGGCAATCGCAGCGCTGTTGCTGACGGGTGCAGCCGTGCCCGCCGTCGCCGCGAGTCCGCCACCCCCGCCGCCGGTCGCGCAGAAGGCTGCGAACCCGTTTCTGGCATTGCCGGCGATCCTGGACCAGAAGGATCGCAATCAATATCGCATGATCTTCGCCGCCATCCACGCCGGGCGCTGGGCGGATGCCACGGCACAACTCGCGGCGATGAAGGAAAACGTCCTCCATCCCTTCGCACGCGCTGAAATCTATACCGGTAGGGGATCGCCCAAGGTAGGCGCGGACCAGCTGGTCGCACTCATCTCCCGGTCGCCGGATCTGCCGCAGGCGGGACAGATCGGGCGGCTGGCCGTCACGCGCGGTGCGGCGTCATTGCCCGCCATGCCAAGCGAGCAGCGGCTGATCTGGCTTGGCAGCGCACCGCTGCGCGGCCGTGCGGAACCGACCCGCGATGATATCGTCGCCGCCGCGCTTTCCGCGAAGATACTGCCGCTCATCAAGGAAGACAGTCCCGCCGCGGCCGAGGCGCTGATCGAGGCCGATGCCCCGCGCCTGACGCCGGCGGCGCTCACCGAATGGCAGCAGCGGGTCGCCTGGTCCTATTATCTGACCGGCGACGACGCCAACGCACGCCGACTTGCGGCAAAAGCCCAGAACAGCACAGGCGAATGGGCGGCCCATGCCGACTGGGTTGCCGGGTTGGCCGCCTGGCGCCAGCGTGATTGCGCCGCGGCGGGCAAGGCGTTTCAGGCCGTCGCCACGCGCGCGCAGGATGCGGAAATGCGCGCCGCGGGCAATTTCTGGGCTGCCAGGGCCGACATGGCCTGCGGACATCCGCAATTCGTCCAGGCGAGGCTGCGCAGGGCCGCGCTTCTGCCCGAAACCTTCTATGGCCTGCTTGCCTCCGCATCGCTTGGCGTCGTGAAGACGACGACGACCCGTGCGGAAGAATTTGCCGCCGACTGGCAGCGTCTGGGCGGGCTCAACAATATCCGTGTCGCGCTCGCCCTGTCGGAGATCGGCGAAAAGGATCTCGCGGCGGAAGCATTGCGTCATCAGGCGAAGATCGGCCTGACGCAGGACCATGAACGCCTGGTCCGCATGGCCGGGCGGATGAACATGCCCGACATACAGCTCTGGCTGGCGCATAACGGACCTGCGGGCGCCCGCCCCTCCCCCAGCGCACGTTATCCCGCGCCGACATGGACGCCCGATGGCGGCTGGCGCGTGGACAAGGCGCTCGTCTTCGCACATGCGCTTCAGGAATCCCGGTTCCGCGCCGATGTGGTCAGCCCGGCCGGCGCCTATGGGCTGATGCAGGTGATGCCCGCGACCGCATCCGGCATTGCCCGTGAGCGCGGCACCAGCATCGATCGATCGCAGCTCTCCAATCCATCGACCAACATCGAATATGGCCAGAGCTATCTGGAGCATCTGCGCGATTACAGCGGCACCCAGGGCCTGCTGCCCAAGGTTATCGCCGCCTATAATTGCGGCCCGGCGCCGATCGATGTCTGGAACAGCCGATCGTTCGACCGTGGCGATCCGCTGCTTTACATCGAATCCATCCCCTATTGGGAAACGCGCGCCTATGTCGGAATCGTGCTGCGCAATTATTGGATGTACCAGCTCAATGCCGGTGAGGATTCACCCAGCCTGAAGGCGATGGCCCAGGGCATGTGGCCACGCTTCCCGGGGCTTGGTGGCGCCACGGCGGTGCGGATCAATCGCGGCACGCAACTGGCCAGCAGCGACGACTGATGAATTTAGAGCGTCGTGCGTGAAATCGGGATCGGTGCTCCTGCGAAGGCAGGAGCCCATATCAACGGGCGCTTTGACGCGTCGGACACGGGCTCCGGGTCAAGCCCGGAGCACGGGTTCTGATTTCGCGCATGCGACTTTAATCCGCAGGCTGGCGCCGTTCCTTGAGAAATGAAATCAGTTCGGCGGACATCACGGTCCACCAGTCGATCACATCCTCGAAGTTTTCCGCGCCCATGGGGCCAAGCGTGCTGACATCCATGGTGGTGCCGAGGTCGCCATCATTGTCGATATAGGCTTTCAGGAAACGCTTTTGCTTGTTCCAGTCGTTGACGAGCGTTTCCGAGAAGAATGGTTCCTTCTTGTACCAGGCATAGAACTGCAACGAGGAGCAGGCCTTTTCCCCTTCGCATCCATAGAATTCGATGGTGAAGGTCGATCCGTTGGCGGCGCTCGCGATATAGGGGTCGCCATTGTCGCGCTTGCCGGGCGACGCCTTGTATCCTGCTTCCTGGAGCGCGTTGGTGATTTGAACGGGATCGGTGCCGTCGATGGTCCTGGCCTGCGCCATGACGCCCGTAGGCAGAGCCAGCAATGAGACGCATAGTGCGAGTTTCAACAACTTACCCATCGCACCCTCCCTTGCTCTGGATAACCGAAACTAACGTTAGGAAGCGGCCGGCACAACGCGATCCTACGCTTGGGCGGTGCAACTCACCGCAAGTTCGTGCCCATCTGGATCGCGGAAGTGAAAACGGCGGCCACCCGGGAATGCGAAGATCGGCTTCGTGATCGTGCCGCCCGCATCCCACACGACCGCCAGCACGGCATCGAGATCGCAGACCTCGATCACCGGCAGCGCCGCCACGGTCATCGTCTGGCTATCGCCCTGGAAGCCGATATCCGTGTCTCCGCTCATCGTCGCTGCATAGGTCGGGCCGAAATCGGTGAACTGCCAGCCGAAAGCCTTTGCGTAGAAACGCTTGGCCCGAAGCACGTCAGAGCTGGGCAGTTCAAGATAGTTCAAACGCGCCATTACGCACTCCTTTGTTCTTGATATGTTCTATTGGTTGGCGCATGATTCGTCAATGGACCCGAACCGATTCCATGTGCTGAAATCAGGGCGCGGCGCACCGACGAACGAGGTGCCGACCCGCTTCAACCTGAAGGCGCGCGAGGCTGACGGCGACTGGCTGGACGACCAGGATTCCATCGACGGCGACGGCCCTCCGCTACGCACGACAGTGACGGTGGAACGGCCGAGGACGATCATCACGCGCAACACGTCCCCCGACATCGGTTTCGACCGATCAATCAATGCTTATCGGGGTTGCGAGCATGGCTGCGTCTATTGCTTTGCCAGGCCCACCCATGCTTTCCACGACCTGTCCCCCGGCCTCGATTTCGAAACGAAGCTGTTCACCAAGCCGGACGCCCCTGCCCTGCTGCGCGCCGAATTGTCGAAACGGGGTTACACCGTCGCGCCGATCGCCATGGGCACCAATACCGATCCCTATCAGCCGATCGAATCCGACTGGAAAATCACGCGCGGCTGCGTCGAGATTTTGCGTGAAACGCGCCATCCGCTGACGATCACCACCAAATCCAACCGGGTCGTCCGCGATATCGGCCTGCTTGCCCCAATGGCCGAGCTGGGGCTGGTGGCTGTCGCGATTTCGGTGACATCGCTCGATCCCGCGATCGCCCGAACGCTTGAGCCCCGCGCGCCGCATCCCGAAAAGCGGCTTGCAGCCGTTGCGGCGCTGAACGCCGCCGGCATCCCGACATTCGTATCCATCTCACCCGTCATCCCGGCGATTACCGATCACGAAATGGAACATATCATCGAGCGCGCTGCCGAGGCGGGCGCGCGGGCTGCGTTCTTCATTCCGGTGCGCCTTCCTCATGAAGTCGCGCCGCTGTTCCGCGATTGGCTGGACGCGCATTTTCCCGAACGAGCCGGCAAGGTGATGGCGACGATCCAATCCATCCGGCAGGGCCGCGACAATGACCCCGGCTATTTCACACGGATGCGGGGCTTTGGCCCCTGGGCCGACCTTTTGCGCAGGCGCTTTGCGATTGCCTGCCGAAAGCATGGGCTGGGCTTTGAGAGATTCTCGCTGCGCTGCGATCTGTTCGTGCCACCGCAGGGAGCGCAGGGCGATCTTTTCGCCTGATCATTTTGTCGATCGAAATACTGGCAATTGACGCCTCGACAAAGCATTGATCGACGCATGGCGTTACCGATCCATTCCGAAGCATTCAGCGATTCGCTTGTCATTCTCGGGGCCGCCGGCCTGGTCATCCCGGCCTTTGCGCGGTTCCGCATCAACCCGGTCATCGGCTTCATTCTGGTGGGCGTGCTGGTGGGGCCGGCGGGGCTGGGATCGCTCGTTTCCGAGCACTCGTGGCTTTACTACATCACCATAACCAACCCGGAATCGATCGCACCCTTTGCCGAATTCGGCATCGTCCTGCTGCTGTTCTCCATAGGGTTGGAACTGTCGTTCAAACGATTATGGGGCATGCGAAAGCTCGTGTTCGGGCTTGGCGCTTCCGAGCTGGCGATCTCCGGCGTCGTCATCGCGCTTGGATTGTCGATACTCGGCCAGTCGATGCCCGGGGCGATCGGGCTGGGCATGGCGCTGGCGCTGTCCTCCACCGCGCTCGTCCTGCCGATGGCGGGCACGGCCAGCCCTGTCGGCCGCGCCGCATTCGCCATGCTGCTGTTCGAGGATCTGGCGCTGGTCCCGATCATCTTCGCGCTCGGCGCCCTTGCCCCCTACACGCAGGATGCTGGATTGCACGGGATAGCCAGCACGCTGCTGGCCGGTGGATTGACGATCGCGGCAATGATGGTGTTCGGACGCTTCCTTCTGCCGCGCCTGTTCGCGCAAGCCGCACGGACGAAAAGCCCCGAATTGTTCCTGGCGGCCAGCCTGCTGGTCGTCATCGTTGCGAGCATCGCGACCACGGCGGCGGGCCTTTCCCCCATCGTCGGGGCGCTCGTCGCCGGCCTGCTGATCGCCGAGACGCAATATCATGGCGAGGTCGAGGTGATGACGGCGCCGTTCAAGGGGCTGGCGCTCGGCGTGTTCCTCATCTCCGTTGGCATGAGCGTCAACCTGCGGGTGATCGCGGAGAACTGGTTCAGCCTGTTGTCGGCGGTGGCCGGCGTGGTTCTCGTAAAGACAATTGTCACCGCCGTTCTGCTGAGGCTGAGCGGCGCGCGGCGGAGCGTGGCCGCCGAAACCGGGCTGCTGATGTCCTCGCCGTCGGAAACGACGCTGATCGTGCTGGCGACCGCCGCGCAGGCGCAGCTGATCCAGGCCTCCACCGCCGCTTTCTGGCAGATCGTGACGGCGATCGGCCTGACCATCACGCCCCTGCTGGCGCGGATCGGCCATGATCTGGCACGGCGGGTGGAAATGCGCGGATCGGACGATTCCGAAATCATCGATGCGGCGACGGTCTCTCCCCGCGCCGTCATCATCGGCTTCGGGCGTGTCGGCCAGATGGTCGCCGACTTGCTGAACGTCCATGGGAAAACCTATTTCGCGATCGACGCCAATATCGATGTCGTCGCGGCTGGCCGGCGCGATGGATATCCGGTCGTTTTCGGCGATGTCTCGCGATCGGACCTGATCGACAAGCTCAATCTGGACAATGCCGGCGCATTGATCCTGACGATGGACCAACCGGTTTTGTCGGCGCGGATCGTGAAACGGGTCCGTTCGCGGTTTCCCGACCTGACGATTGTGGCCCGCGCCCGTGATCCCGAACATGCCGCCGAACTTTACCGCGCCGGCGCGAACGAAGCCGTGCCGGAAACCCTGGAAAGCTCGCTGCAATTGTCGGAAGCCGCGCTGGTCGAGCTGGGCGTCGCGATGGGGCCAGTGATCGCATCCATCCATGAAAAGCGTGACGAATTGCGTCGCGAAATCAAGGAAGGCGGCAATATGGATCGCGAGCCCAGGCTCAACCGGACACGGTTGCGGGATTTGAGCTAGCTCATGCTCCCCAGGGCAGGTCGAGCGTCGGCTGGTTGGCGAAACGCTTCATCTGGAGAACGAGCTTGGCCCCTGCTCCCGGCGCTAGGCGCACAGTGAAGTAGCGGGCCCCGATGGGTTTGGACTGCTTGCCGTCCGACACCGAAACCAGCTGATGCTCGCCATAGGAGCCGCCCTGAACGGTCACGAGCTTTTCGTCGACCTGGCTGACGTTCACCAGCGTCACCGTCACGCTGTTGGCATCCATGGTTTCCACCAGCGCCGCCACGTCTTCGGGAACACCCGGACGCTGACGGACAGGATCGAAATAGCGGAGCCGCGCATGATGCGGCGCGCCGCCGATGCCGGGCGAGCGGCGCGACCAGCCGGGGCGGCCGATGTGGATGCCGCCTTCCATCAACTGGATCAGCGCGGTGACCTTCGCCGGGTTTTGCGACATCATCGTATCGGCAAGGCGTGTGTCGGCCGTGGTCGTGTCGGCGCGCAACTCCTCCCCGGCCTCGCGCACTTCGGCCAGATCCCTCTTCAGCGCCTCGATCGGGAAGGTCGGATTCTTGCCTTCGAGGTAATTCAGCCAGGGCTCGTCATTGGTTACGCGGGCGCGATCCGAGGGCTTCATCGTCAGGAAATAGATGTCGCCGGCGCTGAGGTTGTAGTCGCCAGGAACATAGCCGTACCAGCCATTGTCGCCATACATGCGCGGCGTCGACACCTTGCCGTCCACCACCTTTTTCTGCGCGTTGATGACATCCGCCTGCTTGCGCCAGACATCCAGATAGGCGTCGTTCCCCGTTACCAGAAACGCGCTCATCAGCGCGACGGCGGCGCGTGGGCCACGGTTGCGATCCTCACGCTCGCCGGTCTGCGGTACGATGGGGCTGAACGACCAGCCGTAGGTTCCGCCATACCATTTGCCGCCGACTTCCCCGCCGATCTCGCCATTCAGGCCGATATTGCTGGGGATCAGATTGTTGTTCCTGCGCGCCCGATCGACCCATGCGTCGATATATTCGAGCATCCAGTTTTTATATTTCGGGTCGTGATCCAGCATGTAGGCATTGAGCGCCAGCGTGGTGGATTCAAGGTTCAGGGGATTGTCGCCGAGCGATTCCCCATAATCCTTGTAGTGGGCGAGCATCTCCTCATAGGTCCGCTCACCGTGCAGGACGGCTGACGGATCGAACAGGCTGACGTCGATCGGATCGCCGGTCCAGTCGAGCGGCGTCGTCTTGCGCATCAACGCGCCGCGGCTGCCGTTGAACATGCTCTTGATGATCTTGTGCTGCGGATCATAGTTGCCCGCCTTGGGATCGATATAGAAACCGGCGAAGCGCTTGGCGCGGTCGCGGTAGCGCGGGTTGTACGGATCGGCGAGGCCCAGAATGTTGAAGACGGTCATGCCTTCGCCATTGTGCTGCCAGTCCATCATGACCGGGAATTCCTTGAAGTACATGCCGTCGCGGGCGAACGGCACGTCCTTGGTCTTCGCCAGCGTGTATTGGCGAACATGACCTTCATAAGCCTTGTTCATCATCGTCAGGATATTGTCCGACCCACCGAGCGCGTAGAGATGCGGCCAGTCATTTACATTCTCGATCGCGTCATCCGGACCATCATTCGCGCCCCAGCGCTCGACGGCCAGCAGGAAACCGCGCTCGTCGAAATAGCGCGCGAAGAACTTCTCGGCGGCGACCGATTGCTCCTTGAGCAATGTCCGTTCCAGCAACGCCCATTCCGGCGGCGCCATGGGGGTTGCAATGTCGACCGTCGCATCCGCGGCACGCGCCGGAGCCGGCAGCATAGTGGCCGCGTACAGGGCCGAAGTGGCCAGCATGAAAAGTCGACGGGTCGTCTTCATTGCAGTCTCCCTAGGGTCGGCGTCTCGGTTGTCGTCAGACGCCCTTCTTGTAATCGAGGAAAAAAGGCCGGTTCGCCCGAACCGGCCCAAGGGGATAATATCGGCCGCAGCGCTCAAGAACCCGTCCATGGCAGGTCGAGCGTCGGCTGATTTACGTAGCGTTTCATCTGGAGGACCAGCCGTGCACCTGCGCCGGGCGCCAGCCGCACGGTGAAGAACCGCGCACCCACCGGCTTCGACTGCTTGCCATCTGATACCGAAACCAATTGGTGCTCGCCATAGGAACCGCCCTGGATGGTCACGATCTTCTCGTCGACCTGGCTGACGTTAACCAAGGTCACCGTCACGCTGTTGGCGTCCATACTTTCCACCAGCGCCGCCACATCCTTCGGCACACCCGGACGCCTGCGAACGGGATCGAAATAGCGAAGCCGTGCGTGCTGTGGCGCCCCGCCGATGGAAGGCGAATTCCGCGACCAGCCGGGCATGCCCATGTGGATGCCACCCTGCATCAGGTGGATCAGTGCCGCCACCTTCACCGGGTTCTCGTTCATCATCGTGTCGGCAAGACGCGTGTCGGCCGTGGTCGTGTCCGTGCGGAGCCGTTCGCCGGCAACCCGAACCGCAGTAAGGTCCTTGTTGAGGGCATCCATCGGGAAGCTGGGATTCTTGCCCTCAAGATAGAGCAGCCAGGGTTCGTCCGGCGCGCGTGCGCGATCGGCAGGCTTCATCGTCATGAAATAGATGTCGGCAGCGCTGAGATTGTAGTCGCCGGGGACATAGCCGTACCAGCCATTGTCGCCATACATGCGGGGCGCCGACATTTTTCCGTCAACGACTTTCCTGTTGGCGTTGATGGCGTCCGTCTGCTTGCGCCAGACGTCCAGATATTTGTCGTCACCCGTAAGCAGGAATGCGGACATGAACGCGACCGCCGCGCGCGGGCCGCGATTGCGATCCTGACGCTCGCCGGTCTGCGGCACGATGGGGCTGAAGCCCCAACCATAGGTGCCACCATACCATTTGCCACCCGCTTCCCCACCGATCTTGCCGTCCAGGCCGATATTGCTGGGGATCAGGTTATTGTTCTGCCGCGCGCGATCCGCCCAGGCGTCAACATATTCAAGCAGCCAGTTCTTATACTTGGCATCGTGATCCAGCATGTAGGCGTTCAGCGCCAGCGTCGTCGTCTCGAGATTGAGCGGGTTGTCGCCCAGGGAGTCGCCATAATCCTTATAGTGAGCGAGCATTTCCTCGTAGGTTCGCTCACCGTGCAGGACGGCTGACGGGTCGAACAGGCTGACGTCGATGGGATCGCCCGTCCAGTCCAGATCGGTTGTCTTGCGCATCAGCGGCCCACGGCTGCCGTTGAACATGCTCTTGATGATCTTGTGCTGCGGATCGTAGTTGCCGACCGTCGGATCCACGTAGAAGCCGGCGAAGCGCTTTACGCGGTCGCGGTAGCGCGGGTTATATGGATCGGCGAGGCCCATCACGTTGAAGGGCGTCATCCCTTCCCCATTGTGCTGCCAGTCCATCATGACCGGGAATTCCTTGAAGTACATGCCGTCGCGGGCGAACGGCACGTCCTTGGTCTTCGCCAGCGTGTATTGGCGAACATGACCTTCATAAGCCTTGGTCAACATGGTCAGAATGTTGTCGGGGCCGCCGAGCGCGTAGAGTTGCGGCCATCCGTTCACATTCTCGATCGCGTCATCCGGGCCGTCGTTCGCTCCCCAACGCTCAACCGCCAGCAGGAAACCGCGCTCGTCGAAATAACGCGCGAAGAACTTTTCCGCTGCCCGCGATTGCTCGTCGATCAGCCTCCGTTCCAGCAGCGCCCATTCCGGCGGCGCCATGGGTGCCGTGATGTCGACCGTCGTATCCGCGGCATGCACGTCAGAAGTGGGGATCATGGTCGCAGCGTAGAACGCGGAAGTAGCAAGCAGGAAGAGTCGGCGGGTCAGCCTCATGATATTCTTCTCCTATTGTGCCCGACATCGCAGTTGCTGAACCGGTGCCGCCTTATTGATTATCTTTTTTGTTGCTGCGCCGCCCACCATGAAAGAACCCCGCAAGGGGCGACCGCACCCCGACGCTAATCCGCGGCAGGAACAGCGTCTAAGCCAAAAACGCTATCGACCCATGCATATATTGGTTTGATCGCGATACCGTTGAGTAACATTAGGCCTATGCGTCTCGAAATTTCGATCGCCAGTACTTAGAAATACACGTTTTTCCGTGGCATTTCCGCCCTCAACCCATTCCATTTCGTCATTAATTTGTCATCGCGCCAAGAGGCGGCGCGCGCATTGAGCGTCGCCGATGCCCCATGTGCATCGTTCGATAGTGGAATTGACTTGGACGGTGTGCAGGCCGGTCCGTATCTCCAAGATCGGCCAAGAAGAATGCGCACGGCATGACCCTGCGCGCCATCGACGATTATCCCGACCAAGCCGGAGGAGCTGAAAAAGCGCTTCCGGTAACGGGGAATCTCGATCGCCGAATACGCAAAAATAACAAGGGAGAGGTTGGGATGAAAAGCTTTCTGACAGGAATGAATCTGGGAGCATCCGCACTCGCGGTGAGTGTTGCAATATGCATGATACCAACGGCAGCGCAGGCCCAGGCGCAAGGCAACAATAACGTCGACAGCGATACCGATGCGATGGACATCATCGTCACGGGTACCAGTATTCGTGGCGTTGCGCCGGTCGGGTCGAACCTGATCTCGGTCGGGCCACAGGAAATCGCGGAGACGGGTGCCCAGACAATCACCCAGCTGCTCGCAACCGTCCCGGCACTGACCAGCATGGGCAACGCAGGACAGGGACAAATCCAGGGTTCCTATTATCAGCCGCAGATCCACCAGCTGGGCAGCAGCGCCAGCAGCACTACTTTGATCCTGATCGACGGCCACCGCACGTCCAGCGGCGGCACCAATCACACCAATACCGATCCGGGAATTCTGCCGATCAACATGATCGAGCGTGTCGAGGTACTCGCTGAGGGTGCCTCGTCAGTCTATGGTTCGGACGCGGTCGCGGGCGTGGTGAACTTCATCACTCGCCGCCGCTTCGATGGTGTTCAGGTGGGCGGCCAGGTGAGCCTGAAGGACGGGGCCGTCGGCTACAATGCGTCGATCCTGGCCGGTAAAAGCTGGGACGACGGGTCGGTGCTGATCGCCTACTCGCGATCGGACCTGGAAGCGCTGGCGAGCCGCGACCGGCCTTTCACCAACCCCAACCACATCGGACAGGGCGGAACCAACTTCAACAATTTCAACTGCCCGACGGCGACACTGCAGCCTGGCGGTAGCGGACCGATCTTCCTGGACGCGATATCGGGCAGATCGGTTGCGAACAACGCGGCGAACGCACCGTGCAATACGTGGCAGTACACCGACCTGATCCAGCATGAAGAACGTAACAACGTTATGGTGAAAGGAACGCAGGAATTCGGCCGACTGACAGTGACAGGGGAAATCGTCTACGCTGTTCGTCGGAATGACGGTGATGCATCGCGCGGCACCGTCACCGCGACCGCCTTTGGCACCGGACCGCAGGCAAACCCGTTCTACACCAATCCAGTGGGCTATACCGGCCCCGCTACGCGCCAGACCATCCGCTGGAGCGCTGATGAATTGTTCGGCCCCGGTGCGAAAACGTTGACCGGTTCCAATAGCATGTATGCGGATGCGGAGTTCCGTTACAATATCGATGATAACTTCGAAATCTCGTTACTCACGCTTGCGGCACGCGATGAAAGCTATGACCGCAACGAGGGGCAGATCAACGGCAGTGTCGCCAACCTCGCGCTGAACGGCACGACTTTCACCAATGGCAGCATGACCACACCGTCGCTGCCGGGCACAGATATCTTCAACTTCAATCTGCCGCTGACTCCGGACAATGCTCTCGACGTCTGGAACCCCGCCGCGACGAACCGTACATCACAGGCCGTGCGGGACGCACTGCTCGACAACAAGAACGACCTGCGCCAGACGCATGGCCTTCGTCAGATCCGTCTCAGCGCGGACGGCAAGCTGTTCAGCCTGCCGGGCGGCGATGTCAGCATCGCATTGGGTGGCGAACTGCTCCGCTTCACGCTTGAGCAGTTCAAATTTGCGGGCAACGGTGCCGGACCCGCAAGCACCGGATCGAACACATTCCAGCTGGAAGTGGTCCGCAAGGTCGAATCCGTGTTCGGTGAAATCAACATTCCGGTGATCGGCCCGGAAATGGGCATTCCGCTGATGGAAAGCTTCCAGCTCAACTTTTCCGGCCGCTACGATCATTATAGTGATTTCGGCAGCACCACCAATCCGCGCGCCGCGTTCAACTGGGAGGTTGGCAGTGGCCTGAAAATCCGCGGCAACATCTCGACATCCTTCGTCGCCCCACCGATGAGCATCATCGGTGACGAGAACGGCGTCTATGTGAACTCGCGCTACAACGCCTTTACCAACAATATCGAAGTTCCAGTCGCGCTCTATCCGGAGCTCGCGAACATGGGAATTTCGGGCTGCACCGCAGCATCCGAGACCTGCAACATTGCTTCCCTGCAAGGCCTGCGCGTGAACACAGGCGACCACAATGCCGGGCCGCAAGAAGGCAAGGGCTGGTCGATCGGCGCGGATTTCAATCCGGACTTTCTGCCAGGCTTGCGCGCGCAGGCGACCTTGTGGAACGCCAAGGTGACGGGCGCTGTTACCGGCCCGCAGATCGGTTTCGTCGTCAATACACCGTCGCTTGCCTATCTGCTGCAATTCTATCCCGGTGGCGCGACCCAGGCCCAAATCGAAGATGCGACACGCTTCATTCCGCCGGAAGGCCCGCAACCGCCGCAGACGGATTATATCCTGCAGGTCATCAACTCGAACTATTTGAACCTGAACGTGCAGGGTATCGATGCCAGCATCAACTACACCCATCAGACGGATTCAGCGGGCACTTTCTCGATCGGCAACTCGCTGACCTATTTCACCCGGTTCAAGCAGTCCTATGGCGCGGATGGCCTGGAATACAGCGTGCTGAACTCCACGGGTGCCAACGGCGTGTTCCCGTCCGTCCAATTGCAGGGCCGCGCCAATCTGGGCTGGGATTATGAGGGCCTCGCAGCCAATCTCTTCATGAACTATACCGGTGCCTACCATAATCTCGGCGGCAGCTCCGTCGCTGACATCGACCGGGATGCCGCGGGCAATCCAACCGGCGGCGGCGACAAGGTGAAGGCGAACATCCAGTTCGACCTGAACCTCAGCTACAAGCTGAACGAAGGGATTTTCGACGATACGACGTTGTCCATCAATGTCCGCAACCTCTTCGACAAAGCCCCGCCCTTCTACAATTCCGCAGCCGGATACGACAGCTATGTCGCCAATCCGCTCCGGCGCGTGATTTCCCTGGGTTTCCAGGCGAAATTCTGACGGATTGACGTTCATGATGCCCTCGCCTGCAATATCGATCCAAATGGATCGAATGGAGCATGCGAGGGCATCTTATTTCTGTTGAAATCGATGGATTTCCAAGGGCCGCACGCAGATTCAACATCCCGAAACCGGGAATTGAACAAGAATTGCATCAAGCCAGAACGCGCATCGATCGATAGCGCCTTTGGCTTGGACGATAGGAAGCGGCAACCATAATGCTTGTATTGCATGCATATGCGGATCGGACTTTTTCGCATTTGCGAGCATCCATAGTGGCAACGCTTCCCGCACCACGCGGTGCAGTGTTCAGCCCTTCAGATCTACGAGGTAATGATGAGTGATATGGCGCCTGAAGTGATGGCACGGAACATCGGACAGGGTTTGCTGTCTTTTCCCGTGACGCACTTCACTGAAGAAAATGTCTTCGACGAGGGCGCGTATCGCGAACATTGCGCCTGGATGCTGCGCGATGGGCTGGCTGGCATGTTTGCCGCCGGCGGCACCGGAGAGTTTTTTTCGCTTACCCCGGAAGAGGTCGGCAAGGTCGTCAGTGCTGCCGTTGCCGAAGGAAACGGTAAGGTGCCTGTCGTTGCCGGATGCGGTTATGGCACGGCGATCGCGGTGGGGATTGCCCGTGATGCGGAGAAGCGTGGCGCCAATGGCCTGCTATTGCTTCCGCCCTACCTTATGAACAGCACCCAGGATGGCCTGGCCGCGCATATCGAGGCGGTGTGCAAGGCGACCAGTCTGGGTGTGATCGTCTACAATCGCGACAATGCCGTGGTGGACGACGAGACGCTGGCAAGGCTGTGCGAGCGCAACAGCAATCTTGTCGGCTTCAAGGATGGCGTCGGCGATGTCGAGCTGATGATGCGCGTCTATGCCCGGATGGGTGATCGGCTGACCTATGTGGGCGGCCTGCCCACGGCCGAGACGTTCGCCCCCGCCTATCTGGCGATGGGTGTCACCACCTATTCCTCAGCGATCTACAATTTCCTGCCGGAATGGGCGCTCAATTTCTACAGGGCGGTTCGTGCGCAGGATCATGCGACGATCATCAAGGGACTGAACGAATTCGTCCTTCCCTATATCAAGCTGCGCAATCGCGGGCGTGGATATGCCGTGTCGATCGTCAAGGCAGGCATGAGCGTGATCGGTAGAAGCGCCGGGCCGGTGCGTTCGCCGCTGACGGACCTTCGCCCCGAAGAGGTGAAGGAATTGCGCGCGCTGATCGAACGCGTCAGTTGATGATCAACTGCCCCGGGCATCGGTCCGACGCCCGTTCTGCCAGCAAGAACTCTGCAGGGCGGGGCCCGGCTTTTTCAAGCCGCGTCCCGCTCTAGCGCTTTTACGGATATGCCTATACCCAATGGCGTCATGTTCGAGCTGAGCCAGCTGCGCTGCTTTGTCGCCACCGCCGAGGAACTGCATTTCGGTCGGGCAGCCGCGCGGCTGAACATGACGCAGCCTCCGCTCAGCCGCCAGATCCAGGTTCTGGAGCATATTCTGGGCGTGTCGTTGCTCGAGCGGACCAGCCGGTTGGTCAAGGTCACGCCCGCAGGCCGCGTCTTCCTGCTGGAGGCACGGCGGATCATAAAGCTGGCTGATAGCGCCGCCCTTGCGGCGCGGCGCGTTGCACAGGGAGAAGCCGGTCGGATCGCGATCGGCTTCACCGCGGTATCCGGCTACAGCTTCGTGCCACGGGCGCTGACGATGGCGCGGGCGCGGCTGCCCAATATCACGATCGAGCTTCGGGAAATGGTCACGGGCGATCAGGTCGAGGGCCTGTTGACCGGTCTTATCGATATCGGTTTCGTCCGCCCTCCCCTGGAACGGCAGGAATTCGACACGGCGCGCATTCTGGTAGAACCGTTGCTGGCAGCGCTGCCAGCGGGAGACCCCCGGCTGAGCAAGACCAGCCTCGTCCTGAGCGATTTCAACGAACAACCGCTGATCATGTATGCGCGCGAAGGAGCCAGCTATTTCCACAACATGCTGATCGGCCTGTTCGAAGCGGCGGGGGCCCGCCCCCTCTATGTCCAGCATGTCACGCAGATCCATTCGATGCTGGGGCTGGTGAAAGCCGGGCTTGGGGCCGCATTGGTTCCGGCTTCAGCAACCGATCTGCATTTCGAGGATGTTCAGTTCCGTCCCGTCATCACGACGCCCAAGCAGCCGGTTGAGCTGCACATGGCGTGGCGAAGGGACAATCTGAACCCGGCCCTGGATTCCGTGCGCGAACTTTGCGCCAGCTGCGGCGAGGCGATCGCGATCTGATTGCTGCCCCGACATGTCCGGTATAAGGGCCGGACATGTCGGGGCGCCCCCTTAGCTCACCGGCTTTAGCTCCAGCCGCTCGATCTTTCCGACGATCAGATAGTAAGCGAGGATCGTCACGATGCAGTGGGCGCCGACATAGACCAGCGCTGAATCGAACGACCCGGTGGCGTCCACCAGATAGCCGATCACGATCGGCGTCACGATGCCGGCCATGTTGCCGAAGGTGTTGAATATGCTGCCGGTCACGCCCGCCAGTTCGCGCGGCGAGGTATCCGACATCACCGCCCAGCCGAGAGAGGCCACGCCCTTGCCGAAGAAGGCGAGCGCCATGATGGCGATGATCAGCCACTGCTGCTCCACATAGTTGCAGGCGATGATGAGCGTGGCGAGCAGCATGCCGAACAGCAGCGGCAACTTGCGCGCCTTTGTGAGCGATCCGGTCTTCTTCAGGATCCGGTCGGAAATGACGCCACCGAGCACGCCGCCGACGAAACCGCACATGGCGGGGGCTGCGGCGGCAAAGCCTGCATCCAGGATGGTCATGCCTCTTTCCCTGACCAGATAGATCGGGAACCAGGTGACGAAGAAATAGGTGAGCGCGTTGATGCAATATTGGCCGAGATAGACCCCGATGAGCATCCGGCTGGTCAGCACCTGCTTCACATTGTTCCAGGTGAAGGCGGCACTGCTCTCGGCGATCTTGGCCTCCATGTTCACCACGCCGCCGCCCCGCTCGATATAATCAAGCTCGGCCTTGTTGATGTGCGGATGATCGACAGGACTGTGGACATAGCGGACGAAGATCACCGCGGCGATAAGGCCGACCACGCCCATGACGAAGAACACCGACCGCCAGCCGAAATCATGCACCAGCCACCCCATCAGCGGCGCGAAGGCGACCAGCGCGAAATATTGGGAAGCGTTGAAGATCGCGGATGCTGTGCCGCGTTCGGAGGAAGGGAACCATGCGGCAACGATGCGGGCGTTGGCGGGAAAGGTCGGCGCTTCGGAAAGGCCCACCATGAAGCGCATGATGAACAAGGCGGTCGCGGCTGCCGCGGCACCCACGAATATTCCAACGAAGCCCTGCAAGGCGGTGAAGAAGGACCACAGCACAAGCGCGGTCGCATAGATCGTCTTCGATCCGAAACGGTCGAGCAGCACGCCGCCGGGTAGCTGGGCAAGCACATAGGCCCAGGCGAAAGCGGACAGGATCCAGCCCATCGCGATGGGGCTTAGACCCAGTTCGTCGGCAGCGGCTGATCCAGCGATCGAGAAGGTCGCCCGGTCGGCATAGTTGATGACCGTGACCACGAAGAGCAGAAAAATGATAAGATGGCGGACGCGCGTCCTCTTACCTTCACCGGTTGGGCCGCTCACATTCGCCATTCCTTATCCCTCACCAATTTATCCGGCGGAAAATTACCGCATTATCGATCCGCAAAGAGGGAAAACCGGGCATCGGAAGCATTCGCGGGATTCGCTGGCCGGTTCCATGGGCCGCGCTCCAGGATCTTTTCCGAAACGGCATCGAATACCGCGCAGCCCGTGCTTGCCAGCTCCCCTTCTTTGTCGGCGGCTTATCGCTCTTGTGGCGGTTTACCGCAGGGGTCGATCGCGCCCCATGCCTGCACGTTAGTGGCGCCCAGAAAGCCGGTCCAAGTCAATCTATCAATCGATTGATACTGTCAGAGCATGGTTGAAATACGAAAATCGGTCAGTTGCTGACGATGATGGCGACCCGGCGGTTTTCCCGCCGCCCCTCCGGCGTCGCGTTCGAGGCGACGGGGTTGCGCGTGCCCATCCCTTCCATATGAACGCCCTGCGCCGGCATACCGGCGCCGATCATGACATCCCCCACCATTTGCGCGCGCGCCAGCGACAGCGCGTCATTATGAAGTTCGCGACCCGAATTGTCGGCATGCCCTTCAACCCTTACGCCGGTGATGTTCACGGCTAGCAGCGCGCGCGTTATCCGCTCTATGACCTGCTTCTGCTCTCCATCGAGCCGGCTTTCGTCAGTCGGAAACAGCAACTTGTCGGCAAGGCCGAACATCCACCCGTCGTCGGTTTCCACGAACCCCTGGTTCCTGAGCGCCTCAACCTGTGCCGCCGTCAGCCCGGCAGGTGCGGGTGGCGGCGGCGGCGTCTGGCAACCCGCGAGCAACAGTCCGGATAACAGAATGAAGACCGACAGCTTTCTAACGATCGGTGCCATGCCCGAATCCCCCCTTTGCCCGAAACGGAACGACCGCCCCACCGTCGACGACGCGACCGGCGCGTTTTCCTTCATACATTGCCGCGTCGGCGACACGCAGCAGCGTGACCTCATCTCCACATGGCTCGGGAAAACAAGCCATGCCGATACTGAGCGAAGCCGTGACGCTGGCGCCGCCCGGCAGCAGGATCGGCCGCGTCATGCTTGCCGTGATGCGCTCGGCAACCTTCCCCGCCTCGTCCGCTGATCCGCGAAGGGCCAGCAGCACGGCGAATTCGTCTCCACCCATGCGGGCAACGATATCGCCTTCCCGTAGCTGCCCCCTGATCCGCTGCGCGACCTCGATCAGCGCGGCATCGCCGGCGGCATGGCCGAAGCGATCGTTGATTTCCTTGAAGCGGTCATTGTCGAGAAACAGGATCGCGACTTCCCCGCCGGTGGTCTTCGCATGGCGGATCGCCAGCCGTAGCTGGTCTTCGAAATGCGCCCGGTTGGGAAGACCCGTCAGGCTGTCATGCGTTGCCAGATGCGTGAGCGATTCATTCTCGCTGCGCAAGCTGTCCTGCCAGGCCTCAAGCTCTGCCAGCAAGGCATTGAAGTCGTCCGCCAGCTCGGTCAGCTCCGCGATCGGTGAGGGCTGCGCACGCCTGTTGAAAGCGCGATCCAACCTTACCGAATGGGCGACATTCGTCAGTCTTTGCAGTGGCTCGACGATCGTTTTCTGCAGGCGTTGGGCCAAAAGCGAGGTCGCGATCGCAGTCAACAACATGCACAGCAGAGCGCTGCCCAACCCCATCAGCACGAAGCGTATCAACCCTGTCGCATCGCCCCAAAGGCGGACTTCCCCGATCACCCTGTCGCCTTGCACGATCGGGGTCCGCACCGGATTGGGGAAAAGAAGGATGTTCGCCCAATTCTTCAACCGATGACCGGCCCCGTCGATAGGCCGCTGCCAATCCCAGAGATGATCTCCCTTGTCGTTGACGACGCCGATCCCCGCGATCTCTTCGGACGCAACAACCCGGGTCAGTGCCTCCTGAACGGCGGTCCGGTCATCGAAAACGACGGCCGCTTCGACGGTGAAGCTTGCCGACTGGCCGATCAGCGCAAGATTGTGCAGCGTGTAGGCACGGATCACCGCCGAACCCGCGATCAGCACCGTAAGCCCGGCAAAGGCCACCGCCACCAGCGTGATGCGCAGGTGGACACGGCTGAGCACCTCCCGCAACGTCGGCAGCTTGGGAGCCTGATTGAGCTTGGTCACGGCCTGCGCTCTCCGGAGCTGCCGAGCATCAGCGCCTTGGGATCGACACGCAGCCCACTGCGCGCGACTGAATCAAGATTCAGGTCGAACGAGACCCTGCCGGAAACGATATTCAGGCAAAACATGCTGCCGCCTCTGCAAGCCGGATCGTGCTCGCTGATCGTCAGTGCCGGATGATTGCTCCAACGGACAGGGCGTTGCGTTCCCTCCGCCAGATAGAAGGCGTTGCACACCTCGAGCGCGGCGGGATTGCCCAGTGGCACTTGTTGCACGCGCACCGCCCTGCCCGGCAGCCGTTGCATGCCGGTGAGGAGCTGGCCCTGATAACGCGAATTGCCGATGATGCAGAGCTGCACGACCTCCGGCTCAGCCGGCCAGTGCGTGTAGCTGATGATCCCCTTCACGACACGCGCGACTGGAGGACCGTTCCCCTCCTGCGCCACCAGAGTGAGGTTCTGTGCGGCGCCAGTCGTGCTGACAAGAAGAGCTGCACTCATCACAATCCGCGTCGCGGATGATGCGTTACTCCACAAACCCCGATGCCATATTGTTTCGTTAGCGATCCCTTAGCAGATGACCGTCTGATATTCCTAGTTATTCCTCCAGCCGCGCAAGCCGTTTGCCACAGGGCGATCGTGCCAGATTGCGACGGTCGGAACAGGCCGGATATTCGTGGCGCCACGGCCGATGACTGCACGCGAGCCAGTGGTTTCAGCGCCATATAACGTTATCGCAACCAACCCATCTGAGAGGCGTTCATTCCGGGGGTGCGGCCTTCGCAGGATGTCATTTTGACCAACTACACAGCCAGATTTCTCGCCGGCCGCCGCCGCAACCGCATGTCAGAAGAAGAACTGGCCGTGCTGGAATCCGCGATCCAGGCCGTTCACACCGTTCCTGCGCGAAAAATCGTGGTTCACAAGGGAGATGAAGTCCCCAATTGCACGCTTCTCGTCGACGGCTTCATGTGCCGATATCTCGATGATCGTGAGGGATATCGGCAGCTTGTTTGCGTGCACGTCCCCGGCGACTTCGTCGATCTGCATGCTTTCCCGCTCGAGAAGCTGGACCATGACGTTGCGACGATAACCACGTCGACCATCGCGACTGTCCCCCGCGAAACCATGAAAGGGCTGGTTGCGGACCATCCGCATCTGGCCCGCATGCTCTGGTTCAGCACGCTGCTTGACGCGGCCATGCATCGCGAGTGGATATTCAGGCTTGGACGGCTTGGCGCCCTGGGCCGTGTCGCCCACTTCTTCTGTGAGACGCATGCGAAGCTGAAAGCCGTCGGTCTGGCCGACAGCGGACGGTTTAGCCTGCCGCTGACGCAGCTCGACATAGCCGAGGCCTGCGGCCTTACCCCCGTTCATGTGAACCGCGTTCTCAGACAGCTTCGCGAGCGCGGACTGCTGCAGTTTCGCGAAAAGCAGGCGATGATTCTCGATGAACGGCAACTGGTTGCCGTGGCAGAATTCGACCCGGAATATCTCTATCTGGAAGAATAAGGCGCGATCGGGCCTACCCAGACGGCCTTATCAGAACCTTGGCTGGGGCGGCAGGATTCGAACCTGCGAATGGCGGCATCAAAAGCCGCTGCCTTACCACTTGGCGACGCCCCAACAGGGTAGAGCGGCGCCTTATACGGCGCGCGCTTGTGTGAAAAGGGGTATGATGCATCGCGCCATACCCGTTCCCATTATAGAATTTGCTGAACCCAGCCGTGCGGATCGGGCGCGTTCCCGCGCTGGATGTCGACCAGCTTGGAACGGATGCGCTGCGTGAGCGGTCCCGCGGATTGTCCGCCGATGACGAACTTGCCCTCTGCGCCCGCAACGCTGCCGATCGGCGTGACCACGGCTGCCGTGCCGCAGGCAAATGCCTCCGTCAGGCGGCCGCTTTCCGCGTCCTCACGCCATTGTTCGATCGAATAGCGTTCCTCACGCACCTCGATTCCCATGTCGCGGGCAAGCGTCAGGATCGAATCGCGGGTGATGCCGGGCAGGATCGTGCCGGTCAGCGGCGGCGTGACCATCGATCCGTCTTCAAACACGAAGAAGATGTTCATGCCGCCAAGCTCTTCGACCCAGCGCCGCTCGACAGCATCGAGGAAGACGACCTGATCGCAGCCCTGCCGGATCGCCTCCGCCTGGGCGACGAGGCTGGTGGCGTAATTGCCGCCGCACTTGGCAGCCCCGGTGCCACCCGGCGCAGCGCGCGTATATTCCCGCGTCACCCAGAGCGAAACGGCGGGCGCGCCGCCCTTGAAATAGGCGCCAACAGATGATGCGATCACCATGTAGAGATATTCGGACGACGGCTTGACCCCCAGGAACACCTCGCTGGCGAACATGAAGGGGCGCAGATAGAGCGAGCCGTCCTCCCCTTCCGGAATCCAGTCGCTATCGGCATTCACCAGCGCGCGGATCGATTCCAGGAACAGCTCCTCCGGCAGTTCAGGCATTGCCATGCGCCGCGCGGATGCATTGAAGCGGCGGGCATTGGCGTCCGCCCGAAACAGCGCGGCACCGCCGCTGGGGCGGCGATATGCCTTCAGCCCTTCAAAAATCTCTTGCGCATAATGGAGCACCGACGAGGCCGGATCCATCGAGACGGAAACGCGGGCGGTGATCTTCGCATCGTGCCAGCCCTTTTCCTGACTGTAACGCACGAGCGCCATGTGATCGGTGAACACGCGGCCAAATCCGGGATTCACCAATTGCCGCGCACGCTCGCTGGCTTCGACCGGCTTGGCCGTAGGTTCGAAGGCAAAGATGGGCGTGGCGTCGGCAGACATGATGTTTCCTCTCCTTATCAGCACGCGCGGCGGACTTGCGTTGGCCTAAGACGCAGGGTTAGATACGTCAATATGGCTGTCCAAAATCCCAGCGCCGCATCGCCGCTTTTCCTGCGTGAGCCGGAAATCCGCCGGGGCGTCGAACTGCTCTATTTCGGCTATAGCCACATGACACGCGCCATCGACGAAGAATTGAGCAAGCAGGGGCTTGGCCGCGCGCATCATCGGGCGCTTTATTTCATCGCGCGCCAACCGGATCTGACGGTGAGCGAGCTTTTGAAGCTGCTTGCCATCACCAAGCAATCGCTGGGCCGGGTGCTCAATGAACTGGCGGCGAGAGGACTGGTCGAACAGCGCACGGGCCAGAATGACCGCCGGCAGCGGCTACTGAGATTGACCGACGCAGGGGCAGCGCTGGAAGCCCGCTTGTTCGAGGCGTTGCGCGAAAAACTGTCGTCCGCCTATGCCGAGGCAGGCCAAGGCTCCGTCACCGGCTTTTGGATGGTGCTGGAGGGGCTGATCCCCCTGGCGGAGAGAACGCGCGTCGCGGGGCTGCGCAGGGGTTAGCCCCGCGCCTCCGCAGCCATTTCGGCATTGCGACGGGTGGCAGCGGCCAGCGTATTCCTGAGCAGATCAATCAGGGCATCCTGATCGTCGAGGACGTCGAGGCCCTTGCGTGTCGAGCCGCCCGGGCTTGCCACACGGTCGGCAAGCAACGCGGGGCTTTCGTCGGCTAGGGCGGCCAGCCGCCCTGCCCCTTCCACAGTAGCAAGCGCAAACCGTTCCGCCTGATCGGCCGGCAAGCCAAGATCGGCGGCCGCGCGGGCCAGTGCGTCGATAAAACGAAACAAGAAGGCTGGCCCGCTTCCCGAAAGGGCGGTCACAAGATCAAAGGCGGCTTCGTCGGCGATCCATTCGGCAAGGCCAAGCGGCGCCATCAGTTCATCGACAAATCTGCGGACCCCGGCATTGATATTCGTCGCATGCAAACCGATCACGCCGCGCCCGATCGCGACCGGCGTGTTCGGCATGGTTCGAACGATATGCCCAGTGGGACCAAGCCGTTCACGAAGCGTGGTGCAGGTGACACCCGCCAGGATCGATATCATCACGGTATCGGCATCGGTCACGGCCGCAATGTGAGGCGCGGCGGCGCCAAGCATTGCGGGCTTTACGCCAATCATCAGCGCGGTTGGTGGCGCCTCTCCAACCGGCAAGGATGTGAGCACGCGTACGCCGGGAGCCACCGGGCGACCGCTGGGACGCACGACCGTGACGATGTCCGGATTCAGCCCGCAATCGAGCCAGCGCTTCAGCATGGCGCCCGCCATGTTGCCGCAACCGAACAGCCACAACGAATCCATTTTCGGAAGAACAGCCGTCATACCCATCGGTTAGAGCGAAATCCGTTTCTTGAAAACCTTCCACCACTCAAGGAATTCCGCAGTCAGCCGTACTTGGAAATGTGAAACACACGGTCATACCCCTTCCCGCCTCCGAGGCGGGTTCATCAGACCAAATGAGGCCGGATGGCGGCAGCCGTTACCGGCGATCCGGGGACGCCACCGACGGTGATGATGCGCCCAGCCGCACGCAGCGACTGGTGTCCTCCGTCCGCCGATTGTTCGGGGCTGGAGATGGCTCCCCAGACCAGAAAAGCGAGGCGGAACTCCGCCGCGAGCTCTACCAACGCATCGGCGCGTTCCTGTTCGAGAACCAGCTGGAGCCGTCCCCGGCCAATTATGAGCTGGTTCACATCTATATGGCGGGCGAAAATCGCCGCCTCATCGACGCGGTCAATCGCGCGATCGCCCAGGATGGCCAACTGACCGAGGAGATGGCCGACCTGATCCTGACCGAAAGCCGGAGCGAGCTGACTGCGGAAAAGCTCGGCAACCTTGTCGATGAAGCGCAGGCGGGCCTCAAGGGTATTGCCGCGCTGCTCAAGCAATCGGGCGCCGATGCTCAGGCCTATGGCGATGCACTGGAAACCAGCGCCGCGGTGTTCGAGGATGAATCCGCGCCACGAGAATCATTATCGGCTCTGCTCGACCTGACCCGATCGATGATCGGCAAGACGCGAGCGGCGGAGCAGCAATTGCGCCAAACCAGCAAGCGGATGAGCGCGCTTCGGACGAATCTGGCCGAAGCGCGGCGTGCGGCGGAAAGCGATCCGTTGACCGGCCTGGCAAATCGCCGCGCGCTGGAAATCCGGCTGAGCCGGGCCGTGGAGCATGCCCGGAGCAGCACCGAGCCCTTGTCGCTGGTGTTTTTCGATATCGATCATTTCAAGGTCATCAACGACACGCATGGCCACGAGGTCGGCGACCGGGTTCTGCGTTTCATCGCCGCCCGGCTGGCGGCGACGTCGGGCAACAGTTTCTACGTAGCGCGATACGGCGGCGATGAATTCGTCATGCTGCTGGAAAATGTCGACGCGGACGAAACCTATGAGATCGTCGACAAATGCCGGCGGGAACTTGCCGAGCGCCGCCTGTTCGAGAAACAATCCGGCGATCCGATCGGCCAGATCAGCTTTTCAGCCGGCGTTGCCCAATGGCGGCCCGGCGATACAGCCCGGGACCTGCTGCACAATGCCGATCGCGCGCTTTATCGGGGTAAACGGGAAGGCCGGGACCAGGTGAGGATCGGTGAGCGCTGAAGCGCTGCCCGCCTCAGGCCTCTCCCTGGGTTTCGATCAGCGCCGCAGCAATGGCCTCACGCGGGGTCTTGCCGCCCCATAGGACGAACTGGAAAACCGGGAAGAAGCGTTCGCATTCGTCGATCGCCGCTTCGATCAGGGTTTCCGCACGATCGAGTGAAAGCGTCGCGTCCGCGCCCTGCTCAAGCAGAGCCGCATGCCGGAACAGCAGGATTCCACTGTTCGCCCACAGTTCGAAATGGCCAAGCCAGAGCTGCTCGTTGATGAGCCCGATCGTCTCGTAGATCGCGGCGCGCTTGTCCTCCGTGACGCGGATGTCTGGCAGTGCCAGGAATTGCAGCACCCGATCATCATCGCGCCATACGCCGCGCAGTTCATACTGACCCCAGCTGCCCTGAACATTTGCGATGACCTCATCATCGCCCAAGCGCTCGTGCGGCCATTCATGCGCGGAAAAATAGCTTTCGAGCATGTCGATCGGCGCGGCATCGTCGCCCTCGGCATTCTCGAATTCATCCAATGTCATGATGGTCCTCCCAAGGCCCGGTACCAAGCGTGCCCCGCGCTGGGCGCAAGGGCAAGCACGCGTGGACAAGCCGCTGGAAAAAGCTGTGGATAAGCTGTGGAAGCGTCAGGCGCGCGGCTTGCGCGTGCGGCGCGGGGCCGCGGGTTTTGCCGCACGAGTCCGGGTTGCGGCTGCCGCGACCGAAGCAGAGACCGGATTGGCCTTGCCCTCAAGCGCATCCAGCCGCGCGCGGAGCGCATCGGCCTCATCACGGGCGGCGGCAGCCATCGCCTTGACGGCCTCGAACTCGTCACGGCTGACGAAATCCAGTCCGCCGATCCATTCCTTCGCCCGCTCCCGCACGGCGGTTTCCGTTTCCCGGCCCATGCCGGCGAAGGTGCCGGCCGCGCCGTTCACCAACTTGACCAGATCGTCGAAGAACCGGTTCTGGGATTGCATTTAAAATTCTCCTGACGAGGCGGCCAACCGCCTCAGAGCATGATCTGGGTCTTCGCCGGCCCCGGCACAAGGCCTGAGGCATTCGGATTGAGGACCGCGATCCGATAGTTCAGGACGGACGCGAAGGCCAGCCAGATCAGATAAGGAACCATCAACCAGGCGGCAGCAACCCGAATTCGGGCAAACATAATGGTGGTTGCAAGCGACAACAGCAGGGTGGCGACGATAATCGCAAACGCCACCCACACCTGATGCGCCATGAAAAAGGTCGGCGGCCAGGACAGGTTCAACAGCAATTGCGCAAGGAACAGGGTGATCGCCACGCCGCGATACCGTGCGCCCCGAGCATTGAGCACCATCGCAAGCGCCAGGCCGAGGATGATGTAGAGGGTCGTCCAGGCCACGCCGAAAACCCAGCCGGGCGGCATGATCTCAGGCTTCACAAGCGCATCGAACCAGCGATTCCCGTAGCCGGAATGGGACAAGCGGCCGACACCAAGGCCAAGCAGCAGGACGGCAGGCACTGTAACGACGGCCTGACGCAATAGTGACAACTGCAATTGCGCCCGTGACGCCAGTTCCCCCACAACCGCCCCCTTGTCGAAAAACTACTCCGCCGGAAGGGGAGCTCCATGTCCTTTCGGGCCCTGCAGCGCCGCATCCAGTTCCCGGCCGACCGCTTCGGGCGAGCCGGTGAAGCGCGCCAGCCGGCTGTAGAGAATTGGGATCAGGAACAGGGTGATCATTGTTGCGATGGTCACGCCGAAAACGATGACGATACCGATCGCGAAACGCGCGGCGGCACCCGCTCCACCCACCAGAACGAGCGGCAGGGCGCCCATGACCGTGGCGATCGACGTCATCAGAATGGCGCGCAGGCGGCGGGCAGCCGCCTTTCGGATCGCTTCGGCGATCGACATGCCTTCATCACGCAGCTGGTTGGCGAACTCGACGATAAGAATACCGTTCTTGGCCGCCAGACCGACCAGCATGACGATGCCCACCTGGCTGTAGAGATTGAGCGTCTGTCCCGTGAAACCCAGCCCCACCAGGCCACCAGCCACAGCCAGCGGCACTGTGGTGATGATGACGGCCGGGTGAACGAAGCTTTCGAACTGCGCAGCAAGCACGAGATAGACGATGATGATAGTGAGACCGAACACGATCAGGATGGACGCACCGGTTTCCTTGAACGCCTTGCTCTGGCCGCGATAGCCAATGGCAGTGATTTCGGGAGAGTCCGCGGCCGCATTCTCAAGGAAAGTCAGGGCGTCGCCAAGCGCATAGCCAGGCGCCAGACCGCCGGACAGGGTGATAGCGCGAAGCTTGTCGAACCGGCCGAGATCGCGAGGACCGGAAACTTCCGTGGTCTTCACAAGATTGGACAACGGGATCAGCTCGTTCGTACGGCTGCGGACATAGATCGAACTCAGGTCGGCCTGGGTCGTGCGACCCGACGCTTCGGCCTGAACGATGACCCGATATTCCTCGCCGCGATCGAGATAGGTCGACACACGGCGCGAGCCCAGCAGGCTTTGCAGCGCTTGGCTGACCGCATCCACCGAAACGCCCAGATCACCTGCGCGCGTCGTATCCACATCGATGCGAAGCTGCGGCTTCGTTTCCTTATAGTCGGAATCGAGGTTGACGATTCCCGGGTTGGTCGCCGCTGCCGCGAGAATGCGATCGCGCGCCACCGCCAACCCTTCATAAGTGCCGCCGGCAATGACGAAATCGATCGGCTGACCACGACCACCGCCGATCGCCGCACGCACCTGGGCATTGCCGCGGATCGCCGGTTTATCGGCAATGATCCGGTTCAGTTGCGCAGCAATATCCTGCGTTGTTTCAGTGCGTTCCTCCCAAGGATTCAGGAAAACGCTGAAATTGCCGTTATTGAAATCATCGCTGCTGCCATTGCCTCCCGGCGTGCGCGCAATGATCGAACGGACCGTGCCGTTCTTGAGCATCGGAATCATCGCTGCCTGCGTATCCAGCACGTAGCGATCCATCGCGGCAAAACCCGTGCCCTCGGGCGCGGCAATGTTCAACTGGGTGACACCCATGTCCTCGGCCGGCACCAGTTCAGCACGCATGAAACTGAAAACGCCGGCTGCGAGCGCCAGGAAAAGCCCCGTCGCAAGCAGCGGGATCAGTGGCTTGTCGATAGCGACCGACAGGCGACGACTGTAGAAATTCTCGAGACTGCGAAAACGATTATCGACCCATTGGGTGAACCGCCCGCGTTCCTCCTTACGGAGCATCTTCGAACAGAGCATCGGCGCCAGGCTGAGCGCCAGAAAACCCGAAAAGGCCACGGCCGCGATCATCGCCACTGCAAGTTCGCGGAACAGCAGGCCAGTCTGCCCGGCCAGGAACATGATCGGCACGAACACCGAGCAGACGACCAGCGTGGTCGAGATAACGGCGAAACCCACCTGCCGGGTGCCCTTATAGGCAGCGACAAGCGGAGGTTCCCCCTCCTCTATCCGGTGATAGACGTTTTCCAGCACGACGATGGCGTCGTCCACCACCAGCCCGATCGCCAACACCAGCGCAAGCAGGGTCAGCAGGTTGATCGAATAGCCGGCCAGCCAAAGCACTGCGAAGGCGCAGAGCAGACAGATCGGCACCGTCACTGCCGGGATCAGCGTGGCGCGCCACGACCCCAGGAACAGGAAAATGACGAGAACGACCAGCACCGCGGCTTCGCCAAGCGTGTGATACACCTTCTCGATCGCGCGGCTGATGAACTGCGAATCATCGGACGCAACGGTGATGTTCATACCCTCGGGAAGCGTCGGCCCGATTTCCGCGGCAAGCGCCTTGGCGCTGTCGGCGACTTCAAGCGTGTTCGCGCCGGATTGGCGGACGATACCCAGCCCAACGGCCTGTTCGCCGTTCAGACGAAACTGTTGATAGGGGTTTTCGGCGCCCTGCTCTACTCGCGCAACGTCACCCAGCCGGACAAGATAGCCGTCCAGTCCCCGGCCGACGATCAACTGGCTGAACTCTTCAGCGGTCGCAAAGGGGCGATTGACGCGCAAAGTCGAATTCTGATCGACCGATTCCAGTCGGCCGGCCGGCAATTCAACATTCTGCGTCCTGAGCGCCGTTTCGATGTCCGCCGGCGTCAGCTGGAAGGCGGCCAGTCGTTGCGGCCGCAACCAGACGCGCATCGAGGGCCGGGCCTCACCACCCACGAATACGCGGGCAACGCCTGGAAGCGCCGAGAAGCGGTCAAGAATATTGCGATCGACATAGTCACTCAGCTGAAGCCGCGTCCAGCCGGGCTTGGAGATGACCATGAACAGAATCGGCGACGCGTCCGCGTCCACCTTGCGAACTTCAGGCGGCAGGACCTCATCCGGCAAATCCTCGGTCGTCGCACCCACGCGGTCGCGCACGTCGTTCGCGGCAGAATCGATATCACGGCCCGGCGCAAATTCGATGGAAATATCCGACTGGCCGTCGCGCGACCGGGAGGAAATTGACCGAATACCCTCGATTCCCGCCAGGGATTCTTCTAGAACCTGGGTAACGCGCGCTTCCACGACAGATGCAGCCGCACCGGTATAGGTCGTTGAAACCGATACGATGGGTGGATCCGTGTCGGGATATTCACGAACCGACAGGTTGAAATAGGCGACAGCGCCGACGATGCAGAGCAGGATCGCGACGACGGCCGCAAAAACCGGGCGACGGACCGAAAGATCGGACAGTTGCATCGCGCTATTCTACCCGCAACTCAGATGACAAAAAAGCCCGCAACCGCCCATTTCAGCCTGCAACGCCCTTGGCGAGCGGCTCTGCCGAACTGCTGCTATCCGCCTTTGGCCGGGCGCCTTCCGGGTCAGCCAGGCGCACGCGCTGTCCATCGGCCAGCTTGACGGTACCTTCGGACACGATCTGCTGTCCTGCGTTCAGCCCGTCCGCAATTTCGACCCGGCCATTCTGCCGGATTCCCGTGCGCACCGGCACGCGCTTCACCTGGTTCTTTTCAACCACATATACGAAATTATTCTCGCCTTCCCCGACGATGGCCAGTTCGGGCACCGACAGCGCAGTCCGTGCTGCCGCTTCCACGGCCACCGTCATCAGCATGCCGGGCAACAGCTTGCGATCGGGGTTCGGCAGCAGGGCGCGGACCGTCACAGCGCGAGTGGCGGGATTGATCACGGGGTCGATATTGGCGATCGTTCCACGGAACAATTCGTCCGGATAGGCGGCGGCGCGCGCCTCGATCGGCTGCCCCGGCGCGACGGAAGACAACAGTGTTTCCGGCACCGCAAAGTCCAGTTTGATCTGGGACACGTCGCTAACGGTCGCGATTTCGGTGCCGGCCTGCACGACCGCACCGTTGGAAATGTTACGAAGGGACACCCAACCAGCAAAAGGCGCGCGAATCACGCGATCGCTGATAGATGCACGCGCCTGCGCCGCCTGTGCGATTGCGGTTCCGCTGAGCGCCGCCTGGGCATCAACGGCGCTGGTGGTCGCAAAGCCGCGCGTTTTCAGCTGTTCCAGCCGGTCAAGCTGCTGCCGCGCTTCCCGTGCGCGCGCTTCCGCTTCGGCCAACTGTGCATCTTCCTGATTCCGCGCCAAGGTCGCGATAATCTGACCGCGCTGAACGAAGGCGCCGTCGTTGAAGTTCAGCCTCGTGATCCGCTCCGTCACCGGAGCGCCCAGCGTCACCTGCTCATTGGCAAGCGCCGTACCGACCGCATCGATACGGTCGACAAAACGATAGTTGTCGACCGGCGTCGCCCGCACCAACGGCACGGGAACCTGACGGGCTTCAGTCTCACCGCCTCCGCCGCATGCGGAAAGTAATGGCAAGACGACCACGAGTGGAATAAATTTGCGCACAAAGTTTCGCTACCGGGCCTTGCGTAACTTGGCAAGCGACGAAGCGGTGTGTTTCATCGATTACAAGCTATAAGGAACTCAGTGTTGCCTTCAGGCCCCATAATTGGGCTTGGAACGACCCCTTCCACCGACCAACCCCGATTCTCGAACCAGTCCTGGACGCTACGGCATACGCGATCATGGACCGCCGAATCGCGGACGACGCCCCCCTTTCCCACCTCGTCCCGCCCCGCTTCGAACTGGGGCTTGATAAGAGCAAGAACTCGTGCGGCAGGCGCTGCGAATTCGAGCGGTCTTTCCATGACCTTCGTCAGCGCGATGAAGCTGGCGTCACAGACGAAAAGGTCGATCGGTTCCGGAATGTGTTCCGCCGTCAAAATACGGGCGCTGGTTTGTTCGTGGACGATGACACGCTCGTCCTGCCGCAGCTTCCAGGCAAGCTGGTTGGTGCCGCTGTCGACCGCATAGACGCGCGCGGCACCCCGCTGGAGCAAGACGTCCGTAAACCCGCCCGTCGAGGACCCCACATCCATCGCCACTGATCCGGCGACACCCCAGCCGAAATGATCAAGCCCATGCGCCAGTTTCACGCCCCCCCGCGATACCCAGGGATGATCGCGCCCTTTAACGACGAGCGCTGCATCTTCGGCAACCTGCTGTCCGGCCTTGTCGACCCGGCGATCTCCGTTGAACACAAGCCCGGCGAGGATGAGCGCTTGCGCACGCGTCCGGCTTTCGGCCAGGCCCCGATCGACGAGCAGTTGGTCCACACGCTGTTTTGCCATCGCGCGACCTAACCTTCGAACCGGCGCAAGGGCAATGCGCTTGACCGAAAGCATATTGTCTATAATTTAAGTAGAGTATATCCAAACCCTGTCGAGAGACGGTGGCTGCCCGGTGTACTTCGAGCGCCGGGCGGCCATTGCCCCGATTTCAAGGAGACGACGCATGGCCCGCGAAATCCACGAGAATGATCGCCATAATCCTCTGGTGCTGACGGTGCCGGGATTGAACGGTTCCGGTCCATCGCACTGGCAAACATTGTGGGAAAATGCCCGGCCCGACACGTCACGCGTTGAGCTGGGCATGTGGTCGCAGCCCCACCGCAATGCGTGGGTGACGAAAATCGATCAGGCCGTTCGGGGCGCGAAACCACCGATTGTCCTGGTTGCGCACAGCCTTGGCTGCCTGGCGGTGGCGTGGTGGGCGGAGCTTTCGCGCCAGCCCTATGGGTGGCCGGTGGCGGGGGCGCTGCTGGTTGCGCCAGCGGATGTGGATCGCGCCGATGCCCATTCCGAACTCAAGAGTTTCTCACCGTCACCACGCAGTCCGCTCCCCTTCCCGTCCATTGTGGTGGCAAGCGAGGATGATCCGTGGATTGCGCCGGAACAGGCACACAATCTGGCGTCCTCATGGGGAAGCCATTTCGTGAATGCTGGCTCCATTGGACATATCAACGCCGCAAGCGGCATCGGCTGGTGGGAAGAAGGGCAGGAACTGCTCGACCGCGTGATCAGGGCGTCAGGCGCGATCGGCCATGGGCTGAGCGCGATGCAGGATGTCCGCACCATATTAGCCGTCAACGGCACCGACGCCGCGCAGGCCCATTATCTGGGCGGCACCGCCTGACGATCAGGCCCGCGCGCCGCCAACGACACCGACGCTGTTTTTCCTCAATGCCTTGAGAACGGCGTCAACGATGGCGGCGGCATCCAGTCCGGCCTCGGCATATTGCCGTTCCGGCTTGTCCTGTTCCTGAAAAATGTCGGGCAGCCGGAGGGTGCGCAGTTTCAGCCCGGCATCGATCAACCCCTGATCGCTGGCCATCGTAAGCACATGTGCGCCGAGACCGCCGATGCTGCTTTCCTCCACCGTCACCGCGACCTCGTGGGTCGTCAGCAAACGACGAATCATTTCCTCGTCGAGCGGCTTGGCGAAGCGAAGGTCGGCGACCGTGGTGGACAGTCCTTGCGCTTCAAGCTGGTCGGCCGCCTTCATCGCCTCTTCCAGCCGGGTGCCGAGCGACAGGATCGCAACGGTCTTGCCCTGACGGACAATACGCCCCTTGCCGATCTCAAGCCGCTGGGGAACCGCAGGCAAAGCAACTCCGGTGCCGTTGCCGCGCGGATAGCGCACCGCGATCGGCCCTGAATCGTGCATGGCGCAGGTGTGCACCATATGCACTAGTTCCGCTTCGTCGGCAGCGGCCATTACGACGAAATTCGGCAATGTTGCCAGATAGGTAACGTCAAAACTTCCCGCGTGGGTTGAACCATCCGCACCGACCAGCCCCGCGCGATCGATACCGAAGCGCACCGGCAGATTCTGGATGGCGACATCATGCACGACCTGGTCGTAGGCGCGCTGCAGGAAGGTGGAATAGATCGCGCAGAACGGCCGCATGCCTTGCGCCGCAAGTCCGGCCGCGAAGGTGACGGCGTGCTGTTCGGCAATGCCTACGTCGAAGGCACGATCCGGAAAGCGTTCCTGGAACTTGTCGAGGCCGGTGCCGGAGGGCATCGCCGCGGTGATGGCGCAGACGCTGGGATCACGCTCCGCCTCGGCGATCAAGGCCTTGGCGAAAACGGCGGTATAGCTTGGCGGTCCAGCCGGGGCCTTGGCCTGCTCGCCGGACACCACGTCGAATTTCTGCACGCCGTGATATTTGTCCGATGCCGCCTCTGCCGGCTCATAGCCCTTGCCCTTCTTGGTCACGACATGGACCAGGATCGGTCCATCCTCGGCATCGCGCACATTTTCGAGGACGGGAATCAGATGATCGAGGTTATGGCCGTCGATCGGACCGACATAATAGAAACCGAGTTCCTCGAACAGTGTGCCGCCCATCGTCAGACCACGGGCAAATTCGTCGGTCTTGCGGGCCGCATAGTGGAGCGGGCGCGGCAGTTTGCGGGCGAAACGCTTGGCAAGGTCGCGCAGGCCGAGAAATTCCCGGCTGGAAACAATGCGTGAGAGATAGGCGGAAAGCCCGCCCACCGGCGGCGCGATCGACATATCATTGTCGTTGAGGATAACGATCAGCCGGTTGCCAGCCTGTTCGGCATTGTTCATCGCCTCATAGGCCATGCCTGCGGACATGGCGCCATCGCCGATCACCGCGATCGCCTTGCCGGGCTTGTCGGCGAGCTTGTTTGCCACGGCAAAGCCGAGAGCCGCCGAGATCGACGTCGAGCTGTGCGCCGCGCCGAAGGGATCATATTCGCTCTCCGCCCGGCGCGTGAAGCCGGAGAGGCCCCCTCCCTGCCGAAGCGTGCGGATGCGATCGCGCCTGCCGGTCAGGATCTTGTGCGGATAGGCCTGATGGCCGACATCCCAGATCAGCCGGTCGTTGGGCGTATCGAAGACATAATGGATGGCGACGGTCAGCTCGACGACGCCGAGTCCGGCCCCTAGATGGCCGCCCGTCACCGATACGGCGGAAATGACCTCATGCCGCAATTCGTCGGCAAGCTGGCGCAGGTCCTCCGGCTCCAGCTTGCGGAGGTCTTCCGGCAGGGACACGGTGTCGAGCAGCGGCGTAACAGGCTTGTCGGACATGGATTCCATCTTTTCGCGGGGTTTAGCGGAGCCCGCCCGCCCTGTCGAACATGTTTCCGAAACATCCGACGGACCAAAAGGCCGATCAGTCGCAGTCGGCGCAGAGCCCCCGCACCTCGATCACCGGGCGTTGCGCGGCAAACCCGGCCTTGCGCGCCGCCGAACGCACGCTGTCGGTCAGGTGATCGTCATCGATATGCGTGGCCTGTCCGCAATTGTCGCACACCAGGAAAATACAGTCATGCAGACAGCCGGGATGGCTGTTTGCGACATAGGCGTTGGCGCTTTCGACGCGCCGGGCCAGATTCGACGTCACGAACAGGTCGAGAATGCGATAGACGCTGTTGGCCGCCACCCGGCGCCCCTCCGCTTTCGAGACCACCTCGGCAATATCATAGGCTGACGCCGGCCGATCGAACGCCGCCAACGCTTCAAAGATGCTGGCACGCATCGCCGTCCATTGCTCGCCCGACTGTTCCAGCGCCGTGCGCGCGGCGTCGGTCAGCGCCGCACCCCGCGTAAGGTGGTGATCGTGCAGATCATGATGTTGCTTGGCCATGCAGGGAATTTAAGCCTTCCGGGCGATTCCGGCAAGGAGGCGGGCAGATCAGCGGGTCGCGCGCCGGTTCATTTCATGGCCAAATGCCAATATGGCGGCGCCGACCACGGTGCAGATGATTTCCGAACCGTCATGCGGCAGCAGCATTGCGACAGCCATCACGCCAAGCCCGAACGCGCCGACGATTGCCGGCAACCGAATGCCCTGCTTCACGGCACCACGGCCAAGCGCGATGCTACCGAGCACGATGGCGATCGCCAGCCCGATCTCATGAATTGCCGGATGCAGCAGCGCGCCGCCCGACGTCATCAGCGCCAGCAGCACTGCGCTTGCGGCACAATGCACCACGCACAGACCCGACAGGCCAATGGCCAATCGGTCAAGCGAGAAGTTGCGCGCAAACACCTGACATCGACTCCGGTTTTCTTGTCGGCGACCTCCTCTGCCATGAAGCAGGTCGGGTTACAACATATCATTTCACGCTCTCGGCTTGTGTACGGCGGGCACCGGGAGCATAGGCGCCGGGCATGACCGACGCCTCTTTCGCAACCCCACGCCCGCGCGCACTTTCCAACTGGCTGTTGATCGTCGCCGCCCTCGTCTTGCTGATGATCGTGATCGGCGGGATCACGCGACTGACCGAGTCGGGCTTGTCGATCACCGAGTGGAAACCGGTTTCCGGCGCGCTGCCTCCCTTGAGCGACAGCGACTGGCAGGCGGAGTTCGACGCCTACAAGACCACGACCGAATTCCAGACCGTCAACCAGGCGATGACGCTGGAGGACTTCAAGGGCATCTTCTTCTGGGAATATATTCATCGCCTTCTCGGGCGGGTGATCGGCCTGGCCTTTGCCCTGCCCCTGCTCTGGTTCGCGGTCAAAAAGGCGATTCCGCGTGGCTATGGCTGGCGGCTGATCGGGCTGCTGGCGCTTGGCGGGCTGCAGGGTGCGATCGGCTGGTGGATGGTGACCTCCGGATTGGTCGGCCGCACCGATGTGAGCCATATCCGGTTGACGGTCCACCTGCTGACGGCCCTGTTGATCTATGCCGGGCTGATCTGGACCGCGCTTGATTTCAGGCGACTGGTCCGTAATCCGCACGGCAAGCCGGCGCGGCTGCCGCTTGTCGGGGCATTGGCCCTGCTGATCCTGTTCGTCCAGCTTGGGCTGGGCGCGCTGACCGCGGGCCTCAATGCGGGCTTTGCCTTTTCGAGCTGGCCCAAAATGGGCGCGGAATGGTTTCCGGCCGCCACGCCGATGATCGAGCCGTTCTGGCGCAACCTGATCGACAACCCGATCGTCGTCCAGTTTTCGCACCGTTGGTTCGCGTTTGTCGCCGCCGCGATACTCGGCGTCCTCGCGATGCGTGCGGCGAAGGTCGGCGGGCGTGCTTCCGGACGAGCGGTCGCGGGATTGCTGGTCCTGCAGATCACGCTCGGCGTCGCGACGTTGATGTCGGGCGTGGAGCTTCATATCGCGGTCGCGCACCAGGCCGTCGCCGCGCTGCTGCTCGGCGCATCGATCAGCGCGGCGCATGCGCTGGGGCAGCGGCACTGAGCGCCATCGTCACGGTTTACGTCGTCTTCGGCAATGCCGAAGAGGCCGATCGCATCGCCGGACTGGTCGTGAAGGAAGCGCTCGCCGCTTGTGCCAACATCCTCCCTGCCTGCCGGTCGATCTATCGCTGGCAAGGCGAGATAGAGCGAGACGAAGAGGTTCCAACGCTGTTCAAGACCACCGCGAGCGGCGCCGATGCGTTGATCGCCCGGATTGCCGAACTGCACAGCTATGACGTGCCTGCCATTGCCGTCTGGTCGATCGAGCGAGCCCTGCCCGCCTATGCGGATTGGGTGGCGAGCGAGGTCCGCAATGGCAAAGGGTAATATGATACCCGTTTGCTGATGCCCGCTTTTGCTTGACTTCTTCCGCCTTCCCCGTCATTGGGCCTTCATCAGCGCCGCCCCTGAACGGGCGGCGCAGTTCATTTCAAAAGAGGTCTGGCCCCATGAAGGCGCTGATGAAGACCACCAAGTCGGTCAAGCCGCACGAGGTGGAGAAGAAATGGCATCTGATCGACGCCGACGGCCTGGTGGTCGGCCGCGTTGCGACGATCGTCGCCAATATCCTGCGCGGCAAGCACAAGCCGAGCTACACCCCGCACGTCGATTGTGGTGACAATGTCATCATCATCAACGCCGACAAGGTTCGCTTCACCGGCGATAAGCTGAAGCAGAAGGTCTATTACAAGCACACCGGCTATCCGGGCGGGATCAAGGGCATCACCGCCGCCAAGGTGCTGGAAGGCCGCTTCCCTGAGCGCGTGCTTGAAAAGGCCGTCGAGCGGATGATCCCGCGTGGACCGCTTGGCCGCGACCAGATGCGCGCGCTGCGTATCTATGCCGGCACGGAGCATCCCCACGCCGCGCAGAACCCCGAAATTCTCGACGTTGCGGCCATGAACCGCAAGAACAAGGTAGGCGCATAATGTCCGACAACCGCCAATCCCTGTCCGATCTCGCCGCGCTGACCGGCGCGCAGCCAGCCGCCGCCTCGGCAGCCGCTCCTGCCGCCCCGGAAGCCGCCGCCGCTGAACCGGCGCAGCCCACCGCCCTCGTCACGCCGCTGCGTGAAAAGGAAGTGGACGCGCAGGGCCGTGCATACGCCACCGGCCGCCGCAAGGATGCGGTTGCCCGCGTCTGGCTGAAGCCCGGCACCGGCAAGATCACGATCAATGGCCGTGACCAGGAAATCTATTTCGCCCGTCCGACCCTGCGTCTCGTCATCAACCAGCCGTTCGGCGTGTCCGAGCGTGAAGGCCAGTATGACGTCGTCGCGACCGTCAAGGGCGGCGGCTTGTCCGGTCAGGCAGGCGCCGTGAAGCACGGCATCGCCCAGGCGCTCACCCGCTTCGAGCCGGTGCTTCGTGCCCCGGTGAAGGCGGCAGGATTCCTGACCCGCGACAGCCGCGCAGTCGAGCGCAAGAAGTACGGCCGTGCCAAGGCACGCCGCAGCTTCCAGTTCTCGAAGCGCTAAGCCGACAATCGTTCGAAACGACGAAGGGCGGTCCCGACACCGGGGCCGCCCTTTTTCGTATCCGTGTCCGGTGGATCAGGAAGCGTATTGTTCCCGGCCGATGGCGGCGCGATCTTGTTGCGGCATCCAATCCAGTCCCGTCGGCCGTTGAAAGAGACGGAGATTGAACTCGGGCAGAATTGCCAGAAGATGATCGAATATGTCGGCCTGAATGCCCTCATATCGATCCCATTTCGTTATGTTGGTGAAGGCGTAGATTTCCAGCGGCAGGCCGTGTTCGCTTGGCGCAAGCTGGCGGACCAGAAGAGTCTTGTCGTCGGCGATGTCTTCGCGTGCGCGCAGGTAGTTCAGCACATAGGCCCGGAAGGTGCCGATATTGGTCAGCCGCCGGGCGTCGACGCGCTGTCGAACGCTTCGCTGGGAATTCCACCGATTCACATCGGCGGATTTTTCGTCGAGATATTCGCGCAGCAGCCCGAACCGGGTCAGATTTCTGATGTCCTCGTCCTTGAGGAAACGCACGCTGTTCTGATCGATCATGATCGACCGCTTTATGCGCCGCCCCCCGGATTCCGACATGCCCCGCCAATTGCGGAAGCTCTCGGTAATCAGGCGATGGGTGGGAATGGTGGTGATTGTCTTGTCGAAATTCTGAACCTTGACGGTATGCAGCGCGATATCGATCACATCGCCGTCCGCATTGAGCTGAGGCATTTCGATCCAGTCGCCCACCCGGACCATATCGTTCGATCCGATCTGAACCGACGCGACCAGGGATAAAATGGTGTCCTTGAAGACCAGCATCAGCACCGCCGCCATTGCGCCCAGGCCTGACAGCAGCAACAAGGGCGACCGGTCCATGAGCGCGGCGATAATGAGGATTGCGGCGGCGCAGTAGATGACCATCTTCGCCACCTGCAAATAGCCTTTGATCGGCCGATTTACGGCATCTGCGCGGCGCTGATAGAGATCATTGACCAGATTGAGGGCGCCACTGAGCGCGATCGCCATGGTCAGGATGATGAAGGCGGCGCAAAGGCTGCGGATCGCCGCGCTCATCTCTGGCGGGATATGCGGAACGGCGCCGATGCCGAATTGGATAATCAGCGCGGGCAGAATGTTCGACAATCGCGCGACGACCGAACGGATCGATCCTTCCGCGGGAAATGCCAATTGGCCAAGCAGCCGGCCGAAAAGCCGCAGCACAACCTGCTTTGCAATCCAGTTCGCAATCAATGCGACAAGGATCAGCCCCGCCACGGCCAGCAAGGTCTGCAGCCACGGCTGTGCCACATAGCCCTGAGCAAAAGACTGCAATTCACCTGGAAGGAAAGACGGGGGTGGCGTCATGCGTTTGCCTTTGATCCAAATTTGATGTCGGAAAGTGATTGGCCAGCCGTCTCGGGCATGAACCTGAGCGCCACCATGCCCACCAGGCACGCTGCCATCATGAAGAACGCCGGCATCAGTTGATTGCCGGTGAGCATGATGAGGCCGCTGCCGATGACAGGCGCGGTCCCGCCGAAGAGCGATGTGGAGACGTTGTAGGCGATGGCGAACCCGGCGAAGCGCACATGCGTGGGAAACAGCGCCGGGAATGTCGCGGATATGGTCGCAAGCTGCGGAACATAGAGAAGGCCGAGCAACACGAAGCCGAAGATGGCGCCCGCCAGTCCCGTCGCCATCAGCATGTAGAGCGGCACGACCATCACGAACAGGCCGATCAGCGAGAAGCGCCACATCGGCCGCCGACCAATACGATCGGAAAGACGCCCGGCGAAAGGCAGAAACAGCATCATGAAGAGCATGCCGATGATCGGGACGACCAGCGCCCCATTGGCAGACAGGCCAATGCGCCGTTGCAGATAGGTCGGCATGTAGCTGAGCAACGTATAGTTGACGACGTTAAGCGCCACGACCAGCCCGCCAACAACGAGAAGCGGCCGCCAATGGTCGCGCACCAGCGCATAGATGCCGGGCGAGCGGCGATCTTCCTTTTTCATGAGAGCGGCCTGACGGAAGACGGGTGTGTCCTCCATCTTGGAACGAAGATACATGCCGACGATGCCCATCGGTCCGGCGACGAGAAAGGGAATGCGCCAGCCCCATTGATGCATGGCCACGTCGCCCAGGGTCAGCGAGAAGACCAGCATCAGCGTCGCGCCGAGCGAGAAACCGGCCAAGGTACCGAATTCCAGGAAGCTGCCGAAAAAGCCGCGCCGATCATCAGGCGCATATTCGGCCATGAATGTGGCGGCACCCCCATATTCGCCGCCGGTCGAGAAGCCCTGTATCATCCGCAACAGGACCAGAAGCGCCGGCGCCCAGAGGCCGATTGCGGCATAGGACGGAATCAAGCCGACGCAAAAGGTCGCGCCGGCCATGAGCAGGATGGTGAGCGCAAGGACCGATTTGCGCCCCAGCCGGTCCCCCAGCGGCCCCCAGAACAATCCCCCAAGGGGCCGTATCAGGAACGAGATCGCGAAGGTGGCAAGCGCAAACAGCACCGCTTCCTCAACATCGCCGGGGAACAGGGCGGCCGAGATGTAAGTTACGCCATAGGCATAGATGCCATAGTCGAACCATTCGGTCGCGTTGCCGATCGCCGAGGCGGCAATGGCCTTGCGCAAAGTGGCAGCGCTTGGCGTGCCTTCCGGCTGGAGATCGGGGGTTATCGATGTGCCGTCGAACTTTCCAGCGACATGCGCGCCGGTCATGCCGGCACCTGATCCATCAATGGAGAGGATATCGGGATGATCGGCTGCTGTTCGCCCCGCGCCGCTATGAATTCGGGGCGAGGCCGTTCAACGCCAAAGGGCGCCCCAAGTTGATTTGAAATCGCATTATAGACCAGGAATGCATTGGCGCGCGGGAAAGGCGTGATGTTGCCGTTCGACCCGTGCATCATGTTGCAATCGAAGACGATCACCGTTCCCGGCTTGCCGACCGGCGCGACAATGCCATGCTCGTGCGCAAGCAAAGCGAGGCTGTCTTCGTCCGGCACCCCATATTCCTGCTTCTTGAGCGACATCTGATAATGGTCTTCGGGCGTTTCGCCCACGCAGGCCAGGAAGGTCCGATGCGATCCCGGGATCAGCATGAGCGGCCCGTTATTGGGTGTGTTCTCCGCCAGCAGCACAGACATGGACAGAGCACGCATGCGCGGCATCCCGTCTTCCACATGCCAGGTTTCGAAATCCGAATGCCAATAGAACTCCTTGCCCTGGAAACCCGGCTTGTAGTTCAGCCGGGACTGGTGGACGTACACGTCATCGCCCAGCAGGAAGCGCGCGACGTTCACCAGCCTGGCATCGGCCGCCAGACGCCTGATCACAGGCGACTGGTCGTGAATCCGGAAAATCGAGCGAATTTCGTCTCCGCCCGGTTCGGTGATGATCGTCTCGGATGAAAGCGCACCCGGATCAGCCAGCAGCTTGGCCGCTTCCCGCTGAAGAAAGCCGACTTCCTCAGCGGAGAATATATTTTCGAGCAGAAGATAACCCTCGCGGTCGAACCGGGCGGCCTGTTCCTTGCCGACCGGCGCATCGGCCGCCCAGTCGCTGTGCACGACCGGATCAAGCCGGGGCGACATCGACGCTTCGGCAACATTTCGGGATGGGTAGATGTCTGTCATGACTCTCCCTTCTTGATGGTCACGAATTGAGTGCAGCTTCCTTTTCGGCCGCGGCATCGGCGGGATAGGCGCCGTTTTCATCATGCACTTCGCGGCCGGTGACGGGCGGATTGAAGACGCAGGCCGTCAGCAGATCGGTTTCGGGCCGAACGATGTGGAGGTCATGCGCATTGAGGGCGTACATGACCCCTGGCGCCAGCCGGTGGGTTTCGCCGGTCCCCAGATCCTCGATGGTGCCGGTGCCTTTCAGCACCAGAACCGCCTCCACATGATTCTGGTAATGCATCCTGAGTTCTTCGCCCGCGTACATGGTCGTGACGTGGAACGAAAAACCCATGCCGTCATCCTTCAGGAGCAGCCGGGCGCTTTCCCAGCCCTTGGATTCCACGTTGCGGTCGGATTTTCGGACTTCTTTAAGTTTGCGAACGATCATATCTGATTTCCTTGCTTGGGATTATTCCGCCGCGACATTGAAGCGGGTCGAGAGCGCTTCGCGCACGCTCTGCTCGATGATGTCGAGACCGGTGGACAACTGGGCATCGTCGATCACCAGCGGAGCCAGCACCTTGACGATTTCGTCGTGAGCACCGCTGGTTTCGATGATAAGACCCCGAGCGAAGCAGGCGCTGGTGATCGCCTCCGCGATCTCACCGGAACCCACGTTGATACCACGCATCATACCCCGGCCGCAGGTCGAAAGATCATGTTCCGCAGCCATCTTATTCAACCGCCGCTCAAGCAGCGCGCCGCGCCGGCCGATGTCGCCCTGGAAGGTGCCGTCGCTCCAGAAATGCCGCAGCGCCGCCGCCGCCGTCACGAAGGCGTGATTGTTGCCGCGAAACGTTCCATTATGCTCGCCGGGCGACCATTGATCGAGTTCGGGCCGGAACAGCGTCAGCGCGAAAGGCAGGCCCATGCCCGAGAGCGATTTCGCCATGGTGACGATGTCGGGCGTGATCCCCATGCCTTCGAAGCTGAAGAATTGACCCGTGCGGCCACATCCCGCCTGGATATCATCGACAATGAGCAGCGCGCCGTGGCGCTTCGCAATGTCGGCGATCGCGCGCAGCCATTCCGGCGACGCCGCGTTGAGCCCGCCTTCGCCCTGAACGGTTTCCACCAGGATCGCCGCCGGTGCGTCGAGGCCGCTTGAAGGATCGGAAAGCCGTTGTTCCAGCAACGCGGCTGTGTCGACATCAGGCCCGTAATAGCCGTCATAGGGTTCATGACTGACGTGATTAAGCGGAACACCGGCACCGCTGCGCTTGGCGGAGTTGCCGGTGCATGCCAGCGCGCCAAGCGTCATGCCGTGGAAGCCGTTGGTGAACGCGATGATGTGCTCGCGTTTCGTTACCTTGCGCGCCAGCTTGATCGCGGCTTCGACAGCGTTGGTGCCCGTCGGCCCCGTGAACATCACCCGGTAGTCCAGGCTCCGCGGCTCTAGGATCAGCTGCTCGAACGTATCGAGAAAGTCGGCCTTCGCATCGGTGTGCATATCAAGGCCGTGGGCGATGCCGTCCGCCGCGATGTAATCGAGCAGCGCCTGCTTCAGGATGGGATGGTTATGCCCATAATTCAGCGTCGAGCAGCCCGACAGGAAGTCGAGATAGCACCCGCCCTGATTGTCGTAGATCCAGACGTGATCGGCCCTGTTGAACTGGCGGGGCATGGACCGGGCATAGCTGCGGACAGCCGATTCCCGGCGCTCGTAAATGCCAACATCCGGAATCCGGTTCGTCGGTTTGGGAAGCAATGTCATGATTGCTGTATCTCCTGCTTCTTGTTCCGTTGAGAACGGTTGGGGAGCGGGCCGATGCGCACCAGCCACTCCGTGTCATGCGCGCCGCCGAAATGCGGCACGCGCTGAAAATGCTCGCTTTTCGCGAGAGGGACCGCCCAGCGACTGGCCAGCCCTTCGAACAGACCCCACGATGACGCATTGCCGGGCGTGATGGTCGTGATGACGTGAGTAACCCCGCGAACGGCAGAGCGTTCGAGCAGCGCCTCGATCATCTGGCGGGCAAGCCCCTTCCCTCGCGCCTCAGCCGCAACAGCGACCTGCCAGATGAAGAAATCGGCCGGCTCAGATGGCGGGCGATACCCGGAAACCCATCCGACCACGCGACCGGCGCGCTCTGCAATGACGCAGCTGTCAGCGAAATGCGTGCATTGCAGCAGGTTGCAATAGGCGGAATTCCGATCAAGTGGCGGGCATGCCTCGATGAGAGCAGTGACCGCAGCCCCGTCAGTAACAACGGGTTCGCGAAGCCGTATTTTGTGGTCCACATTCGGCTCCGGGGACACAAAATCCCGTGGCGGCCGCTGGGCCGCATCGGGTTGTCGATCAAAGATGCTTTATCTCCCGAATTATTTTCTTGGTACGGAAGCAACGCCCCCTCTGGCTCGGCGCGATATATACTCAATTAAGCTCGACCTTCAACCCCGAGGCGCGCCAAAACACTTCATTAAACGAAGCATATTGCTTAACCTCGCGGCTTATCAGGGATAAAATTAATTGGTGATGCCAAGGCGGCTCGTTAGTAATTTGACATGGATCCAGGGATACCCAGGCTTACATTGCGCGCCTTGCGGCGCATCCTTCGCGCCACCGAGATCGGCAGCCGGCAGCTTGCCAATACTACCGGGCTGACGCCGTCCCAGCTGTTGGTGCTTCGGGAAATCGCGGCCCGTGCCCAGCCGACGCCGAGCGTGATCGCCAGCGCCCTGCAATTCAGCCAGGCCTCCATCACCGCCATCGTCGATCGATTGGTGGCCATGAACTTCGTCGATCGCCAGCGCAGCGAGAAGGACAAGCGGCAAGTCATTCTGGACATCACTCCTCAGGGAGAGCGTGCGTTGGTCGACGCGCCGGACCCCTTGCAAATGACATTCACCGATCGCTTTTCCCTGCTGCCGACCTGGGAACAGGCAATGATATTGGCGAGTGTGGAGAAGCTGGCCCAGATCCTTGGTGTTGAGGATCTCGACGCGGCGCCGCTACTGGATACCGGCGCGATCGATCGTTCCGCACCCTACTGACCGGACGGATTTCCGATATTTCGCATGCGAGGAACTGCGGATAATCGCTTCCCTTGACTCTTAGTTGATCGTTCAATCAAATAACTGTCCATGCGCGGGCAGCGACTCACTCGGCAGAAGATCGTCGAAGCGGCGATGGAGCTGTTCTGGCTCAAAGGGTACGGCTCGACCTCGATCGCCGATATTCTCAGCCGCACTCAGCTGAACAGCGGCAGCCTGTATCATTTCTTTCCGGGCAAGCAGGACCTGCTGCTCGCAGTGCTCGACGCCTATCGCGAGGGGATCGGCCCGATGCTGCTGGAGCCTGCCTGGGCGGGAGTCGATGATCCGATCGAGCGCGTGTTCGCTCTGCTCGCGCGTTATCGTGGGCTGATCCTTGAGACGGACTGTACCTATGGGTGCCCGATCGGCAGCATCGCGCTCGAGCTGCACGAACCCGATGAATCGGTGCGTAGGCTTCTCGCCGAGAATTTCACCGGCTGGGTGGATGCGATCGAGCGTTGCCTCGTCAAGGCGCACGAACGCCTGCCCGCTGATACCGACCTTCGCGCCCTCGCCGAGTTCGTGCTCACAGTGATGGAAGGGGCCGTGATGCAGGCGCGCACCTATCGCGATATTGCCTATTTCGATCGTTCGGTGACGCAGTTGCGCGCGCATTTCGCCGCGCTCGAGCAGACAGCATGCGCGGCCTGAGCGCCGCGCTCCTGCTGATAACGGCCGCACCCGCGGCTGCGCAGCAGGTGGCCGTGACGCTGTCGACCGAAACCGACGACACGCGCACTCTGGTGCACGAGATCACCATTCCTGCGCCGATGGTCGACGTCTGGCATGCGGTTGCGACGATCGAGGGTTGGCGGACCTGGGCGGTCCCGCTCGCTCGGCCGGTGAGCGGTTCGCCCGACCGGTTCGAGACCAGCTATGATCCCGGCGCGGCGCGCGGCGCCTCCGCCACGATCGAGCAGCAATGGACGACCCGCGAAGCTCCACGCCGCGTGGTGTTTCGCACCACACGCACCCCTGCCGGCTTCCCGCATGGGGACGCCTATCGTCAGGTGATCAGCAGCTTCGATCTGACGCCGATGGGTGCAGCCGCCACGCGTGTTCGCCTTACCGGAACCGGCTATCCGACTGGGCCGGCGGGTGACACGCTGATCGCTTTTTTCCGTGAGGGAAATCGCACCTCGCTCCAGCAGCTTCATGCGCGCTTCGTAACCGGCCCGATCGATTGGCCCGCGCGGCTCGCACGGCTGAAGGAGCGATGACGATGCCGGGATCGTTGCTACCCCGCGCCGACGATGAACCAATTACAAAAATTGACGGTTTCACCGGACCTATGTTGACCAGCCTCGGCTAGTCGTGGCAATCGGCGGACGCATTGCCGTTGCCGCTTCTGCAAAACGGTGGGACGGGTGCGGATTATGACGCAATCATAATCGATTGCGGGTGTAGCTCAATGGCAGAGCAGAAGCTTCCCAAGCTTACGACGAGGGTTCGATTCCCTTCACCCGCTCCAAAACTAATAAATTAGCATTCGCTGGTGATTGGCGACCGATGGCGGGCATACAAAACCCCGCCGGAATCGCACCGGCGGGGTCTGTTTCGGGTAACGCTATTAGGCGTAGCGAACGGTCATCTTGCGACGGCGCATCGCACCGCCCACGAGACCGAAGCCTGCAATCATCATCGCCCAGGTCGCGGGTTCCGGTACGGCGTTCCCACCGGGCGTTCCGAAGAACACCAGGTGCGAGAGGTCATGCCCGCCGATGTCGTCGGTGTTCCAGGTGCCGGTGCTGGCCGGCTGATCGAGCTTGTACAACACGAAGCCGTTCGATGCCTTCACGGCATAGAATTCCACCAGAAAGCCGGTGAGATCCCAGGTTCCTGAGTCCTGACCGCCCATGTCATAGGTGAAGGTGCCGTAATCGGAGAAGTTGGCATCATCGCTCGAAGCGAGGATGTTCAACAAGATGTCCGGGTTTGCACTGGGATGCGTGTCGTTATAGGCGTTATAGGCATTTTGCGCGGACACGTAGCTGTTCGCATTGCCGTTACCATTGGAATTGATGTTTCCGCTGAACCGGCATCCGGCACTATCGGAAACGGAAATGCAGCTGCCATCAACCACTGACGACGCTGACGCCGGGGCTGCGAATGCAGCGAGCGAAGCCACCGCAGCACCGATAAGATATTGTTTCATATGACACCCCTCAAATGCACGTTTCGCGCAACCCGATTATCGCTAATTTATTAGCACGAATAGCGTGCCAAAGCGATATGAGAGTGAGTCGCAACAATGTTGTCCCAATCCGAGATTCTGCGACCCGCTCTACCCCAAAAGAGAACGCCGCCGGCCTTTTGACCGGCGGCGTTCCTGCTTCATCACCTTTGCGTTCAGGCGTAGGTGACCGAAAGCTTCTGACGGCGACGCATCGCGCCACCGACCAGGCCGAAGCCGGCGATCATCATGGCCCAGGTGCCCGGTTCGGGAACACCAGGGACAACGACGCTTCCGTTGCGGACATTGAAAACGAACTGGCCGGGCGTGCCATTGTTCGTTCCCTGAACCAACGGATTGGTACCGCCATCAATGAAGCTGCCGGGAACGCGCGATCCGGCCAGTTCGAAGAAGGTCCCGTCGCCATTGCCATTGCCTGCATTGAAGCCGGCAGCAGCAGAGATGCCACCCAGGCCGTTGGTGCCACCGTCGGCACCGCCGGTTTCCCATTGGATCTGGTCATAGTTGAAGTAGATATCGAAATCGCCATCGGAGATATCCGAACGATCTGTCAGGATCAGCTGGAACTTGTTCAGCTTGTTGTCCTGGGCGTTATAATATCCGACACCGTCCCATGTGACCCCGAATGCATCGCGGCCATTAAAAGTGCCCGAACCATAGGTCGTCAGCGCAGACCCGAAGCCACGGGTATCAACGTCCGCGAAGAAGGCGGCGATGATCGGCAGGCCGCTATAGCCCGAACCGAGACCATCCGGCGTGTAGTCCGTCTGGCCGGCACCGAAGGTGACATAGCCGTTGTTGCTGACAAAGGCGTTGGAATAGGTGGTGCCGAAGAAGTTCAGGTTGAACGACAACGTTCCGGAATCAACCGTGCAGCTATCGTCGCAAGCGGGGATGCTGCTGTCGTCAAAACCTGGAGCAAGCGGCGCTGCAAACGCCTGCGTAGACAGAACAGCGAGTGCTGTTCCGAGCATGATTTTACGTAACATGGTAAATTACTCCTTGGCGAGCCGGGCAAAGGGCCTCTGACTCCAATAGGCAACCCGCGAGAAAGACTGCAGAATTTATGCCAATCGCGGAAAATCTTGGTTTTTAACCAATGTACGGATTGTAAATGTAAGATTAACCGACACAATCAACCATCAGTTGTCAGATGCCGTCACGCACCGTTTCCCGGCCATCGGCCAAAAGCGCGTCGAATAATGCCGTGGTACAAGCCTGCAGCAACCCTGAATCTGTCGACCGGATGACGAAGTTCGCGCCGACGCGACCTTCGCGAAAAAAGGGATAGCTGCCGATCTGGCATCCGGCATGGGTCTGCTCGACCTTGCAAAGTAGGTCGGCGACTTCGCTTTCCGGCACCCAGCAGCCGATTGTGGCCGAAAGCAGGGGTTTTCCGCCTTCGATGCCGATTTCCGACAAGGCATCCAGCATCATGGCGGTAATGTGCGGCACACCCGCCATTACAAAGACGTTGCCGTGACGAATGCCGGGGGCGCCCGACATGCGATTTTCGATGAGGTCCGACCCTTCAGGCACGCGCGCCATGCGCAGTCGGGCATCGGTCAGGCCGCCACGCTCCGCATAATAGGCATCCAGCACCGCCCGCGCCTTTGGATGGATGACGACGGGCACGCCAAGCGCCTGCGCGACGGCATCGACCGTGATGTCGTCATGGGTGGGGCCTATGCCGCCGGTCGTGAACAGATAGTCATTGCGGGCGCGAAGCGTATTCACCGCTTCGATGATCGCATCCATGCGATCGCCCACGATGCGAACCTCGGCTAGCCGGATGCCTTGAAGGTTCAGCCAGACCGCGATCTGCGCAACGTTGCGATCCTGCGTGCGGCCGGACAGTATCTCGTCGCCGATGATGACGAGTCCAGCGGTCCAGATGCGATCGTCGGCCATCCCCTGCCCTTAGCGGTTGCAGCGCCCCTCGCAAAGATGGTGGTCACACGCTATATCGCGCCAATGACCGACTACATCACCGTTACCGACGATACGCTCAACAAACGCAGCCAAGCGATCAAATTGCACGGCCCGGAAGGCTTTGCAGGCATGCGTGCGGCCGGGCGGCTGGCGGCGGAAGCGCTCGACCTGATCGTTCCCCATGTCGTACCCGGCGTCACCACTGAAGCGATCGACGACATGGTCCGCGAACATATGATTGCCGGCGGCGGCGTGCCGGCCACGCTGGGTTATCGTGGGTTCACCCATAGCTGCTGCACGTCGATCAACCATGTCGTTTGCCACGGGATCCCTGGGGCAAAGACATTGAAGGACGGCGACATCGTCAATGTCGACGTGACGGTGATCCTTGACGGCTGGCACGGCGACACGAGCCGCATGTTCCTGGTCGGCGATGTCGGCGTGAAGGCGAAGCGGCTGGTCGACGTGACCTATGAGGCGATGATGCTGGGCATCGAGCAGGCACGGCCGGGCAACCGGATGGGCGACGTCGCCCACGCCATTCAGAGCTTTGCGGAAAAGCATCGCTATGGCGTCGTCCGCGATTTCTGCGGGCATGGCCTGGGCCGCATGTTCCACGACGCGCCGGAGGTTGTTCATGTCGGCCGTCCGGGCACCGGCCCCGAGTTGAAGCCAGGCATGTTCTTCACCATCGAGCCGATGATCAACATCGGCCGCCCCGACGTGAAGGTGCTCGACGACGGATGGACGGCGGTGACGCGCGATCGATCCCTCTCGGCCCAGTTCGAGCATTCGGTGGGAATCACCGAAGACGGCTGCGAAATCTTCACGAAGAGTCCCGCGGGCCTCGACGCCCCGCCTTATTGATCGGCAAATTACTGCCCAAAATTTGGGCAATCATTCACTATCTGCCCGCCGAACCGGCATGATCGCGCTCTTTTGAGTGCGAAATCGCCAGCATCCTTGCGACTCGTCGACTGGCACGCTTATTGAAACGTGTCAGGCACGCGTTCGCGCGGGGGATAGAGAGCAATTGTGAAAAAGATCGAAGCGATCATCAAGCCGTTCAAGCTGGACGAAGTGAAGGAAGCTCTGCACGAGGTGGGCGTTTCCGGCATTACCGTCACCGAAGCCAAGGGGTTCGGACGACAGAAGGGCCATACCGAGCTGTATCGGGGCGCCGAATATGTCGTCGACTTCCTGCCCAAGGTGAAGCTTGAGGTGGTGGTGGAGGACGAGCTTGCGGCCCGCGTGGTCGAGGCGATCGCCGCCGCCGCCCAGACCGGGCGGATTGGCGACGGCAAGATCTTCGTCATGCCGGTCGAGACCGCGCTCCGCATCCGCACCGGCGAGCGTGACGGCGACGCGATCTGATGATCCGCGCCGCGGCGAGTTATTTTATTCTCTCTAAGGAAGGTTGATCGAAAATGGCGAATACTGCCGCGAAAGTCCTGGCAACCATCAAGGAACAGGAGATCGAATGGGTCGATCTTCGCTTCACCGATCCGCGCGGCAAGTGGCAGCACCTGACGATGGTCTCCAGCGTGATCGGCGAAGACGAGCTGACCGACGGCCTGATGTTCGACGGTTCGTCGATCGGCGGCTGGAAGGCCATCAACGAGTCCGACATGATCCTGAAGCCGGATCTGGACGCGACATATATCGATCCCTTCTCGGCCACGCCGATGATGATCATCTTCTGCGATATCGTCGAGCCGTCGACCGGCGAGCTTTACGCCCGCGACCCCCGCTCGACCGCCAAGCGCGCGGAGGCTTACCTCAAGTCCACCGGCATCGGCGACACCATCTACGTTGGTCCCGAAGCCGAATTCTTCATGTTCGACGATGTCCGCTTCGAAAACAGCTATTCGACCAGCTACTACAAGATCGACGACATCGAGCTGCCGGGCAACACCGGCCGCGAATATGAAGGCGGCAACCTGGGCCACCGCCCGCGCGCCAAGGGCGGCTACTTCCCCGTCGCGCCGGTCGACAGTGCCGTCGACATTCGTGGCGAGATGGTTTCGACCATGCTCGAAATGGGCCTGCCTTGCGACAAGCATCATCATGAAGTCGCTGCCGCGCAGCATGAGTTGGGCCTGACCTTCGGCACGCTGGTCCAGACCGCCGATCGCATGCAGATCTATAAGTATGTCGTGCACATGGTCGCCCATGCCTATGGCAAGACCGCGACCTTCATGCCCAAGCCGATCAAGGAAGATAACGGTTCCGGCATGCACACCCACATGTCCATCTGGGACAAGGGCAAGCCGCTTTTCGCCGGCAACGGTTATGCGGGCCTGAGCGACATGTGCCTCTATTTCATCGGCGGCGTCATCAAGCACGCCAAGGCGCTGAATGCCTTCACCAACCCCACGACCAACAGCTACAAGCGGCTGGTGCCGGGTTATGAAGCGCCGGTGCTGCTCGCTTATTCGAGCCGCAACCGTTCGGCTTCCTGCCGCATTCCTTATGGGACGGGCACCAAGGCCAAGCGCGTCGAGTTCCGTTTTCCGGATCCGCTCGCCAACCCCTATCTCTGCTACGCGGCGCTGCTGATGGCTGGTCTGGACGGCATCCAGAACCGCATCCACCCGGGCGAGGCAATGGACAAGAATCTTTATGACCTGCCGCCGGCAGAGCTTGAGAATGTCCCGACCGTCTGCGGTTCGCTTCGCGAGGCGCTCGAGGCCATCCAGGCCGACCACGACTTTCTGTTGAAGGGCGACGTGTTCACCAAGGACCAGATCGAGGCCTATGTCGAACTCAAGTGGGAAGAGAATGCCCGCTGGGAAATGACGCCGAGCCCGGTCGAATACGACATGTATTATTCGAGCTGATCGCTCGATCCGATGTCACCAAGAAGGCCCGGGGATACCGCTTCCCCGGGCCTTTCCTTTGCGCGCCTCTAGGGATCGGCGCCGAACTGAGGTGCATAATCAACTCTGTGCTCCGGGCTTGACCCGGAGCCCATGTCCGACGCGTCGGAACCCCGTTCATATGGGCTCCTGCCTTCGCAGGAGCGCTGGTTTCGATTCAGGCACAATGCCGATTACTGGTTACACCTAATAATCTCGCGAAACGCGGACGTTCGCGCTTTGACGTCCAAGCGTGGAGATGCTGGAGAGCAGCGACAGCCAGCGCGTGAGCTGGAATTCGACGCGGGTGGCCGAGTAGCCCTGCCCATCGGTGATGACTTCCACATAGGTCCGCCGGGTCACATATTTGCCAGCCGCAAGCGACGTGCCCTGCCCTAGCGTGGGGTCGGCAGGAAGGATGCGCAGGCGATCAAGCCCGGCCGCCTGACGAACGGCGTTGATCGGGTCCAGACCGCCGCCGCTCTGCAATCCCGCCACAGCGGAGGCCAGTTGGAGCGCTTCGGGCGCTGACAGGTTGGTGATCGAAGTGCCGAACAGCAGGCGCGAGAGAAGTTCGTCCTCCGGAAGAGCCGGCGTGCTGAGGAATGATATTTCGGGTTTCAGTCCGCTGCCGGTTACACGGATCGTGGCATTCAGCCCCTGCAAGCTCGCGCTGGCCGCAATGTCCAGTGCTGGATCGGGCGGGCTGCTGCCATCGAAGCGGATCGTGCCGCGATCAAGTTCGAACGACCGGCCTGCAAAATCATAGTCGCCGCGAAGCAGGTCAGCCTGCCCGGATACGGCCGGCTCGGTCACCGTGCCGCCGATATTCAGATTGGCGCGCCATTCGCTGTCGAGGCCAAGGCCGGTAACGGTCAGCCGGTTGCGCGCGACCGCCTTCAGAGCAAGCCGCCACGGAACGGGCGCCGTATCGACATCCTCGTCCTCACCACGCGCATTTATCTCGGTGACGTTCAGTCGCGGCACAGCAGCCTGTGCCGTTGCGCGGCCCATTTGGTAGCGGCTGCGGTTAAGGACCACATCACCCGCAATCTCCCCGCCGGCACCGTCCGATCTGATTGTAAGCGGGCCGGTGACGGTTGCGCCGATATCATCGCGGTTCAGCAGCACAGCGTTTTGGGCCTGCAGCGCCAGATCCATCCCGAAGCCGCGCGCGGAGGCCAGGTCGAACCGGCCACGACCCGATATTGTCCCCCCTTCACCGGCGCGGGCGCTGAAATCATCAATAACCAGCCGGGATCCGCCAAATCGGCCGGTGGCCTTCATCTGGGTCAGCACCGTGCCCGTCACGGCACTTTCCAGCCGGGCATTCTCCGTTCGGACCGAGCCGCGAATTTGAGGATCGGACAACCGTCCGCTCATGTCCGCGCCAACGGCGACCGGGCCCGACAGGTCAAAGATCTCGACGCCAGTCAGCCGCCAGAGCGTGTCGGCGGGACCGTCGTAGCGGAGTTGTGCGAATAGCGGTGCTTCCGACAATCGCGTCAGCAGGCCGCCCTCCGCAACCAATGGTGACAATCGCATCTGCGCCCGGCCGATCGTGCGGTTGTTGCTGGCGACGATCGCGCGGGCGGCGGCGCTAGCGGGGGTCAGCGCTGCCTTTATTCCCACATCAACGGGCTGCGAGGACAGGACCAGCCCCGATCGGGTGAGCCCGCGGATCACGATATCGGCTTCTCCGCTGGGCAATGCCCCGGGCGGATCACGATAGGAAAGCCGTCCGCTTGCAGAGCCGCCAAGGCCGAGCCCGGGATAGAAAATGTCCATGATCGTAAGCGGCATCCGCTCGACCGTCGTATCCAGTTCGTCCGGTCCCTTGCCGAAGCGGCCTGCCACCTTTGCGGAACCGCCTGCAAAGCTGAGCGCGGTGGGTGCGACCCTCCATCCGGCCCCGTCGCGCGTCACAACGGCGGGGGTGGTGAGCTTGATCGGACGGCGGTCGATCGTCCCTTCGCCCGCCAGGCTGATCCTTTCGGGCGAGATCGTCGCTACGGTCTTCAGGTCGAATGCCCGCCCCCGCGATCCGGCAAGGGCTGCATTTACTTGCCCCCTGCCGCGATTGAGGTCCGCGTCTGCGTTCAGACGGGCAAGCGACATTCCCCCGCGCCGCATGCCGCGCCCCATGACGGTGCCCTTCATCGTCATCCCTGCGGGATCGAGCACCAATTGACCGTCAACCCGCCCACGCCTGACGGACAGATCCGGCATCCCGGCCAGACGCGCGCGCCGCAGATCGAGCTTCACCAGAACGCGCTGCAATTCACCCAGCCGGTCGAAACCGATATTACCGGTGATGCCGCCGCCATTCACGGCAAGGCTACCGTCGAAACCACCGATCATGGGCAGGAGTTCGCCGGTCGCGTGGGTTCCCGTCACGTCGAGCGCGGCAACCTGGATGCGGGCCTGCCCACCTTGCGGCAGCAGGATAGCGCCGTTGCCCGCAAATGGGCCAAGCGTCGATCCGCCCTCAGCCCTGAAATCGAAGCCGGCAGGGGTCGGATCCAGCAAAAGGTGAACGTCCGCCAGCCCGAGTGCATCCATCGGGCTTGGCAAAAACAGGTCGAGCTTCGGCCGGTCGATCTGCCCGTCGAGCGTCAGCTTGACCGGACCATAGGTGGCCTGTTCGCCGCCGCCTTCGAAATAGAAACTGCCGTCATGCCGCCGGTAGCCATTTCCCGTCAGATCGATCTCAGGCCCGACAAGCCGCAACCCGTTCAGATGCAATATGCCGTCCGGCCCGCGTTCCAGCCGGGTTTCGATCTGCGGCAGGCCGCCCGCCAGCGAGGCGAGAAAACTATTGTCAAATCGCCGTACCCAAGCCTGTCCTCGCCCGGCGACCCGCGTGCCGCGCCCATTGGGGCCGGGAACGACGTTGAGGCTGGTCCGGACATCGACGATGCCAAGGCCGGGGATAAGATAGCGGGTCAATTGCCCCGTCAGGCCGATGTCGTATCGCCCCGTCACCAGATCGACGAACAAGGATATCTTGCTGGTCAGCTTGTCCGACCGCATCCGCAGGTCGTCGCCCGTCAGCGCCTTCGATGTCAGGCGAAGCACGCCATCAACCGACAGATTGGCCAGAATGCCGCCGGCGACATCACCCACCCCGGTCACGCGAGCGGCGGTCAGCCGAAGGGGTACGTTGATCGGTGAGCGCGATAGCCGCCCTTTGCCCGTCGCGCGAACGCGATCGAACCCCGTCCGGTCGAACATGATGCGCGGCGATGTCAGCAGATATTCGAACTGCGCCGTGTCGAACGGCCCGTCAAACAGCAATTGCATCGCGACGTCCGTCCCCCGCATGTTGGGGAACAGGGCGGGCGGCTGTAGAAGGCGGATATCGATCCGCATGTCATCAAGCGCGCTTCGGGCCAGATCGACGATCCCCTTCGCCCCGATCGTCAAGGCAGCGGAACGCAGCGACAAATCCGTGGTCAGCCTTCGGTTTTCAAGCTGTGCGGTGCCAGCGATCCGCATGCTGGGCGACGTCAGCCGCGCCACCTTCCCCGTTGCAATTCGGGCCGGGAAAACCGTGCCGTTCAGCGAGTAGAGGCCCTGATCCACCCCCAATGCGAGGTCGGCGATCCGCATGCCGGACATGTCGAGCAGCGCCCTGCCCTTCCATGCCGACCAGCGCCCATCGCCGTTCACCTGCAGTTCGACGGGGCGTTCCGTTCCGATCAACTTTCCGAACAGGCCGCCGGCGGGCGCGCTCATCCGGGCGTCGATATCGAACCTGTCACGATCCGGCTCGGCATCGAGCACCAGCTTCAGTCTGTCCCCGCCATCCGCGGATGCGGCCAGATCAACGAGCGCCCGGCCGTCGCGAATGTCGGCACGGCCGGCCAGGCTTGCATTCTGGGCCTTGCCGGTGATGGGTGCTGCGATCGTCAGCCGATCGATCCTGAGCGCGCCGATGCGAATGTCGAAACCGGGAAGGATCGGCCCCTGTCGTCCAGTCGGCCTGAGTTTTGGAATTTTATGCAGAGTCGCGGCGGGCGTGGAAAGTTCGTTGATATCCAGCCGGTTGTTGAGCCAGGCGGCGGGCCGCCAGTCGAGCCGGATGTTCCCCGACGAGAAAACCAGCCCCTGTGGGTCATAGATGCGTACATCGCGCAGGGAAGCGCGGCCGTATATCGATCCTTCGATCCGGCCGACATGAAAGCGCAGGCCCGATCGCGGGGAGATTTCCGCAATCCTGTCCGTCAGGAAGCGGTGCCCGGGGCCCGTATCCAGCAGCCAGAGCGCCGCCAGCACCAGCCCGACCAGCAGCAGCGGGGTCAGGATGATCCACCGCAGCCAACGCCACCCGCCCTTCCGGCGCGGCTGTTCGCCGGTCTGGTCGGGTAGATCTTCCATCAGAAGGCCTGCCCCAACGAAACATAGACCGCGATCCGCGCATCACCCGGCTGCGGGTTTATCGGCGTGCCGACGTCGATGCGGATAGGGCCGAAATTGGTGTAGTAGCGCACGCCGATGCCAGCGCCGAAACGCAGGTCATCGACCTCCGGAAACTCGGAGCGCGAAATGTTGCCGGCGTCGATAAAGGGAACGATGCCGAGCGCGCCGAAACGTACGCGCGCCTCCAGCGAGAATTCGGTCAGGCTGCGCCCGCCCATCGGATCATTGTTCACGTCACGCGGACCGATGCTCTGATATCCATAGCCGCGGACAGATCCGCCACCGCCCGCATAGAATCGCCGCGAGGGCGCGATGCGGTCGCTCGATGCACCGATGATACTGCCCAGCCGTGTCCGGCCCGCCACAACGACCCGGTCGTTCACTGGATAATAGGCGCTGGCATCAAACTGGGCACGGGCATAGCCGAAGGCACCCGACTGCAACGACGCCTCCGGTGATAGGCGGCCCGCGACCCGGTAGCCCGTCGTCGGGTTCAGCAGATCATCCGATCCGTCATAGCTGAGGCTGGTGGGCAAGGCGGCGATGAGGAAGGTCCTGCGCCGTGGTATCGCGATCTTGGCGAAGGAATCGCGTTCGTCCGACAACAGCAGTTCCGCGCCGAAGGACCACGTCCATTTCTTTTGCCAGATGATGTTGGTCTGCCGTTCGATGCTACCGCCGATCTGGAACGTGCGCGCGTCATAGGCATCGCGGTTCAGATTGCTGGCGATCGTCTGCAGATTGAGCACCTGATCACGCTCACGGAAATTGTTCCGGCGCAGCGTGACGCCCAACAACTGCTCGCGCGTGCCTGCAACGCCGCGAACCGTGACCCCACCTTCGGGTTTCAGGAAATTGCGGTGCTGCCAGCTTACCTCCGCGCGGACGCCTTCTCCCGTGCCGTAACCCAGTTCGCCCGCAATCGTGCGGGGCGGTGCCGGTTCCATATCCACCGCCACATCGACGGTATCAGGCGTCTCGCCTTCCACCGGCTTCAGCGAAACGGACGATACCAGGCCGGTTGCGATCAGCGCGCGACGAAGGTCCTCGATGCGGCTGGCACGGTAGGAATCGCCCGTATCGAAGCGGGCAATATCTGCCACATGATCCGCGCTGAAAAGCGATCCGTCCGGCACGCGAACCTGGCCGAAACGTTTCTCCCCACCCGGCGTAACATCCATGACCAGCGTTGCCGTGCGGTCGTCATGATCCACCACCACTTGCGGATCATCGACGGTCGCGAAGGGGAAGCCCGCCTCACCAATGCTTGTCTTCAGCGCTGCCTGCCCGGACAGGACCTTGTCCGCGTCGACCGCATCGTCGACCTTGACGCCGAAGGCGTTGCGCAATGCCGTTACCTTGTCGCCGGCTGCATCAAGACCGCGCACATCGACTTGCGTGAAGCGATAAAGCGGACCCGGCTCGGCATAAAGCGTGACGATCAGGCCGTTCTTGCCCTCGGGAGGCGTTATGCGGGTATCGACGTTGGCGTCATAATAACCCTCGGCACGCAATAATTCCCCGAGCAGTTGCGCGTCTTCCCTTGCGCGCCTGTCGATCTGCGCGACATTGGCAGGATCGCCCTTTCCAGCCTCAAGCGACGACATCAGGTTGAAACGCTCACGCACACGCGTGACATCGACGCCGTCCATTCCTTCAAACGCCACGCTGTAGCGCAGCTCGGACGCAGCATCGGTCTGCGCCGCCGCGGTCGTCGGAGCCGACTGACCCGGTTCCAGCGAAAGATCGGGCCAGTCCACACCCAGATCAGGCAAGGGTTCAAGCGGCGATTCCGGGTCCAGCAGAATGGATTGGGCAGCGTTCTGCTGTGCGTGCAGTGAAGACGCCGACATCAGGAAGGCAAATGCAACGCACGCCCTGTCGTGACGCCGCAAGAAACTGCACATCATCTCAGCCATCTAACCGCTCTCGCGCACGCTAGCCAGCGGGGAAACGTGCCGTGCCGACGGAACGGTCACAATGTCTGGCGCGCGGGTGCGCGACATGGCATGGCGGCCCGCATGGTCAACACCCCTCCCCGGCAGCCGCGTTCAGCGGGCATCATCCTCGCCATTTCGCCCGTCGCCGGCGCCGTCATCGGCGGGTTGATGGGCCAACCCTCCATCGGCCTGCTGGCGGGCATCGCGGTTGGCGGGGCGATCGCCGTTGCCTTCTGGCTGCTCGACAAGCAACGGTAAGCCGTCAAACGATCCTCCGTCCCGCCCAGACGACGCGGCCGATGATATCGATCGTCGCCGGGTCGCAATCCGGCCAGTCCGGATAAGCCGGATTATCGCTGTGGATCGCCAGGCGACGGCCGCCGGGATCGGGCGCGATCCGTTTGACCAGCAGCATCCCGTCCTTTCGCAGCACATAGATGCCGTCGCGCAGCCGTTCAGCCGCATCCCCACGATCGACCAGGATATCGTCGCCGTCCCCAAGGGTCGGCGCCATCGAATCCCCATCCACCTGGATGATGGACAATCCGGCGGGGTCCGGAGCGATGCGGCGCAGCCAGCTCGCCTGGAATGCCATCCGCATCGTCGCACGCTCATCAATCGCGACCGACCCCGGTCCTGCTGATGCGCCGACGGAAAGGCGGGGAACCGCGACATAATCCGCATCACGCCGCGCCCCGGCTTGTTCGGAAAGGGCCGTGCGAAGCGGAGCCGCATCCTCCGGCCCGCCGAGCAATTGTTCGGGCACGCCGAAATAGCGGGCAAGCGTCCGGCGATCTTCCTCGTTCAGCTTCTTGGGGACGCCGCGCTTGATGAACTGCTGAATATAGGCGGCATTGCGGCCGACCAGCCGGGAGAGCGATGCATAATCCTCTCCCCGTTCGCGAATCAGCGCCTCCAGCGCGATGCGGGGATCACTCGCCATAGGAAAATCCCTACAGATAGGAAAATTCCTAGACAAGTAGGAAAATGCAGGGAACATATGATGTTCTTGTTATGTTCCGATTCTGGAGAGGACCAATGACCCTGTTGCGACGAATCGAGCTTCACCTGCGCGCCACGGGTACGCCGCCCACGCGATTCGGACGTGTTGTCGCCAATGATCCCCGGCTGGTGTCCGACCTGCGCAATGGTCGGGAGCCTGGGCAGCGCCTCATCGAACGAATCGAATCCTTTCTCGAATCGAGGCAGGCATGATGCAGCGCACGATCCGGTCGGACCCTCATCGTGCGCTGATGCGGGCATTGGTCGCGCGCGCGGATGGCGTTCATGTCGAAAGCTCCTCAAGCCAGCCATGGGCCAGCGTCACCTTCACAGGTGCCCGGCACAAGGCGACACTCAGGATCGGGAGTACGCATGCGGCAGATCGCTTTGCCGAAGGAATCGATGTCGCCGAGTTCATGCTGCCCGGCCACATCCTTGCCGATATCGAGATCGTCGCCCGCCGCCCCGTTCCCGATGGCATATTCCTCGATCTTGAAGCCTTGACCGTGGAAGATTCGTGAGGTCAGCGAACGCGGCCGGCCGCCATGCGTTGCAACTCATCGAGCGCGCGGCGCAACGATCCGTCCGCATCGTCAACCGGGCGAGCCGGTCGCAGTGGCGGCGCATGCTCGTCCGTCGACGATTGCTGTGCGCGGCGCTCCAATCCCTTTTCCAGGCGCTGGAGCAATTCGGCGATGGTGGGCGGCTCGGCGCTTTGGTGCGGATGCGGCAATTCGATGATGGGCGGCACAGATTGTGCGGTGGTATCTTCACGCCGCAACAGCATGTCGGCTGAGGGTTGCTGAGCTTCCTCGACCTGCTCCCCGCGACGCACGCCCCTGCCCAACACGGCCATCACCATCAGAAAGAGGATTGCGGCGAAGGCACCTGCGGCGATTGCCAGCGGCAAACGGTTGGCGCGGTCCAATATCAGCAGGACAGCCGCCATGACGATCACAGCCAGAATGAGCCCGGCGACCGGGGCTGCGGCGCGGCCCAGCGCGCGATCAATCCCCAACTTTCCCATTACAACGGAACGACTTGTCATTCCGAAAACCTAGACCGAAATATTTTAGGAGGTGTTACCTACTTCGTTCAGTTCATCTCAAAAAAAGACCCGGCGCGGGAGACGACGCGCCGGGTCAGCCTGGTGCCTGAGCGGAACATGGACATGCTGCTGCCTGCCCATGCCGCTTTTTTCGGAACGGGTTGTTTCCTTTCTCGTTCCGGAACGAAGCGGCGACGCGACGGTTTGAAGGGTCGTTGCGCTGGGAGATCGAATGTCATCTGGTCTGATTTTCGTCGAAGACACGATGCCAGGCATCACCCGGCGGCGATCCGGTCGATATTGGGCCTATTTCGATGCGGAAGGCGAACGTATCACTGACCGGGATGAGATCGACCGGCTGAACGCCATCGCCCTGCCCCCCGCCTATCGCAACGCCTGGTTCTGCCCCCTGCCCAATGGCCATATTCAGGCGACCGGCCATGACGATCGGGGCCGCAAACAATATCGCTACCACCCCGATTTCCGCGCGCGACAGGATGCCGCGAAATATGACCGCTGCACGGCATTCGGGCATGCGCTGCCCTTGCTGCGGGCTCGCGTTGAACGCGATCTCGCAAATGGTGGACTGGGCAAGGACAAGGCGATCGCCGCCGTCATCCGGCTGCTCGATCTTGGGCGCATCCGCGTGGGCAATGTGAATTATGCGCGGGAAAACGGCAGTTTCGGCGCGACCACGCTACGGAAACGGCACGCCAAGGTAAAAGGCAATGTGCTGAAGCTGGAATATAAGGCAAAGTCCGGTTTGATGAGGCGCCTTCAGGTTACCGATCGCTCGTTGATCCGTTTCGTACGCCGGATGCAGGATCTGCCGGGCCAAAGCCTGTTCACTTATCTGGATAATGAAGATCAGCCTCATCCCGTCGGGTCGTCGGACGTAAATGCGTATATCCGTGACGCCATGGGAGAGGATTTCACGGCCAAGCATTTTCGCACCTGGAGCGCGAGCGTGATCGCATTCGAAGCGTTGCGCGAGGCGGACGGCCATCTGCCGTTGAAGCAGTTGCTGGAACCCGTGGCCGAGGCACTAGGCAATACGCCCGCGATCAGCCGGAAATCCTATATCCATCCCGCACTGATCGATTGCGCCACATCGGCGCTGGATTGGCCGGAAGACTTGCCGCGTCAGCGTGCCACAAAATATCTGTCAGCTGCCGAGCGCGGCCTGATAACATTTTTCGAATCCATCGAAGATCAAAAGACCCCCAAACGGGCGGCCTGACAGGACGATCGATCATCGCTACCGCAAACGCATCCGCTCCCCCGCCCCCGCCCATCGGTCAACTGATTTCCGGGCTTTGGGATTCGACGTTGCAGTGGATATCCACGCATAGTCTGCAAATCGTGATCGGCTGCTGCATCGCCGTCGGCGTCGTGGCGCTGCTGTATCTGCTGCGTGGTGTAGGCATCCGGCTATGCCAGCGTGACCGCGGCGTGATGGGTTGGGGCACCGTCCTCGGCCGGGCGATTTCGAAGACGGGCAATTTCTTCATCTTCATGGTCGCGGCACGCATGGTCGTGACTTATGCGAGCGCGCCCGCACCGCTTTATTCGGCAATCCATTTCCTGTTCGTCGTCGCCGCCGTTTTCCAGGTTGCGATATGGGTGCGTGAAATCGCGCTGGGCGCGGTCGAATATCGTGCGGGCGGCGCGGACGCCCATGAGGCGCTCGGCAGCGCGATGGGGATAATCCGGCTGCTGGTGACGGTGGTCGTCTTTGCAATCGCGCTGATCGTCGTACTCGACAATCTGGGCGTCAACGTGACGGGCCTTGTCGCCGGCCTGGGTGTCGGCGGCATCGCGATCGGCCTCGCCGCCCAGGGTATCTTCTCCGATCTGTTCGCGGCTCTATCGATCCTGTTCGACCGTCCGTTCCGGCGGGGCGACGCGATCAGCTATGACACCAGCGGCGGGACCGTCGAGGAGATCGGGCTGAAGACGACCCGCCTGCGCGCGGCCACCGGCGAAGAGCGGATCATTTCGAACGCCCAGCTGCTGAACAAGGAAATCTTCAACATGACCCGCCTGCAATATCGACGGGTCAAGTTCGTGCTGGGCGTCATCTATCAGACCCCGGCGGAAACGACGCGGCGCATTCCGGCCATGTTGAAGGAGATCGTCGAGGCGCAGGGGCAGACTTTCGTCCGCTCGGGCTTTACTGCGTTCAATGCCAGTTCGCTGGATTTCGAGCTGGAATTCGACGTGCCCAACCCCGGCTACGATATCATGTTCGAAGCGCGCCACCGCATCGGAACCGCGATTCTCGAACGTTTCGGGCAAGAGGGAATCGAGTTCGCCTATCCGACGCAGACGAGCTTCACGGCGGCGCCCGATGGAAAGGCGATCATGCCCTACCCCGACGTTCAAACCGTGCGCGACGTCGGCGATCCGGAAAAGTAGCGCGAAAGGATGCCCCTTGTTTCGGGGCTGGCAGGCGGCATACACAGATATGCGCGGCGCTCTGACGCCGAAATAATAAGAGAGGACGCCGCTTGCCGACTGCAACGATCGCCGAGCTGCTGACACGACAGGGACAGCACCTGGGAACATCGGAATGGGTGACCGTCGACCAGGCGATGATCGACGCCTTTGCCGAGGCGACGGGCGATCGTCAGTTCATCCACGTCAATCCCGACATGGCCAAGCTGACCCCATTTGGAGGGACGATCGCCCACGGTTTCCTGCTGCTGTCGCTGATGCCCCAGTTGATGGAAAAGTCCGACGTGCCCCGTGTCGAGGGGATTCTGATGGGCATCAACTATGGCGGCAACAAAGTCCGCTTCCTGACGCCTGTCCGTTCCGGCAAGCGGGTACGCGGCCAATTCAGGCAGCTCGAGCTGATCGAAAAGCGGCCCGGCCAGTACCAGCAGACCATCGAATTCTCACTCGAGATCGAGGGTGAGGAAAAACCGGCCATGGTTGCCGAATGGATCACCCAATTCTTCGTTTGACCCGAGAGGACCAGCCATGCGCGACGCCGTCATCGTTTCCACCGCCCGCACTCCGATTGGCCGTGCCTATCGCGGGGCGTTCAACAGCCTGCCTGCCCCCACATTGGGGGCGCATTCGATCCGAGCGGCGGTGGAACGCGCGGGCGTAGACGGCGCGGAGGTGGATGATGTGCTGTTCGGTGCCGCTCTGCAACAGGGATCGCAGGCGACGAACATTGCCCGCAACGCCGCGCTTCGCGCCGGCCTGCCCGTCACGGTCGCGGGCATGTCGCTCGACCGCCAGTGCAGTTCCGGCCTGATGGCGATCGCGACGGCCGCCAAGCAGATCATCGTCGACCGGATGGACATCGTCGTCGGCGGCGGGGTAGAATCCATTTCACTGGTCCAGACGCCGGAGATCCGCGTGACGCCGGACCCGGAACTGGTCGCGATGCACAAGGACATCTACATGCCGATGCTCGGCACGGCGGAGACCGTCGCCAAGCGGTACGGCATCAGCCGCGAGGCGCAGGATGAATATGCCCTCCAGTCGCAGCAACGCACCGCCGCCGCGCAGGCGGCCGGAAAATTCGATGATGAGATCATCCCCGTCACCGCGACGATGTCGGTCGTCAACAAGGAGACGAAGGAAGTCACCCACAAGGAAGTGACCCTGGCGAAGGATGAGGGAAACCGCCCCGACACGACGATCGAAGGGCTGGCCGCGCTGCCACCCGTGATGGGTCCGGGCATGAACATCACCGCCGGCAACGCAAGCCAGCTTTCCGACGGATCATCGGCGTCGGTGCTGATGGAAGCATCGGTTGCTGCGAAGCGCGGCCTGACACCGCTTGGCCGCTATGTCGGCATGGCGGTGGCCGGAACCGAGCCCGACGAGATGGGAATCGGCCCCGTCTTCGCCATTCCCAAGCTGCTCCAGCGTTTCGATCTGAAGATGGACGACATCGGCCTGTGGGAACTGAACGAGGCCTTTGCCGTGCAAGTCATCTATTGCCGCGACAAGCTGGGCATCCCCAATGACTTGCTGAACATCAATGGCGGGGCGATCTCGATCGGCCATCCCTATGGCATGTCGGGCGCGCGCATGACCGGCCACGCACTGATCGAAGGCAAGCGCCGGGGCGCGAAATATGTCGTGGTCACCATGTGCATCGGCGGCGGCATGGGCGCGGCCGGCCTGTTCGAGGTGCTGTGAGATGATGAAGACCATCGGGCTGGCATTGTTGCTGCTTTCCACCCAGGCACCTGCGCAGACTCCGGCCAAACCGCCAGTCGGTCAGGGAGAAGGTGGGGATTGGGCCTTTCTCACGCGCTATCGAACGGACAACGCCGCCCTTCCCGCCGACGACCAGCGGATCGTCTTCATGGGCGATTCCATAACGCAGGGATGGGCGAACCAGGCGACATTCAAGTCCACATCCCATTATGTCGGGCGCGGCATTGCTGGGCAGGATTCTCAACAAATGCTGGTCCGTTTCCGTTCAGACGTGATCAAGCTCAAGCCCGCGGTGGTGCATATCATGGCCGGCACCAACGATATCGCCAACAAGAATGGCCGCGAAACGGACGCCGAAATTCAGGGCAATCTATCGACGATGGTCGAACTGGCGCAGTTGCATGGGATCAAGGTCGTGCTGGCGACGGTACCGCCAGCCGCCGATTTTCCGTGGAATCGCGGGCTAGCCCCCACGGCGCGCATCAAGTCGATGAACGAATGGATCAAGGGCTATGCAGCCGAAAAGAAGCTGACGCTGGTCGATTACTGGCCCGTGCTGGCATTGCCGGACGGATCGATGAAGCCGGAATATTCCGGGGACGGCGTGCACCCCAACGCCGCCGGCTATGCGGCCATGCAGCCCTTGGCCAAGGCCGCGATCGAAAAGGCGCTCAGCGCGCGTTGATCGTCAGGCGGGTTTCGCCTCGCTGCCTTCGGCCGCTTGCGGAATCTGGGGGATCAGGCCTTCGATCCGCGCGCCATGCTCCCGCAGCGCGGGTTCGATCCGCTTGAAGAAACGGCCGTAATTGTAAAAGGGCACGCTCGGCCACAGGTGATGCACCAGATGCACATCGTGGCCCATGTAGATCAACGGGCCGCCGATCACCTTCATCACCCGCGCCTGGCGATAACGGCTGCTGTCGGTGAACGGCGCATGCGGCAACCATTGCTGGAAGGTGCCGAGCAGCAAGCGGCCGAAAGAGGCCGGCATTACGAACAGGGCGAAGACCTGCGCGCCGTAGCCGATGGCAACCATCGTCCAGACGAACACGCAAAGGCCGGTGTGAACGGCCAGATGAGCCCGCCATTCCCGCGCGGACATCAGGTGGCGGGTGTTGAGATATCCGCTGTCGAAACCGGCCTTGTCGAACGCCCATTTGACGATTGGCACGGGAATGAGATTTGCGATGATCGAGACCACCCAGATGAACAGCAGCCGCCCATAGCTGCCCTTCAGGAAAATGTCGGCGTCACGATCCGTGTTGGTATGCGCGTGATGAGCGAGGTGCGTGCGCTGCAGCAGCGGCCAGGTGGTGCCGATGGCGACCGATCCGATCCAGCCAAGCGCGGTATTCACCGGATCGAACCGGCGATCGCGGCGCACGAGATTGCGATGAATCGTCTCGTGGACGATCGTGTAGTGCATATAGGCGGTCACGCCGAGCACCGGCATCAGCGCCCACATGTTGACGCGATTCGTCAGCCCCAGCCAGACGAGAAACAGGTGGAATGCGGGCAGCAGAAACGAGAATATGATCGTCGGCCAAGCCACGTCGGGCGACAATTCCCGCGCAATCGCCCGCTCATCAATGCCGCCAATTTGTCCCGCCGCCATCTTCGTTCCCCCGCGAAGCTGACGCGATGGTTTACCGCGCCTTAAGGACTTAATACCCTTTTGGATCGCGATGTTCGACCATTTTGTGCGTGCGGAGTCTCAATTGTGGTCGGCGATCCACTGTTCAACCACGGGCGCGATCTGCTCCCGCCAGCGGCTTCCGTTGAAGATGCCGTAATGGCCGACCTTCTTGGCCATCAGATACTGCTTCTGCTTGTCCGGCAGGCTGGTCGCCAGCGTCAGCGCTGCCTTTGTCTGGCCAAGGCCTGAAATATCGTCCCGCTCCCCCTCGATCGCGAGGATGCCGATGTCGGTAATGGCTGACGGATCGACGGGCTCTCCCCGATGAGTCATCTCGCCCTTGGGCAAAGCATGGGACTGGAAAACCACGTCGATCGTCTGCAGGTAGAATTCGGCCGTCATGTCGCAGACTGAACGATATTCGTCGTAGAAATCCTTGGTCTTGTCAGCCCCTTCCCCGTCACCTTCGACAAGATGCTTGAACATCTCCCAATGGCTGATCAGGTGGCTGCCCAGGTTCATCGTCATGAACCCGGCGAGTTGAAGAAAGCCCGGATAGACCCTTCGGCCAGCACCCGGGTAGGTGAAAGGAACGGTGGCGATCACATTCTGCTGGAACCAGCTGTGCGGCCGTTCCGTCGCGGTCAGGTTGACGGCGGTCGGGGCCTGTCGCGTGTCGACCGGGCCGCCCATCAGGGTCAAAGTCTTGGGGCGTGCAGGATGCTTGCGCGCCGACATCAGCGCGGCAGCAGCATAGCATGGCACGGAGGGCTGGCACACCGCCAACATATGCGCGCCCGGGCCGATATGTTCCAGAAATTCAATGAGATAGTCGATATAATCGTCCAGATCGAAACTGCCGTCCGAAAGCGGCACCAGCTTCGCGTCGCGCCAATCGGTAATGTAGACGTCATGGCCAGGCAGCATCCGTTCCACCGTGCCGCGCAGCAGAGTCGCATAGTGGCCGGACATCGGCGCCACGATCAGCAGCCGGGGACCACCTTCCACACCTTCACGCACGAAATGCTTCAGCTGGCCAAAGGGTTTGCGAACGGCGATTTCCTCATGGACCGCCACCTTGCGGCCATCGACGACGGTTTCGATCAGATCGAAATCCGGCTTTCCGCGCGGCGCTGCAGCATGAGCAAACACTTCCAGCGCCGAAGCCAGGATCGGCCCTCCGCCGAAATAGCCCAGGGGATTTGCTGGATTTTGCAGCAGTTCCGCGCTCGCGGTTGCAAACGCGCTGGCGCCCGCAAGCAGGGAGCGCTGAAATTCATAGGCATTGTAAAGCATAAGCATCGATTCCGCCTCCCCCGCCATCGGGCGGTTTCTGATCCCAATTCTAGGGCCAAAGACATCCTTGTTGCAATGCGGCAAAGTCAGCATGCCATTGAGGCCCGCTTCCCGGCCTGCTAGGCGGGCGCATGGCGGATGAAAGCGGCACGGCCAAGGACGAGCGGAAGCTCGGCAATCTGAAGATGATTTGGCGGCACGCCGCCAAATACCCGGCTCGCATCGCCGCGGCAGCGCTTTCCCTGCTATTCGCGGCGGCCGCCACCCTCGCCATCCCCAGCGGGTTCAAGCGGGTGATCGATAACGGCTTTGCCTCGGGCACGGCGGACGTCACGCCTTATTTCCGTTATCTGCTGATGATCGTCGTGGTGCTGGCAATCGCGACTGCGCTTCGCTTCTATTTCGTCTCATGGCTGGGGGAACGGGTCGTCGCCGACATCCGCGTCGGCGTGCAACGCAATCTCCTGCGCCTCGCACCTCGCTTCTTCGAGGAAAACCGACCGTCCGAGATCGCTTCCCGGCTGACAGCCGATACGTCGGTCATCGAACAGGTTGTCGGCACCACCATATCGGTCGCGCTGCGCAATGTGGTGATGGGCATTGGCGGCATCATCTATCTCTTCACCCTCGCCCCCAAGCTGACCGGCATGCTGTTGCTTGGCATTCCGGTCATCATCCTGCCGATCGTCTTCATTGGCAGGCGGCTGCGCACCATTTCCCGCAAAAGCCAGGACCGCATCGCCGATGTCGGATCCATCGTGTCGGAAACGCTGGGGGCGATGAAGATCGTCCAGGCGTTCGGGCAGGAAGAACGCGAGGCCGCCCGCTTCGGCAGCGCCGTGATCGAGGCTTTCGGCACCGCGCGTCGCCGCATCCGGCTGCGGGCGGTCATGACCGCGATCGTCATTGCCCTGATTTTCGGGTCGATCACCATGATCATGTGGCAAGGCGCGCTCGACGTCGCGAGTGGCAAGATGTCGAGCGGCGACATTGCCGCCTTCGTGCTGACCGGCGCGCTGGTCGCGGGCGCATTCGGCGCGCTGACAGAGGTTTACGGCGACCTGCTGCGCGGTGCCGGCGCCGCCGGAAGGCTGGGCGAATTGCTTGCCGAAGTGCCCGAGATCAGCGCGCCGGCAAATCCGGTGCCGCTCCCCCAGCCGGCTCAGGGGCGGCTTCGCTTTGACCATGTCCTTTTCCGCTATCCGACCCGTCCGGAAGTCTCTGCATTGGCTGATTTCTCACTCGAGGTCGCACGCGGCGAAACGGTCGCGGTGGTGGGGCCGTCTGGCGCGGGCAAATCCACACTCTTCCAGCTCGCCCAACGCTTCTATGATCCCGAAAGCGGCACCGTCAGCATCGACGGCATTCCCCTTCCCCAGGCGGATCCGGCGGAAATCCGTGCCCGCATCGCAATGGTGCCGCAGGAAACCGTCATCTTCGCCGCGTCGGCACGCGACAACCTTCGCTACGGCAAGTGGGATGCCGGTGACGACGCGCTCTGGGCAGCCGCGGAAGCCGCCAACGCCGCGGGTTTCCTGCGCGCCCTGCCCCAGGGACTCGATACCTTCATGGGCGAAGGCGGCGCACGCCTGTCAGGCGGCCAACGCCAGCGTATCGCGATCGCCCGCGCCATTTTGAGGGACTCTCCCATCCTTCTACTCGACGAAGCGACCTCCGCGCTGGATGCGGAATCCGAACGGCTGGTGCAGAATGCGTTGGAGCAGCTCATGCGCAACCGCACCACGATCGTGATCGCGCATCGGCTGGCGACCGTTCGCGCGGCAGACCGCATCGTCGTTATGGACGAAGGCCGCATCGTCGAACAGGGCACGCACGACGCCCTCATTGCCGAGGGAGGGCTGTATGCGCGACTCGCCCGGCTGCAGTTCGATGGGCTTGCGGCATGACGTTGACGGTCATAACAATTCGCCCAGGGCTGTAAGACGATGAAGCTGCTCCGCAACGATCAGGTCGGCCCCTTGCCCTGGTGGGCCTATGGCGCGATCCTGCTGTTCGACATCTTCGTTATCGTTGCGATCGTCTCCGCAATCGTCGGTTTTGGCGACTGGATCGAAGATTTCATCTGGCCATGATGCTTGATTTCGCGGCGTCATAAGCGGGCTGCGAAATGACAGGCGAACGCAAAGCATGTATCCTGCCGGACGGCCAGCAGCGATGCCGCTGCGACTGCCTTTCGTTCAAAGGAGATCAAGGATGACCAAGATCCGTATCATCGTTCCGGCCGCGCTCGCGCTTGCCGGCTGCCTTTCGCCGATGATTTACGCGGCGGCCAACGCCGCAGGCCTGAAGGCCACGCTGAGCGGAACGCAGGGATCGCCCAAGCCCGGCGATACCGACGGCAGCGGCAGCGCCGAGGTCAATTTCGAGGATGCTGCAAATCGTGTCTGCTACAATCTGACCGTCAGCAATATCGCGCCGGCCACCATGGCACATATCCACCGCGGCGCTGCTGGTGCTTCGGGTCCGCCCGTCGTCACTCTTGAAGCGCCCGCCAAGGGCATGTCCAAGGGCTGCGTCGACAGCAGCAAGGCTGTGATCGACGAGATCAAGGCCAATCCCGCGGGCTTCTATGTCAACGTCCATAATGCCGACTTCCCGGGCGGTGCGATCCGTGGCCAACTGGCCCAGTAAATTTCACTGCCCTTAGATGGCGCTTCGTCATTGGGGCGCCATCCATTTTTGTGGCGGCGATACCAACCGCCCGTGCAGCGACATCCCGGAGTCTGTCCGACTTAGAGGTTGGACTGTCATGCCAGCAGAAGCTGGCAACTCCCTTCCTTCAAGCGATCGGAAGAAAAAGAGCTTTTGCTGGATTAGCGGATCACTTCAATTTGAACGAAACGCTCCGGGAAAAGTGTGCACCAACATATCCGACCAGCATAAAAAAAGGGCGAACCTTGCGGCCCGCCCTGCGAATTTCCTTGATGGATGAAACGATCAGAACGAACGATACTGTTCGTTGCCGATGAAACCCATCTTGGTCACTTCCGACCGCTTGATGACGGCCAGCACGCGATCCACGAGTTCGTAGCGCGCATTGGCGTCCGGCTGGACGTGCAGTTCGGGTTCCGGCGTCATGACCCGGGTACGATCCAGATATTGACGCAGAGTCACCAGATCGATGGGCGATCCGTTCCAGTAAACGACGTTGCCGGCGTCAACCGTGATCCGGTTCTTGTCCGGTTCGATCGGCGGAGGATTCGGATTGTCCGAATTGATCGGCAAGTCGATCTTCACCGCGTGGGTCTGGATCGGAATGGTGATGATGAACATGATGAGGAGAACGAGCATGACGTCGATCAACGGCGTCGTGTTCATTTCCATCATCGGTTCGCCGTCATCGCGGCCGCCACTCATTGCCATGGCTGTTTCTCCTTACAGACGGGTGATCGCACCGCCCGGGGGCGGTTCGGAGATGAAGCCGACCCGGGCGAACCCGGCCAACTGCATCGTGTAGACCGCGCCGCCGATGCAGCGGTACGGAGTCGCGACGTCACCACGGATATGCACTTCCGGCAGCTCGAGGCCGGGGGCATTGACGCCGCCCTGCTTGTCGATTTCAAGCTTCAGCTTGGCCACCGCCCGCGTGAGCAACTCGTTCGAGTTCACGCGAGTGAGATTCCAATAGACTTCGCATTCGCCGGTCGGGCTGCCGCGCACGCTGAGCGACACGTTTTCCGGCTTCGTTGTCGTCGGGTCGAACCGAACGTCAGGCAGTTTCACCTCGACGGTCTGCAACACGACGGGAACGGTAATCAGAAAGATGATGAGGAGCACCAACATAACGTCGACGAGCGGCGTGGTGTTGATGTCCGACAGAGGCGCTTCATTGCCTTCTGCGGGGGCCGCACTCATTGCCATGGCTTTAGGATCCTATGCATTCAGCATCCAATTCTCGGCGGTCGGACCGACCGGATTGAATGAAACAAAAACGCCGGGGTGGCCAACCATGACGGATGGCCACCCCGCCTAACGCCTTATGCCTTCGGAGCAGCCGGCTTCGCGGGCGCTGCCGGAGCGGCGGCGCGGGCCGGAGCAGCACGCAGATTGGCAGGCTTCACGTTACCGCCCGACATCATGTAGCCATGAATGTCGTTCGAGAACGCGCTGAGGTCTTCGGCGATCGACTTGTTACGACGCTGCAGCCAGTTGAAGGCAAGCACCGCCGGAACGGCCACGGCCAGACCCAGAGCGGTCATGATGAGCGCTTCACCCACCGGACCGGCAACCGCGTCGATCGATGCCTGACCGGACAGGCCGATCTTGATGAGCGCGCGGTAAATACCGATAACCGTACCGAACAGACCGATGAACGGCGCCGTCGCACCAACCGTCGCGAGGAAGGCGAGACCGCCGCCCAGCTTCGAGTTGATGACAGCCTGGCTGCGGCCCAGCGAACCGTGCATCCAGTCATGCGCCTCGACCGGATCGGTCAGCTTCGCATGCTGTTCCTGCGCGATCAGGCCGTCGTCGACGATTTGCTTGTAGGCGCTGTTCTTCTCAAGCTTGGCAGCGCCTTCCTTGAGGCTGGTCATGTTCCAGAAACCGGCGCGGATGCGCTTGCCCTGGTTGATGATCTTCTGCTGCTCGAACAGCTTGGTGAACAGGATGTAGAACGAGACGACCGACATCAGAACCAGGATGGCGAACACGCTCTGCGAGATGATACCACCTTCGCGAAGAGCGGCCTGAAGGCCGTAAGGGTTTTCACCGGCGCCAGTGGCGGCGGCCGCCGCATTCGCTGCAATTTGGATCAACATGTTTGTAACTTTCCTCTAAATAGCTGTGGCAAGTCGGATCGCCCCGCTCCCTGCGAGGCGCTCCGTTTCAAATCAATTGTCCGGGATTTGCCAGACCACGCGCCGCGACTGCGATGAACGCATCGGGTTTCCGGCCTGGTCAAGCGCGGGCTGATACCGACCGCGACGAGTGATTGCCTTGCAGGCTGCGTCGTCAAGATCGGGCGAACCGCTCGACGAAGTTACCCGGCAATTTTCCACCCGGCCTTCGGCATTGATGTCCCACGTAATTGCGGACGTGCCTTCCCGTTCCTCGCGAAGTGCACGGGCGGGATAGTCCGCCTGCGTCACCCACTGGGCGGGATTGCCGCGCGCACCAGCTGCCTTGCTTACGACCGGCGCAGGGGGCGGCGGCGGTGGCGGCGGTGGAGCCGGAACAGGAACCGGCGGCGGCGTGGTAACCGTCGTGATCACCGGCGCGGCGATCGTCTGTGTCTGGACGATCGGTGGCGGAGCTACCACAGGAGGCGGCTCAAGCGGCTGCTCCGGCGGCGGGGGCGGTGGTTCTTCCTCGGGGGGCGGTGGTTCTTCCTCGACGTCAAAGGTCTTGAGGTCCGACGCCACTTTCTTGACGACGTTCATTGCAAGCCCAGTGACGAACGCATACCCGAGAACCGCGTGGATCAGCACGACGATGACGATTGCCACCATCTTGCCGCCACTCATTTTTTGGTCAGCGTAGGCCATTAAGAAACGAAACTCCCTCTACCTCGACCCGGCTGGCAAGGGTTCCCAAGCCGGACCGATTCGTAATCACCCATTCTACCCTGATTTATTGTTTCGTTAGGCAGAGCGATGGTTTGTATCGCGACACCTAAGGCGACGCAAACGCTTTATCCGCGCAATGAAGCTACCTTCGCACGATGACAAAATTGCTGCTAGTTTCATGTTCGCGAATTGCGTTGATACGGAGGAATAATGCGAATCCCTGTCTGTTTGACAGCCGCGATGATGGCGGTGACAATTCCGATGCAAGGCGCTGAATCGCAAAATGTTTTGCCGGCGACGACATATCAATATGCGGACTTGGCCGATCTCGCCCTGACGGCTCCCATCGTGGTTTCAGCCGAAATCAGTTCGGCATCCCAACTGAAGCGTGATCGTGCCGTCGGTGTGCCGGCGGGTTTTGCGCGCTTCTATATAGAGGCGACGGTGCTGTCCCTGATTCGAGGTGCCAATGGCGTGCCCGGACAGCTGCATTATCTGGTGGACATGCCCCTCGATTCGCGAGGACGCGCTCCCAAAGTCCGTAAAAGGGACCGGGTGCTCCTGCTCGCGAGTCCTGTTTCGGGACGTCCCGGTGAGATCCAACTGGTCGCGCGTGATGCGCAATTGCCATGGGCCCAGGACACCGAAAACCGGCTCCGATCGATCCTGACCGAAGCGACCCGTACCGGCGCACCGCCGCAAATCACGGGAATAGGCAATGCGTTCCACGTTCCCGGCACCCTGCCGGGAGAAGGCGAAACCCAGATATTCCTGACGACGCCCGATCACCGCCCGGTCTCGCTCACAATCCTGAGGCGCCCGGGCGAGGAACGGCGCTGGGCAGTGGCGCTCAGCGAGATTGTCGACGAAGCCGCCGAGCCGCCGGCAAAGGACACGCTCCTTTGGTACCGCCTTGCCTGCAGTCTGCCTGCGACGTTGCCGGAACGGTCACTGAACGAGGCGGATTATGCCCAGGGAGAAGCGATTCGCGGCGATTATCAATTCGTCAAATCAAGCCTGGGTGAATGCAAACGCAGCCGGAAGGCCGATTCGCCGCAACCGGGTTAGACTCTTATTCCCGTCCGAGGTGGACGAAATCCCGGTCGAATCGCGCAAGGCTGGCGCCGCCATCGACAAAGATGGTCTGCCCCGTGGTGGCATGGGCGCCAGCCAGATAAATGACGGCATCCGCCACGTCGTCAGGCGACGGCAGTCGCTGCAAGGGCATCATTCCCGTCAAACGGGCGATCTGTTCAGCCGAATAATCCCCGGTCGGAAGCGTGAGGCCGGGAGCGACGGCGCAGACCCGCACATCGGGTGAAAGCGTTGCCGCCAGCGTGCGGGTGACCTCCGCCAAAGCCTGCTTGGATATTGTATATGCTAGCTGGTCACGGTGAGGATGCGCGATCCGCTGATCAAGGATGTTGATGACGGCTGCCCGCGTTCCCGCTGCACGGGCGCGTTCGGCAACCGCCGTCGCCAAAGCGAAAGGCGCGGCGGTATTGACCCTGAAATGCTCCACCAGGCTGATCATGTCGTCACCGAACAAGGACGCGTTGTTGACCAACAGGTCGATATTCGCGCCGAAATGACGTTCGACAGCTCCCGGCAGCCCGGCGACCTCTTCCTCGTCAGCCAGATCGGCGGCAAAGCCGTACCACGGCACGCCCGCTTGCCGCAGAGCCTTTTGCAAGGCGGTTTCGGGTTCGGCAGCCTCCCGGCCATGAAGCGCGATTGCATAGCCGGCGCCGGCCAGCCGCCCGGCGATATGCGCCCCCAGCCGGTGACAACCGCCGGTGACCAACGCCAGTTTCATCGCGGATAGCGAACCAGGGTCAGGCCGATCGATTCGCCATGTTCGGAAATGGCGAGTTTCACGATCCGCACCTCCACCCGCAGCACCCGCGCGTCCTGGGTGAAAAGCGTATCGGCGATATGGTCCGCGATCGATTCGATCAGCGAGAAATGGCGGTCGCGCGGGATGGCGTCGAACACGGCACGCTTCAGGTCGATATAGCTCTTCGACGCGGACAGCGGTGTTTCCGGCTCGAAATGTTCCGGACAGACAATATCGGCGAACACCGAGATCCTGAGCGGTTGCGGTAGATTGGTCTCTTCGGAAAGTACCCCGGTCAGCAGCGAGATTTCCATGTCCTGCACTTCCAGGCGCAGCAGATCGTTCATTTGGGGTTCTTTCCTGATCGTCGAAAACGCGACCTAACAGAGGCGGCCGGTGACTGGAAAGCCCGTGCTCGATCGTTCACGATGCAGATACGCCGAATTCCTGCTTTCATTTCGCCCACGCGCCGCTAAAGCGCGCCGCGCCGGGCCAGCGAGATTACGCCCCGAACAGAACGGATCATGCGGTGATGAAGATCGGACCGATCACGGATGTTGAACCAGATGCTGTCGAAGCATTGCTGGATCGCGCCTTCGGTACGGATCGGCACGGACGTACCGCCTATCGGCTGCGAGCGGGCACCTCGGCGATTCCCGAACTGAGTTTCGCCATAACCGACGATCACGGCAGGCTGGCCGGCAGCCTGCAAAGCTGGCCGGTCGAGCTGGTGGCCGATGACGGCAGCATCGTACCGATGGTGATGGTGGGGCCGGTCGCGGTTGAACCCGACCTGCAGCAGGCCGGAATTGGAAAGCAGCTGATGCATGCGCTGATCGCCGCCGCCGATGCCGGCGCGGCCGATGCCCTGATGATGATCGGCGACCCGGAATATTATGAGCGCTTCTTCGGTTTTTCCGCGGGGCAGACCGGCGGCTGGCGGATCGACGGCCCCGTCGAACGGCGCCGGCTTCTTGCCCGCATTGCGCCGGGACATCATGTGCCTGCCGATGGCGCGATTCGCCCAAGGACCAAGACGCACTTTGCGCAGCGGGAACGGATCGCCTAATCCCGTCGGCATGCCGACACAGCCGCCGCCTCCCCTGCCCGACCTGTCCGGACTTTCGCTTGCCGATATTGCCCGGATGGCGGACGAGCAGCGGCTTCCCCCCGTCGACAACTGGCATCCGGAGCGCTGCGGTGACAGCGAGATGCGGATCGCCCGCGATGGCACCTGGTATCATCAGGGGTCACCGATCCGCCGGCCGGAAATGGTCAGGCTGTTCTCATCCATCCTTCGGCGTGAGCCGGATGGCGGATATGTGCTGGTGACGCCCGCCGAGAAACTCGACATCCTTGTCGAAGATGCTCCCTTCATCGCCGTCGAACTAAAAAGTGAGGGAACGGGCCGGGCGCGGCGGCTTGGTTTCAGGCTGAACACCGGCGACGTCGTCCTTGCGGGTCCGGACCATCCATTGCGTTTCGAAACCAGGGAGGATGGCCCCCACCCCTATCTGGCCGTGCGCTCCGGACTGGATGCTCTCGTTGTCCGGCCGGTCTATTACGAGCTTGCCCAAATGGCGCTGGACGAAGCGGCCATACCGGCCGGCCTGTGGAGTGACGGCCGTTTCTTTCCGCTGGAGCCCGCCGCATGACGCTTGCCGAACGCCTGCGTCAGGCCCTCGATGCCGGGGGTGCGCGCGAGACCATCCTGCTGGAAAGCGATGTCCGCGACGCGACCCTTGGCGAGGATGAGGTCCTGATGCCGGCGGCCGTCCTGGTCGCGATCACTGACCGGCCCGAACCCGGAGTGATCCTGACGACGCGCACCCAATCGCTGCGCCGTCATGCGGGGCAAGTCGCCTTCCCCGGCGGGCGCATCGATCCGGGCGATGACGGTCCGGTCGCCGCGGCCTTGCGCGAAGCGGAGGAAGAACTCGCATTGCCATCATCGGCCGTCACGGTGGTGGGGCTGGCCGACAGCTATCGAACGATCACCGGTTTCAGCGTGACGCCCGTCATCGGCGTCGTTCCCCCGGATCTGCCGCTCGTCGCCAATGAAGCCGAAGTGGCCAACTGGTTCGAAGCACCCTTGGCTTACCTGCTCGAACCCGGCAACCACATCGAACAAGCGGTCGAATGGCAGGGACGTGAGCGGCATTATTTCGAGATACTTTGGGGCGATTACCGAATCTGGGGCGCAACCGCGGCGATGATCGTCAATCTTGGACGGCGGTTGGCATGGCCGGCATGACCCTTCCGAAAGCCGATTGGAGAGAGCGTCCGGGCATGGACCGGTTGCTCGATGCGCTGGATGCGCAAACAGGCGCCACCCGCTTTGTGGGCGGTGCCGTGCGCGACACGTTGATCGGGCGGACGGTGTCCGACGTTGATCTCGCAACCCGCCTGTTGCCCGACGATGTGGCAAAGCGGGTAAAGGCGGCACATCTCAAGGCCATTCCCACGGGCATTGCGCACGGCACCGTTACGGCTCTCCTCCCCGACGGCCCCGTGGAAGTGACGACGCTGCGCCGCGACGTTTCGACGGATGGGCGGCGCGCGACGATCGCCTATAGCGACGATTGGCGCGAAGATGCGGCACGGCGCGATTTCACGATCAACGCGCTCTATGCCGACCCCGCCGACGGCACGATCCACGATTATTTTGGTGGGCTTGATGATCTTGCCACCGGGCGCGTCCGGTTTATCGGTGAAGCACGAACGCGGATTGCCGAAGATCATCTTCGCATCCTCCGCTTCTTTCGTTTCCAGGCACGCTATGGCCGGGGCGAACCAGACGCCGAAGCCTATGATGCCTGCGCCGAGCGCGCGAACGACCTGATGGCATTATCGCGTGAACGGGTTGCAGACGAAATCCTGAAGCTGCTCGCCTCCGACGATCCTGCGCCGGCCATAAGCCTGATGCTGGATCGCGATATATTAAAGCCGGTGCTGCCGGAGATTGACCGGGAAGGCCTTTCGCGGCTGGATCGGCTGATTTCCAATGAGCGGCGGGCCGAATCCCCGGACAAATTGCGCCGACTGGCCGCCCTGCTCCCCCTCGATCCCGCCAAAGCGGACGGCGTAGCCGCGCGATTGAAGCTGTCCAATCAGCAACGCAAACGGATCGTTCTCGCAAAATCCGGTGACGCCGAGGGGAACCCGCGGCTGCTGGATTACCGCATCGGCCGCGAAGGCGCGATCGATCGATTGCTCCTGTCCGCCATGCCGGGCGACGAATTGACGGCGGCCCTGACCAGCCTTGAAGGATGGGATCGCCCCAAATTGCCGATATCGGGCGGCGAGCTTGTGGAGCGCGGCCTGCGTGCCGGACCTGTCGTTTCAAAGGCGCTTCGGATGATCGAGCAACGCTGGCTGGCCGAGGAATTTCCCCCTTCCCCCCGCAGCGACGAGATCATTGCCGAAGTGATCGATCAGATGCTTGCGGACGAACGCCAGTAATCAAGCGCCTCGTCCTTATCCAGGGGCGGTGCGTAGTAGAAGCCCTGGGCTCGCGTACACCCCAGCACGCCAAGGGTCTGCGCCAGTTCAGCCGTCTCGACGCCTTCAGCCGTGGTCTGCAGGCCGAGCGCGCGTGCAAGCGATAGGATCGCGCGAACGATTGCCGCCTTGTCCCGGTCGGCCAGCATTCCGGCGATGAAGCTGCGATCGATCTTCAACATGTCGATCGGCAATTGGTGGAGAAAGGCCAGGTTTGAATAGCCGGTGCCGAAATCGTCCATCGCGAGCGTTGTGTTCAGGGCCTTCAGCCCTCCCATGACCCGTGCTGCACGATCCGGATCGGCGATGATCGCGCTTTCGGTCAGTTCAAGCATCAGCCGTTCGCCGCCCAGCCCCTGTTCCGAAAGCGCTTCCTCAACCACGGCCGACACATTGTCCCGCGCGATCTGGATGGCCGAGACATTGACCGCCAGATGGATGGGCAGCTTCTCGCCGGTCACCCGATCCCATTCCGCAAGCGTCCGCGCAGCTTCGTGCAAGGCCCAGCGACCCAGCGGCACGATAAGTCCGGATTCTTCCGCGACGGGGATGAAATCGGACGGGGAAATGCCGCCCTGCTGTTCATCCGTCCAGCGTGCCAGTGCCTCGAAGCCTGCAACCTTGCCGCTTGAAAGGTCGATGAGCGGCTGGAAAGCCAGCCGCATCCGATCTCCCTCGATCGCGCGGCGCAGGGCCGTTTCCAGACTGAACCTTTGCCGGGCCAGACTGTGCACGACAGGCTGGTATACCTCGACTTTGCCGGTCGATTTCGCGCGTTTCGCGGCGAATTGAGCGCGACGAACGATTTCTTCGTTATCGCAGCCTTGTTCCGACAGAGCACAGCCAATGGCACCGTCCACACGGATTTCCAGATCGGACAGGCGGCACGGTTTGGCGAAGGTATCCGCAATCCGGCGTGCGACGTGCAGTGCATCGCCCGGCCCGTCGATCAATTTGATCAGCAGTCCGAACTCGTCCCCGCCGGTTCGGGCGATGATGTCACCGGCCCTGAGCGTCGATAGCAGCCGACGGGCAACGGTGATGAGCAGTTCGTCCCCGGAAATCGACCCGATGGATTCGTTGATCCGGCTGAAGCGCGCCAGATCGACGATCAGGATCGCGTAATTGCTGTCGTTGAGCACGCCGGTCGCCAGCAATTGCTCGAGCCGTTCGATGAAGCCCGCACGATTGGGCAACCCCGTCAGGCTGTCGTTGAACATTTCCAGCCGCAGGTTCTTCTCGCCCTGCCGTTCCGCCGTACGATCGCGCAGCGTCATCAGGCAGATTCGCCCGGTCATGTGCAGCGACTGCACGCGAACAAACCGCACGGTGTAGTGGCGACCGGCTACAATCCCGCCGTCACTCCATTCGAATTCGTGCTTATCCGCGCCGCCGTTCATAAAAGCGCAGATTTGCTCCAGAAAGCCGCTGCGCTCGATCAGCGACTTATCCGGGTCACCGGCTTCATCCAGCCGCGCATAGTCCTCGTTACGATATTCGACGATGACCTTGTGGTCACGACAGGCGAAAAGCGCGGCTGCGACCGGTATGGCGTCAAGATATTGCTGACGGATGGCGTGCAACCCGGCGAGGAATTCCGCCTGCGTCTTCGGGCGCGGCGGCTCATCCCTGTCGAGAACCAAGGAAATGTGCCCCGAAGGCGCCTTGCGGGACGACGAACGCATCCCGCAACCCTATGGTCCAATTGGTTAAAAGGGTTTGAACGATCAGCCGAACCGATTGTCGCGAGGGAAGCCCAGCGGAGGCATCCGTCCAGCCGCGCCGCGCGCAGCCCGCCATGCAGTCAGATCGGTTTCAGTCCGGGTACGGCCGGTTTCTCCGCCCATCGCCCAGGAGAGCCCCTCGGAAAAACGGAAAGCCATCGCATCCGCAAGTCCGCCGTCGCGGTAACGTTGCAGTGTAACCCCTTGACCACGCGCCATTTCCGGCAACTCGTCCAACGGGAAGACAACCAATTTCCGGTTCTCACCGATGACGGCCACATAGTCCGCGCCGGCCATGATCGGTCGAGCGATCTTCAACCGCGCACCGGTGCGAAGATTGACGAGTTGCTTGCCCTTGCGCGTCTCGGCGACCGCGTCGGCAATCCGCGCGACAAAGCCGCGCCCATCGGACGCCGCCAATAGTAAACGCCCGTCCGGCTGCCCCGCCATCAGGGCCACGATGCCTACGTCCGCCTCGAGATCGATCATCAGCCGGACCGGCTCGCCAAAACCGCGGCCACCCGGCAGCTTGTCCGCCCCCAGGGTATAGAAGCGGCCATTGTCGGCGGCGAGGATGATCTTGTCGGTCGTCTGGGCGTGGAAAGCGAAAGCGGCCCCGTCCCCTTCCTTGAACTTCAGCGTGTCGGTCGCGGTCAGATCGACATGGCCACGCATGGCGCGGATCCAGCCGCGCTGGGACATGATGACGGTGATCGGTTCGCGCTCGATCATCGCCTCCAGCGGAATTTCGCGTGCGGGCCCCGCTTCCTCGACCAGTGTCCGGCGCCTGCCAAGCTCCGTCTCAGGGCCATAGCGCTCGCGCAGGACCGCCAGATCCTTTTTCAGCCGCGTGCGTTGGCGCGCGGGGCTTTCGATCAAGGCAATAAGCCCCTTGCGCTCTTCATCCAGCGCACCCCGCTCCCGCTTGATTTCCATTTCCTCCAGGCGGCGCAGCGAACGCAGCCGCATGTTGAGGATCGCTTCCGCCTGCCGGTCCGACAGCCCAAATTCGGCCATCATGATCGGTTTGGGTTCATCTTCCGTCCTGATGATTTCGATCACGCGGTCCAGATTCAGATAAGCGATCAGATAACCGTCGAGCAGTTCGATCCGATCGTCGATCTTCGCCAGACGGTTCTGGGAACGCCGCACCAGAACTTCGATCTGATGGGAAAGCCAGGCTGTAAGCACCTGTTTCAGGCTCATTACGCGTGGCGTATGCGATGCATCGAGGACGTTCAGATTCAGGGATATCCGCGTTTCCAACTCGGTCAGCCGGAAAAGGCTTTCCATAAGCGTATCCGGATCGACCGACCGGCTGCGCGGTTCAAGGACGATGCGGACATCCTCGTCCGATTCATCGCGAACATCGGCAAGGATCGGCAGTTTCTTCTCGTTGATGATCTGGGCGATCGCCTCGATCAGCTTCGATTTCTGAACCTGATAGGGAATCTCGGTGACGACGGCGACCCAGGTGCCCCGCCCTTCATCCTGCTTTTCCCAGCGTGATCGCACGCGAAACCCGCCTCGCCCGGTCGCATAGGCATCGGCAATCGCAGCGGGACTATCGACCACCACGCCGCCTGTCGGGAAATCCGGCCCGCGGACGAATTGCATCAGCGCGGCGTCATCCGCCTCCGGCTGGTCGATGAGCAACGTGGCTGCATCGATGACTTCCGCGGCATTATGCGGCGGGATCGATGTCGCCATGCCGACCGCGATGCCCGACGCGCCATTCGCCAGCAGGTTCGGGAACAGCCCGGGCATCACCTCGGGCTCTTCGTCCTCGCCATTATAGGTTGCGCGATAATCGACCGTGCCTTCGTCCAGCCCGGCCATCAGGTCGATGGCTACGGGCGTCAGGCGCGCTTCGGTATAGCGATAGGCGGCGGCATTATCGCCGTCGATGTTTCCGAAATTGCCCTGCCCGTCGACCAGCGGATAGCGAAGCGAGAAGGTCTGCGCGAGGCGGACCATCGCGTCATAGACCGACTGATCGCCGTGCGGATGGTATTTGCCGATGACGTCACCGACGACGCGGGCACATTTCTTGTAACCCGATGCCGGATCGAGCCGCAGAAGCCGCATCGCCCACAGCAACCGCCGGTGAACAGGCTTCAATCCATCCCGCACGTCAGGCAGGGATCGTGCGGTGATCGTCGACATCGCGTAGACGAGGTAGCGTTCGGATAGCGCACCGTCGAAAGGAACGTCGCTGGTGTCGAGGCCGTCAGTATCGAGAGTCATCGTGGCCCTATATCAGCGCGATCCGTGAGTTGCGAGAGGCTCTCACTCCGACGGCGGCACCAGCGCTCCAAAGGGATCATCGCCCAGCGAGGCCTTCACTTCGGGCAACAGCCAGTCGCGGAAAGCGCGGACCTTGGCCAGGTTGCGCTTGCTTTCAGGATAAACCAGCCAGAAGCTGTTCCGATAGTTCACAACCTGCGGCAACACTTGGACAAGCTGCCCCGCAGCAAGCGCCGGCTGCCACATCGGCGGGCTCAGGACAGCGAGGCCATGACCGGCGATCGCAGCGCTCCCCATATGTACCTGGGACTCGAAGCCGATACCCGGCTGGGATGTCTCGACGGCTCCCCCCAGCACCGCACCGAACCAAAGTCGCCACCAGCTGTCCTCGGGCGAAACCCGCGGCAGGCGGAGGAGATCGGCCGGGTCATGAATGGGTGGATGAGCAGCCAGAAAGGCAGGACTGGCGAGGACGGTAAAGGGCATGCGCATCAGGAAATGCGAAACCATGCCCGGCCATGACCCGGTCGCACCGCGGATCGCGACATCCGCTCCCCCAGCCGCAAGGTCGATAATCTCGTCCGATACGAGCACACGCACCGCAAGGCCGGGACGCGCAACCTGAAAACTGCCGAGCCGGCCGGCCAGCCAGTTGGTGGAAAAGGTGCCGGGCGCGCTGATGGTCATCACCGCCTCATTCTCCGCGCGCGCATCGGCAAAAGCATCGTTCAGCCCGTCAAAGGCGGTGCTGACCTGTGGCGCGATCCGCCGGCCAAGATCGGTGAGCGCGATCCCGCGGCCGCTGCGCGCAAACAGCGGAGCGCCCAGCCGCTCCTCCAGCAGTTTCATCTGATAGCTGACCGCCGCCTGCGTCATTCCCAGTTCCGCTGCGGCCGCCGTGAAGTTCTGGTGACGGGCGGCGGCTTCGAACACCCGGACGGCCGCGAGAGGAGGAATCTTGCGCATGCCCAACATATAAGCCTTGCTTATAATTAAAGTCGAACGATTTGTTGGCCTTCTGTCCACGTTGGCGCCATTTTCACTTCGTCGGCAACACCATTGAGATACGGAGAATCATGATGCGCGACGAACATGATGGCCGGCTCTGGGCCGAGCTTCACCTGGTTTTTTCCACACAGATGTTTCAGCTGATTGATAAGCTGTGCAATGTCTTCAGGGTTTTGCACGCCCATCAGTTTCAGACCCCTTGGGACGAGGTTGCCCGGCAGCCTGCCCGGTGCAATTGCCGAAACACGCCGTGAAGGGCGCGCTTGTCCTGTTCGCCGCGATCCTCCTTGTCGAAGGATATGGCGAGCCCGAGTCCCGCGCTGAATCGATGGCGACATCGCCAGGCGTCCATTGCAGCATGCCAGCCGTTCATTCGCTGAAGGGCGAGGCAAATCATTGGAAAGACTATGTGCTAGCTTGATGCCGTGAAAACCGACCAGCCCGTTGCCGCCGCCAGCCGCTCCAGCGCCATCGAGCCGAGCAGCGAATTCCCCCGGTCGTTAAGTCCCGGCGACCAGACCGCGATCGAGGCCTGGCCCGGGGCGACCGCCAATATACCGCCGCCAACCCCCGACTTGCCCGGAATGCCGACACGAAAGGCAAACTCACCCGACCCGTCATAATGGCCGCAGGTCAGCATCAGCGCGTTGATGCGTCGGGCGCGCAGGGCGGAAACCACCTGCTGCCCGGTATCGGGATGGCGCCCGTCATGCATCAGGTAACGCCCCGCTAGCGCCAGCTGTCGGCAACTCATCGCGATCGAGCATTGGTTGAAATAGACATTCGTCGCATCCTCAACTCGATTGGTGAGGTTGCCGAATGATTTCATATAGTTGGCAAGGGCAATGTTGCGAAAACCCGTTTCCGCTTCAGATCGGGCCACATCCTGATCGATAATGATGTCGTCATCATCGGCCAGAAAGCGGACGAAGCGCAGAATTTCGCCAATGGCTCCGCGCGGATCCCCTCGTTCCAGCACCACGTCGCTGACGACGATCGCACCGGCATTGATGAACGGATTGCGAGGGATCCCGTCCTCACGTTCCAATTGGACAATCGAGTTGAAGGCGCTGCCCGATGGCTCGCGCCCCACGCGCTTCCACAGTCCGTCCCCCACCTTCCCCAGCGCCAGGGTGAGCGTGAATACCTTGGAGATGCTTTGGATGGAGAAAGGCACCTCGGCATCGCCGCCCAGATGGACGGTGCCGTCCGCCGTGATGACCGCCAGACCAAAATGGACAGCGCTCACGCTTGCCAGCCGGGGAATATAGCTGGCCACGGTGCCGCGGTCCTTTGCCAGCGCCATGTCGTGGCTGATGGTGGCAACGATGTCAGCGATATCAGCCAAATCCAGCCCCCAGCCCTACATTTCCGTCACGCATTTATGCTTACCAGATCGTTTACCGCGTTCGCGAAGCATGCCTGAACCTTTCATGCCTAGTCCGGCACGCCTGAACAAGCAGGCGAGTGCAGGCGATGCCCCCTCACGGACGGCAAACGAAAAGATTTTGGCGCGCGGGATTGAAGACGGTCGCGCTCCTGGCAATGGCCCCCATGCTGCTCGGTGCCGTAGGTCGCTTCACCAATATCGAAGAGCGGTTGCTTGCCTCACATAACCGCGAACGCGAAAGCCTAGGCATCGAACCGCTTGAGTGGGACGAAGGACTCGCCGTCGATGCAGCCAAATGGGCCGAGCACCTGACACATGTCGGGCATCTTGTTCATTACCCCGACGATCCGACCGATCCCGACCCGCAGGGCGAAAATCTCTGGGCGGGCACGCGGGGCTATTACGGCCTGGAATCGATGGTTGGCCTGTGGATCGTCGAGAAGAAGAACTTCAAGCCGGGGATTTTCCCTGCCAATACCAAGACCGGCAATCTGGAAGATGTCGGCCACTACACGCAGCTGATGTGGCGTTCGACCCGCAAGGTCGGCTGCGCCGTATCGCGCGGGCGTTACGACGAATTCCTGGTGTGCCGCTACAGCGAGGGCGGAAATGTCATGGGTGAGCGGCCCTTCTAAAAGGCCGCTCCCAGATCAGGCGTCCGCCTCTTCCGGTTTCCGGCGACGCTGCTGCTTGTAAGTGAAGCGGGTTGCGCCGCCGATCACGCCAAAGCCGATCAGCATTTGCACCCAGGTTTCCGGTTCCGGAACAGCCGACGGAGGCGGATCTATTGGGGGACCGCCATCGATTCCACCTCCCCAGCCTGGTCCGGGGCCTGGGCCAGTCGGGAAAAAGGACGGTCCATATCCATCGCCACCTCTGCCGCCACCGCCACCGCCACCCGATGCAAACTGCATCGGCGCGGCTGGGAAAGCCAGATTGGGCGCAATGGTCGAATTACCGATCATCACGGCCGGCGGACATTCGGGCAGGTTCGACGCCAACTTTGGTGCCGCCGCAGCAGCGGGCTGCCGCACGCGGGTCTTTGGTTTCGCATAAGCACGCGGGGCAGTCGCCTTGTGGACGGCCTGCCTCACCTGCGGAACCGATACGGTCAAAGCGGCCGTTGTGGCCACGGGGCATACGCAAGCCGCGATCAACTTCGCAGCATTGGACGCAACAATCTCCTTCAACACGACCCTGCCTCCCTATACTTGGATCGGGCTTTACAATGAGATTAACAATTTCTCAATGTTAATATATGGTTACCAGGCTTTCGCCCCCAATCCCCACGACTCACGTCGCTTAATCAGCAAGTTAACATGTTAACGATGAGCCGATAGAGCGTTTGAGACGAACGGAGTGCGCCCCTTCCGGGGTGTCCGAATTGCCTGTTTCGACGTGCTGGAGTATAGGCGCGGCCCGACCGCCTCGGCTACGCGCATCGATTCGCTGCGTATCCGGGGCGAATTCCGTTTTCCAATGCCTGATTGCTTGAGGGAGCCTTTGCCATGGCACGTCGCCGTCAGATTTACGAAGGCAAGGCCAAGATTCTTTACGAAGGTCCGGAGCCGGGCACGCTGATCCAATATTTCAAGGATGACGCGACCGCCTTCAACGCCCAGAAAAAGGGCACCATCAACGGCAAGGGCGTGCTGAACAATCGGATTTCCGAGCATATCTTCACGCTGCTCGGCCATATCGGCGTGCCGACCCACTTCATTCGCCGCCTCAACATGCGCGAGCAGCTGATCCGCCAGGTGGAGATCGTGCCGATCGAAGTAGTCGTTCGGAATGTCGCCGCCGGCAGCATCTCCAAGCGGCTCGGCATCGAGGAAGGCACGCAGCTGCCCCGGACGATCATCGAATATTATTACAAGGACGATGCACTGGGCGATCCCCTGATCTCCGAGGAGCATATCGCCTGCTTCGGCTGGGCCACGCAGGAAGAGATGCACGATATCGCCGACATGGCGATCCGGGTGAACGACTTCATGTCCGGTCTGTTCGCAGGCATCGGCATCCGGCTCATCGACTTCAAGCTGGAATTCGGTCGTATCTGGGACAATGACTATAGCCGCATCATCCTGGCCGATGAAATCAGCCCAGACGGCTGCCGCCTGTGGGACATGGCGACCAATGAAAAGCTGGACAAGGACCGGTTCCGCCGTGACCTGGGCGGCGAGGTCGAGGCTTATCAGGAAGTGGCCCGCCGTCTTGGCCTGTTGCCGGAAGGCGCCGATAGCGCGGTGCTCGACCTGGAAGTGCATCGCAAGCGCCGGGGCAAATAAGCGGTGCACGAAGCAGGATGCCTCTGCGGCGGCGTTCGCCTCCGGATCGACGCCGAACCGCTGACCGCGCGCATGTGCTGGTGCCGGCTTTGCCAATATCTGGGGGCCGGCAGCGCCACGGTGAACGTCGGTTTCCCTGCCGAAGCGGTCACAACCACGGGCGAAGTCCGCTGGTTCGAAAGCATTGCCGACAGCGGCAACCGCATGCAGCGCGGTTTCTGCCCCACGTGCGGCACGCCCATTTTCAGCAATAACGAGGCACGCCCGCACCTGACCTTCATTCGGGCAGGCACTCTGGACGATCCGAACATCGCCCGTCCTGAAGTGACGATCTGGACATCCACCGCACCGGATTGGGCCAGCGGTTGCATCGACCCGGCTCTACCCAGCCACGAAGCGCAGATACCGCCGGTCAAGTGATCTGCGAAGTTACAGACGCGCTTTAGACTGCCTTAACCATCGACACGCTACACCACCCCCGAACCACTTCGGTTCTCGGGGGATTATTCAATGCGTATTTTCGTGCTGCTGGCTGGCGCATCGCTGCTGGCCGCCTGCGGGGGCGATACCGGACCTCAAACGATCGGCGGCACCCCGCCGCCCAAAGGCCCGACCGATACGCCGCCAGCCGGGACGCACAGCTTCGTCAACCCGACTGAGGCGCGCACTTATCAAGGGATCGGCGGCGTCCAGAAATATGCCTACAGCACGACGAACAGGGAGGCGAACGAAGATCCGCCCGCCCCCAGTCCACAGCTAAATCAATTCTACGCGGGCGATGCGTCCACCGCACGCAACAGCGGCATCACGGTAAGCTACAACCCCCGCGACGCAATCTTCGAATTGACGATCAACGCCCCCAACGCTGACGTAAACCAGACATACCGCTTCCAGGATCCCGCGCACCGCACGGATTTCGGCGGCGCCGTAGAGCCGCAGCCAGGCACGCCAGAACTGACGGCCGCAAACGTCCGTTATCTGCAGGCGGGCACATCAAGCGGCGGCCCTAATTCCAGCCCATTCCCCACCGGCCCCGCGGAAGCGAATGTCGATATCGGCACCTTCTTCTATCAAAAGCCTGGAACCGAAACCCGTTACGTCACCTTCGCCGGCTTCATCCGCAACGCGACCAATGTCGCCGAAATGCAGGACAATGACGGCAGTTCGCCCTATCTGCAGCAGAATTACACGCTCGAGCGCGCCGCTTTCGTCTTCGGTGAGCGGACATCGAACGACGCCGTCCCCAGGACAGGAACGGGTACATTCACCGGCCCGATGATCGCCACGATGGTCTTCAACGACCAACTGGATACCAACGCCGCCGCGCCGACCCACTTTCAGTGGATCGATGGACGCGCATCGACGAAGGTGGATTTCGGCGCCAGCACGTTCGATGTAGACGTTACAGGAACAGTGCATGCGCCGCAGGGCGACCTTCTTTCCTCTTCCGATCACACGATCAAGCAGGGTGCGGCGTTCGCCGCCTCCGGCTCCGGCCGCATCGATCTGGTCAAGGCCGGCGGCTTCCTCGGCCAGATGAACAGTGCCAGCTTCACCCAGGCCAACGGCGATAAAATCAACGTGAACGTCGAAGGGTCCAGCGTCGACGGCGCGTTCTTCGGCCCCAATGCCGACGAGATTGGCGGCGGCTTCCGTATCGTCGGAGGCACACCGGATGAGCGCGTCGACATCATGGGCGCCTTCACCGGCAAGAAGTAAGCGAGAGGCCGGGGCCAGACCGCCATGCGCCTGATTCTGCTGCTGGCCACCGTCATGACGGCGATGGTGGCCGCCCCCTCCCCTGCGCAACAGCCGGGTTGTGCGCCCGATGGCCCCTGCACCGTTCGAATGAGCGCGGTCCAATTGCTGCGGACCGCTGAAAAACTGGTTCTGGAACGCAAATTTGACGAAGCGCGCCCGATGATCGCGGCGCTTGAGAACGCCCCGGAACTGACGATGGAACGCCGGTTTCTGGAAGGTTATGTCGCCGTCGAAACCGGCGATCTCGATACCGCGATCGCCGATTTCCGCGCGATCCTGAACGATCATCCGAAGCAGACGCGCGTCCGGCTGGAACTCGCCCGCGCGCTCATGATGAAGGGGCAGACGCAGAGCGCCGACCATCATCTCCGTCTGGCGCAGGAGGACGAGGATCTGCCGCCCGAAATCGCCGCCACTATCCGCTCGACACGCGGCGTCATTCGCGATCGCCGCACATGGTATTTCAACCTGGATGTCGGCATCGCGCCCGACAGCAACATCAACAATGCCACTCGCCTGGACCGGATCGACACCATTTACCAGGATGTCCAAGTGGAACTGAACGGCGATGCCAAGGCGCGATCAGGCGTCGGCATGATGACCGGGTTCAGCGGCGGTTTCCGCTTCCGGATGAACAAGCAGCTGGCGATGCTGATCGACGCCGACGGCCTGTTTTCCAATTACAAGGGCAAGGACGCGGACGACATGACCGGCCAGCTCGCGATCGGCCCTGAGCTGAAACTGGATCCGAAGACCACGGTTTCCGTGCAAGCCCTGGGCGCGCAACGCTGGTTTGGCGGGGAGATGGCTCTCCGGCAATTCGGCATCAAGGCGTCGGCGCAGCGCTTTCTCGACTCCGGCCAGCGCATTGGCCTCCTGCTCGACGCGCGCAAGACCCATTCCGGTTTCAGCGAAGCCTATGACGGCTGGCAGCTTGGCGCCTATGCATCCTATGAACGCGTGGTCAGCCGATCGATGGTCGCATCCGTTACTCTGTTCGGTCGGCGAGACGAGCTTGAATCCGACAGCTACTCCAACACGGAAGCGGGCCTGAATCTGGGCATTGGCGGCGAACTGCCCCTTGGCATCAATGCCGGCTTTTCGGCTGGCCTGTCCTATGCCTGGTATGATGAAGCGCTGATGCCCTGGTCGTTCGACAAGCGGCATGACCTGCGAGCGAATGGCCGCGCCTATGTGGGCCTTCGGTCAATACGCGTGCTGGGATTTTCGCCATCGCTGACCTACAGCTATGCGGGCATCGCCTCCAACTATGACTTCTATCAGACCGGAAGGCACCGGCTGCGCTTTAACCTGGCACGCTATTTCTGATTGCCCCGCGCGCCGGGCACGGCCATAGAGCCGCCATTCCAGAAAACGCGCCGCCGAAGGACAGCCGCCGATGAAGACCCGCATTTTCGTCACCCTCAAATCCGGGGTGCTCGACCCACAGGGCAAGGCGATCCATCACGCGCTGTCGGGCCTGGGCTTCACCGGTGTGAACGACGTGCGGCAGGGAAAGCTGATCGAACTGGACCTTGACGATAGCGTCAGCGACGCCGACATCGAGGCCATGTGCACCAAGCTGCTCGCCAACACCGTCATCGAGAATTTCCGGATCGAAAAGGCCTGAGCCATGAAAAGCGCCGTCATCGTCTTTCCCGGATCGAACTGCGACCGCGACATGGCGGTTGCGCTTCGCGAAGTGACGGGTACCGCACCGGCGATGGTCTGGCACGGTGAAAGCGCGTTTCCGGACGATATCGGCCTGATCGCCCTACCCGGCGGTTTTTCCTATGGCGACTATCTGCGCTGCGGCGCGATCTCAGCACGCAGCCCCATCGTCCGCGCGGTTGTCGAGGCGGCAGAGCGCGGCGTGCCGGTGCTTGGCGTCTGCAACGGGTTCCAGGTGCTGACCGAGGCCGGACTGCTGCCGGGCGCACTGATGCGCAACGCTGGACTGAATTTCGTCTGCCGCGACGTGGCGCTGACCGTCGAGAACAGCCAGTCGGTCTTCACCGCACGCTATGACGCGGGTGAGACCGTTCGTTTTCCCGTTGCCCATCATGACGGCAACTATGTCGCCGACGAGGCGACGCTCGACCGGCTGGAAACGGAAGGCCGTGTCGTGTTCCGCTATGCCGAGCCAGTGAACGGCGCGTCCCGCAACATTGCCGGCATCGTCAACGATCGCGGCAATGTGCTGGGCATGATGCCCCATCCGGAGAGGATGATCGAAGCGGCGCATGGCGGCACCGACGGCCGCCGTCTGTTCGAAGGGCTGGTCGAAGCCGTTCTCGCCTGATTTTCAGCGTTTCAGCACACGCGTGTAGCGGGCGAGCAGGAACAGCAGCGCCGGCCACAGCATCGTATTCCAAAGATCATGGCGGTGGTCATCCCAGAGCGGCACCCTGCTCCATTGAAGCCTGTCGATAAAATCCCAGACTTCCCCTGCAACGGCGGCCGCCAACACGACGGCAAGCGGACGCCAATCGCTGATCGACCGGCGCATCAGCAGGGCGGCGATGATGAAGATGGCCAGGCCGACGTGAACGTGAAGCGCGTCCTTGGCCAGACCGAACGTATGAACCAGGGCCATCTTGCCCTCTTGAAAGATGCTCATGGTCAGACGGTGGTACGAAACGGCGTGAAATCTGTACCCTCGTCGAACACATCAATTCCTTCCTGCCGTTTCAGCCAGCCGACCACGGCATAGGTGACCGGTGTCAGCACGATCTCCCAGCCGACTTTCAACAGCCAGTTGGTGATCATCACCGTGATGACCTGGCTCGTCTCCCATTCGCCAAGAAAGGCCATGGGATAGAAGATCAGGCTATCGACGCCCTGCCCGACGATCGTCGAGCCGATGGTGCGGGACCATAGATGACGGCCGCCGGTCAACAGCTTCATCTTCGCCAGTACGAAGCTGTTGACGAATTCCCCCGCCCAGAACGCACAGATCGAGGCAAGGACGATGCGCGGCACCTGACCCAGCACCGCTTCATAGGCCGCCTGCCCATCCCAGCTTTTGGCGGGCGGCAATTCAACCACGACAAAGCTCATCAACGCCATGAACAGCATGGCGATGAACCCGGCCCAGATGCACCGCCGTGCGCGGGCATAGCCATAAACTTCGGTCATCACATCGCCCAGCACATAGCCGAGCGGGAAAAAGAGAATGCCCGCGCCGAAAGTCCAGCCGCCCAAGCTCGCGACTTTGCCGGCGCCGATTACGTTGGAAAGCAGCAAAATGGTGACGAACGCGGCCATCACGAAATCGAAATGGCGAAGCCGACGCGCGTCCACGGCATTGGCCGCGATTATCCGCGGCTGCTCGCTGTCCATTTCACTCATGCAACATCAAACTAACGGAGTTTCACGTCCGCGCAATCCGCGCTATGCGCTCCCCCAACGCGCCCGTAGCTCAGCTGGATAGAGCACATGCCTTCTAAGCTTGTGGTCGCAGGTTCGAATCCTGCCGGGCGCGCCACACCATTGAAAGCACAGTAATTCGGCGCTTCTGCTTGCCATCAGTCTCGAACAAAAGCGAGAACTTGACCAGTATTATGTCGAAGGTGGGACGTCCAAAGCAGGGCTGATTAGTAGGTTTGAACGGCTCACTGGCGCTTCTTCAAACTCTCAAATGGCGGGCTTAACAAAGCGCGTAAATTTATCCGCCCGTCCGCAGGAACTGGAAAATCAGCGGCCAGTTTCATGATAAATTCTCATGAACTCATCATGAGAATGCGTTTTCATTTCACCCATCGGGAGTGCATCCAGAGTCGGCCTTCGATTTCAGCAGTTTCGATGATGATCTCAAATGACCAGAACCTATGTAACACCCGACGACATTCGAACACGTTTCTCAAGAGCCCTCTCCGACATGTATCGGCTCGAGGTGCCAGCCTATGGTGACCTGCTGACGCTGGTTTCAGAGATCAATGGGCAAGTCCTGGCAGTTGAGGAGAGGCTGAAAGAGAGTCTTGAGGCGGCCGGTGATCTTGGTCGGCTTGACGAAGAACGGCACGGTGCAATTCGGGTAGGCACTGCTGCAGAGCTCGCTACGGTGGCGCGGGCCTTCGCTATCATGGGGATGTTCCCGGTCGGCTACTACAACCTCGCACCAGCAGGCGTACCCGTCCATTCCACTGCTTTTCGACCGCTCGATACGGAGTCCCTTCGCCGCAATCCCTTTCGCGTCTTCACCTCGCTGCTGCGACTAGAACTCATTGAAGATGATGCACTGCGTAACGAAGCGGCTGCCATCCTTGCCCGCAGGCAAATTTTCACATCGGAAGCGATTGAATTGATTGCAATGGCTGAGCGCCAAGGGGGCCTCAGCGACGAACAGGCAGAAGGCTTTGTTGCCGCGCTGCTCGAAACATTCCGCTGGCATTCTGAAGCGACGGTCAGTGCTTCAACCTATCGGCGCCTTCTGGATGCACATCGTTTGATCGCCGACGTCGTCAGCTTTCGGGGTCCGCATATCAATCATCTTACGCCCCGAACACTCGATATCGATGTCGCCCAGGCTGCGATGCCCGCGCGCGGAATCGCAGCAAAGGAAACGATTGAGGGCCCGCCTCGGCGCGATTGTCCCATACTGTTGCGTCAGACGAGCTTCAAAGCACTGAATGAAACGATCGCCTTTCCTTCCGACGGTCAATCGGTGAGCGGCACCCATACCGCGCGGTTCGGCGAGATCGAACAACGGGGAGTGGCGCTTACCCCTTCGGGTCGCGCGCTTTACGACCGCTTATTGGCGGCGAGAGCGCTGGGCGATGACCGGTTCGATGAATTTCCCGACAACTGGACGGATTTGCGTCGCCAGAAACTGGCGTGGTTCCAATATCGGTTCGCTGAAGGCGCGACGCCGCCGGTTGGGGCTGACGAAACGGATATCGAAACGTTGATCGAGGCGGGACATATCGAGGTGCGGCCCATAACTTATGAAGATTTCCTGCCGGTTAGCGCGGCGGGGATCTTCCAGTCGAACCTGGGTTCGGAAGCACGCGGCGCCTATACGGCCAATGCCGACAAGGCCCGCTTCGAGGCGGCCCTGGGCAGGCCGGTTGAAGACGAGATGGCACTCTATGCCGCCCAGCAAGCTCAATCGCTTGAGGAAACGCGCCGGGCGCTGAGGCAGGCCAGCTCTCCTCGCATGGCGACTGGCAGCTGAATGAACGCGCCGGCGACTGAATTGAGGAACGGCGAGCCGGAAGGTGTCCGGCGCTTCATCGGAGAACTGCAAAGATCAGGTTTCAATGGCGACATCGCCTCGGATGTCGGGGCGAGGACGGTCTTCTCGACCGACAACAGCATCTATGAAGTGCGGCCCGATGCCGTCATCTTCCCCAGGACCATCGAGGACATCGCCGTGGCCGTGAAGCTGGCAGCAAGCGGTGAACCGCGTATCGCCCTAACGGCGCGGGGCGGCGGCACCGGCACCAATGGCCAGTCGCTCAACCGCGGCGTCATTGTCGATGTATCGCGGCACATGAACCGGATCATCGCCGTCGATCGGGAAGCAATGACTGCCGAAGTCGAGCCTGGCGTGGTGCTTGACGAACTGAACGCGCACCTGCGGGATTATGGCCTCTTCTTCCCGCCGGATGTGTCGAGCGGATCGCGCGCCACCATCGGCGGCATGGTGGCCACGGACGCGTCGGGCAAGGGATCGCGTATCTACGGCAAGACATCGGACTATATCGAGCGGCTGGATGTTGTGCTTGCGGACGGCTCGATCGCTGGGGTCAGCGCCATGGACGCGCCGACAGTGGCAACCCGACGCGCCGAGCCCGGGCTCGGCGGGCAGGCGTTGGGGACCGTCGTGGAGGTGGTGGAACGGAAGCGGGACCTGATCGATTCCGTGTTCCCGCCAATGAACCGCGGACTCACTGGCTATAATCTCAAAGGCGTCACCCGGCCGGACGGCGCCATATCGCTGATCCCGCTCCTCGCCGGGTCGGAAGGGACGCTTGCCATCACCGGGCGCATCAAGCTCCGGCTGATCCGGCGGCCGACTTGCCGGGCACTCGTCGTGATACGCTACACCCGCTTTCAGGCGGCGCTGGAACATGTGCAGCGCCTCGTGGAAGCCGAGCCTTCGGCAGTCGAGATCATCGACGACAAGATCATCGACCTGGCACGCGGCGACGTGGTGTGGACGTCCGTGGAAGCAACGCTTGGCGACGGCGGAGACGCGGCGGGCCTCAACTTCGTCGAATTCGTCGGCATGGACCAGACGGAGGTGCACGAAGGCCTGAAACGGCTGGAGATGGTGCTGGAGACGGACGGGAACCAATCCGTAATCGATTGGACGCTCGTCGAGGATGAGGTTGTCATCAGCCATCTCTGGAAATTGCGTGCCAAGGCGGTTGGCTTGCTCGGCCGGCTGGATGGACGGCGACAGGGTGTCGCCTTCGTCGAGGACTGCGCGGTTCCGCCCAAGAACCTGCCCGCCTTCGTGTCCGAATTCAGGGCCGTGCTCGATCGGCATGGGCTGGCTTATGGCATGTTCGGACATGCCGATGTCGGCTGCCTGCATGTCCGGCCCGCACTGGACATGACCGATCCACCGGATGCGGACTTGATCCGTGCGATCTCTGATGAGGTGGCCGCGCTCACCAGGAAATATGGCGGGTTGTTGTGGGGCGAGCATGGTCGCGGTTTCCGGGGGGAATTCTCACCGCTGTTCTTCGGGCCGGAGCTTTATGCCGAACTGCTGCGCATAAAGGCCGCGTTCGATCCGCGTGGCATCCTCAATCCCGGCAAGCTGGCCGATCCGCAAGGTGTTGATCGGATCGATCGCATTCCATTTCGCGGCACGCTCGACCGGAGGATCGATCGCGAACGAGCCGTCCCTTTTGAGCGCGCGACCGCCTGTAACGGCAACGGCCTGTGCTTCAACTGGGATGCGGCCGACCCGATGTGCCCATCCTATAAGGCGACGCGCGACCGAACGCAGTCGCCAAAGGGACGTGCGGCACTGCTCAAGGAATGGATTCGCCGTGAAAGCGCCGGCGAGGACGCGGCGGAGATCGAGCGGGCATTGGACGACAGCCTCGCAACCTGCCTTTCGTGCAAGGCCTGCGCCAACCAATGCCCGGTGCAGGTGGATATCCCCGCCATGAAGGCGCGCTATCTTGAGCGGCGGCATCGCACGCTTCCCAGGCCAAGCCGCGATCGCATTCTCGCATTGATGGAAACATTGCTTCCGCTCGGTCGAGCCCTGCCTGGGCTTGCCAACATGCTCATGAATTTGGCCGCCGCGAAAAAACTCGCCGAGCTTTCCGGGCTTGTCGACCTGCCGGCCTTTTCATCGAGAGCAACGCGCGGCGCGTTGAAGGCATGTCGGCGCTATTCCCCGGATGCGGTCGCTGCGCTGACCGCGGAGGAACGATCTCGCGCCGTGATCCTGATGGAAGACGGGTTCACCAGCTCGTTCGATGCGGAAGTAACGGCAGCTGTTTGCGAACTTCTTGAAGCGCTGGGCTACCAACCGCTGCTGGCCGCCGCCATGCCCAACGGCAAGGCCCTGCACGTGCGAGGCATGCTGCAAGGGTTCGAGCGCGCGGCCGAGCGCATGCGCCGGCGCCATGCCGAAATGGCCGATACCGGCCTGCCGATCATCGGCGTCGAAGCTGTCACCAACCTGATGTTCGCCCACGAATATCGCACCGATGACTTCAACGTCCCGGCGCTCCTCTCGATCGAGCAGTTCCTGGCTGCGGAAATCCGGGAGGGCAGGCTCGCCATTCAGCCATCCGCATCAGAGCGGCCTTATACGCTTTTCCTCCATTGCACCGAGAAGACCGCGCGCCCGACAACGGGGGCGGACTGGGCGGCTGTCTTCAGGGCATTCGGGCTGACGGCCAAGATCATTCCGACCGGCTGCTGCGGAATGGCGGGCCTGTTCGGCCATGAACGGGAACATCAGGACATGTCGGCCCGCCTGTTCGACCTGAGCTGGCGTGAGCCGATGGCGGGAACCGAGCCGTCACGCCGCCTCGCGACAGGCTTTTCCTGCCGCTGCCAGACCCATCGCTTCACAGGCGAGCGGCCCCGTCATCCCGCCGAGGTTTTGCTGGAGAGGACCGAATGGCACCCATTTCCAAAAAGGGGGAAAACATGATGACACGATCGCGTAAACTGTCGGCGTTCGCGGGCGCCATCCTTCTGCTTCAGAGCAGCAGCGCGCTGTCCCAGGACAGGGCGCCGGGCATCACCACGCCGCTTCAAGCCTACGGCTTCAACATCGGTGATGACTATCAGTTGGCGAATTACTCGCAGCTCGCTGCCTATTGGCGCAAGCTGGATGCGGAATCCGACCGGATGCAGGTCACATCCATCGGCAAGACAGCCGAGGGGCGCGAGCAGTTGATGGCCATCATCTCCTCGCCGCAGAATCTGGCGAAGCTCGACCATTATCGTGACATCGCCAGGCGCATGGCGCGAGGCGAGGGTCTGACCGACGAACAGGCCCGTGCGCTTGCGGTGGAAGGCAAGGCGATCGTGTGGATCGATGGGGGGCTGCACTCCACCGAAACGGTGAGCACGCAGCAGCTGACTCAATTGGTCTACGAGCTGGTCAGCGGCAATGATACGGAAACCAGGCGCATCCTCGACAATGTCATCGTGCTAGCGGCGCACGCCAATCCCGACGGCAACGAATTGGTCTCGAACTGGTATATGCGCCAGAAGGACAGGGCCAAGCGGGAGTTCGAAACCCTTCCTCGCCTGTATCAATATTATGTCGGGCACGACAACAACCGCGACTTCGTCGCCTCGAACATGCCCGAGACGGCGAATGTCAATCGCGTGCTCTATCGGGAATGGTTTCCGCAGATCGTCTACAACCATCACCAATCGGGACCGGCAGGCACCGTGGTGTTCATCCCGACGCACCGAGACCCGTATAATTATAATCTCGATCCGCTGGTTCTGATGGGCCTGGAAAACGTCGGCGCCGCCATGAACAGCCGTCTGATTGCCGAAGGCAAGCCGGGCGGCGGCCAGCGCAGTGTCGCACCTTACACCAACTGGGCGAGTACCACGCTTCGCGCGAACGCCTTGTTCCATAACGCGATCGGGATCATCACCGAGATCAACGGCCATCCGACGCCCAAGCTGCTGCCGCTGATCCCCGAAAGCCAGTTGCCGCGCAACGACCTGCCCATGCCGGTGGCGCCGCAGATGTTCAAATTCCAGCAGGCAATCGACTATTCGACCTCGCTGAACCGCTCCGTGCTGGACTATGCCTCCCGCAATTCAGACCATCTGCTTTATTCGGTCTATACCATGGCGAAGAATGCCATCGAGGAGGGGCGTCGGGATAGCTGGACGATCACGCCCAAGCGCATTGCCGAACTGAAGGAGGCCGCGAAGCAGCACCCGTACAAACCGGAATATCCTGGTTGGGGCATGAGCTACTCGCGCAACGCCGTCGATCCGGCGCTTTACGAGCAGGTGCTTCATGATCCGGCGCTGCGGGACCCCCGCGCCTATGTGATCCCCGCCGACCAGGCCGATTTCCCGCGCGCCGTGGGGTTTATCAACGCGCTCATCAAGAGCGGTATCCAGGTGGAGCGGGCGACGGCGGCATTCGAGGCGGCGGGCAAGCGCTATCCGGCCGGATCATTTCTCGTCCGGACGGGCCAGCCCTATCGGGCGATGGTGCTGGACGACTTCGAGCCGCAGAACCACCCGGACGACATCCCCTATCCGGGCGCCACGCCGACGCCGCCCCACAATGTGACGGGCTATACGCTGGCCTATCAGATGGGGATCGGGTTCGACCGCATCATGGAGAATGTGGAAGGGTCGTTCCAGCGCCTTGCCGATGAGACGCCTCCTCCCCCCGGAGCAATCCTCGGAAACGGGGAGGCCGGTTTTCTTGTCAGCCATGAAATCAACAACGCCTTCATCCTGAAGAACCGCCTGCTGAAAGCCGGCAAGGACGTCTACTGGCTGAAGGTGCCGGTTTCGGCCGAAGGGGCATCCTTTGGTCCGGGCACCATCTGGATACCGGCGGGCGCCGGGGTACGCGAGATCGTGGATCGCGGGGTGAAGGAGCTTGGCCTCAATGCCTATGCGATGCCGGCGGCACCGGGTGGCGAGACGATCGAGCTGCGCCCGGTCCGCATCGGTCTGGTCGATCTCTATGGGGGGCTGATGTCGGCGGGATGGACCCGCTGGATCTTCGAGAATTACGAATTCCCGTTCGAGGTGATCTATCCCCAGGACCTCGATGCCGGAAAGCTGAACGACCGGTTTGACGTCATCGTTTTCGCGGACGAGGCCATTTCCGAACCGCCTTCGCCCGACCGGCCTGCAAGGACGCAGCAACCCGCGGCCGCCGACATTCCGGCCGAATACCGCAAACGGTTGGGCAACATCACCGCGGAGCGAACCCTTCCGCAGATCGCCACTTTCGTCCGGCAGGGTGGCAGCGTGGTGGCGATCGGCAGTTCGACACAGCTTGCCTATGAACTGGGGCTTCCCGTTCAGGATGCGCTGGTGGAGACCACGAACGATGGCAAGACGAGGCACCTGCCACGCTCAGCCTTCTACGTGCCGGGATCGATCCTTGCGAGCCGCGTCGACAACAGCAACCCCCTTGCCTACGGCATGCCGAAGACGGTGGATGTCTATTATTACAACAGCCCGGCATTCAAGCTGAGCGATCCAAAGGCGGGGGCCAATGTGTCCTGGTTCGAGGGAGATGATCCGCTCCGCAGCGGATGGGCCTGGGGCGCCAAACATCTGAACGGCGCGAGCAATGTCCTCGACGTGCCTTTCGGAAAGGGACGGATGTTCCTGATGGGCCCGGAGGTCACCCAGCTTGGCCAGTCCCACGGCACATACAAGTTCCTCTTCAACGCTCTCATGTACGGTCCGGCCATGGCCGGATCACAGACAGCCGCGTCCCTTGCAACCTCCAAGCCATCGGCAGCATTGAAATGAAGAAGACAGACGACACTCCTGATCTCGGCCGGCGGCGGCTGCTCAAGAGCGGCGCAATCGGTGCCGGGGCGGCCATCGCCTCGCCGGCGATTGGACAGGCCTCCACAACCCCGGCCAAGCCCGCAGCCAAAGCTGTGCCACGCCCGAACGAGGCGATGGAGAGCGGCCCCGTCGACCATGATCCGATGACGCAGGATAGCTGCGGCGCCGACTATATGACCGATGTCATCAAGGCGCTCGGCATCGAATATGTGGCGACCAACCCGGCCTCCAGTTTCCGGGGGTTGCACGAATCCCTCGTCAACTACGGAGGCAACAAAGCCCCCGAGCTGCTCACGGTCACCCACGAAGAGATCGGCGTCGCCATGGGGCATGGCTATGCCAAGATCGCCGACAAGCCGCTCGCGGTGATGGTGCATGGAACGGTCGGCCTGCAGCACGCGACAATGGCGATCTACAATGCCTATTGCGACCGGGTGCCGGTGATCGTCATGGGCGGCAACACGCTGGAGGCGGAGAAGCGGCAGCGAGCGGAATGGGTCCATTCCGCCCAGGACCCGGCGGCGATGGTCCGCGACTTCGTGAAATGGGACGATCAGCCCCAGACGCTGCGCGGTTTCGGTGAAGCGCTCGTCCGAGCTCACCGGTTCGCGATGACGCCGCCCTATGGGCCGACACTGCTTTCGGTCGACACCGAATTGCAGGAGCAGCCCCTTCCCGATGGAAAAGCGCCCGCGGTGCCTCGCATCTCGGCCCTGGCAATGCCGCATGGCGACACCAATGCCCTCGACGAGGCGGCAAAACTGCTTGCGAATGCCGAAAATCCAGTGATCCTCGTCGACCGGCTAGCGCGCAATCAGCAAGGTATGGATCTGATGATCGAGCTTGCCGAAAGCCTGCAATGCGCGGTGATCGATCGCGGAGGGCGAACCAACTTCCCATCACATCATCCGCTCAACCAAGGCTTCCGCGGCCGGACGCTGTTGAGCCGGGCGGATGTGATCCTCGCGCTAGAGATGAACGACCTGTTCGCGTCGCTCAACTCCGGGCAAGACCGCATCCATCGCGTCTCGCGCCCGATCACGCGTCAAGGCGCCAGCATCATCAGCCTCGGCGCGGGCGACCTCTTCTTCAAGGCGAACTTCCAGGATTTCGCGCGCTACCAGGAAGTCGACGTGTCGATCACCGGCGATGCGCAGACCTCGCTTCCCTATCTGATCGAGGCAGTTCGCCGTCATGTCGATCCCGCAAGCAAGGCCGCCCGAGACGCGCGCGCAGCCAGCTTCGCAAAGGGCCGGCAGACAATGCTCGACACCGCGCGCAGCGAGGCGACGATCGGCTGGGATCATAGCCCGATCACCACTGCCCGCCTCGCCGCGGAGCTGTGGCACCAGATCAAGGATGAAGACTGGTCGCTGGTGGGCGAAGGTCTGATGCCTTCGTGGAGCCGGCTGTGGCCCGCCGATAGATATTATCGTTTCAATGGCGGATCGGGCGGCTGGGGCCTGGGCTATTTCGCGCCGGCCGCGCTGGGTTCTGCTCTCGCCAACCGCGCGCACGGACGGCTGAGCGTCTGCTTCCAGGGAGACGGCGACCTGATGTTCGGACCGGGGACGCTGTGGACCGCAGCGCACCACAGGATCCCGATCCTGTACCTCATGTACAACAACCGCGCCTATCATCAGGAGGTGATGTATGTGCAGAAAATGGCCTCGCGCCTCAGCAGGGGCATGGAGAACATCCATGTCGGCACGACGCTCCACAATCCGAACATCGACTTTGCGATGATGGCCAAGTCCATGGGCGTCTATGCGGAAGGGCCGATCACCGATCCGAAGGATCTGGGGCCCGCCATCGCCCGCGCGCTGAAGGTCGTGAAGAGCGGTGAGCCCGCGTTGATCGACGCCGTGTGCGAACCGCGTTGAAAAAGGGGGCGAGCATGACCAAAGTCCATATTCTCGTCTGCGCCGGCCTGGTTGCCGTCAGCAGCTTCGGCCTTCGCCTCTCCGCCCAGGTGCCCCAGGCAACCGAGCAGGTCCCTGCCGGCGATCCAGCAAGGGGACGCGCCACCTATGTCAGGAACAGCTGCCATGCCTGCCACGGCACGGTGGGCCAAGGTGGCGGTCCCGGGCCGATCCTTGCGGCGATCCGGCGCCCTTATCCTTCCTATGTGAGTCAGATGCGTGATCCCTCGGGGGCCATGCCGGCCTATGGGCCGCGCCTGCTGAGTGATCAGGATCTGGCCGACATCTATGCCTATCTGAAGTCCCTTCCCGGCCCCGCGAAGACGCTGCCCGACATCCTGAAGGACTGATTGGGCGGGGCAAAAAAGAGCCGCGGGAAGAACATCTTCCCGCGGTTTTTTTGGGGGAATCTCCTCAGAACGAAACGCGGAAGTTGAGGCCGATCGTGCGCGGCATCGTGCTGTTCGTCAGCTGTTCCGAGCCCGACGAGGACGAAACGGTATAGGCACCGACAACATCGAACACATTGTTCACGAACAAATAGGTCGCCCAGCCATTCTCGTGCTCGATGCCAGCACGGAAGTTTGTGAGACCGAACCCGCCCTGTTCCTCATAATAGATGTTGTTCGGTCGGAACGTGGAATAGGACTTTCCGATGTAGGTATAATCCACACGGAACATGCCCTCCATTTCTGGAGCGACCGCCCAATAATATTGGGCACCGGCGTTCGCCTGGAACTTCGCCACATCGGGAATCTGGTCACCCTTATCGCCGAGCGATGTCGAATCCTGGATATCGTCGTTGATCTGGTCTTCCATCAACTTCGGATCAGTGAAGACGGCCCCGGCATTGATATCGAGACCGGGGATCGGCCGCGCCGTCGCCTCGAGTTCAAGACCGCGAATGCGCGCCTTGCCGGCGTTGACGATGAAGTTGCAACAACCGCTGAGCGTTTGCGCGGAGGTTTGGATATCCGACCAGTCGATCTGGTAAGCGGCGATGTTGAAGGTGAGGCGGTTGTCGAACCAGGCTGTCTTCACGCCTACTTCATAGTTCCAGACCGTGTCTGGGGCGTAAGGAACCAGGGCTTCTTCCAAATTCGGTGTGTTATTCGCACCACCAGGACGGAAACCTTGCGCCGCGGTCGCGTAGACCATGTACGGACCATCGAATTCATAGTTGACGCTATATTTCATCAACCATCCCGAGGCATCAGCGCTATAGCTGCGCCACGGCTCGATGAGCGATCCCGAGACCCAGTTGGGCACGTCCGTCTGCCCGTAGGTGGTCTTCTTATAGTCGTAGCGCCGAGTTCCGACATTAAAAGTCAGACGATCGAACAATTTGTAGGAAACATCCGCGAAATATGCGAGCTGTTCAACATCGGTATTAACATCGCGGTGGAAGAACATTTCCAAGGGTTCACGGATAATACCCGTCTCAGCATCGGCGATACCGAGCATGCTATCCACTTTGTCGTCGCGGGTTTCATAAAAGACACCCACCGTCCACTGCAGCGCACCGCTCCCATTGGAGGAAAGGCGCAGCTCGTGATCCCACGTATCGACGACCGAAGGCTTGTAGAGTGTCGTCGGCATAAGCGTGTCAGCAAAATCCCGGAACTGTGCAAGCTGGCCGGTGTTGCACCGTGTCGTTGGGATCTGCAATGACATGTTAAACCAGTTGGTGCAGTTGGTCACACTGGTCGAGTTCCGTAGCATTGTGTTGGTATAGTCGCTCGCGCTCAGCCGCTTCCATTTGTAGAAAGAGTTGGACAGATTGAGGGTCGCGAAATCAAGATCCCATTCGAGATCACTCGAATAAAGGTAGAGATCATCCCGGATGATCGGAATGACATAACGGTCGGTCCGATAGTCATCTTTTCCTAAGAGCGGATACCAGGAGCTGCCTCCCCCTGGGCTATCCGTGCTTTGGATCATCACCATCCCGTGCCAGGTGAGCGTCTCGGTCGGCGTGTAGGTCAGCATGAACCGGCCGCCCGATGTCGTTCGAGAATTGATATCTTTGTGACCGTAACGAATATCGTCGATATAGCCGCCACGCTCTTGGCGCCATAAGGCAAGACGGGCACCGAGCTTGCCGTCAACGACGGGTACGTTAACCGCGCCACGGACGAAATAATTGGGATCCCCCTCATTCGACAGTGAGATCTGTGCATCGGCAAGACCGCTATATTCGGTCGTGTCGGCCTTATTGAAGATCACACGTACGGTACCGCCCATCGACCCCGAGCCAAAAAGCGTGCCCTGAGGTCCACGAAGAACCTCGACCCGCTGAACGTCGAACAGATTGCCGTCCTGGGACGTGCCGCCTGGATTTTGGCTGGTGTCCGAAGGCCCCGTCATCGGCACTTCGTCATAATAGAGGCCAACGGTCGCCTCGCCCGATGCTTGAATACCGCGCAACGTCAAACGGCCGCCGCCATCCGAACCGCCACCGACCGTAAGGCTCGGCACCAAGCGCGTGATATCCTGCATGCTGGTAGCACCGGTGTTCACCAGCGTATTTTCACCCACTGCCGAGATGGCAAGTGGTGTATCCTGAATCAACGTATCACGGCGCGTTGCCGTCACCACGATCTCGTCCCGTGCGCCAGCCGATTCCCCCGCTCCATCTGGTACGAGTTGCGCTTGAGCTTGGGACGCGCTGGTCGCTGCAAAGATTACCGCGAATGACGATATACAAGCACGAAGTTTTGCTTTTGTTGAAGCACGCATCTATCAATCCCCTTTATACAAAGCGCCGACAGCGAAATGCTGGCGAACATGTCGCCATCTCAAACATTCAACCTCGCCACCATTTCTGGTTGCACGAATGTATTCGTGTCTATCTATGCTTTGTCCCTGCTGCGTTTTCCATTTAATCGCTGTATTTTCTATTTCAACGAATATGGATATTAACTATTCTCAAAGAAGTTTTATTTTATTCTCCTATTCTACTGGCCGTTGAAGATAGACAACCTCATCCAACTCACCTTCCCATCGCGCGACGACGACAGCGACCGACAGATCTCCGGTGCAGTTCGGCACTGTCCGCATCATGTCCAGGATCCGGTCGAAGGGCAGGATGAAGCCAACGACGATCGCCGTCTGCTCGACGCTCACCCCAATCACTTGAAGCACACCCGCCAGCAGAAACAGCGAGGCGGAAGGAATGGGCGCTGAACCGATTGCGACCAATCCTGTGACTGCAATGACAGTCAGGTAGTCGACGAAGGACAGGTCCACGCCAAAGATTTGAGCGGAGAACATTGTCAGCAACCCCACATAAAGCGCGGTGCCGTCCATGCTGATAGTGGTTCCAATCGGAAGGCTGGTGGAGGCCACCACCGGGCTCACGCCCAGATTCTGTTCGGCGACATGCATCGCGATGGGCAAGGTGGCCGAACTCGACGAGGTCGAGAATGCGACGATGATGACGTCGGTAATATCTCGAAAGAACGGCACGATGGGCAGCCCGGCGAGCAGGCGAACAAGCCCCCCATGGATGAGCAGCAACTGAAGCGAGCAGCCCACCAACACACAAACGGCTAAAAGGAAGATGTGAACAAATGCATCGGGGCCGCTCGTACCCATGACCCAAGCAATGAGCGCGAAGACCCCGAAGGGTGCGACCTCCATCACGAAGTAGGTCACCTTCAACATTACCGCCACGCCTGCATCGAAGGCTGCGACTAACGGCCGGCTCGGTTCACCGACTGCCAATATGCCGGCACCCACCAATATGGCGAAGAAAATGACGGCCAAAATATCGCCCCGCGCAAGCGCCTCGAACGGATTGAGCGGAATGATCGCTATGAATTGTTGGACCACCGATATTGGCTCGCTCACGGAATCTTGAGGAACGACGCCCGCAAGATCAACGCCCGTGCCGGGTTCCAAAACAGTTCCGATCGCCAAACCCAGCGCTGCGGACAACAAAGTCGTCGTCAAATAGAGGCCGAGGGTTTTGACCCCGATCGAACCCAGACGTTTGATGTCGACCATTGCCGCGACACCGGACACGATCGTCGCAAAAACCAGCGGAACGACCAGCATCCGGATCAACCGAATGAAGATGTCCCCGATCCACTTGATGTTGGCAGCCCCTTCACCCCAGATGAAGCCAACGAGCGCGCCCATCACCATGGCGCCGACAATTCGCCTCCACAGTGGAACGTCGAACCACATTCTGCGGACGAAGCTTCGAGAGCCCTGCGGCACGGGTGTTACGGCCTGCTCGGCGAACCTCGGCGATCCGGTCATTCAGCCAGTCTCGCCAGCACACCTACGAAGATATCCCGAGGCCGCACCGCGGCGATCTGATTTTCACTTCCGATCGCACGGGCGCATTGCAATCCCGATTGATCGATCATTCCCTGAACTTGCATTCTTGAATACTCGATGGAAGAGTTCTAGCGCTCCAGGCCATGATTCCTGAGAATTTACATATGGAAAAGCGATATGTTTCGATCAGATCATGAGTTTTATGAATGAGTCGCCAAGCCCTCTTGCCGTCGATTAGCGACCTTCTCGCCTTCGAGGCGGCTGCCCGCCATGCCAGTTTCACGCGCGCCGCGGCCGAGCTGAATCTCACTCAGAGCGCGATCAGCCGGAATATTCGCGTCCTCGAAGAAGCGATGGGCATTCCGCTGTTCAAGCGGGTGCGCAAACGCGTTGTGCTTACAGCGGCTGGAGCGGTCTATATGCAGGACGCCCAGCGCATTCTCAGCGATCTCAGGGATGCGACGCACAGGGCGATGACTTTCGCCGACCTATCGACGGTGTTGAATATCGCTGTACTGCCGACCTTCGCCTCGCGCTGGCTCGTCCCGCGCTTACCTGGATTCATCAGAAACCATCCAGACGTCACCATCAACTTCTCGGCCCGACTGCAGCCGTTCAATTTCAGCACCGAACAGTTTGACGCCGCCATTCACTACGGAAAGCCGGCATGGCCGGGCGCTGTGACTCATCATCTTGTGGACGAGAACATGGTCGTGGTTGCGAGCCGCAACTATGTGGAGGAACAGAATCTTCGCCATCCCGAAGATCTTGCCCGCGCGACGCTTCTACACCTGACCACCCGACCAATGGCTTGGGCAGATTGGTTGCAAGTAGCCGGTATAGAAGATGCCATTGGCCTGAAGGGACCGCGCTACGAGCAGTTCTCGATGCTCAGCCAGGCCGCTGCCGCCGGCCTTGGCGTGGCCTTGTTGCCGGAATTACTGATTGAGGAAGAACTCGCCCTGGGGCGCCTCATCCGACCATTCAACATCGATTTTGTAAGCCCCAATTCCTATTACTGGATCGTTCCCGAGGAAAAGGGAGCATCCGGGGTGTTGCAACACCTCACCCAATGGCTGGTCAACAGCGCGCGCAACGCCGAACATCCGATCATGAAAGAGGCGGCCCGCCAGCCAAGGGTTGTTGGCGAGCCGCCCACGGGGAGCCTTCAGTCTCCCCGAGATGAACCATCCTTGGACGCAACCGGTCCATAGAACAGAGCATTGAACAGGAACTTGTAGGTTCCGTGGGACTGGCCACGCTGCACAACCTCCGGCCCCATCAGGAACACACGGCCCTTGCCCAGCGACGCGTCGATGATGGACACGGCCTTGTCCAGGTGTTCCTGGCCCCAGGCCCATCCGCTGCGGAGCGTTTTCGGCCCCGGGAACCAGGACACCGGCCGTGCCGTCGCATCACCGGTCGCCGTGCCGATGCGGAAGGCGGGGCTGTTGTGGTAATAAACATCCACCGTATCCGACATGCCGTAAGCCAGCGGATCTGACGGATCGGTCTTGTTGGTCATGATCGCGCCCGGAATGAAGAACTTGTTCCGAGGTAGAGCGCTCACCTTGCCGTCGGCTCCGGTTTCCACCAGCGCGCTGTCCACGGGCAGGCCCAGGCTCTTACCGAGGTCCGTGGCATTGCCGATCGCGACGATGGTGCCCCCGCCGCGAACGAAGCCGGCGAGTTGCGGAACTGTCTTTTCCTGAGTGATGACCCCCAGCCAGGGCCGATATTCCGCCGGAATGTTCGCCGGAGCCGGCTGCGCCTCGCCACGGCGCGACGACAGCGTATCGTTGGCGAAGACGAGCACATCGAACCGCTTGGACAGATTGCCGGCATCGAGCTGCTGCGGATAGACGACCTCGAAGGGGAATTCATACTGCTCGAACAACCACCGGATCCAGCCGGAGGGCATGACCCCGCCATAGCGGTCGATGAGGCCGATCCTGATCGGGGAAAGCTTCAGCTGCTCGGCGGAAGGGGCTGTGCCCACCGCCTGGGCGTTCACCCCAAGTTCCTGCGCGGCCTTGGCGACGATATCGCGCACGCCGGAGCTCGCGGGCACCCAGATCGCCCCCGACCCAAAGGACACGCCATCTGCCGAAACCGGCGTTTTCAACCAGTAGACCGCCTTGCCAGCCTTCAGCAGGCGGTTCTTGAGGATGAAGGCGTTGTTGATCTCGTGGCTGATGAGGAAGCCAGCCGAACCGCTGCCGGCGATCTTGCCTGGTGGTGGCGTCATCACATCCGCCACCTGCTGGAACGGTCCATCAAAACCGTCGAGAATGCGATCGAACTTCACGCCCATCTGATAGGCGACAGTGTAACCGCTGACGTCATATGGCGGGATCGGCGCAGCACCCGGATAGGGGATGTCGTTCGGATGGTCCTGTGGCTCGAACATGTCGAGTACCTGCGCACGATAGGCCTGGCCCGTCTTCACGACGAAGCTGCCCGCCGAATAGGTCTTGCCGCCAGCCGTGAAGTCAGATGTCGCGCGCAGAACGTCGACGCCGCCCTTGATGAGGACGTTCATGAACGCGACGGCCGTCGGCAGGTCTGCCTGGTTCGCCGGAATGACATAACCCCGCGGGTCACGCTGGGCGGGATCGTGCAGGACGGTCTGATAAAGTTTCGGATCAAGCGCGCCGGCTTCGATGCGACCTGTACCAGCGCGCGATTCTGCGGGCTTGAAGTTCGAGGTCTTTGCCGCCGTCTTCAACCGTTCGATATCCTTGGGGGTGATCGTCCAGCTGTCACGTTGCCCTTTTTCGATGCCGTCACGGCCCATGCGATAGATGTTGAATTGCAGGTTCTCCGCGTTGCGCGACGCATAGTCCAGCACCGCGCGGTTCATCTCGAGCGAGTAATCGATCGATGTGCGGAAATGCCATTCCTGCGGCGCGATTGGCATGGGCAGGTCGTTGCGTGCCAACTGCTGATCTGCCACGAGCGGCAGGTTGAACGGCGTTGGAGAGCCGATAATTTCCGTCAGGATACCAATCGAATTGTGAAACAGCGCAGTCGACCGCAAGGTGGCGTTGGTCCAGTTCGAATAGGTGGCAACGCTGCGCCGGCCGGAACCGGCCTTTCCTTGGCGGATCAGGCGCTCGTTCATCGCAGCGCCCACGCCGTCCAGTCCCATGACCGCCAACGGATCGAGATTGAAGTTGTACGGATCGCGGAACGGCGGGATGAAGACGACCATGCCGCCCGGTCCGGGTTGATGATGGTTGTAGACGATCAGCGGATACCATTCGCGATAGAGAACACGATTGATGTTCGTGGTCTCCGGCATGTTCGACATGTAGAAGTCGCGATTATTATCGTGGCCGATATACTTCTGGTACAGCCGGGGGATGGAATCCATCTCCCGGTCGGCCGGATTCTTGTTGCGCATGTACCAGTTGGACACGAGTTCCATGCCGTCCGGATTAGCGTAGACAAGCAAGATCACTAGATCATCGAGAAAGCGTAACGTCTCCTCGTCATTCTTGCTGGCCAGCTGATACAGCGTTTCACTGATTTGCTGCGCACCGACAGTTTCGGTCGAATGGAGCGATCCGTCGATCCAGACGACAGGTTTGCCGTCCTTTGCGAGTGCACGCGCTTCTTCCTCGGTGATCTCCGCACGCGCCAGGCGACGGGCGATATCCTTATATTTTTCTAGATTGGCATGGTTCGCCGGGGAGGTGACGATCGCCATCATCTGGTCGCGGCCTTCCGCCGTCTTTCCGATGGAGACCACCTTTACGCGGTCGGATTCCGTATCGATCTGATGCCAATACTTCTGAGCCTGGGTGTAGTTGATAAGCGAGTAATCGGCTCCGAGTTCAAAGCCGAACGCTTGGGCCGGTGACGTGACTGCCTGCGCTCCGGCCGCCTGTGTCAGGAACATGGCGGTCGTCACGACCGCAACCTTTATGAAACTATGCATTCTATCCCCCTTTCCGGTCCCGAACCCCACATGGCTTGTTATTGCAGGCGCCTCGGGATGAAAGTTTCAGCTTCACCTTTCTCCAATCGACTCCCTGTCCGCCCGACCGTTATCGGCAGGCGTCATATTAGTGTCCGCGTTACGCATCGGTTGTTCGACCATGGAGGTCGTTGCCCGCGTGATACGTTCGCAAGCTTCGCTCAGGCTGTCGATCGCCGCAGCGAAAGACAGGCGCAGAAATCCAGGAGAGCCGAAAGCCGAGCCGGGTACGACCGCGACCCCCGCCTCCAGCAGATAGTCGCAAAGCTCGGTATCCGACGAGAAGCCGAGATTCCCGAGAGCATCCTCAATTCTGGGGAAGGCATAGAACGCTCCCTCGGGCGATGCACATTCGAAACCTGGCATCTCATTCAGCCGTGCCACCACAAGGTCTCGACGGGCATGAAACTCGGCCGCCATCTCTTCGACACTGCCTTGGGGTCCCCGTAGCGCCGCTACTGCCGCCGCTTGGCTGATCGAACTGGGGGCCGATGTGGTCTGGCTCTGCACCGATGTCATCGCCTTTATCAATGCCGACGGGCCGACCCCCCAGCCGATCCGCCAGCCGGTCATGGCATAAGCCTTGGAAACGCCGCCCACCACCATCGTTCGATCGCCAAGCTCAGGGTGGATCGCTGCGAATAATGGCGCTGGCGCCGGCCAGGCGATGTCCTGATAAATGTCGTCACTCAGCAACCAAACATGCTGATGCCGCTGCAACACATCGCAAAGCCCATCGAGATCCTTCTTCGAGAAGACAGAGCCAGACGGATTGCACGGCGAGTTGAGCAGTATCCACCGCGTGCGAGGCGAGATGGCCGCCTCGATGGCGGCAAGATCGAGACTCCAGCCGTTCGTCATGGACCATCGGCCGGAAACGCTCTTCACCACCGCCCCTTCCAGACGGGCCATGTCAGCATAGGATGTCCAGTAAGGCGCGAGCAGGATAACCTCGTCGCCGGGGTTCACCGTTGCGGCAAAGGCGTTGTAGATCGCCTGCTTAGCCCCATTGGTGACGATCACGTTACCGCGCTCGGCCTTCAATCCATAGGTGAACTGGAACCGCTCGATGAGCGCATCCACCAGGTCAGGGTCGCCGGCAAGCGCGGTATACTTGGTTTTGCCCGCATCCATCGCGCGGACGGCCGCTTCCTTGATGTGTGGGGGGGTGTCGAAATCCGGCTCGCCGACGGTGAGATCGATGATCGAACGTCCCTGCGCCCGTAGATCCTTCGCTTTCTGAGAAAGCGCCAGGATGGGAGAGGCTTTCACACCAGACAAGCGAATGGCGGGAGAAAAAACGGAATTGCGCATCAGTGACACTCGAGGCACCGGTCAGCGCAGATTAATGCGAGTAAGATCAAGTGAAGCGCCCAATCTTTCAAAGGTTCCAACGACATGGATCAGTTTCTGATCCTAGGCAGGGCGCCAGAATGCAAAAGCGATAGTTTTTTATGATTTAGTGTAAAACCGTGATGGAAGTAGGTCGACTTGCAACCCTTGCGGAACGGGCGCTTACCCCGTTTTCGAAGATCGTTGGGAAAAATCATGAGCGACGACGCTGGAGTGTTTCCAGCATAAACTATCGTAGCGCCGAATATTCGAAACGAAGCGCGAAGCTGCCGCTATCATCCATTTGCGGCCATCGGACGATAATCAGCCAATTCTCATCTTCATCTTCTCGGGTGCGCCAAACCCCATCATATGCTGCGGCGCACAAGCGGGAGTTGTTGGAAGGTCCAAATGTTGGGCGTCCACACGCACCCCCAAAAACCGATTGCGATATAAAATCAGTCGAGCTATCTGTGACTGATTGCAAAACGCAATCAGAGGCGCGTGCTGCGTAAGGGAAGGAAGTGGGCATGGCTAAGCTGGTGTTTGGAATGAACCAGTCCTTGGACGGCTACGTCGACCATATGGAGTTTGCGCCGGATCCCACACTCTTCCGTCACTTCATCGAAGGGGCTCAGCGGCTGAAGGGCAGCCTATATGGCCGCAAAATGTACGAGATCATGCGGTATTGGGACGACGATCATCCCGAATGGAGCGCAGAGGAACAGGCCTTTGCAGCGGCGTGGCGGAACCAGCCGAAATGGGTCGTCTCGCGCACGCTGGAATCGGTCGGTCCCAATGCCACGCTTATCGAGGGTGATCTCGAGGATGCGATCCGCGCGCTGAAGGCAGAGCATGACGGGGAGATCGAAGTTGCCGGTCCGGATTTGGCGCGAAGCCTCACCGAACTTGGCCTGATTGACGAGTATTGCATTTACCTGCACCCCGTCGTGCTCGGTCATGGCACGCCATATTTCGCCGGACCGCGGCCGCGGCTCCGTCTCATAGCTCATGATCGGATTGGCGAGGATGCGATCAGGTTGATCTACGTTCCCGCCTGATCTCTCCGCTGTAGTATTCGCGGCGCGTGTGGCGCCCCGCCGATTTGCGCTCGCTAGCAGCGCCGTCGTCATGCCTGCCCGGCATGACGCACCGGTTTCCTCAGCCAAACTGTGGATTGTATACAAGTTGCATGAATGCTGAGTGGGCAATATGCGGTTTGGAGGGAGAGCGATGACGAAGCCAGGCCGCAGGACGAGAGGGACAGCCACAGTCCAGGACGTGGCACGCGAAGCCGGC